>VOFB01000127.1_pt1 | contig 48000 bp, 44 predicted proteins | sample 5384141 | NCBI WGS metagenome assembly VOFB01 (sample SAMN12384721, study PRJNA508395) | human gut metagenome | isolation source: healthy gut A | host: Homo sapiens | reverse complement strand
CTGCCGCCAAGAAAGCCGTAAAAGAAAGCCAGAAAGAATTCACCAAGAAATTGGCTTCTTATGCTGACTGCTACGTAAACGACGCTTTCGGTACAGCTCACCGTGCACACGCTTCTACGGCTTTGATCGCTAAATATTTCGACAAAGACAGCAAGATGTTCGGTTACTTGATGGAGAAAGAAGTGAAAGCTGTTGATAAAGTATTGAATGACATCAAACGTCCGTTCACTGCTATCATGGGTGGTTCTAAGGTTTCTTCTAAAATCGAAATCATCGAAAACCTGCTGAGTAAGGTTGATAACCTGATCATCGCCGGTGGTATGACTTATACTTTCACTAAGGCTATGGGTGGAAAGATCGGTATTTCCATTTGCGAAGATGACAAACTGGATCTGGCTCTTGACCTGGTAGCAAAAGCTAAAGAAAAAGGTGTAAACCTGGTATTGGCTGTTGACGCTAAGATCGCTGACGCTTTCTCTAACGACGCCAACACTAAGTTCTGTCCGGTTGACCAAATTCCTGATGGTTGGGAAGGTTTGGATATCGGTCCTGAAACAGAGAAAATCTTCACAGACGTTATTAAAAACTCCAAGACTATCTTGTGGAACGGTCCGACTGGTGTATTCGAATTCGAGAACTTTACTCATGGCTCACGTGCCGTAGGTGAAGCTATCGTAGAGGCTACCAAGAACGGTGCTTTCTCACTTGTAGGTGGTGGTGATTCCGTAGCTTGCGTAAACAAGTTCGGTTTGGCAAGCGGTGTTTCTTACGTTTCAACCGGTGGTGGTGCATTGCTCGAAGCAATCGAAGGAAAAGGAAAGAATGGGAGCAAGTATTGATAGAAATAGGTGTGCCCGAAAATCTGACAGGACTCGTCGCCCTCCCCAATTATCAAAAAGCAAAACGCCCCTCCGCTGAAGCGATAGACAAGGCTATACACTGGTTGAAAGAAAACCACCGAATACCCCAAACCTACTCTGAAAAGAATCTGATTGACACTACATTTATTCCCACAGTATCAACTATAATCAAAATCAAATAACAACTAACTCATGCGAAAAACACTACTCCAACTCTTAACCTTTGTAGTATGCATTACAAGTATGCAAAATCCTCTCCTGGCACAGGAGCAGACACCATTAAATCAAGTTGTCAACACACTGAAAGAACGGATTAGTCTCTCCGGATATGCCCAACTGGGATACACTTATGACGATGCAGCGAATCCGGATAACACATTCGACATCAAACGAATCATTTTCATGGCACACGGAAAGATCACCAAACGGTGGACTTGTGATTTTATGTACGACTTCTACAACGGGGGCATGTTACTCGAAGTGTATACCGATTATCAGTTTCTCCCCGGACTTACGGCACGTATCGGTGAATTCAAGGTTCCTTATACCATAGAAAACGAATTGTCTCCTACTACAGTAGAACTTATCAATTGCTATTCACAATCTGTCTGCTATCTGGCAGGAGTAAGCGGCAGCGATAAATGTTACGGAATGACTTCCGGACGGGATATAGGTATGATGCTTCACGGGAAATTATTTCGTGACTTCCTACAATATAAAGTAGCTGTAATGAACGGACAGGGACTGAATACCAAAGACAAAAACAGTCAAAAAGATGTGGTCGGTAATCTGATGGTTAATCCGCTGAAATGGTTGTCCGTAGGTGGTTCGTTTATCCGCGGAACAGGACACGCCATAGCTGACTCTGAATATACCGGAATCAAAGTAGGAGAAAATTACGCTAAGAGACGCTGGAGTGCAGGAGGGGTTGTCACCACTTCCACTTTTAATCTGCGTACGGAATATCTTGCCGGAAAAGACAGGAATGTGAAAAGTGAAGGTTTCTATGCAACAGGAAGCGTGCGTTTTGCCCGGAATTTCGATTTCATCGCTTCGTTCGATTATTTCAACCCGAACAAAGCTGCAGATTTCAAACAAAATAACTATATTGCAGGCGTACAATACTGGTTTTATCCCAGATGCCGGTTACAGGCACAATACACTTTTTGTAATAAGAAAGGAGACGGACAAAAAGATTCCAACCTGATACAGGCACAGGTACAAGTGAGGTTTTAAATTCAAGGACTAAATTTAAGTATTAGGTATCAAGTATTAGAGCCGAAGCATCAGGGTTAAGTTCCAAGAGTAAAGTATCAAGGCTATAGTAAGTAGTACCTTAACAATAGGATTAAAGCAGTAGAGTTGAAGCAAGTCGAATCAAATAATTATAAAATATAAACCTTATTAATAACAGAACAAAAATCATGGAACACAAAATCGCCGAAACCAACGCCCGAATAGACGTGGCCGACGTATTAAGAGGATTGGCAGTAATGGGGATCATCCTCTTGCACAGCATCGAACACTTTAATTTCTATTCTTTCCCGGAAGAAGTCCCTTTTGAATGGATGAAATTTACCGATCAGGCTATCTGGAGAGGATTATTCTTCACATTCAGTAATAAAGCATACGCTGTATTTGCTTTGCTCTTCGGTTTCAGTTTCTATATTCAGGACAATAACCAACAACGGAGAGGGAAAGATTTCCGCCTGCGTTTTTTATGGAGATTATTCATCCTATTCATTATAGGACAATTCAATGCCGCTTTCTTTACCGGCGAAATATTAACCATGTATGCGATTTTAGGAATTATCCTGCCGATATTCTGCCGGATGAGTGACCGTACAGTTGCCATCTTTGCTACTTTATTAATCCTTCAACCTATCGACTGGGCAAAACTGATCTATGCCTTGTGCAATCCTGACTATGTGGCAGGTAAAAGTTTGGCAGGTTATTATTTCAGCATCGCTTTCGACGTACAAAAACATGGCAACTTCCTTGAAACAGTCCGCATGAATATGTGGGAAGGACAAATGGCTAACATGACCTGGGCTTTGGAACATGGACGTATCTTACAAACACCGGGATTATTCCTATTCGGAATGCTGGTTGGCCGCCGCAAATATTTCCTGTATAGCGAACAGAACGAACGCTTGTGGTTAAAAGCATTAGCCATTTCGCTTCTCTGCTTCTTCCCCATCTACGGATTGAACAATATGTTGCCGGAATTCATCGAACGGAGTGCCGTCCTTGTTCCTCTACAGTTGATATTAAGTTCATTCAGCAGCCTTAGTTTCATGGTATTACTGGTGACAGGATTACTGTTGACTTTCTACCGTGTGAAAGACCGCAGTTTTTTTATGCGTTTCACATCTTATGGTAAAATGAGTTTAACGAATTATCTCGGGCAATCCATTTTCGGTTCTCTTTTGTTCTATCATTGGGGATTCGAATTGGGACGATATTTAGGAATCACATATAGCTTCCTTTTTGGCATCCTTTTTGTTCTATTACAAATGGTATTCTGTTCGTGGTGGCTCCGACACCATAAACATGGTCCTTTTGAGGGTCTCTGGAAACGTTTGACCTGGATTGGAAAAAATAAATAATTAAATAATGATGAACGAAAAAACGATTAATGAACAATACGCATATATACGTACCTTACTTGAAGAGAAAAGGCTCAAGGAAGCTCTGATGCAGTTGGAATCTCTGCTGTGGCAGTGTCCTGACTGGGATCTACGCACTCGCCTGGAACAATTGCAGACTTCCTACAAATATATGCTGGAATACATGAAACAGGGAGCAAATGACCCTGAACGATGGAATCTGTATCAGAAAATGGTATCAGACACGTGGGGAATTGCCGACCAATCACGTTTGCTCATATTGGATAACGCTTCATCAAGATACTATCATGAAGTACGACGTACTCCCAAATCGCCAGATTTGTCAAACTATGGTCTTAAAACCATATTACACATACTGGAGTCTTTTAATGACGACTTGGCAGTCAGTGGATTACTGTCTGACGAAAAGATGGATGAAGTATTAAAGCGGCATGAGGACACGCTCAAGTTTATGTTTATCAGAACATGGACAAACAGTGCCTGGACTCCCGAAGACGAGGAAGATGCAAAAGCCATGCTTGCCTCGGAATTACTTCCGGGAGACGACTTATGCTTATTTGTCAGTGCCCTCACATTGAGCTTGATGGAATGTTTCGACTTACGAAAAATAATGTGGTTGCTTGATGCTTACGAGCATCCCAACGTCAACGTCAGCCAACGGGCATTGGTTGGTGCGATGATTATTTTCCACATTTACAGAAGCCGACTTACTTTCTATCCGGAACTGATAAAAAGGGTGGATCTCATGGAAGAAATTCCTTCATTCAGAGAAGATGTCGCTCGCATTTACCGCCAAATGCTATTATGTCAGGAAACGGAAAAGATTGACAAAAAAATGAGGGAGGAGATTATTCCCGAAATGCTGAAGAATGTTTCCTCCATGAAAAATATGCGGTTCGGCTTTGAAGAAAGCGATGAAGAGAACAACGACATGAATCCGGATTGGGAAGATGCATTCGAGAAATCCGGACTGGGGGATAAATTGCGTGAAATGAACGAATTGCAGTTGGAGGGTGCAGATGTATATATGAGTACTTTTGCGGCTTTGAAAAACTATCCGTTCTTCCGCGAGGTGCATAACTGGTTTTATCCATTCAGCAAGCAACAGTCTAATGTGCTCAAGGCAATGAAGCAGGCAGGAAATCAGGGAGGCAGTCTACTGGATTTAATTCTTCAATCGGGATTCTTCAGTAACAGTGATAAGTACTCTCTCTTTTTCACGATCCATCAATTGCCACAATCACAACAAGATATGATGTTGAGCCAATTAAACGAACAACAGGTCGCAGAATTGGCGGAGAAATCGAATGTTGAGACGATGAAGAAATTTAATGAACGTCCGGGAACGGTCAGCAACCAGTACCTGCACGATTTGTATCGTTTCTTCAAACTTAGTGTGCGCAAGAGTGAATTCAGAGATATTTTTAAAGAGAAGCTCGATCTTCATCATGTCCCTGCACTCGACAATATATTGCACTGGGAAGATGTATTATTCCCCATTGCCGATTTCTACCTGTCAAAGGAACGTTGGGACGAGGCTATTGAAATTTATGAAGAGTTGGAAACGATTGGCGGATTCGAAGGAGAGAGTGCTGAATATTACCAGAAGTTTGGCTATGCATTGCAGAAAAGAAAGAAATATGCAGAAGCTATCCAGGCTTACCTGAAAGCAGACACGTTGAAACCGGATAATATCTGGAACAATCGCCATCTGGCTATTTGTTATCGGTTGAACAGAAATTACCAGGTAGCAATCACCTATTATAAGAAGGTAGAAGAAGCTGCTCCGGAAGATACCAATGTGACTTTCCATATCGGTAGCTGTCTGGCCGAATTGGGGCAATATGAAGAAGCACTGAATTATTTCTTCAAACTGGATTTCATCGAGAACAACTGTATTAAGGCATGGCGTGGTATCGGATGGTGTTCATTTATCAGCCAGAAACATGAACAGGCGATGAAGTATTATGAAAAAATAATAGAACAAAAGCCTCTGGCTATTGACTATATGAATGCAGGACATGTTGCCTGGGTGATGGGAGATATTCAGAAAGCGTCCGTTTTCTATGGAAAAGCCATTACGGCTAGTGGAAACCGGGAACGATTCCTGGAAATGTTCCATAAAGATGAAGAAGCTCTTCTCACACAAGGAATTCGGGAAGAAGATATTCCTCTGATGTTGGATTTATTATAGTCTTCCACATCTTTCAGTTTGGGATATTCAGTAAATGTTCCTGCTTAAAAATACAGAAAAAGGCTGCCTCATTTTCTATTTTGAGGTAGCCTTTTTGCATTATTGGACTAAGTATATCTTGTGTATTTCATGTAATCAATAAGTTAATTACACTGATACTAATATATTCAGATATATTCAAGATACTTACTACAGCTTTTTCAACTCTCCGTACAGTTTCTGTATGGGAAGCCCCATAATATTATAGAAACTACCGGAAATTGATTTAACCCCGATATACCCGATCCACTCCTGAACGCCATAAGCTCCTGCCTTATCCATTGGCTGATAACGATCTACGTAATACAGGATTTCATCTTCCGACAAGACATCAAACAATACTTCGGAGGAAGCGGTAAAGCTTTTTTGCCACTCAGTAGTAGTCAGGCAAACCCCTGTGAAAACCTGATGAGATTTTCCCGAGAGAGCGCGAAGCATTTCAATGGCTCCTTCCCTACCCTCCGGTTTCCCAAGTACTTTCCCATCTAACCAGACTATGGTATCTGCCGTAATCAATAATTCTCCCGGCTTCATCATGGTACGGTAGGCATCCGCCTTTTCACGGGCAATATATTCAGGTATTTCAGCACCTACCAATGTATCCGGGTATGACTCGTCTACATCCGGCAATGTTCTGACTACATAGTCTACTCCTAGTCCCGACATCAGTTCTTTCCGACGGGGAGAATTGGAAGCTAATATAATCTGATATTTATTTAAGTTATCAAGCATGGTTTTATTCGTTATTAAACAACGATTATTTATGATTAAGTTACCAACCGAAGGCGTCTTCCACCATCCATAGACCGTGAGCTTTCAGCACCTGCTCCACTACATCACGTCCGCATCCACGACCACCGTCTGCATAAGAAATATACTTTGCAACGGATTTCACTTCCGGCACGGCATCTTTCGGGCAGCATGGCAGTCCGCACTCACACATCACTTCAATATCCGGCACGTCATCACCCATATATAGAATTTCATCATCGGTCAATCCGTACTTATCACGAAAAGCACGATAATCATGTATCTTCACAGCAGAACCCATGTATAAATCCTTCACTCCCAGTCCCTCAAAACGGATACGTACCGCTTCTGTCCGGCCACCGGTGATGATAGCTATGTGAAGTCCTTTTTTCACAGCCAACTGGATGGCGTACCCATCTTTGATATTCACCGTGCGCATCGGTTCTCCGGAAGGATGCAAAGGTACTGTTGTCGAACTCAATACTCCGTCCACATCAAAAGCTAAAGCTTTGATACGGGATAAATCATAATTGATGGTGCTCATGGATACTTTTGCTCATTAGTTTATATATTTCCTGCAATGCCGGAGAATCTACCAACATGGCAAGATGATTACTCATCACATTCTCATCGTAACGAACAGCGGGTCCGGTCTGTGCATCACGTGGCGCCAATTCGTGGACTTTACGTGCTGTTTCATCTATCAGCGGAAGCATGACATCGAAAGGCAAGTTGTATTTTTCAAGCAAATCAGCTGCTAATGCATACATGTGATTGGTGAAGTTACAGATAAAAACAGCAGCCAAATGAAGGCTCTTACGTTGCTCGGAAGAAGCCTCGTAGACCTTTTCCGAAAGTGTGGCGGCAACAGCCTTCAACAATTCCACGTCTTCCGGCCTTTTCGCTTCAACAAAGAAAGGCACTTCCTGAAATTTAACTTCACGTTGTTTGCTGAATGTCTGCATCGGATAAAATACTCCGTAACGTTCTGCATGCCCTTCCCAAACGCTCATCGGAATGCTTCCTGCCGTATGCACCAACAAAGACGCTTGCTTTCCTTCTGTTATCTGCGGTAACAAATCTACTAAAGCATCATCTTTCAACGATACGATATACAATTTTGCATCTTTGGAGACTGCCTGTAAATCTGTTGTATATTCAGCTTCTACTTTCTCGGCTAAGGTACGGGCAGATTCCATAGTCCGGCTATATACCTGTACAATGCGGAAACCTTTACGATAAAGAGCTTTCGCCAGATTAGTAGCCAAGTTACCTGCACCGATAAACACGATCGGTGTATCTTCTATACTTCTTTTCATTATTCTCTTATCGTTTTGCAAACCAGAATAAAACGATTCCGATGATGAGCAGTGTCAATGGCAACAGATATCCGGATAACGAACCCAATAAGGACATGACCAAACCGATATTCATCACTAACCAAAGCCCAAGCAACACAAAACCAATTGATTTATCGCGTTTGAAAATAAGGAAACAGATCGAGGCGTACAATAGCATATTGTCCTTATTCATCACCCAGGGTAGCCCAATGGAAGAAAAATGAATCAGCTTATCGATCAGAAAAAGTGCTCCGATTACAATAAAGGTAACAGCAGTAGCCAGATAGGTATCTTTACTATTATTCGCTTTGACAGCTCCCATCGTTACTTTCCTCCAAACTTATTAATATGAATTTTCTCCCACTGGAGGTGTTCTTCGTTGAAAGGCTTACGTTCCATTCCCTTATGTCCGATGGCAATGACAGAAAGAATCTGAAGTTGCAAGGGAATATCCAAAATTCCATGGACAAATTCATCGGAAGGCATTCCGGTGGCAGTGAAACGTTCGCGAACCTGCACCCAACAACTTCCCAAGCCCAAATCTTCTGCCTGCAACTGTATCATGATAGAAGCAATGGCAGCGTCTTCAATCCAAACATCACTAGCCAACGGATCGGCCATTACCACAATTGCCAAAGCTGCGTCGGCAATGAATGAAGAAGCCTGTTCCTTGCAATGAGACAATTCTTTCAATACCTCTTTATCATCAATCACTACAAACTGCCAACTATTACTACGTTTGGAAGAAGGAGACATCAAAGCAGCTTTCATCAACGTAACGACCTGATCTTGTGTCAATTCTTCATCGGTGAACTTCCGCATACTACGACGGTTCTTTATTAATTCACTGAAATTTTCCATATTATTTCCGGTTTCATTTGATTAATGTATGCAAAGATAATGCAAACCGAGCGTAATAGGAAATAAAAGTTTATACTAAATGAAGAATATATTGTATCTTTGCACAGAGAAATAATTTCATTATGAAAAAGCGAATTACACAAGACGATTACGTTAAAGCGAATCGTAAAGCTAGCCGTGAGGCAGAAATTGAGATGTACGGACACCCTATTTGTCACAAACGAGTGCACGAATCAAAGAAAGTATATAACCGCAGAAAAATAAAGGCAGCCGACAAAAAGCTGCCTTATTTTTTTGTCTTCAAAATAACGTCACTATCCTCCAGACATAGCGACACTATACAATAAGAATGGCGTCACTATCATGATAGGATAGCGTCACTATATTTAGGGGATTAAAAAAGCTGTTTATCTATTTACCTATCTATCTAATTATCTATACAATCCGCGTTAATTCCCCGGTCGTAGAATCAATAATAAATCCGTAGACTGTCACATCTGAAGGGATCAAAGGATGGCGTACAATAAAATCGACTGTTCCTCTCACCGACTTTTCCGTATCTTCGAAACCATCCAGCCACGAATGAAAGTCAACTCCGCAGAAACGCATCATGTCAATATAATCCGGATTGATTCCGCGTGCTTTCATTTTTTCGAGCATTTCTTCACTATGCATATGGCAAGCTCCACAATCAGAATGAGCAATCACCATTATTTCCTCTACCCCCAACTCAAAAATAGCAACAAGCAAACTACGTATCACGCTACCGAAAGGATGGGAAATAACGCCACCTGCATTTTTTATCATTTTCACATCGCCATTCTTAATTCCTAATGCTGCTGGCAGCAAAGCAGTCAGTCGGGTATCCATACAGGAAAGAATAGCTATTTTCTTATCGGGATATTTATTGGTAATATACGATTCGTATCCCTTGTTCTCAACAAATTGCTTGTTGTAAGCTAAAATTTCTTCTAACATAGTTCCGCTTTTTAAAAGTTCTGTTCGATTACACAAAGATATAGAAAAAAGGGACATATCATCACGACATATCCCCTCTTAATTTAAAATTTAATCTATATTGTTATTCTAAAAATCCGTCCAGACCAGACTTAGCTGTTGTACCATATCCATTGTCTCCATATTCTTCAGCATTATCAATCTGTTGAAGGAATGTTTGTGATATAGGACGCCATATATTATAAGATTTAAAACTGGAAGCAGCACGTTTGTTATATTTCGCCAAACGAGTTGAGAATGCTTGATGACGCTGCAACAATGCCCAACGTGAATGTTCTCCACAAAGTTCACGTGCATATTCATCGTAGATATCTTCTTCGGTGACAGTAGTCAGCTTATAAGACGACTCCAAAACTCCGGAACGAGCCGCACGGGCACGAAGCGTGTTCAAATATCCTGCAGCTTTTGTTCCATTACCCAAATGTTGTTCAGCCTCGGCAGCAATCAAATAAACTTCTGCCATACGCATCACAAAAATATCACCATTACGGATTTGCAAGTTACTTCCATAATATACTCCTTCATAACTCCAGATAAACTTATTCAAACATGGGTATGTTGCATATACTTTTGAAGTACGATCATAACTGCCAGGCATATCATTCTGTGTTTTCACGTAATTGCCATTTGCATCAAACAAATCATCTATATTCACACATGCATAAACACGGTCTTTCTTGTCTTCCGCCGACAAAGGTTCTTTGGATAAATAGAGGAAGAAACGATTATCATCCGCAGGCAATGGATAATCTATTACATATACTTTTTTAGGAGTCGTCAATGTTGATATATCTCCTGTAGTTACCCCTTTGGGCCACACAGACGCTGTATACTGATTTCCTCCATGAGACATCGTTTTGCCATCACAATCAACATACGGATAAATTTTTTCACCTACATGAGAAGCATCAATACCATACTTCTGACATAAATCGCTAGTCAAAGTCACTATATTCTTAGTATACGGAATCCATGCCACTTTTTCCATAGAAAATGCCCCGAAAGCAGTCTGGAATGAATTCTCCCAACGTTTATCCCAAGTTGGTTCAAAGCAGTCCAGCAAATATTTAGATGGTGCGCAGTTGCCATTGTTGGTACGTCCATAAAAATAGTTCTGTTTGTCAGATGTAATCTTACTAATATCCGACAGGTTCGTCTGATTCCAGTAAGTATACGTAAACAATTTATTATATCCCGCATTCGAATAATCCCATGCGTCATCATCACCGGCATCACAACCTGCTGCAACAAAAAGCGCTTCTTTATTAGTACGGTTATTGCCATCAGCCCACATATCCGATATATCTTTATAAAGATAACCTCCATAAGTACCTCCGCCAGCTTCTGTATCCGCAATAAAGCTTTCTGCAACATCTGCCGCTCTTTGCCAGTAAGAAACACCATTCTCACTCAACCCCTGGCCGGCTCCTTGTATGTAGGCACGAGCCAAAAGTCCCATAGCCGATTTTTTTGAAACACGGGCACGATTATTACCGTAAGGAGTTGTATTCAGATTATCTGCAGCATATTTCAAATCATCAATGATGTATGAATAAATTTCAGATAACGTATTACGTTTAGGTTCCAACACAATATTATTTCCCGCTTCATTCATACAAAGAGTGATCGGACCAAAATATGTAGTCAATATCAAATGATAAAAACCACGCAAACAACGTGCTTCGGCTGTTAACACACGAATATCATCCGCATTTCCTTCTACACTTTCCGCACGGTTTATAACGGTATTACATATCCCCAAAGCAGTATACGCCTGCATAAATAATTTATCCCATGCCTTATCTTTACTCGGCGTCAGAGATTCATAATAAAAGAGTTCTTTCGAGTTATCATTATTATTTGCCGTCAACCACGTATCCGTACCAACCTCTGCAACAGATAAAAAGTCTGTCACAGTATACAGTTGACTATAAATAGGGTTATAACACTGGGTTTGCATTCCGTACCACCCGTCAAACGTAGCCAACGTTTCTTCGCCGGTAACTTCCATTGGATTATATTCATCCAATGAACATGAATTGATAGTAACCATCGCACACAATGCTAAGGCCACATTATATACTAATTTCTTCATTATTTATCAGTTTAGAGAATTAAAATGAAAGATTAAGACCAAAGACTAACTGTTTTGTCAATGGATAGTTCAAACCACCATTCATTTCCGGATCATAATCCTTCAACAAATGACTTTTTGCAATAACGAATGGATTAGTAATCGTTCCATACACACGGAGCTTGCCCAATCCCAATTTTTTAGCCAATTTATCAGGCATAGTATATCCCAATGTTATATTCTTTATTTTAAAGAATGATCCATCTACATACGACAACGCTGCAAAGCCTGGATAATAGCTCAACTTATCCTTGATAGAAGCATCCATGGCTGGAAAATCGTTCGAAGGATTTGTTTCAGACCATACATTGAAATAAGTAGGATAGTTGTTCAACCCTGTCGGGTCATAATCCGTCAATACAGAATATTTAATCATCTGTCCCCAACGCATATACATATAAATACTTAAATCAAAATCTTTATATGTCAAAGTATTCTGGAAACCCATTGTCCAATCCGGAGAGTTATGTCCCAATACTTGATAATCATCAGCAGACACAGAATATGTATTAGAAGCATCATAACGGATTTCCTGTCCGTCAGCATTCACCTTCGTATAGTAGACACTACCGTCCGTATCCGTATGCCGCACCATATCAGGCACATTAATCTTTATAGATCCCGGCTTCAGTCCAAACACAGCAGCATCAGCTTCTTCACCTTTCTGCCAGATACCATCCAATTTGTAGTGATAAAAAGAGTTGATTGCACTACCTACCGCATACGTATAATCGCCATTGATTACTTTATCATTAGCAGTTCCGGTCAGTTTCGTAATCTCTTCCTTATTATATGCAAAAGTCAGAGCCGATGTCCATTGAAAATTTTTAGTTTCAATGTTGCGGGTATTCAAAGCAAGCTCAAGACCTTTATTTTTAGTTTCACACAAGTTTATATTGGTCAGATATTGCTCTTTAGAACTATAGGAACCGTTCACTACAGGTAATGATTTTTTCCATATCACACCTTCCGTCTTAGTCTTATACATATCCAATGTTACATTGATACGATTATTCAGGAAAGAAGCATCAATACCGATATTGGTGTTCTTTGAACGTTCCCATGTCAGTTCCGGATTAGCTATTATTTTAGTGAGATTATAAATCTGCGTTTTTTCACCACCTAATGTCAACCATCCGGACTCCAGAGAAGAAGAGGAAGAATAAGGATCAATACTGGCCGTACCAGAAATACCGTAACCCACACGAATTTTTAAATTATCCAACCAGTTTCTTGTACTTTCCATAAACTTCTCGTCAGAAATACGCCATCCCAATGAAACAGCCGGGAAATTAGACCATTTATGATCTTTAGCCAAACGTGAAGAACCATCCCGACGAATAGAAGCAGAAAGCAAATACCTACCCAATAAAGAGTAGTTGATACGTCCTACTAATCCGACTCCTTTAGACATGGTATAACTGGATGAATTTTTCTGAACGGCAGCTTTTTCCAATCCTTCCCACAAATATTTATTGTTAGCAATACCTGTTCCTGTCATTTCCGTGTTATCCGTCTGGTTATGATTCCAGGTAGACACACCAGTAAGCGTAAATTCATGTATCTTAGCAATATTAAAGTTGTAAGTTACGATATTTTCCCACTTATAATTATATGATCTGTTTTGAGTAATCTTGGCATTTGTATCTGTCTCTACATTTCCTCCCGCTTTATAAAAGTTGTACGAGCCATCTCCCTGGAAACTATTCGAACGGGAATAAGTCAACGTCCCATTCACGCGTGACTCCCATGTCAATCCTTTAATCGGAGTTATTTTAATATAAGGATTCACATACAGTTTTGTATTCTGGGATTGGTTTCTCCAATTACTTTTATTATTCATCAAAAGATTCAAATAGCCGGCATCCCCTTCAATCGGATAAGGATTAACATTGCCATTCTCGTCATAGATTTCACCATAAGGAATAGCCGTCATACCATCTTGAATCTTTGCAAAAGGCTTATTCTGATGCACATAAGATGCCTGAATACTAATTCCTGTAGTAAACCATTTATTGATTGTGTGATCGATGCGAATATTTGTTGAATACAATTTATAATTATCATCGTTGTATTGTCCGTTTTCATCGGAGAAATTCATAGACATATAGGCCTTTGTATTTTTTGTACCTCCTGAAACCGACAAACTATAATTCTGAACAGTCCCCGTATGCAGCAATTCATCTACCCAGTCAATGTATTTCCCGTTTTGATAAGCTTCATAATAAGCAGGGTTAGTAAACATATTGGCATCATCCACATAAGTACCCGCATTTTTGTGAGCTGTACGCAAGCCCTCCATGTAGGTTTCTCCTTGGCGGACTTCCGGCATTGTAGACCAGCTGTTTATACCAAAAAAAGCATTAAAATTAGCAGTCAATTTTCCTTCTTTTCCGCCTTTGGTAGTAATGATTACAACACCATTGGCACCGGAAGAACCATAAACAGCCGTAGAAGAAGCATCTTTCAACACTTCAATAGATTCAATATCATTCGGATTCAGTGTCGAATAGTCACCCGGCATACCATCAATAATAAACATAGGATCACCGCTAGCTGTAAATGAACGGTTACCGCGCAATTGCATTTTCACTCCTGAACCCGCTTGACCCGATTCTCTCGTAATATCCAATCCCGCTACTTTACCCTGCAACGCTTCCATCGGGTTTGTGCCCGGATTCATCGTAATGTCTTCCGATTTCACTGAAGCAACCGCCCCTGTTAAATCACGTTTCTTCACTGCACCGTAGCCAATGACCACCACTTCATCCAATGCCTGCGTATCCGAAATCATTTTCACATTGACCGGTCCGTTACCCGTCACAGTCACCGTTTGTTCTTTGTAACCGATATAAGAAATGACCAGTTCTTTTCTTCCCGCCGGAAGATTGATAGAGAAGTTACCGTTAAAATCGGTAATCGTACCTGTACTTGTTCCTTTCACAACGATAGAAACCCCAATCAACGGCTCCCCGCTTTCATCAATGATAGTTCCTTTCACAGTTTTCGTTTGTGTGACAACTTGCACCATAGTATTAGAAACTCCATCTTCTGCATACACAGAATATGACAGAGGGGCAGACAATAAAGACAGCCCTAAAATCATGGAAGCGCGTCTATGATGATTCTTCCATGCTTCAACAAATGCATTACATCTCATTCGTTCTAATTTAAAGTTAATATTAATTCTCGTTGTTTTGCAAAACTATTCGATTATAATCTTAATTAAAGACGAAGCTAATTTTAATACGTACTCACTTTTCATACCATATTTCTCCTATAAAATACATTTTCTCCATTAAATACGCAACTATATATTATACTTTACTTCAAGCAGCTCCAACAAATTCTTTATTTTGTTGTTGAATAAAGAATAAAAAGTGTAAATTTGTACCTAGATGCCACTGAAACTAACAACATATTATCATGGGAAGGACATTCCTGAATTACCAGGAAAAAACGCCTTCCATTCCAAAGAGTTATTTCAGATTTATGAAGCGACTCCGGGCTATACTCCTTTATTAATAGTGGCAACAGAAGACGGCAGACCTATGGCACGCCTGCTTGCCGCCATCCGCAAAGCGAAAAAGTGGCTTCCCTCCTCTTTAGTGAAACATTGCGTAGTATATAGCGAAGGTGAATTTCTGGATGAGTCGCTTTCGACCAACAAAGAAAAGGCAGAAGAAGTCTTTGGCGATATGCTCGAACATCTCACACAAGAAGCATCGCGTAGCTGTGTCCTGATCGAATTCCGGAACCTCAATAATTCGATGTTCGGTTACCGGGTTTTCCGTGCCAATGATTATTTCCCTGTCAACTGGCTGCGGGTACGCAATTCGCTGCACAGTATGAAAAAGACGGAAGACCGGTTCAGCCCGTCGCGCATCCGTCAGATAAAAAAAAGGACTCAAGAATGGAGCCAAAGTAGAGGAGGCACATACCGTGGAAGAAATACACGATTTCTCACGGATGCTGCACAAGGTTTATTCCTCCCGCATACGCAGATATTTCCCTGCCAACGACTTTTTCCGTCACATGAACGATATGCTAATCAAAGGACAGCAGGCAAAAATATTCGTAGTAAAATACAAAGAGAAAATCATTGGCGGTTCCGTCTGTATCTACTCGGGAGATGACGCCTACCTTTGGTTTTCCGGAGGAATGAGAAAGACATACGCACTTCAGTATCCGGGAGTGCTGGCCGTTTGGAAGGCATTGGAAGACGCCCGCCAACGGGGATTCCGTCACATGGAATTTATGGATGTAGGACTTCCGTTCCGCAAACACGGTTATCGTGATTTCGTTCTCCGATTCGGAGGAAAGCAAAGCAGTACCCGCCGCTGGTTCCGTGTCAATTGGAATTGGCTGAACAAACTCTTAGTCAAATTTTATGTCTAAATGTAATCTCAAGATTGCAAAACGACTCTCCATGCTCCTTCCTTACCATTTTTTCTGTTTAATAATCCAATAATTAAATGCAGAAATATTTCTTTATTAGACAAGAAATGTCTTTCTTTGTGCTGTTTTATGCCATATAAGCACATAATTAAACCATATAAAAAGTATAGTTATGAAGATTTCACACATTGAACATCTGGGCATTGCTGTAAAAAGCATCGAAGAAGCCCTTCCTTACTACGAAAATGTATTAGGTCTGAAGTGTTACAACATTGAAACAGTGGAAGATCAGAAAGTAAGAACTGCTTTTTTAAAAGTAGGCGAAACCAAAATTGAACTGTTGGAGCCGACTTGCCCGGAGAGTACTATTGCCAAATTCATTGAAAACAAAGGTGCAGGTGTTCACCATGTAGCCTTTGCCGTAGAAGATGGCGTAGCTAATGCTTTGGCAGAAGCAGAAAGCAAAGAAATCCGTCTGATTGACAAGGCTCCCCGCAAAGGTGCCGAAGGTCTGAACATCGCTTTCCTTCACCCGAAATCAACATTGGGCGTGTTGACAGAACTCTGCGAACATTAATCATAAACTCTAAAACCAACAAGAACTCATGAGTAATCAACTTGAAAAAATTAAAGAGCTTATTGAACGCCGTGCCGTTGCACGCATCGGAGGCGGTGAAAAAGCGATTGCGAAGCAACATGAAAAAGGGAAATACACAGCACGCGAGCGTTTGGCTATGCTGCTTGACGAGGGTAGCTTCGAAGAAATGGACATGTTCGTTGAGCACAGATGCACGAACTTCGGCATGGAGAAAAAACATTATCCGGGCGACGGTGTAGTAACAGGTTGTGGTACCATAGAAGGACGTTTAGTTTATATCTTTGCACAGGATTTTACCGTTTCTGCCGGTTCTCTTTCTGAAACAATGTCTCTGAAGATCTGTAAGATTATGGATCAAGCTATGAAAATGGGTGCTCCCTGTATCGGTATCAATGACTCGGGTGGCGCACGTATTCAGGAAGGTATCAATGCATTGGCCGGTTATGCTGAAATTTTCCAGCGCAATATTCTGGCATCAGGTGTTATCCCGCAGATCTCAGGTATTTTCGGTCCTTGTGCAGGCGGAGCTGTTTACTCTCCTGCACTGACTGACTTCACGTTGATGATGGAAGGTACATCATATATGTTCCTTACCGGACCGAAAGTGGTAAAGACTGTTACAGGTGAAGACGTAAGCCAGGAAAACCTAGGTGGCGCAAGCGTTCACTCTACCAAATCGGGTGTAACTCATTTCACCGCCCAAACAGAAGAAGAAGGTTTCGAACTGATTCGCAAACTGTTGAGCTATATTCCTCAAAACAACCTTGAAGAAGCTCCTTATGTAGATTGCACAGACCCAATCGACCGTCTGGAAGATTCTTTGAACGATATTATCCCCGACAGCCCTACAAACCGTATGACATGTACGAAGTGATCGGCGCTATTGTGGACAACGGTGAATTCCTTGAAATCCAGAAAGATTATGCAAAGAATATCATCATCGGTTTCGCCCGCTTCAACGGACAATCGGTAGGTATCGTTGCTAATCAGCCTAAGTACCTGGCGGGTGTGCTTGACAGCAATGCGTCACGCAAAGGTGCACGTTTCGTTCGTTTCTGCGATGCTTTCAATATTCCTATCGTTTCATTGGTAGACGTTCCGGGATTCCTTCCGGGAACAGGCCAGGAATACAATGGTGTAATTCTGCATGGCGCTAAGTTGCTGTATGCTTACGGTGAGGCTACTGTACCTAAGGTAACAGTAACATTGCGTAAGTCATACGGCGGATCACACATTGTAATGAGCTGTAAGCAACTCCGCGGTGATATGAATTATGCATGGCCTACTGCTGAAATCGCCGTTATGGGTGGTGCCGGTGCCGTAGAAGTATTATACGCCCGCGAAGCCAAAGAACAGGAAAATCCTGCCGCATTCCTAGCCGAAAAAGAAGCTGAATACACCAAGCTGTTTGCTAATCCTTACAATGCTGCCAAGTATGGTTACATTGATGATGTGATTGAACCGCGTAATACCCGTTTCCGTGTCATCCGTGCATTGCAACAGTTGCAGACTAAGAAATTAACCAATCCGGCTAAGAAGCATGGTAATATTCCGTTGTAATCCTACTTTTCACATTAAAACAAGAACGATTATGAACAAAACCAAAATCGGAATATTCCTTTCTTTGCTGTTGCTGATTGGTCTGACTTCTTGTGGAGAGCAAAAGTCGAACAATAAGCTGGTGCTAAACGAAATCCTGATAGACAATCAGAGTAATTTTCAGGACGATTACGGATTGCACAGCGCATGGATTGAAATATTCAACAGATCATTTGGTAGCGCAGACCTGGCCGCTTGTTTGCTGAAGGTGAGCAGCCAACCTGGCGATACTATTCCTTATTTCATCCCGAAAGGTGATGTGCTGACTCTGGTGAAACCTCGCCAGCATGCATTATTCTGGGCGGACGGAGAACCTAACCGTGGTACTTTCCACACCAGCTTCAAGCTGGATGCGGCCAATGCTAACTGGATTGGTTTGTATGACTCCGGCAAGAAGTTGCTTGATCAGATTGTAGTGCCTGCAGGCGCTCTCGGTCCCAACCAATCATACGCTCGTGTAAGCGACGGGGCAGCTGAATGGGAAGTAAAAGTAGAAGTAGTGACAAATACGTCACTCCAAGTACCAATAACCAGACTCTTGACCGCAATTCCAAGATGGAGAAGTTTGAAGAACATGACAGTGTCGTTGGAATGTCCATCTCTGCCATGAGTGTTGTATTCTTCGGTTTGATTCTTCTCTATGCTTTTTTTAAGATTGTCGGTAGAGTATCTGTTAATCTCAGTAAACGTAATGCTATGAAGGCTAAGGGTATCACCGATAAACAAGAAGCTAAAGAAAAGAAACTGGGCGAAGCTCCGGGAGAAATTTTCGCTGCTATTGCTATGGCTATGCACGAAATGCAAGAGCGATGTACACGATGTGGAGGACACCGTGCTTACTATCACCCGCGTAAAACGCAGCTACTCACCATGGAGTTCGAAGATTTACACTTTGCGTGAAACTCCTCTGAGAAAGTAAGTCACCTATTAAATTGTAAAAACGATGAAAGAATATAAATATAAAATCAACGGTAATACATACAAAGTAACCATTGGAGATATCGATGAAAATATCGCTCACGTTGAAGTGAACGGTACCCCCTACAAAGTAGAAATGGAAAAGGCACCGAAAGTGGTTGTTAAACCGGTAGTACGTCCTACTACTCCTGCCCCCGCTCCGACTCCGGTAGTGAAGCCGGCCGCTCCTTCTACTGGCAAATCAGGTGTTAAATCACCGCTGCCGGGTGTTATCCTCGACATCAAAGTGAATGTAGGTGATACAGTAAAGAAAGGACAAACCATCATTATCCTCGAAGCTATGAAGATGGAGAACAATATCAATGCCGACAAAGACGGTAAAATCACTGCGATCAACGTAAGTAAAGGAGACTCCGTTCTCGAAGGTAATGACCTCGTAATTATTGAATAATATGGGAGACTTTATCACATTTTTAGGAAATAACCTGGCCGACTTCTGGACATACACAGGCTTTGCCAATGCTACGGTAGGGCATGTCGTTAGTCATGATTCTCGTTGGCTTGGTATTCATCTATTTGGCAATAGCCAAAGAGTTCGAACCGATGCTGCTGATTCCTATCGGTTTCGGTATATTGATCGGTAATATACCTTTTAATATGGATGCCGGGCTGAAAGTCGGTATTTATGAAGAAGGTTCTGTATTCAACATCTTGTATCAGGGAGTGACCTCCGGATGGTACCCGCCGCTCATCTTCCTGGGCATTGGTGCTATGACGGACTTCTCGTCTCTGATATCTAACCCTAAGTTGTTACTGATTGGTGCAGCTGCACAGTTCGGTATCTTCGGTGCTTACATGATTGCTTTGGAAATAGGTTTCGATCCTATGCAAGCCGGTGCAATCGGTATCATTGGTGGTGCTGACGGCCCGACGGCTATCTTCCTTTCATCCAAGTTAGCCCCTAACCTGATGGGTGCGATTGCGGTATCAGCCTACTCCTACATGGCGTTGGTACCGGTAATCCAGCCGCCTATCATGCGTCTGCTGACCAACAAGCACGAACGTTGATCCGCATGAAACCGCCGCGCGTAGTTTCTCACACGGAGAAGGTAATCTTCCCGATTATCGGTTTGTTGCTGACTTGTTTCCTGGTTCCGTCCGGTCTGCCTTTGTTGGGTATGCTGTTCTTCGGTAACCTGTTGAAAGAAAGTGGTGTAACCCGTCGTTTGGCTGAATACTGCACGTGGTCCGCTGATTGATACAATTACTATCCTATTAGGTTTGACAGTAGGTGCTTCTACTCAGGCTTCTGAGTTCCTGACGCTTGACTCTATCAAGATCTTCGGTCTGGGTGCATTGTCATTCGTGATTGCTACCGCATCAGGTGTGATCTTCGTTAAGATATTCAACCTCTTCCTGAAGAAAGATAATAAGATTAATCCGTTGATCGGTAATGCAGGTGTTTCTGCTGTTCCCGACTCTGCACGTATCTCGCAAGTGATTGGTTTGGAATACGATTCGACCAACTATTTGCTGATGCACGCTATGGGTCCGAACGTTGCCGGAGTGATCGGTTCAGCTGTTGCTGCCGGTATCCTGCTTGGATTCTTGATGTAAGATATAAGGCAAGAGGGAACGCTTATTTGAACAGTTCTTAAAACAAAAAATAAGATTATCCTAAAAGCCTTGAATTTATAAAATCACCTTTACTGCATCATTGTAGTAAAGGTGATTTTTTATTGTAAGAACTTACTGCCTAAAAAGTATTGCATTTGCTATGGCGTATGCATCGTATCGCATTCCGTTGTGTTATCTTCTCTTATCATTTCGTTAATCTATCTAAAACAGCCTACGAACAATTCGTAATTATAATATTTTTAGTAACTTGCAACAGATAAGTCAAACAACTAAAATAAAATATTATGAAACGGATTATCATTCTATTCTTTCTTTGCTATACTATTCCTTTAATAGCGCAACATACAGACCCTATTCAAGAAGCCATGGCAAATTACGATTATGAGACTGCCCTTTCCCTCATTGCTCAAAAGAAATCCACCCCTCCCCTGCTATTGCAGAAAGGCAAAGCATTGCGCGGACTAGGGCTCACCACAGAGGCACTTGCCACCTATCAGGAAATTATCCGTAATGATACCACAAATACTCGTGCTTTCATCGAAGCAGCCGAATGTTGCCGGACATTAGCTAACTATAATCAAGCCCTGAAATATTATGAACATGCACTCGATCTGAATCCGGAAAACAAATATGCACGTATTCAATATATCAGTTTGCTTCTATCCCAGCAGAAGTTTAGGGAGGCGCTTGGTGAAAGCAGCCTGATGACGGAAAAAGATAGTTCCGCCATTGCCCTGCATTTACAGGCACAAAGCTTTGAAGGGATGGGCGAACTTCTTCCCGCCGCAGGTTGCTATTACAATATCCAGGCTAAATATCCCGACGATTATCTGGCAGCCAGCAAACTAGGCGCTCTAAATATATCCGGTTCTTATTTCGACGAAGCCATCGAAGCTACAGAAAAATACCGGCAAATTGACAGTACCAACATTTCCGTCAACCGGCAGAACGCTTTAGCGTACTGCTTGAAACAAGACTACCCCACTGCCATCCGGCGTTATGAATATCTTGTCAGTCAAGGGGACAGTTCTTTTCATACTTGTTATTATTTAGGCATTAGTTACTATGCAGCAGAGAAGTATTATGAGGCTCATGATTTTTTGGAAGTCGCCCGGAAATATGATCCCAACAATATCAATCTCCTTTATTACCTTGGCCGTGCCTGTTCCAAAACTTCCTGGAAAAAAGAGGGCGTAGACTATTTGGAAAAAGCCATTGATCTATCCATTCCCAAAGACAGCAGTATGACCCGGCTCTATATCGGGATGACCGACTGTTACAAGATGGCACAAATGTACAAAGAACAGATTGCATCCATCAAAAAACGCTATCAACAGTATGACAAACAAAACCACAAACTATTGTATGACATGGCCTATATATACTTCTATGACTTGAAAGATAAGAAAAATGCGGAACGCTATTTGGAAGCATTCCTAAAAACACGTCCTAAAGACACTAAAGAAGAAGCGGAAATGAACGAGAGAGGCGAACTTGTTTTAGGAAAATCCAATTATTATAATGCCGCCGCCAACTGGCTGAAAGATATTCAAAGTAAACAAAAAATAGAAGACTTCTTTCAAAATTCCTCTCCACAACTTCCTCTCCCAAAGAAAGATAAATAGATAAGAACTATAAAGCAACTAAAAGGCTGCTACCGGTTTATCGGTAGCAGCCTTTCTTTTATTTATGGAATAATCCGGAGATTATTACTGTGCCAATTTGTTGTCAGAACCGAGCACATTCAGAATTTTGTGCTTGTACAGTTTTTCCATGTTGTCACGAGCCGGGCCAAGATACTTACGCGGGTCAAACTCAGCCGGTTTTTCTGCGAATACCTTACGGATAGCAGCAGTCATAGCCAGACGAGAGTCTGAGTCGATGTTGATTTTGCAAACAGCAGACTTAGCAGCTTTACGCAATTCTTCTTCCGGAATGCCGATAGCAGCTTTCAGTGCACCACCATATTTGTTGATAGTTTCCACTTCTTCTTCCGGAACTGAAGATGATCCGTGAAGAACGATAGGGAATCCCGGAAGTTTTTCCATTACAGCGTCCAATACTTCGAATGCCAAAGGAGGAGGAACCATACGGCCAGTCTTCGGGTCGATGTGGCATTGTTCCGGAGTAAATTTGTAAGCACCGTGAGAAGTACCGATTGAGATAGCCAAAGAGTCGCAACCAGTGCGAGTAGCGAAGTCGATTACTTCTTCAGGGTCAGTATAAGTATGATGTTCAGCAGAAACTTCGTCTTCTACACCAGCCAATACACCAAGTTCGCCTTCTACAGTTACGTCAAACTGGTGAGCGTATTCAACAACTTTCTTAGTCAATGCTACGTTTTCTTCGTAAGGAAGGTGAGAACCGTCGATCATAACTGAAGAGAAGCCCATATCGATACAAGACTTGCAAGTTTCGAATGTATCTCCGTGGTCGAGGTGAAGAACGATTTCCGGATGTGCGCAGCCTAATTCTTTAGCATATTCTACAGCACCTTCTGCCATGTAACGCAACAAAGTAGCGTTAGCATATTGACGAGCACCTTTAGAAACCTGAAGAATCACAGGAGATTTGGTTTCAACAGCAGCCTTTACGATAGCCTGCATCTGTTCCATATTATTAAAGTTGAAAGCCGGGATAGCGTATCCACCTTTAATAGCTTTCGCAAACATTTCTCTTGTGTTTACGAGCCCTAAATCTTTGTAATTAATCATTTTGTTTAAAGTTTATTGTTAGTGAATAAAAATTCTACGCAAAAGTAAGCATTATCCATCGAATAACGAACATCGGAAAGAAAAATATAGTAGAAAAGGTTTAAATCAGACTGCAAAATTTAGCAGGAATACGAGTGTGACATTAGATTGTAATGTCTACCTTGCAAACTTTGGGATTTATGATTTCTGAATTCTGATTGATGCCTTCGGATTTATATCTCCTTATTTATACCTTATTTATACCTCATTTTTCATTCATTTAATCACCAAAATCTGCATAGCAAATCAGAAATCATAAATTAGAAATCAGAAATTTTAGAAAACCTTTTTCTATTTCACAGAAAAGCATTATCTTTGCGCTCTGAAAATGACCATTACACTATTTCTTACCAAAATAGTAACAGAATATAAATTAAAAAAACAGATACTGAAATGAAAAAAGGCCTTCATCCAGAATCATACCGTCCGGTAGTATTCAAAGATATGTCAAATGGTGATATGTTTTTGTCTAAATCAACTGTAGCAACTAAAGAAACCATCGAATTCGAAGGTGAAACTTATCCGTTGCTGAAGATTGAAATCTCAAACACTTCTCACCCGTTCTATACAGGTAAATCTACATTGGTAGATACTGCAGGTCGTGTTGACAAGTTCATGAGCCGTTACGGTGACCGTAAGAAGAAATAATTCGATCTTTCGTGAAAGATGAAAAAAGAGGAGATTCTCGCAGAGAATTTCCTCTTTTTCGTTTTCTATATTCCTTAACGTCAAGCATCATCCAACAAGAAATCGGCTATATGACGATGCCTGACCCCCTCCACATTATCCTGCCACAAGCTGTCCATACTAACTACATATTTAGGATAATGGTCGTTAATGGCGAGCAAAGGAGCAAACTCCCTCTCAACAGTGGCTTGTGAAGCTAACTGATACGTTACTTGCACATAAATCTTTTCTTCCCGACGGATGGCTACAAAATCCACTTCTTTATCATCCTGTTTGCCTACATACACTTCATAACCCCTTCTTTTCAACTCCAGACAGACCAGATTCTCCAACATACCTGCAATCAACCGGTCACGATAGCCCATCACGGAATAAATCAAAGAAAGGTCACTTACAAAATACTTTTCATTCGTCTGCAGAATTTCCTTTCCTTTAATATCATACCGGGGAATACGTTGAATGATAAAAGCACTTTCCAATGCATTCAGATAATTATAGATGGTATTCATATCCACCCTCCGTTGCTGACTTTTGAAGTAATCAGCTATATTTTTAGCGTTCAGCTTATTGCCTATATTATCGAAAACAAACTTCACTACCCGTTCGAGCAGTTCCACATTCCGGATATTGTGACGCTGCACCGTGTCACGAAGAATGACAGAAGAATAGATGTCGTAGACAATTTTATAGATAGCCTCATATCCATAATCGGCAGTATGTATGGCCGGAAATCCTCCCATACGGAGATATTTCTGAAATTCCTCCTTCCGGTTGAGTGTCGGATCATTGGCCTGCAAGTCATGGAAAGTCAGATATTCTCTAAAAGACAAGGTCATGACATGGAAAGCGACATACCGTCCCGTTAAATAAGTTGCCAGTTCGGACGATAACATACGTGAGTTGGAGCCGGTCACATAAATATCCGTATCCAAATCTACCAGAAGTGAGTTGACCACTTTTTCCCAACCGTCCACTTCCTGAATTTCATCCAAGAGAATATAATATTTACCCGCATCTCCCGCCTGTCCCCGAATATAAGCATACAAAGCCTTCGCCTCTTTCAGATCTATCCACTGAAAACTTTCAAAATTCAGATAGATGATACGTTCTTCACGAACTCCTCTCCTCAACAGTTCGTCACGAATCAGACGCAGCACTACCGACTTTCCACTGCGACGAATACCCGTTATCACTTTCACAAACGGCTTATCTATAAAAGGAACGATTTGTTCCATATACTGTTCACGATTAATCATATTCAAAAGTTTTTAGGGTTATAAGCACAAAGATATACTATTTTCGGAAAGTTTTTAGGGTTATAACCCTAAATAAATCCATAAATTCAGATTCTTTTAGGGTTATAAGCCGAAAAATAAATAAAAGAAATATGACTGAATCCGATTTATTACCAAATAAAGAAAGTACCTTTACCCCAATAATTAATAAAAAATGGAAATAACCGATTTAAAACAAATGACAAAGGAAGAAGTTTTTAATTTCATCAGACAACGCCTTTCTTTCAGTAAAGAGCTACAAGAACAATTCAGGCATGTGAATAAAGACGCTCTCGCAAAAGAACATCGCAGATTCGAAATGTCCGGAAATGAATCAAAGACAGGCCAATGCACGATTTTCAACACAGCGATTCTGAACGAGTTTGCCGATCTTGGCATCTATGATTATACTTCTTACCTTTTTCTCGACTTCCACAATGGCACTCCAACCGTTTATCTCAAATACTTCTCCGAAAATGAAAATTTGGAATATACATTTACCGGATATACCACAACGGAAATCATCTTTGCAATTCTTGAACTGACTATCTTCTCCGGAAAGCCCAAAAGAAATCGCAGCTAAAAAAAGAATTGCACGGAAAGACAATGCGAGGTCAAAAGACTTTTATGGCTTTCATTTAGGCACGGATTACACGGATTTCACGGTTTTAGTCTAATGGAACCGCGAAATCCGTATAATCCGTACCTAAATAATATCAATCTAATAGATGGTTTTACTTTGGACTCCCTCCTTTTTATCATTGCATTATATTTGCCACCCGCATAGCCTATTTACCATCTTTATACCATATTCTCTATTCTCATACCATATTTCCTGCATTTATTTCCTCTTTTTCCATCCTATTCCGAAAAAACATATATCTTTGTCACACGCTTTCTGCCCATCAGCGTGATGAAACAGGCAAAAGCGGTTTTTTATTCCTTAATGGAGTAAATAACGTATTGTCTCTCAAACTTAAAAATTAGCAGTTTTTTCACACCGAGAGATGATACAACAGATACTCCACGTAGATGATCGTATATCAACATATCGATTAGAGATTTGTTATATATAAACGTTTGGCGTGGGTGTCTGTTGTTTATCATTATCTGGTGAAGGGTATTGCTAAGCCTTAAGTTTAGATAATGGTACAACAGCACTCACGCTTTTATTGTATCCGGTCGGTTTCAACAATCCTTATACCCCAACCAATTCCCCACCCGACCGAAATCATAAAAATCGTGGGTGTTCGTTGCACCTCTCCGGACAATACATTATTTACTCCTTTTTTTATAACACATTAAAACAAAAGCAATATGCCAAAATGGATTAGTGTAGAAAAAGCAGTGATTAAGTATCACATCGAAAAAGAAGCGATCCTGCTTTGGGTGGAAATGGGACAATTCCCTATGTTATACATAGACAATGTTCCGAACGTTGACGAAGAATGTATTCTGGAACTCTTTCGCCGAAGTAAAGCCGGCATTACAGCAGAATATATTGATACGCTGGAACAACTGTGCATAGATAAAACAATGGTCTGCGAGAAATACGCCCACATTATTCAATTGAAAGAAAAGGAAATAAGTTTTCATCATTCATTTTAATAATCATTTGTCCTTAAATCAAAATACTGATTTAAATTAAATGATAGAAAAATATATCCTTTTTCATTTTAAAATCATTTCATTATCTATCATGATAGATAGCTTTTTAAAAGGTATCCACCAAAAAAACAGGTTATCTATCATCAACAAAATAGCCGAATAAAGGCCCTATATGCATAAGATAGCTTGTTTTTGTTGCAATGAACCTGTATAAATCCGATAATCATGGCTTGATAATCCAACTTTAACGGTGATAAATTTATAGCCCACGTATGAAGGCTGTACAGCCCACGCTTGTAAACCATACAGCCTACAGATGCGGGCTGTACAGCCTACATACGTGGGCTATAGAAACATTACCGCTCCCAATAGATTATTAAGCTATCAAATACAGGTTGTCGTCCTATAAAACGTGCATTCTTATGCCTTTAAATGGGTAATCTCACCTAATACTACACTAAAATAGACAAAGTATAGGCATGATAGATAGCTGTTTTTTGCAATAAAAGTATGATAGATACCTTTTTACAAACGGCTCCTCTCCCGGCAAGCGATCTCCGTGCAGGAATATGAAATCAGCCTCGCCAACTTCCAGAAGGCGAAGTCTGAATACGAACTGTCTGCCAACAATATGCGGGATACCAAACTGACCGCTCCTTTCGACGGTTCTATTGAAAAACGTCTGGTAGAAAACTATCAGCGTGTCAACTCCGGTGAGGGTATCGTGCAGCTTGTCAATACACACAATCTGCGTATCAAATTCACCATTCCGGATGCGTATCTTTATTTGTTGCGTGCCAAAGACCCGCGTTTCCTTGTAGAGTTCGACACATTTAAAGGACACGTGTTTCAAGCGAAACTGGAAGAATATCTTGATATTTCTACGGATGGCACAGGAATTCCGGTCAGCATCACGATTGACGATCCGTCATTCGACCGCGATCTGTATGCAGTGAAACCCGGTTTCACGTGCAGCATCCGTTTCACGGCAGATGTAGGTCCGTTGGTGCAGGATAGCTGGACGATTGTACCGCTTAGTGCCGTATTCGGCGAAAGCGAAGGGAATAAAATGTATGTCTGGGTGGTAGAAGACAATAAAGTCCACAAACGGGAAGTAACCGTCAACGCCCCGACCGGAGAAGCACAAGCGCTCATCTCGGAAGGTTTGAAACCCGGTGAAAAAATCGTCATAGCAGGCGTATACCAACTAGTAGAAGGAGAATCTATCACAACTGTTGACAGGTGATAGTTGATAAATGATTAAGTATCATTTATCCGCTGTCATTCATCAATTATCAACGATCATTTATTATGAGTTTAGCCAAATATTCATTAGATAATACGAAAATCATCTATTTCTTTCTTGCTGTATTGCTGATTGGGGGAATCACTTCCTTCGGCAAGCTGGGTAAGAAAGAGGATGCTCCTTTCGTCATAAAGTCGGCGGTTATTATGACCCGCTATCCGGGTGCCGAACCGGCAGAAGTGGAGCGGTTGATTACCGAGCCTATCTCTCGTGAGATTCAAAGTATGAGCGGTGTGTACAAGATAAAATCGGAATCGATGTACGGGCTCTCAAAAATCACATTCGAGTTGCAACCTTCCTTGTCGGCAAGCTCCATTCCGCAGAAGTGGGATGAGTTGCGACGGAAGGTACTAAATATACAGCCACAATTGCCGAGCGGTGCTTCCGCACCGACGGTTTCCGATGATTTCGGCGACGTGTTCGGTATCTATTACGGTCTGACGGCGGACGACGGTTACACATACGAAGAGATGCGCAACTGGGCGGAACGAATCAAGACACAGGTAGTGACGGCGGACGGGGTGATGAAAGTCGCCCTATTCGGGACGCAGACGGAGGTGGTCAATATTTTTATTTCCACCAATAAGCTCGTAGGTATGGGCATCGACCCGAAACAGCTTGCCAGTCTGTTGCAATCGCAGAACCAGATTATCAACACCGGAGAAATCCGTGCAGGCGTACAGCAGTTACGGGTGACAGCCAACGGAATGTATGCCAACATAGACGATATCCGCAACCAGGTAATTACCACCAAAGCCGGACAAGTGAAACTGGGCGATATCGCCGCCATCGAAAAAGGGTACATGGACCCTCCATCCAACATCATGCACGTGAACGGCAAACGTGCCATCGGCATCGGCGTCTCCACCGACCCGCAACGGGACGTGGTGCAGACGGGCAAGAACGTGAAAGCCAAACTGGACGAATTGTTGCCACTGATGCCTGTGGGACTGGAACTGCAAAGCCTGTATCTGGAGAACGAAATTGCCAACGAAGCCAACAACGGATTTATCATCAACCTGATCGAATCGATTCTGATTGTTATTGTGATTATCATGCTGGTGATGGGTTTGCGCGCAGGTGTGCTGATCGGCTCGTCACTGATTTTCTCTATTGGCGGCACATTACTTATCATGTCTTTCTTCGGTGTCGGGCTGAACCGTACTTCGTTGGCGGGATTTATCATCGCCATGGGGATGCTGGTGGATAACGCCATCGTGGTGACAGACAACGCACAGATTGCCATCGCCCGCGGAGTAGACCGGCGGAAAGCGCTGATAGACGGAGCAACCGGTCCGCAATGGGGATTGCTTGGGGCTACGTTCATCGCTATCTGTTCGTTCCTCCCGCTCTACCTTGCTCCTTCTGCCGTGGCGGAAATCGTGAAACCGCTTTTTGTGGTGCTTGCCATCTCGCTGGGATTGAGCTGGGTGCTCGCGCTGACGCAGACCACTGTTTTCGGTAATTTCATCCTGAAAGCGAAAGCAAAGGACGGCACGAAAGACCCGTATGACAAACCGTTCTATCACAAATTCGCCTCCATCCTCCGCACGCTGATTCGCAGGAAAACATTGACACTGGGTTCGATGGTAGTGCTCTTTGTTGCTTCGCTGGTCATCATGGGAATGATGCCGCAAAACTTCTTCCCCTCACTCGATAAGCCCTATTTCCGGGCGGACGTGTTTTATCCCGACGGGTATAGCATCAATGACGTAGTGAAAGAGATGAAATCCGTGGAAGAGCATCTGGCAAAGCAGCCGGAAGTGAAGAAAGTATCGATCACCTTCGGCAGCACGCCGTTAAGGTATTACCTGGCTTCTACTTCGGTGGGCCCGAAACCGAATTTTGCCAATGTATTGGTTGAATTGACGGACAGTAAATATACAAAAGAGTATGAAGAAGATTTCGACGCGTACATGAAGGCGAATTATCCGAATGCGATTACCCGTACCAGTCTGTTTAAACTGTCGCCTGCGGTGGATGCCGCTATCGAAATCGGGTTTATCGGTCCGAATGTAGACACGCTTGTGGCGCTCACCAACCAGGCTTTGGAGATTATGCACCGGAATCCGGATTTAATCAATGTGCGCAATTCGTGGGGAAATAAAGTTCCTGTATGGAAGCCTGTATATAGTCCCGAACGGGCGCAACCGTTAGGGGTATCGCGTCAGGGAATGGCACAAAGTATCCAGATCGGAACCACAGGTATGACGCTTGGAGAGTACCGGCAGGGCGATCAGGTGCTTCCTATCTTATTGAAGGATAACACGGTGGATTCGTTCCGCATCAATGACCTGCGCACGTTGCCCGTGTTCGGCACGGGGAATGAGACGACCAGTCTGGAACAGGTGGTATCGGAATTTGATTTCCAATATCGTTTCTCGAATGTGAAGGATTACAACCGGCAAATGGTGATGATGGCGCAATGCGATCCGCGTCGCGGAGTGAATGCGATTGCTGCTTTCAATGAGGTTTGGCCGCTGGTGCAGAAAGAGATTAAAGTGCCGGAGGGGTATACGATGAAGTATTTCGGGGAGCAGGAAAGTCAGGTGGAGTCTAACGAGGCGTTGGCCAAGAATTTACCGTTGACGTTCTTCCTGATGTTCGTCACGCTGTTGTTCCTGTTCAGAACGTATCGTAAGCCGACAGTGATCTTGTTGATGTTACCGCTTATTTTTATCGGTATCGTTTTGGGATTGGTGTTGCTAGGCAAGTCGTTCGACTTCTTCTCCATCCTTGGTTTGCTCGGACTGATTGGGATGAATATCAAAAATGCGATTGTACTGGTGGAACAGATTGATCTGGAGGCAAAGACGGGCAAAAAGCCGTTGGATGCTGTTGTCAGTGCTACAACGAGTCGTATTGTCCCCGTAGCAATGGCGTCCGGCACTACCATTCTGGGTATGTTGCCATTGTTGTTCGACGCGATGTTCGGCGGTATGGCGGCTACGATTATGGGAGGTTTGTTGGTGGCTTCGGCACTGACATTGTTTGTTCTTCCGGTAGCTTATTGTGCCATTCAGAGAATCAAAGGCTAATTGCCTTCTCTTATATGAAACTTGAATTTATTGTTTAGATTGAATAAAATGAAAACTCAACTTATAACTCTGTCTCTGCTGCTCCTTGGCCTCACAGCCGGAGCACAGCAGCCCTATCTTAGCCGGGAAGCTTACCGGGATAAAGTGGAAGCTTACAGTCAAATTCTGAAGCAACAGAAACTAAAGACGATGGCAAGTACGGAAGCACGAAAGATTGCTCACACGGGATTCTTGCCAAAAATTGATGTCAATGCGGACGGGACACTCAACATGAGCGACCTTAATGCCTGGAACGAACCGGTAGGCGAATACCGCAACCACACCTATCAAGGTGTATTTATCGTCTCGCAACCGTTGTACACGGGCGGGGCACTCAACGCCCAGCACAAGATTGCCAAAGCGGATGAGAAGCTGAATCAACTAAATGAGGAACTAACTTTGGACCAGATTCATTATCAGAGCGATGCTGTTTATTGGAATGCCTCCGCTTCACAAGCTATGTTACAGGCGGCGGATAAGTATCAAAGTATTGTGAAGCAACAGTATGACATCATTCAGGACCGTTTCAACGACGGGATGATTAGTCGAACGGACTTATTAATGATTTCCACCCGGTTGAAAGAAGCGGAATTGCAATATATCAAGGCGCGTCAGAATTATACCCTGGCGCTGCAAAAGCTGAATATCCTGATGGGAGAAGAGCCGAACAATCCCGTAGACAGTCTGTACACGATTGACACGGCTTCCGCTCCGGTGCAGATCCTTTCTCTGGAGAATGTACTGCAACGGCGCGCGGATTACGAAAGTACGGAAGTAAACATCATGAAAAGTCAAGCGCAACGTAAAGCCGCTCTCAGCCAGTTTAACCCTCAACTAAATATGTATTTCAGCGGTGGATGGGCTACAGCTACACCTAACCTCGGTTATGACGTTTCTTTCAATCCCATCGTCGGCATTAACCTGAATATTCCTATTTTCCGCTGGGGAGCCCGGTTTCAAAACAAACCGCCAACAGAAAGCATACATCGGAATACAGAAACTGCAACAAAGTTATATAACGGATAATATCAACGAGGAACTTTCTGCCGCCCTGACCAAACTGACGGAAACGGAATATCAGGTGAAAACTGCAACAGAGAACATGAATCTGGCTAATGAAAATCTTGATTTAGTTACCTTCTCTTATAATGAAGGTAAAGCAAGTATGGTGGATGTTCTCTCCGCACAATTGTCATGGACACAGGCGCACACCAATCTGATTAATGCGTATCTGTCGGAAAAGATGGCGGTAGCGGAATACAGAAAGGTAATCAGTGAATAAATTTAGAAACAAAAGAAACTTGTTCACAAAGTCTTAGTCTTATAAAAGAAATCGTCCTGTTATCACGTAACCGTGAAACAGGACGATTTCTTTTTATATCATAAGGATTACAAAATACCGTTTTGACAAATGCTTCATTTCCCTTAAAAATTCGAGGGTAACGCTTATTCTATATTTCATTAAGGGCATCATCTAATGACTTAAACTCCAACTTACCCTCCAGATTCAGTTTCAGTTCCTTACACGCCTGATCTAAGCTTGCCAGAATCTCCGCCTTTGTCTGGTAGGGAGCTGCTTCCTCTGCGACAACATTCGTTTGCTCTTCTTCACAACTCAACATCGATTTCACTCTCCGCAGAATAGCGACATCATCCACATCCAGAATCCGCCGAATCAGTTCGTTCTTTTCGGCTTCCAATGACATTGCACTCATACGCTTGCTATTTTTACTGTTATACATTCACACAAAGATAACGCTATCAAACGAATCTTCCAAGTGTGAATGTATAAAAAGTCTTTTTCAGGCAGGAATTATCTTACGCAAGGAAGGAAATCAACACACCCGCAGCCACGGCAGAACCGATTACTCCGGAGATGTTGCTTGCCATGCAATACTGCAATACGTGATTCTTCGGATCGTATTTCAAAGCAATCTCATTGGCTACACGGCTCGCCATCGGAACGGCACTCAAACCAGTGGCGCCGATAAGCGGATTGATCTTCTTCTTGGAGAAGAGATTCACCAGTTTCACAAACAAAATACCACCTGTAATAGAAAGGGCAAATGCAAGGAAACCACCTATAACGATACCGATTGTTGTCCAGTTGAGGAATGCTTCGGCTGTCATCGTTGCTCCTACGGACAGTCCGAGGAAGATAGTGGCAGCATTCATGATACTGTTGGAAGCGGCATCGAACAAACGGAAAGTGTTGGTTCCGATTTCTTTCACCAGGTTACCAAACATCAACATACCCACCAAAGGCACTGCACTTGGCACGAAGAGGGCAACAATAGTAGTTACCACAATCGGGAAGATAATCTTCAATACACGCAGGTTCTTGATTTCAGTCTTCGAAGGGTACTTCTTTTCCTGTTCTTTCATGTTGATGCTCAACTCTTTCTTAGTACAGAACAGCTTCACTACCAACGGAATAATCACCGGAACCAGTGCCATATAAGAATAAGCGGCAATGGCAATCGGGCCCAGCAAATGCGGCGCCAGTTTGATGGTGGTAAAGATGGCTGTCGGACCATCCGCGCCACCGATAATGCCCAGAGAAGCGGCTTCCTGCGGAGTGAATCCCATTAAGATAGATACCAACAGTACGGTAAAGATACCGAGTTGTGCGGCAGCACCGAAAATAGAAAGACGCAGATTACGCAACATCGGCCCGAAGTCCGTTAATGCACCGACACCCATAAAGATAATCGGAGGCAAGAAGCCGGTTTTAATCAACATATAATAAATGAAGTTCATCAGTCCCAATTCATGGGCAATGTCATGCAAAGGCATTTCCCAAATGTTCTTCATCACTCCGTTTATCATTACCATGCCATTCTCGTCTGCCTGAATCACTCCCATATCACCACCGGGAAAGTTGGCAAGCAACACACCGAAAGCGATAGGGACAAGCAACAACGGTTCGTACTGTTTCTTGATACCCAGATAAAGCAGGACAAACGCGATAGCATACATTATCAGGAACTGCGGTTCGGCAATGATATTGCTGAACGCAGTCATCTCATATAAGTTCTCAAATATCTCGTTCATTATCCTATCTTCATTAATACATCATCTTCTGAAACAGTGTCTCCCGGGTTAGCGCAGATAGCAGTAATTGTACCACCAAATTCTGCACGGATGGCATTGTAGGTCTTCATCGCTTCTACATAGCAGATTACATCACCTTCTTTCACAGTGTCACCTACTTGCAAAGGAGTTTCCTGCGCACCTTTCACTAAGAAGAACTTGCCTTCCAACGGAGAAAGTACTTCTTTACCCTCTCCTGCCGGAGCAGCGGCAGCACCCGCAGGAGCAGCAGGTAGTTCGGTATCACCGTATGCTACCGTCACACGATAAGCCTGTCCGTCCACTTGTACGGTCAGTGTCTTTGGTTTTGCATCTTCTTCCGGAGATTTATCTTTCTCTGCACGACGTTTTGCAACGTCTTCCAGGAAGTCTTCTTTCGCTTTTCCACTCTTGTAAGCCTCATATTGAGCCGGGTGCATAGCATATTCGAAGAGTTCTTCATCGTCCTGTCCCACTTCCCATTTGTTCTCTTTCATCAGTTTGCGATATTTGTCGAGAGCATCGGGATAGTTATTCTGCGGATCACCTTCAAAGAACTTGCGACCTTCGCGCTCGGCCTTTTCGATGATTTCGGGAGCAAGTTTGCCCGGCAAACGTCCGGCTTTCCCCAGAATCATATCCCAAATATCATCGGCAATCATTCCCCAACGGTCTTTGCCTTTCTCCATAGCCATCACATTCATCATGGCAAGGTTCTTCACATACTGGCTGAACGGAGTCACCAACGGAGGATAACCGACACGAGGCCATACATAGGCAACTTCGTCGAACAACTTAATCAGAAGCTGGTCTTGCGTCATAAACGGCAGATTGTGTTTTGCCTTATATTTGTTGATAGATTCCAGATTCGTTTCGAGGTCTGCCATTAAACTACCCATCATACCGCCGGGAAGTCCGGGAGCGATAAGCAGAGAATTCATCAGACGGTTTTTCGGGCTGATGTACAATCCGAGGAAATCGTCCATAAACTCTTGAATCATGCCACGCACCTTCATATAGGCTTCCATATTGATTTCCGGCACCTGATAACCGGCATCCTTCAGCATAGCCTGCACGCTAAGCAAGTCAGCATGGCCTGTACCCCATGAAAGCGGTTCCATACCTACGTCAATGTAGTCACAACCGGCTTCGCATACTTCGAGGATGCTTGCCATATTGAATCCGGGACCTGCATGACTGTGATACTGAACGGGGATTTCGGGATGTGCCGCCTTGATATTTGCTACGATCTTACCTAACGATACGGGACGACCGATACCTGCCATGTCTTTAATACAGATTTCGTCTGCTCCCAGTTTGATGAGTTCCAGCGCCATATTGGTGTAGTACTCTACGGTATGGATAGGCGAATGAGTGATGCAAAGCGAACATTGCGAAATCATGCCTGCTTCCTTTGCGTATGTGATGGAAGGAGCAATGTTACGCACGTCGTTCAATCCGCAGAACGTACGGGTAATGTCTGTTCCTTGTGCTTTCTTTACTTTGTAGAATAATTTGCGGACGTCTGCCGGAACGGGGCTCATACGGAGTCCGTTCAGTGCGCGGTCGAGCATGTGGGTTTGAATACCGGCTTCGTGGAACGGTTTTGTCCATTCGCGCACGGCTTTATTCGGGTTTTCACCAAACAATAAATTTACCTGTTCAAAACCTCCGCCATTGGTTTCTACACGGGCAAAACAGCCCATTTCAATAATGGCAGGAGCTACCTTTACGAGTTGGTCTACACGAGGTACATATTTTCCGGCAGATTGCCACATATCTCGGAAAACCAAACTAAACTTTACTTCTCTTTTCATGTCTTTCAATGATATTCTTTATAGATTTATAATTTTTCTACTTTAGTGATTTTTCCTTTACCTTGTGTCACCACATTTACAGCAGCTGTAATGGCGGCTAAGATGTTTCCCGGAACAGGGGCAGGACCTTGCGATGCTTCCCGCTTCACAGGAACCACTTCTTCAGGAGCATACTTGTTGACTAATGTAATCAACAACTTACCTAAATAAATCACAATCAGCAGAATAACAAACACGGTAGCCATTCCGACCACCATCAGCAGGATCGCTGTTTCGATATTTTCCATATAATAAACTATTAGTATTTTAAGTTGTTCGTCTAAAAAGCGTCCGAAAATACCAAATTTTTATTATAAAATAAATTAAGAAAGGAATATAATGTATAAAAACGTCATTTCTCTGATTGGAAAACTGGGGAAGTTTATGATTTATGATTTATAATTTATGATTTATGATTTAGCGTGCCATCCACATCTAAACTAAATTCCCATTTATCTCATTTACAATCTGCTCCTATTGCACAACCCAAATAGTAAATGGTAAATAGTCCAATAGTAAATCGTCCTATCTATCGTCCTATCTATCGTTCCTACAAAAAAAATGTGAGAGAAAGCCCCTCAACTTTCTCTCACATTCTGATAAAACAATTATTAAATAAAAATACTCAATGATAGACCGGTTCAGCCCTTTTCTGGTTTCATACTCTCTTAACCTACTATTAAACTACCAGATAAAACCGGTCTTGTTAAACCTCTCATAGGCCATCACGGCTTTCATTCTTTTAATTAGCGTAGCAGTCTAGTTGAAAAACCCTTTTTTTTAAGCCAACTAAGTCTGTTTAATCGGAAAAACAAGCCTCTAAAGCTCATATCACGTCCGATGAGGGAATCTTTCCGGCTTACGTTTGTGGCAGGAATAATTCATCTGCCGCTGTCTATTGTTTGCTTTGAGCCCTAGTTTGCATTTCTTTTAAAACATTGTTTGTTTTGGGTTAAATTTAAATTTTATAAAAAGCATCTATTGTTTGTTTTGAGTTTAGTTTGTAATTCTCTATAAAACATCTATTGTTTGTTCTGAATCCCGGCCTTATTTCTGCCGGATAATTTCTAATTTCTTCTACTACAACATTTAATCTTCTAATCAATTCTACCGTTTTCTTCAAATATCATTAAATAGCTCATCTATTAGAAAGAGAAGCATCCGTTGTTTTTTTACCAAGAAAAAATGAAGAAAATTTGAAGAAAAACAAAAAAGCCTCTTCTGGATAGTCAGAAGAGGCTTTTTTTATTTTAAAATAATTTCTTTCCCTCGAATTTGATAACTGATTCCACACGAACCAAAGACTTTTTCCAGTGTGGCGTTCAGGTCTTTCGTTAAGACCGTCCCGTTGTAGGTCAGCCCCTCGCATTTCTCATGCCCGACGACTGTCACCTTAAATATATGCTCAATATCTGCCACTACATTTATCAGCGGGTCATCTTCATATCCCAACACTTCGGGGAACTCTGATTCTTCCGCCTTTTTTTCTACTGGCACAATCTTGGTTTCATCGCAACGCACACTTTCGCCGGCAAGCAATGTATGATTACCTACGGCAGTCTCAACTTTCACGCTTCCTTCCTCACAGTTTACGAACATCTTCTTTCCCTGCTGATCGACCAGAAATTTAGTACCGAGTACCGTCACGTCGCCGGCTTCAGTGCTGACAGTGAATGTCTTGCCTTTGGTTACATTGAAAGAGGCTTTGCCCAACAATTGCAACTTACGCTCCCAAAGCCATGTGATATGATTGTAAGTCAGACGTGAGTTTTCCATCACCTGCACACTACTGCCATCGGGCAATTCATAATTCATTGCAGTGTTATCCGTCACCACCTTTTCCTCTGCCAGGAAGTAACTGCCTACTCCCAAAAGAAGAACGACCGCAGCTGCCACTCCCCAAGAGAAGGAGAAGCTTCTTCTTCCGACACTTTGTTTTCTTTTCCGGCTTAAGGTAATCTTATGGCTTTCTTCGCGCTGCAACTTTAATTTATCGCCTATTTCTTTCTTACGGGAAAATATTTCGCCCACTAGAGGAAGCTTACCTTCCTCCAAGTATTGTTCTAAAGATTCTGTCCACTTTTCCATATCTCACCTCAATTAAAAATCCACAAATTAGCTGCCACCAGTAACAAGAAAGATTTGCTCATGCGCTCCCGTAGACTGGATATAGCCATATGAGTAGTATTGTAAACTGTACGCGAAGTGAGTCCCATCACCTGGGCTATTTCTTCCGGACTCATCTTCTTATAGTACTTCAGATACAATACCTCCCGCTGTTGCTTTGTCAAATTGTTCAGCTCTTTCTGCAAAACTTCCAGCTGTTCTTTTTCCAACTCTGAATGGATAATAGCAGTTTCAATATCGATCTCCAGATCAAACTGATATTCGTTTGTGCCTACTTCATCCAGTGATTTGAATGATCCACTATTCTCTTTTTTCAGTTCGTTCACTATCATGTGTCTCAACGAAACACACAAGTAAGCGGGTATGGATTGAGGTGCCGCGCAAGTTTCTCTTTTCTCAAAGATGTAAACAAACAACGACTGTATCGCCTCGGTCACCAGCGTATCATCACCGGCTATCTTCATGCCATATCCATACAGTAAATCTGCATATTGCTCATAAAGCTGCCGGAATGCCTCTTCATCCCCTTGCTGAATTTTATCCCAGGATAGTGTCTTCATTTCTCTTCACTCATTTATATGAGATATGTTTTTCCTTTTTTTACCTGATTTTTTAGTTAAAATCGTACGAATATGTTCTAAAACTCACTTGTAAAATGGAATTTTATGTGTTTAAAATCTATTTGAGCCATTTGAAGTACATAACCGGAGTCGGCAAGGAACACATCGCGTCCCTCTCTATCCTTTGCCATATACTGATATTTACGTTTCTTGAAAGCTTCCAACTCTGCCGGATCATCACTTTCCACCCAGCAAGCCTTATACAGACTTACCGGCTCCCAACGACAAGATGCATTATACTCGTTCAACAAACGATACTGAATTACCTCAAACTGCAACTGTCCCACCGTACCGATAATCTTACGTCCATTGAACTGATTGACAAACAACTGTGCCACACCTTCGTCCATCAACTGGTCGATACCTTTCGCCAACTGCTTCTGTTTCATCGGATCTGCATTCTCAATGTACTTGAACATCTCCGGTGAGAAACTGGGTAAACCACGGAAATGAAGCAGTTCACCCTCTGTCAATGTATCGCCAATCTTAAAGGTACCATTATCCGGCAAACCGATAATATCTCCTGCATAGGCTTCGTCAATCGTCGTTTTACGCTGTGCCATAAACTGAGTAGGCGACGAAAAACGCACTGTTTTTCCATGACGGACGTGTGTATATGGAGCGTTGCGGACAAACTTACCGGAGCAAATCTTACAGAATGCTACACAAGAACGATGGTTAGGATCGATATTGGCAGTTATCTTAAAGATGAAGCCGGTGAATTTCGGTTCGTCAGGTTTCACTTCACGTTCTTCTGCCTGTACAGGACGAGGGCTGGGAGCTATCTCGACGAAACAGTTCAGCAACTCTTGCACACCGAAGTTGTTCAACGCCGATCCAAAGAATACAGGCGCACAGTCTCCTGCCAAATAGGATTCCGAATCAAATTCCGGATAAACGCCTTCAATCAGTTCCAGATCACCACGCAATTTGTCTGCCAACGGCTTTCCAATCTGCTGATCCAGTTCCTCCGTATGTATATCGACTTCCACCTTTTCCGTCACCATTTGTTTAGACGGTTGATACAAGTCCAATTTCTGCTCATATATATTGTATACTCCCTTGAAACGTGCTCCCTGCTCAATCGGCCAGGACAAAGGACGTACCTGAATCATCAGTTCTTCCTCCAGTTCATCCAGCAAGTCGAAAGGATCTTTACCTTCACGGTCCATCTTATTAACGAAAATAATTACCGGAGTCTTTCTCATGCGGCACACTTCCATCAATTTCCGTGTCTGGGTTTCCACACCTTTCGCACCGTCGACCACGATGATAACGCTGTCTACAGCTGTCAGCGTACGGTATGTATCTTCGGCAAAGTCCTGGTGACCCGGAGTATCGAGAATGTTAATCTTGTAGTCCCGATAGTCGAATTCCATCACGGAAGTCGTTACCGAAATACCACGTTGCTTTTCGATTTCCATCCAATCGGACGTAGCCGTCTTCTTAATTTTATTACTCTTTACTGCACCAGCTACCTGTATCTGACCACCGAAAAGCAGCAGCTTTTCCGTCAATGATGTCTTACCCGCATCCGGATGCGCAATAATGGCGAACGTTCGCCGTCTCAATATTTCTGTATTATCTGCCATATATTAATATGAATGAAGAATGATGAATGATGAAAGAAGAATTGTTACGCTATCTATAAAGCCGCATCGAAATTCTTCATTCTTCATTTTTCATTCCTAATTTTATCAAGCATTGTTTAAGGCTCTCCTCCCAATGAGGAATCTCTATATCGAACGTTGTTTTTATTTTCGTTTTATCAAGCACGGAATATGCCGGGCGGTTTGCTTTCGCAGGATATTCGGCTGTATGCAAAGGTTTCACTTTGCAGGTAGTTATTCCTGCCAGACGATGAATAGCTACTGTGAAATCATACCAGGAACAAACTCCCTCATTGCTGAAATGGTAGATGCCGCGAACTATACCTTTATTTATAATGGTATAGATAGCTTGAGCGAGGTCATTGGCATAAGTGGGCGTTCCGATCTGGTCGAAAACCACTCCCAGACTGTCACGTTCTTTCCCTAAACGAATCATTGTCTTTACGAAATTATTGCCGAAAGTGGAATAGAGCCATGAGGTACGGATAACGACTGCTTGCTCGCAGTGATTCATTACCTCCTTTTCTCCTTCCAGTTTAGTGGTGCCGTATACAGAATCCGGGCAAGGATTGCAGTCTTCCGTGTATGGAGTATGCGCAGTACCGTCAAATACATAATCAGTAGATACTTGTATCATGGCAGCACCATTGGCTTGGGCCGCACTTGCCAGTTGTTTCGGTGCTTCACAATTCAATTTGTATGCTAATTCTTGATTATCTTCTGCTTTATCTACAGCTGTATAAGCAGCACAATTAACAACAAGCTCAATCTGCTTCTCTGCCATATAAGCCCACACAGCTTGCTTGTCGCAGATGTCCAGTTCCTGCACATCTGTGAAATAATACGTATGTTGCGGATTCTCTTTCGCAAGAACTTGCATTTCATTGCCAAGCTGACCGTTGGCACCCGTTACTAAAATTCTCATTTATTCATCAAGTTTTAATTCACCTTTACGGTCTTTATCATAATAGTTTGCCAACATAGAAAGGAAACTAGTGATAGCTTCCACTGCCTTGGCAGTTCCTTCGCTGATAGGCTTCTTTTGAAGACGAAGCAGAAGCACTCCATACAACGCTTCAAAACAGGTTTCCAGTTCGGGTTCATCTTTCTTGCCGTTTTTATTCCGTAATTCTACGATAAACGGTAATGCCTTGAAATAAGCAGCACTGTAAAAAGGAAATTTAGGAGAAGAGGACAATGCGTTGTGCAACTCTGTCAGATTGATAATTACATTTTTATTAATCTGCAGATGACCCTTTTCCCGTACTCCTTCCTCGCCCATCATCGTAATCAGGTTGGTATACCATTCTCGCATGGCAGGCCGCTGTTCTTCCGGATAGCGGGCAATTACATTTGCCTCCATCTCTTCCGGTTCACAATGATTGGCACGGATCAGGTCTTCTTCTTGCCACATATATATAAGGTATTCGGCAATGTTTTTCTCTTTCAGTTGTTGTGCTATCTGATTCATTATGTTATCTCTTAATAAAGTGACTCTCCCAACAAAGTATAAATCAATCCGGCAACAGATACCAGCATTACGATACTTCCTACAACACGATTCAGTATCCAGATACCACGTAAATTGAATTTAGTGCGCACCTTATTCACAAAATAAGTGATACCCAACCACCAAGTCAATGCTCCTATAGCAATTGCAAGATATCCTGTGATCTCTTCAAATACCAGCACTCCCGGCTGCACAAAGGCAAAACGGGCAAAAAGTCCGATAAACAGGAAGATTATCAAGGGGTTGGATAGAGTGACGAAAAAGGCGGTAATAAAATTATGGAAATAAGAGCCTTTGCTGGACGAAGCCGGACGAATGGATTGTACCGGATTGCTACGAAAGGTATATATACCAAAAAGGAGTAACATGACACTCCCCAATAACTGCAGATAGAAAATATTCTTATTGATATAATCGAACACAAAACTCATCCCATAACCGGTGAGCAAAGCGTATGCTATATCGCTCAACGAGGCTCCCAGCCCCGTTACGAATCCGTACCAACGCCCTTTATTCAGAGTCCTCTGGATGCATAATACGCCCACCGGACCGAGTGGTGCGGACACAACAACGCCAATAATAAAGCCTTTCACTAATATATCGAATATTGTCTCTATCTGAATCATGTCGCAAATATCGCACTTTTTTGTGATATGGGGATAGTATATTAACGTTTTTTCCACACAAGAATCACTATATATAGCGATAATAAGTAAAACGTACATCGAAAAATAAACATATTAAATAAGGTATAGGGAATTTATTCTCTATTTTTTTCCTACCACCAACGAATTTGCTTATCTTTGCACCACAGAAAAAGAGAAGAGTTTCTCCCGTAGAAACTTCAATCGTAAATCGTAAAATCGTAAAATCGTAAATATACAACATGATTCTTTTTTTCAGAACCCCTTCCAAGAGCGTGATTGCCGTAGAGAGCAATCATCAGCTCACCCCGGACGAAAGTAATAAACTCTGCTGGCTTTTTGGAGAAGCCGTGACGGAAAGTGAAGAAAACCTGAAAGGCTGTTTCGTCGGTCCACGCCGTGAAATGATTACTCCCTGGAGTACGAATGCAGTAGAAATCACCCAAAACATGGGACTCGAAGGTATCACCCGCATCGAGGAGTATTTTCCCGTAAAGGATGAAAACGCAGACTACGACCCGATGCTCCAACGCATGTACAAAGGACTCGACCAAAACGTATTCACGACAAACCGTCAGCCGGAACCAATCATCTACATCGAAGATCTCGAAGTGTACAACGAAAAAGAAGGCCTTGCTCTTTCAAAAGAAGAAATGGACTACTTGAAAAAAGTAGAAAACGACCTCGGACGCAAACTGACCGACTCCGAAGTTTTCGGTTTTGCACAAATCAACTCCGAGCACTGCCGTCACAAGATCTTCGGCGGAACGTTCATCATCGACGGTGTGGAACAGGAATCCTCCTTGTTTCAGATGATTAAAAAGACTACACAAGAAAATCCGAATAAAATCATTTCTGCTTATAAAGACAATGTAGCCTTTGCAGAAGGTCCGGTTGTTGAACAGTTTGCTCCGGCAGACCACTCAAAACCTGATTTCTTCCAGATCAAGGACATCAAGAGTGTTATCTCGCTAAAAGCGGAAACTCACAACTTCCCGACAACCGTAGAACCGTTCAACGGTGCATCTACCGGTACAGGCGGTGAAATTCGTGACCGTATGGGTGGTGGTAAAGGTTCATGGCCGATTGCTGGTACTGCTGTCTACATGACTTCTTACCCACGCACAGACGAGGGCCGCGAATGGGAAGACATCCTTCCTGTCCGCCAATGGTTATACCAGACTCCGGAACAGATCTTAATCAAGGCTTCCAACGGCGCTTCCGATTTCGGAAACAAATTCGGTCAACCACTGATCTGCGGTTCGGTACTGACTTTCGAACATACAGAGAACAATGAGGTTTACGGCTATGACAAAGTTATCATGCTTGCCGGAGGTGTAGGCTACGGTACACAGCGCGACTGTCTGAAAGGCGCACCGAAGCCGGAAACAAAGTAGTCGTTATCGGTGGTGACAACTACCGAATCGGACTTGGCGGCGGTTCCGTATCTTCAGTAGATACCGGTCGTTACAGTAGTGGTATCGAGTTGAACGCCGTGCAACGTGCGAATGCAGAAATGCAGAAACGTGCCAATAACGTAGTACGCGCTCTTTGTGAAGAAGAGGTGAATCCGGTTGTTTCTATTCATGACCATGGTTCGGCCGGTCACGTCAACTGTCTGTCCGGAATTGGTGGAAGAATGTGGCGGTCTGATCGACATGAGCAAGTTGCCTATCGGTGACAAGACGTTGTCTGCCAAAGAAATCATCGCCAACGAAAGCCAGGAACGTATGGGACTTCTTATCAAAGAAGAAGCTATCGAACATGTGCGCAAGATTGCAGAACGCGAACGCGCTCCAATGTACGTAGTCGGTGAAACAACCGGTGATCATCGTTTCGCTTTCCAACAAGCTGACGGTGTACGTCCGTTCGATCTGGCCGTAGATCAGATGTTCGGTTCATCTCCGAAGACATATATGATAGACAAAACCGTAGAACGTCATTATGAAATGCCGAAATACGAATTGTCTCAACTGCATGAATACCTGACCAATGTATTGCAGCTCGAAGCTGTAGCCTGCAAAGACTGGTTGACAAATAAGGTAGACCGTTCGGTAACAGGTAAAGTAGCCCGTCAGCAATGCCAAGGTGAACTTCAATTGCCGTTGAGCGACTGTGGTGTCGTAGCACTCGACTACCGTGGCGAGAAAGGTATCGCTACCTCTATCGGACACGCTCCGCAAGCAGCATTGGCCGATCCGGCTGCCGGTTCTATACTTTCTGTATCCGAAGCACTGACTAACCTTGTCTGGGCTCCTATGGCAGAGGGCATGGACAGCATCTCCCTGTCCGCCAACTGGATGTGGCCTTGCCGCTCACAGGAAGGTGAAGACGCCCGTCTGTACACAGCTGTAAAAGCTTTAAGCGACTTCTGCTGCGCCCTGCAAATCAACGTTCCTACCGGAAAAGATTCTCTGTCTATGACGCAGAAGTATCCGAACGGCGAAAAAGTAATTTCTCCGGGAACAGTAATTGTATCGGCAGGCGGCGAAGTTTCCGACGTGAAGAAGGTTGTATCTCCGGTATTGGTAAACAACGAAAAAACAACTCTTTATCATATTGACTTCAGCTTCGACGAACTGAAGCTCGGCGGTTCCGCCTTTGCACAGTCATTAGGCAAAGTGGGTGACGATGTGCCTTGCGTACAAGACGCAGAGTATTTCCGCGATGCTTTCCTTGCCGTACAGGAACTGGTAAACAAAGGATTGATTCTTGCCGGACATGATATCTCTGCGGGTGGTCTGATCACTACATTGCTCGAAATGTGCTTCGCCAATGTGGAAGGCGGTATGGAAATCAGCCTCGACAAGATGAAGGAACAGGATATTGTCAAGATTCTGTTTGCAGAAAATCCGGGTATTGTGATCCAGATCAGCGACAAGCACAAAGATGAGGTGAAAAAGATTCTGGAAGATGCAGGCGTAGGATACGTGAAACTGGGTAAACCGACTGACGAACGCCACATTTTCGGTATCTAAAGACGGTGCTACTTACCAGTTTGGCATCGATTATATGCGTGACGTATGGTATTCTACTTCTTACCTGCTCGACCGCAAGCAATCTATGAACGGTTGCGCCAAGAAGCGTTTCGAGAACTACAAGATGCAGCCACTGGAATTCGCTTTCATGCCCGGCTTCAAAGGTAAATTCTCTCAATATGGTATCGACCCGAACCGCCGTACACCGACAGGCATCCGCGCAGCAATCATCCGCGAAAAAGGAACAAACGGTGAGCGCGAAATGGCTTACTCCCTGTATCTGGCAGGCTTTGATGTGAAAGACGTCACCATGACCGACCTCATCAGCGGACGTGAGACACTGGAAGACGTGAACCTGATTGTTTATTGTGGTGGTTTCTCCAACTCAGACGTACTGGGTTCTGCCAAAGGTTGGGCAGGAGCTTTCCTCTTCAATCCGAAAGCTAAAGAAGCACTCGACAAGTATTATGCACGCGAAGATACGCTTTCATTGGGTGTTTGTAATGGTTGCCAGTTGATGATGGAATTGAACCTCATCAATCCCGAACATAAGAAAAACGGTAAAATGCTACATAATGAATCTCATAAATTCGAATCGAGATTCCTGGGACTTACCATTCCTACCAACCGCAGCGTAATGTTCGGCTCTCTGAGTGGCAGCAAACTCGGTATATGGGTAGCTCACGGAGAAGGAAAATTCTCTTTAACGGTTCCGATTATTCTATCGCAGGAGCGCCGACGGCCGCCACTTGATGCCTCAGAACGTACCCCATGGCAGAATGGCTGCTATCCGCTGACCGCAAGAACAGCGATCAGTACTCCATGGATAGAAATTTGTCAATGCCCGCAAATAAAGATAAGACTCTATTTTTTTTTTAAACAGGCTGGTATTTGTTATAAAGTAACAGCCTCTTGTTTTACGGAACTTTTCCATACCCAAAGTCTGCATATTAAACTTTTGATAAATAAACAGGATATACAAATAGCTGCGAAAAAACAGTATACTTTCAAATTGAGAGCACCGTTAAACCTAAAAATTTTGTAGTGTCGAAAAATCTTTTAATTTGTCAAACCCCCTCATAAAGATTCAATAACCCATAAAAGTCCTATTTGTATGAAAAATGGCTTTTTTATTATTATTGTTTCCTCTACCTTGTGTCGCCCAGACCTATCAGTATCTAGGAGTGGAAGACGGGTTAAGCAACCGGAGAGTGTACTACATTCAAAAAAGACAATGTTGGATATATGTGGTTCCTTACGCACGAGGGAATCGACCGGTACAACGGCAAAGAGTTTAAACGGTATAAATTAATGGACGGCGACAAAGAACTCAACTCGCTGTTAAATCTGAATTGGTTATATATCGATCCGAAGGAACGCTATGGGAAATCGGTAAGAAAGGCAAGATTTTCCGGTATGACCGTATTCATGACACTTTCGAACTCGTCTACAAGTTGCCGATAGAAGACTTTAAGGATTTACCGGCTCCCATTACTTTCAGCTGGATCGATCATAACAATCATATCTGGCTTGTGCAACGAAGAAAACGATCTTCCTTTACAACACCCGGACGGAAGAGGTTACTCATGTTAAAAACTGCCTCAGCGAAGCTATAAACGACATCGAACAAATCGACGAATCCCACTATTTTATCGGGACGGAGATGGGTATTCATCATGCCCAACTGAAAACAACACACTGCAACTTCTCCCCTGCGACAAGCTAGACAACGTCAATATTCAAGTTAACGATTTACACTTCGACCCCAAAATCCGCAAACTGTTCATCGGTGCCTTCGAACGGGGCGCGTCATGGTTTACGACATGAACACAAAACCATCACACAACCGGAAGTCAGCCTGAAAGACGTATTATATCCCGCATCAAACCACTGAATGCCAGC
>VOFB01001206.1_pt1 | contig 48001 bp, 90 predicted proteins | sample 5384141 | NCBI WGS metagenome assembly VOFB01 (sample SAMN12384721, study PRJNA508395) | human gut metagenome | isolation source: healthy gut A | host: Homo sapiens | reverse complement strand
GGTGGAGCAAATCCTAGTATAACATCCTATATCTCCTGCTACTACTATGTCTTTTCTCTTTCCTAATTCATAAAATAATCCTCTATGTGGACATCCTGCACAGAATGTAGGAGGTCTTGGTATAACAAGTCTGGATCTATATCTTCATGTTTAAAGTTTTCTTTAAATATGCTCTTTCTAATTACATCAGGAGTCATTTCACCATATGCAGGTAGTATATCTTTTCCTATACAATCTACACCTAATGATTTTACATGTTCTTCTATAAATTTATCATTTTCTTCTACTATGTAGATTTTTTTTCTACTTTTAGAAGCAAATTCTTTAATTTTTCATCTGGCATTGGATTTGTAAATCCTAATTTTAGATAAGATGCATTATTATTAAAGACTTCTTTTGCAAAATTGAAACACATTCCTGATGATATAACGCCGACTTTAGCTCCTTCATGTATTTCCATATAATTTACTTCTGTTTCATTTGAGAATTTATATAATTTCTTTTCTCTTTCTTCTACATCTACTCTTAATAATCTAGCATTAGCAGGTACTGTTACTCTTTTTTACTACTTTTTCATAAGGTTTTATACCAACTTCATTTCTATCTTCACATTCAACTAAGCCCTTTGAATGCCAAAGTCTTGTAGTAAGTCTCATTATTACTAAAGTATTGAAATTTTCACTTATTTCATAAGCCATTTTCATCATATCTTTTGCCTCTTGGCTTGTGGATGGTTCTAATAGTGGTACTTTTGCTGATTTTGCATAATTTCTATTGTCTTGCTCGTTTTGAGATGAATGCATACCTGGTTCGTCCGCAGTTATTACTACAAATCCTCCATTTATACCAGTATATGCAACTGTGAATAATGGGTCTGCTGCCACTTTGATGAATTATCATATTAAGTGCAACAAATTACTTAAAAATGGATAAAAAAATAGCTCATAAGTTTATGTTCATGTTACAGTAATAATAACTACAAAATCACTTTTTACATGAAAGGACATAAAATTATGAACTACAAACATATTACCATAAATGAAAGATGTTGTATAGCTAATTTCTTAGGCTTAGGATGGAGTATAAGAAAAATAGCAAAACATCTTAATAGAAATGCTTCTACAATTTCAAGAGAGATCAGAAGAAACTCTGTTAATGGAAAATATTTAGCTCATATAGCAAATGAAATTTATCTAAATAACAGAATGAACTGCGGCGCAAAGGGAAAATCATCTAACTATAAATTAATTGAGTATATAGAAAATGGTCTAAACAAAACTTGGTCACCTGAACAAATAGCCGGTAGGCTACGCCTAGAATCTAAAGATGATAAATCTATGAAGATTGGATTCAAAACAATCTATAGATGGATATACAAAAAATATTATTGTAAAAGGCAATATAAATAAATTAAGAAGAAAAGGAAAATCCTTAAAACCAAAAGAAACAAGAGGTAAATTTAATATAGGTAAAAGTATAAAAAATAGACCAAAAGACATTAGGAAAAGAAAAGTATAGGACATTGGGAATTAGATACTGTTGTATCTAGTAGAGGAAAGTCAAAAGCCTGCCTTTCAACTTTTGTAGAAAGAAAAAAGCAGATACTTAATAGCTCAAGTTATGGATAATAGAAAATCAACAACATTTAACTTTACATTGTTTCAAAGCATTTGAACATATTTCAAACAAACTAATTAAAACATTTACAGTCGATAGGGGTAAAGAATTTGCTAATTATAATGAAATTGAGAATAGATTAAATATAGATGTTTATTTCGCAGATCCTTATTCTTCTTGGCAAAGAGGTACTAATGAGAACACTAACGGATTATTAAGAGAGTTTTATCTTAAAAAGATTTGATTTTTCTACTATAACTCAAAATGAGCTTGATGTTGTAGTAAATATAATAAATAATAGACCTCGCAAGTGTCTTGGATATAAAACACCTGCAGAGGTCTTCGCTGCAACATAAACATAAAATGTTGCACTTATATTGACAATCTATCTTTTAAATATAATTTTATTATATATTATTTCTTTTTTATTTTAATTACTATATCTTATCTAGTACTTCTTTTATTATAGCCGGACTTTTCTACATTTAGATTTTCAACTGCGCAAACAGCAAATCTCAATCCCATTTTTAAAGGAACTAAGTAAAGATTTTCTTTTGCTAATTCTTCACACGCCTTCATAGGGTCGTCACATGGTATACTTATAAAGAATCCATCTCTATAAGGTAAAATATCAAGTCCACATTCTTTAGCTCCTTCAACAAAAGAATTAGCTCTTACTAAAAGCATATCTTTATATGAATTCTTTTCAGTTTCATATTCTTCATATTTTTACTATCTGCAGCTATTTGTGATAATACAGCCATAGCTCCTCTATTACAGTTTGACCAAGTTGCTCTGCATGAATGCATTAATGAATAGTAAAACTCTTCTGCTACATCTTTATCTGAAGATATACCTATTGCAGCACCCATTCTCATACCATATGCCGTAAATCCTTTTGACATACTAAATGCAACTATTGTAAGTATATTACTTGGTAAATTTCCAAATTTCTTAAAGAATTTTCTACTTGCATCGTCATCTCTAACAAAATCAATATAAGCAACATCCACAAGAAATACTATCTTCTTTGTAGTATCTTCCGCTGCTTCTTTTGTCAAATCTAATACTTTATCCCATTCTTCATCAGTTAAACTATATCCTGTTGGATTATTACCTGGTGAATTTATTATTGTAAATATTCTACCTTGTTTATTTAGAATTTCAGTAAATTTTTCGCTAAATGATGATATATTGAAGTTTCCTTTTTCATCAAATAAAGCGTAATTTTGTATTCCTCTTTTTTTGTTTCTTCTCCTATTATTCCATATGGAGACCAATACCAATCTGAAACTAATACGTCTTCCCCTTCATCAGTATAATTATACATAGCTAATTTTATGGCACCACTACCACCTGGTGAAGCTACTACTTTAACATATCCTTCTGGCTCATTTCCTTTAAAGCAAACTTTTTTACTGCCTCTTGGTATTCTGGTTGACCTCCTATAGAAGCATATGCTGAAATTTCTTCATTAGGTAAATTTTTAAGCTGGTCATACACTGTTTTCATAGCTATTAATTTACCATTGTCGTCCATTAAAGCTCCTATTGTTGCATTAATAACCTTATCTTTTCCATATTGCGCCTCAGCTGCTTGCGCCCTTTCTGATAAGCTAAATATTATATCATTTTCTTTTGGCCATTTAGCATGTTCTGCCACCATACTCATATAAATCACCCCTAATTTTAAAATAATTACATTATATGTTGATACCTTACTTATATAATAATAAATTCCAGTTATAGGAATGTCAATAATAAATATATAATATTTTATGAAAATTCTTAAAATTAAATATTTCCAATTTATGTTTATTTATATCAAAAAATTCTATATAATTTAGGTATAGTATGAATTTTAAGGGGTGATATATATGGCTGCAGGCTGTTCAATGGAAAGAGGTATTCACGAAGAAGTTCTTTATAAACAAATAAAAGAAGTTGGATATTCTGATGCAGATTTACTAAAATTAATATCTGATAGAGAAAAAAAGGGGATTATTAATGACTTTGTTTATAGAGCTTACATAAGATTAGCTAAAGAAAGAGGTTTAAAATAATATAATCATATTTTTTTAAAAGGGATCTGAATAAATTAGTTTTATTTCAGATCCTTTTTCTTGTCTAAATTTCATCCTTAAATTTTGAAAAATCTTCTCATTAGATATATTTCATAAGTCATTGCAACGCAACAAATAAGCCTTGTTGTCATGTCTGTAGTATGTAGAGCAACTCTTGTGAAATATAAAAATAAAATTAAATCTACTACAAATATAAGTACATCTAACATCAATTTATTCATCTCCTAAACAAAAAAGCTCTGATTTAAACCAGAGCTTTCTATATTCTTCCTAATAATATCAAATTTTAATACTTAAGTCAATATCGCCTATATACTATGCTAAGAAACCTATCTCGTTATATATATTAACTCTATTATTTTTTTTATTATGCCATTTTTTATAAATACTTTGTTTTTCACTTCCCATAACTTCTGTAGAATAGCACTTAGGGCATACTATCTTATCATGTTCATATTTTATAGTATAAGTATATCCACATTTAGCACATCTAAACTGACAAAACTTTGTTGTATAATTTTCTTCAGAAATTGAAATTATCTTTTGCTGTGTCAATGCTATTGCTATTTTTTTTCGTGCACATTGAATTATATTTTGGAAAGTTTCGCATGAAATTGCCATTTTGCTGGCACATTCCTCTATTGTTAGTCCTTCGACATCTTTTAGACGTATTGCCTCTATTTCATCTACCCTTACTTCAATTTCTTCAATCTCGCTACTTTTTTACCAAAAGGAGCAAAATAATTCCCCTCTGGATAAAATCTAACCATATTATATAAAAGTTTAACCATTCTAAATCTTGTAGATTTTATCATTATTAATCCCTCTATACTATCGAGATTAAATTATAAAATATTACTTATTACATTTTATAGTTTAAAGATAATTATATTCCTTTAAAAATACAACTATAACTTAATTTATAATATATGCAATAAAATAGCGCTACTATTAGAATTTTAAATTAGTAACGCTATTTTGAGTGTTTATTTTGTCTATATCTAAGCTTTTTTTACTTCTATATCTTTTAATGAATTTAATAAGTTTATAACTATAGGATTGAATAATCCTTCAACTTCTTCGTCGCCATCTTTATAAACTCCAACAGACACATTTCCAAGTCCTGCATTCATAGGTAATGTTCCAAGTAAGTTTAATTGTAAATCATCCAATAATTTTTCAGTATCATTTCCTTTAAATATTTGTATTTTTATTTCCACAGTCTGGGCAGACTATATAACTCATATTTTCAACTAAACCTATTATTTCTATGTTTAATTTTCTGACCATATTTACAGCTTTAGCAACTATCATTGATACCATATCTTGTGGTACTGAAACCATAACTATTCCGTTGATTGGAATTGATTGCATAACTGTCAGTGAAACATCACCTGTTCCTGGAGGCATATCTATTAATAAGTAGTCTAATTCTCCCCAGATTACATCTGTATAGAATTGTTTTACCGTATTAGATATCATTGCACCTCTCCATATTACTGGTTGGTTTTCATCTTCTAATAATAAGTTAAGTGACATTACTTTTATTCCATCAGCGCTTTGAACTGGATATATACAGTTGTTTGGTGCACCCATTGCTTTTGCATCTTTAACGCCTAAAAGTCTTGGTATACTTGGTCCTGTTATATCAGCGTCTAAAACACCTACTTTGTATCCTTGTTTTGCTAAGTTTCTTGCTATAAGTGCAGATACAGTAGATTTTCCTACTCCACCTTTACCACTCATAACGCCTATGATTTTTTTATATTATTTAGAGGGTTGTTTTGAATACCACAACTTTGTTGGTCTTTTCCACATTCCCCTTTAGATGGACATGATCCACAGTTTGACATTTCTAATTCCTCCTTAATTGTTTTTAACATTTGTTGCTAAGTAAATGATAGTATTTTTTACCATTTATTGTCAATTGATGATTTTTATTTATTTTACTTTTAGGTTTAATTTTATATTCATTAGTTTTTTACATATATATATCAGAAAATTCCACATCCATCATATTTATTTTATTTTCTTCACATTTTAAATAATGTTTTTTATTATTTTTATTTATTCTTCTTGGTAAAGTAAATATTGTCGAACATCCTTTACCTTCTTCACTTTCTATCTTTACACTTCCATCATGCATCTGAATTAGTGATTTTACTATATAAAGTCCGATTCCACTTCCTTCACGCTCACTTTTCATTTTTGTTCTAACTTGTTCAAATCTTTCAAAAAATAGTTGGTATTTTATCTTTAGGTATTCCAATACCTTCATCCTTAACTTCTACAACAACATCTTTTTCCTCTAATCTTACATTTATAAATATTGTCCCATTTTCTTTATTAAATTTAACTGCGTTTGATAGTAGATTTAGCAATACTCGTTCTATCAAATCAGGGTCAAAGCTAATAATCTCTTCTTCTACATCTGTATCAAATACTAAGTTCATGTGCTTTGATTTAATAAAATGAAGTACAGAAGAACATGTATCTTCTATAAAAGCTTATTATATCCGCATTTATCGGATGTATATCTATACTTTCTGAATCAATTTTTGTAGAATCGATTAAATTATTTATTAATTTGATTAATCTAAATGTATTTTGCTGCATTATATTTATATATTTTGAAAAGTAATTATAATTATTCTTATCTAAAGTGTCTAATTTTAATTTTAATACTTGTATAGAGCTTAAAATTATGTTTACAGGGGTTCTAAGTTCATGAGATATATTTGTAAAAAAATCTAATCGTATTTTTTCTTTTTCTTCTTCTATATTTACATCTTTTGTTACATCAGTTAATATTCCTATTCTTTTTATAACTTCTCCACATTCATCATTTATAGGTAAAAATTTATATTGTATCCATTTTTCTTTTCCATTTTTTAATTTAGCTTTCGATCTACCTTCATTTAATTCATTAAATTTATAATTATCTAATATTCCATATGGCTGCTTTTCATTTTTAAAAAAATCATTAAATTTATATACATCATGTGCATAATAATCACATGATTCTTCAAATACATTTTCATAAGATGGACTCATATATATTATGTTTTTTTTTTCGTCTCTTATAAAAAATACAGATTCACAGTATTTTGTTATTTCTTTAAAAAGTTTTCTCATTATTTTTTAAATTTTCATAAAATCTCGCTCTACTTTTACCATTAATAGCAATTCCCATTGTTCCTATTGGTTTATTTTCGTTATCTAATAAAGGCCATATAGTAGTATCTACATTTTGGTCTCCACCATGTAGTGAGAATGTCTCTTCAAAAATTTTTATTATATTTTCCCTTATAACTTCTTCCTCATTAGCTCTGAATGTATCACATTGTTTTTTAGGCCAAATATCATAGCTATTAAGCCCTTCTACACTCATTTTATCTGTAAAACCAACCTCATCTAGCCAAGTTTGATTTACAGTTACATAGTTTCCTTTTATATCTTTTACCCAAAAAATAAATATCATTAGATTTATCTAATATCTCTGTAAATCTAAAAATTTCTTGCTCAAAATTAGATTTACACATAAATATAAAAAATTCCTCTAGATAATAACCATCAACCTTTAAATTTATTCCATATGATTTTTCTCCAAAATTTATACTCTCTAATTTATTTTTTTTTCAATTCTTTCTAATAATTCGTATATCTCTATCCCCTGTCTATTTGCTTTAAATTTATCTTTAATGATGTCTTTTAAAATATCTATATCTAAATTATTTTTTTTTAACATCTTTTTCAAAATATCTACAAATGATTTATTGTAGTCTACAATATCAAAATCAATATAATTCCCATTTTCATCTTTCTGAGCATTAACTTTTAGGAATCCCTCTCCACTATTTCTTAGGATTTGTTCATAAATTTTTCTACTCATAATCATACCCCTTTTTTTAACGTTCGAGTTTAAGTATAATTTTTTCAAATATATTAAATAATTATATTAATATATTATATTTTTTAGTAAAAATCCTTTTTTATACTTTATATTTGTATAAATAATCCATTTTGTCAATAATCCTTATTAAAAGTAGTAAAAAGGTGGTGCTTTTATGAATATTGTCAATTTAGTTGGCAGGCTTGTTTATGATCCAGAATTAAAATATATAAATAATGACAGAGCTTTATGCACATTTTGTCTAGCAGTATCTAGAAATTATAGAAATAAAGATGGCGTAATTCCAACAGATTTCATATATATAGATATTTGGGGAAGAAAGGCAGAAGTACTATGTCAATATGCATCTAAAGGCTCTTTAATCGCTGTAGAAGGTTCACTAAGAATAGATAAATATTTAGATAAAGATGGTGAAAGTAAAACAAAATCAAAAATATATGCAACTAATTTTCATTTTTTAGGTCATAAACATCCCGAAAATGATACTTATAAACTTTTTGATAATAAAACTTTATTTAACGAAGTAATAAATAAAGAGTCACAAAATGAAGAAATATCAGAAGAGCAAATTCCGTTTTAATTAAAACTTCATATTAAAAAAAATCTATGGAATATGTATTCCATAGATTTTCTATTTTTATACAAAATATTATTAAATTTTAATTATATATTTTAAATATTCTATATGATTTTGAATCTATATTTATAGTAAATCTTCCATCTACTGATACAGTTTTTTTCAGCATTATTGATTAATGAATATATTATACTCTCTTCTTCTATACAATTTGTTTTTAGATTTATATTGATAGTTTGTTTCTTATCACTTCTATTTAAGATAATTAATTCTCTATCATCATTGTATCTTATATATGCAAATACTTCATCATTTCCTAAATAAATAAATTCAGTATCACCTAATGTAAATACTTTATTTCTATTTCTAAATTGACCACAATGTCTATAAAAATCCATTATCTCCATATCTTCATTTTTCCAAGGATATGTTTTTCTATTTTCTGGATCTTTTCCACCTTCAAGACCTGCTTCGTCACCATAATAAATATATGGGACACCTTCAAAACTCATTTGAGCTAGAATAGCCAATTTTAATAAATCTTTGTCAGATTTTAATGCTGTTTTAACTCTTTCAATATCATGGCTACTCAATAAATTTAAATTTGATTTAAAAGCTTCTTTTGGATAATTTTCTTTTTAATGTTATAAATAAATCATTTAATTTCCAAGATGGTATTTTTCCAGTTAAAAAATCAACTATATTGTCTCTAAATGGATATCCCAAAACACTATCTAATTGACTTCAAGGAAATAACTTCTTCTCTCTCCATAACTTATCTTATTAGAAGCATCTTCCCATACTTCACCTATTAATATTGACTCAGAATCATTTTTGTAGTTTCTTTTTAATTCTTCTATAAATTTACTTGGAAGTTCATCAGCTACATCTAACCTCCAACCTTTAACTCCCATATCCATCCATTTATTTATTACACTGTCTTTATCATAGATAATATAATCCATAAATGAAGGCTCTAACTCATTTGTATCAGGTAGTGATTCCACTCCCCACCAACATTTATATTTATTTGAGCCTGGTTTAAACTTAAACCAAGATCTATATGGTGAGTTTTCAGATTGGTAAGCACCTATGCTATCATAGTGATTAAATTTATTAAAGTATAAACTATCTGCTCCAACATGACTAAATACACCATCTAGTACAATAGATATTCCCTTTTCTGCTGCTTTATCTATTAACTCTTTAAATATTTCTTCATCTCCAAACATAGGGTCTATCTTTTTATAGTTTCCAGTATCGTATTTTGTGATTACTTGAAGATTCAAATATAGGACTTAGATATATAATGCTAACCCCTAATCTCTTTAGATATCCAAGTTTGTTGATTATACCTTTAAGATTTCCTCCATGGAAATCCCATCTCGCTACCTCTCCATTTTTATCTTTTATATACATTGGTTCATCGTCCCAATTTCCATATAAAAATGAATTTTCTTTTGGATTGTCAACTTTTCCATTTCTATTTCCATTATTAAATCTATCTACAAATACATGGTATAAAATCCCCTCTTTTAAACCATGAAGGAACTTTATAATCTTCATATACTGTTAATTGGTATTTATTTAGATTTTCATAAGTATATTCACAAGCCATTCCATTATTATGTGTTTTTCCATAAAATAGCGTTCTATCTTCACCATATATATTTAATTCAACTACAAAGAAATAATAATATACTGCTGGAGTTTGTAGTGGAGCAATTTCAACTGAATACTCTCTAATATCATTATATTCTGATACCTGTTTTAAATCTAACTCTCTTACAATTACAGGTTTTAGGTTTTCATCTTCTTTTTCTATTATTAATTTTATACTATACACATTAAAGTTCTTGTTAACTTTCACTTTAATTGTTGCATTTTGGGAAATCTTTAAAGCCCCAAATGGAGCTTTTAAAGTTTCTATCCCATGAATTGTATCTCATAACATCCACCATATTATCTTACACCTCTTTAAACCAAATATCATGTATATATTCTTCTATAGTTCTATCACTAGAGAAAAATCCTGAACACGCTGTATTTTTCAATGATATTTTATTCCAAAGGTCTTTATTTATATAAAGTTCTTGTAAACTCTTTTGCGCTTCAATATAAGAGTAAAAATCTCTCAATACAAAGTATTCGTCATTATAAGTTATTAAAGAATCGTATATTGCAATTCCATCTTTTCCTAAACCAGGTATAAATCCATTAACTAAATCGTCTACTACTCTTTTGATTTTTCTATCACTGTGGTATAAATCTTTTGAAGAATATCCACCGAATTTATTGTATTCTAAAACTTGTTCTGCATTTAGTCCAAATATAAACATATTTTCTTTTCCGACTTGTTCAGAAATTTCTACATTTGCACCATCCATAGTTGCTAAAGTTATAGCGCCATTCATCATAAGCTTCATATTACCTGTTCCTGATGCTTCTTTAGTAGTGGTAGATATTTGTTCACTTACATCAGCTGCTGGTATTATTTTTTCTGCTATAGATACACCATAATTTTCAACAAATACTACTTTTATTTTGTTGTTTACTCTTGAATCGTTGTTTATTAAATCTGCAACACTGTTTATAAGTTTTATTATACATTTTGCTAAATAATATCCTGGTGCTGCTTTTGCTCCAAATATAAATGTACGCGGTACTAATTCCATCTGTGGATTATCTAATAATTCATGATATAGATAAAGAATATGAAGTACATTTAATAATTGTCTCTTATATGCATGTAGTCTTTTTTATTTGTACATCAAATATTGAATCAGAATCGACTTGTATACCTTGTTTTTTATATATATAATCAGCCAATTTTACCTTATTATTGTGTTTTATTTGGCCAATTCTATTTAAAACCTTTTTATCATCTAAGTATTTTTCTAAATCTTTTAGTTTTGTAGTATCTCTTTCCACTCATCACCAATTAACTCAGTAATAAAATCAGAAAGCTCTGGATTACAACTCATAAGCCATCTTCTATGAGCTATCCCATTTGTTTTATTGTTGAATTTATATGGTTCATCGTTGTAGAAATCCTTTAATTCTTCATGTTTTAGAATTTCAGTGTGAAGTTTTGCAACACCATTTACACTATGACTACCTCTAATACATAAATGTGCCATTCTAACTTCACCGTTGTTTATAATTCTCATGTAGTTTATTTTTCCCCAGTCATCATGATATTTACTTTGTAGATATTCAACATATCTTCTGTCTATTTCTTCTATTATCATATAAATTCGTGGTAATAGTTTTTGATCATTTCAACTGGCCATTTTTCTAAAGCCTCTGCCAAAATTGTATGATTTGTATATGACATAACTCTAGTAGTTATATCCCAAGCCTCATCCCAAGAAAATCCTTCGTCATCTAGAAGTATTCTCATTAATTCTGGAATACATAAAGTAGGATGAGTATCATTTATATGGATAGCTACCTTTTTTGGTAAATCCCTTAAACTAACTTTATGTTTTTTACATTTTCTTATTATATCTTGTAATCCTGCACTTACAAAGAAATACTCTTGTTTTAATCTCAATAATCTGCCTGCATAGTTTGAATCATTTGGATATAAAACTTGTGATATTTCTTCTGCATAGTATTTATATTTTAGTGCATCTTCATAACTACCATCTTGACTTTTTGCATTTCTAGTAACTTCAGAAAAATCCCTATTTAAAACTTCACTCTTCCATAATCTAAGAGTATTTATGCATTCATTATGATATCCTATTATCGGTATATCATAAGGCATAGCCATAATAGGTATATAATTTTCATGAACTACAGCAAGATTGCCGTCAGCTTTTTGTCTTAAGTAAGCATCTCCTTCAAATTTTACTACGACAGCTCTATTTGGTCTTACAGTTTCCCAAGGATATTGACCATTTTTAGCCAGTTATCTGGTAGTTCAACTTGAGATCCATTTACAAACTTTTGTTCAAATAGACCATATTTGTATCTTATCCCATATCCATGACCCACTAATTCCAACTGATGCCATTGAATCTAAAAAGCATGCTGCCAATCTTCCTAAACCACCATTTCCTAATCCTGGATCTGGTTCTGTTTCTATTATTTCATCTAGATTAATACCTAGTTCTTTAAGTCCTTGCTCTATTTCATGTTCAACATCTAAATTTAATAAATTAGATTCCAACTGTCTTCCTATTAAAAACTCCATTGAAAAAATAAAATACAGCCTTTTCTTTGTCAATTCTAGTTTCCAACCCATTCTTTAGCTATAAAATCTTTTAATAACACAACATAAAAAACTCTAAAAATCTCATCTTTACTTGCTTCTTCTACGGGTTGGGCATATAGACTGTACATTTTTTGTTTTAAAAGCATGTTTAAATTTTTTTTTGCTAATTGATATCATAAGCCATCTCCCTTACTATACAAAAAATAACCCCTTTTTTTCACATAAAAGGGTAACGCACTTGCCTAAGCAAGTGCCTAAAATTATATTTATTTGAATTTATATCTAAATATAATTTCCCTAATATGTCTTTTTTGCATTCTGTCACTTTAAATTATTTATTGATAGAAATTTTATTATATGCTCTTATATACATTGATGTAGTCTTTAGCTGATTTTCTCCAACTATTATCAGTATTCATAGCATTTCTAACTAATATGTTCCATGTATTTCTATCGTATTGGTATAATCTCAATGCTTTTTTGTAATGTGAAGAACATTTCATGAGCATTGTAATTTGAGAAACTAAATCCGTTTCCTTCTTTAGTATATTGATTATAAGGGTTTACTGTGTCTCTTAATCCACCAGTTTCTCTAACTATTGGTAATGTACCATATCTCATAGCTATCATTTGACCTATTCCGCATGGTTCAAATAATGAAGGCATTAAGAATATATCACTAGCTGCGTATATTTGTTGGGCTAATGAACTATCAAAAGTTATATTAGCTGATACCTTATGAGGATAGTGAGAATCATAATAATGGAACATTGATTGATATTGATTTTCTCCTGTTCCTAATATAGCTAATTGTAAATTTTCATTTATAATCTCTGGCATCATAAAAGATATTAAATCTAAACCTTTTTGTGAAAACCAATCTAGATACTATACCTACCATTGGAATATTTGGGTTAACTTCTAATTTTAAAAAAGTTTTTGTAATTCAATTTTGTTTTGTACTTTTCTATCTAGCGAGTTTATATCATAATTCACAAATATATTTGGATCTGTTTGTGGATTATTTATATCGTAATCTATTCCATTTAAAATACCTACTAATTTATGTCGGTTTGATCTTATCAATCCGTCTAAAGTATTTCCATAAATTCTGTTTTTTATTTCGCCTGCATAAGTTGGACTTACTGTTGAAACTTTATCAGCAAAATTTATACCAGCTTTCATAAAGTTTATTTGTCCATGGTATTCTATATCTCCATTATAGAAATGACCAGGGTCTACATCTAATACATCTCCAAGTATTTCTTTTGGGAAAATACCTTGATATTGTAAATTATGTATAGTATACATAGTTTTAATATTTCTATATCTTGGTATATAGCTGTATTTTTTTTTAATAGTAATGGTAGCATTCCTGTATGCCAATCATTCATATTGATTACATCAGGATAAAAAACCTAATTTATCTATAGATTTTAAGACAGCGTTTGTGAAGAATAGAAATCTTTCTGCATCATCTCCATGTCCATATATACTGTCTGCTCCATCTCTTTTAAAGTAGTATTCATTATCTATGAAGTAGCATGTAACTCCATCTAATTCTAATTGCTCTACTCCACAGTATTGACTTCTCCATGCTACATCAACACTAAATTCTCCTACTTTTTTAGTCTGTCTTTTAAGTATGTAGGTATTGTTGAGTATTTTGGAATCATTACCCTAACATCTACACCTTCTATTTTAATGCTTTAGGTAATGCATATGCAACATCGCCTAAGCCTCCTGTTTTAGCAAAGGGCCAACACTCTGCTGTCACATAAAGGACCTTCATTTTTTCTACCCCCTTATTAAACTGTTTCATTTTTTTCTCAATTACCATCGGATAATCTTTTATCTCCTTTTTAGTTCTTTATTTGAACTTATAGTTACATTTTTATCTAATATTACGTTTTCTAATACTACGTTATCGCCAATTTTACAACTTTGCATTATTACTGAATTTCTAATAACTGCACCTTTTCCTATTTTTACTTTTCTGAATAAAGTAGAGTCCTGTACTGTACCGTCTCTTTGGCAACCAGTTGCTATAAATGACCCTCTTACTTCAGCATCTTCTCCATACATAGTTGGTGCTTGTGATTTATCTTTAGTAAAGATTTTTCTATTTGATCTAAATAATTCTCTAGAAACTTCTTCTGTTAAAAATTCTTTACTTGCTTCATAATAACTTTTAATGAATTTATACACTTTAAGTAGCCTTCATATTTATAAGCTCCTACTTGTATATTATCTAATTGATTTATTATGTAGTCTTCTATATAAGAGTAAGTTCCCATGCTAGCAATACTATATATACACTCTATAAAGTCTATACGTCTCATTATAAAAGTATCCATACATATATTTGCACTAGGGAAAGTATTTAAGTTGTTACCTACATTTTTTACTCTTTTATCTTTATCTATATTTAAAGTGTTGCAATTTTTAAAGTCTTTATTTGCATTATCAACACGCTTATAAACTATTGTTATGTCGTTGTTTGATTTTTTATGATATTTTAATAAATCATTATAATCTATTGAACAAAGCATATATGATGGTGCAACTATAACATATTCTTCAGGACTTTTTCTATATAGTCTATATTAGCTAATATTGTATATATGTCGCCTTTTCTATAACCATAATTATTGTTATTTTTAGTGTTTTCTGGACTTAATACATATAGTCCACCTTGTTTTCTACTTATATCCCAATCTTTTCCGCTACCTAAGTTGTCAGTTAAAGATCTATATTTTTCTCTCGCATATATACCTACATTTGTTATTCCTGAATTAACCATATTTGATAATGTAAAAGTCTATTAATCTATATCTTCCTGCTATTGGTATAGTTGCCACTGGTCTGTGGTCTGATAATACATTTACAGATGGATTTTGTATGCTATCTAAATTTATTAAGCCCATGCATTCATTTTTCATAAAAGTTCCCCTATATTTTCCTATGTTCTATTTATCTATGTTTTTTATATGTTTTTAATTTCTAAATTTTATTATGCTTTTACTAATTCAAATTCTGATACTACGCTTATTTCATCATCTTCGTCTTTTATTATAGCATTGTCTTCTATAACTGCGCCTTCTGCTATCATAGCTTTTTGATAACTACATTTTTACCTATTTTAACATTAGGCATTATAACAGAATCTTCTACAACTGAACCTTCACCAATTTGTACTTTATGTGATAATACAGTATTTCTAACAGTTCCGTAAACTCTACAACCATCGGCAATTAATGATTTTTAACTGATGCATTTGGTCCTATATATTGTGGTGGAACGTCGTTTGTATTTGTATAAATTCTCCATTGTGGGTCGTTTAAATCTACTGACTCTGGATCGTTTATTAAATCCATATTTGCTTCCCATAAACTTTGTATAGTACCAACATCTCTCCAATATCCTTTAAATGGATATGCAAACATTGATTGTCCTTCTTTTAACATAGTTGGTATTACATTGTGACCGAAGTCATCTAAGCACTCTCCAGTTTCATCAGCTCTTTTAAAGTATTCTCTTAAAGTTTTCCAGTCAAATATGTAGATACCCATAGAGGCTAAATTACTTTTAGGGTTTTTAGGCTTTTCTTCAAATGTTGCTCAATTTCTAGTAGTTGCCACTCTAGCCCATAAGAGTATCTCCACTCTAGCCCTTGTGCAAATTCAGAACCCATAAATAATAGTTTCTTACCTGGATGTATCATATAGTATGCATATAAAAGTCTTAGATTAGCAAATCTTTGCCAATCATCACCAGGCATCTTATCTAATAATGACTTTTTACCATGAACAACTTCATCATGTGATAATGGTAATATAAAATTCTCTGAAAATGCATACATAAATGAGAATGTTATTAAATCATGATGATATTTTCTATAGATAGGGTCCTTCTCCATATATTGTAATGTATCATTCATCCAACCCATATTCCATTTATATGAAAAAGCCTAAACCACCACTGTATGTTGGTGCTGTTACCATAGGCCAAGCAGTTGATTCTTCTGCTACTACTATTGGATTGTCAATGTTAGCATATATTACTTCATTTAATTTTCTTAAAAAGTCAATTGCTTCTATATTTTCTTTTCCACCATATTGATTTCCCAGTCTCCTCCATCATAATCAAGATAAAGCATACTGCTCACTGCATCAACTCTAATTCCATCTACATGATATTCTTTAAACCAGTAAATTGCATTTGAAAGTAAGAAACTTTTTACTTCTGGTTTTCCAACATCAAAATGTGCAGTACCCAAAGCTAGGTTTTCTGCTTTTAATGGACTTGCATATTCATATTGTGCAGAACCGTCAAATCTATAAAGACCATGTATATCTTTACAAAAAATGGCTATAAGCAAAATCTAATATAATTCCAAGCCCTAATTCATGAGCCTTATCTACAAATGCTTTAAATTCATTTGGATTTCCATATCTGCTTTGTAGTTGCATAATATCCGATAGTCTGATATCCCCAACTCATATCTAATGGATATTCTGTTATAGGCATTAATTCTATATGTGTATAGCCCATATCTTTGCAGTACTCAAGCATTTCATAAAGCTCTTCATAATTAAAGAAGCCTCCATCCCATTTTCTCTTCCAAGAACCAAGATGTGCTTCATAAATATTCATCGGTTGCTCAAATATTGATTTGTTCTTTTTTTGTTCTAAGTATTTTTTATCTGACCAATCAAACTCATCTAAGTTAAAAACTTTTGAAGCTGTTTGTGGTCTTAATTCTGCATATGTTCCATATGGGTCAGCTTTTAATCTACTTACTCCATCGCATCCAACAACATTATATTTATATATATCCCCTTGTGATAAATCTGTTGTGAACATAGACCAAATACCAGAATCATTTAAATTTTCAAGTTTATGAGAACTACCATCCCAGTCATTGAAATCCCCCACTAATTGGACTTCCTGTGCATTAGGAGCCCACACCATGAAAGATATTCCTTCTTCCCCGTTGTAATTAACTTTGTGGTTTCCCATATATAGATAACTGTCTAAAGCTTCCCCACTTTTAAAGCTATCTATATTTTCTTCCTTTATTATGTCTAAATAATTAATAGAAAACCCCTCCTTTTTATAAAAGCGTTTATACGTCGTCGTTTTTACTATATTGTAATCCAATTTATGGTAATTGTATACAATATTATCGTTAATAATTGAAGTTTTTTCTAATTTTTCGCTCAAAACTTTCCATTTTTAGGAAATCATTTTCGTAACTTTTTAATTAAGTAATTTTTTAATAATATTTTATAATCAGCCATATTGATAAATAATTAAAATAAAAAACTCCTTTAAAGTGATATTTGTTCAATCACTTCAAAGGAGTTTTATTATTTTCTAAATCATATCTTTTTATTTATATTATCATCTTGTGCATCACTTAAAACTTCTTTTATTCCTTTAAAAGTTCCTAAGAAGTTTACTGCATCTGATGGCAATACAAGTTTTGTTGATTTTCCTTGGGCAACTTTTTTCAAGAGCTTCCATAGATTTAAGTGCTAACATATTGTCGTCTATGTCTGCATCTTTCATAGCCTTAAATACTTGTTCTATTACTATAGACTCACCTTCAGCTTTTGCTTTTGCAACTTCTCTAATAGATTCTGCATCCCCTTGTGCTTTAAGTATTCTAGATTGTTTATCCCTTCAGCCTCTCTTATCATAGCTTCTTTTTTTTTCAGCTTCGGCTCTAAGTATTGCTGATTGTTTTTCACCTTCTGCTCTCAATATAGAAGATTGCTTTTCACCCTCAGCTTGAAGTATAGATTCCCTTCTTTCTCTTTCAGCTCTCATTTGTTTTTCCATAGCTACTTGTATATCATGTGGTGGCATTATATTTTTAAGTTCTACTCTATTTACTTTTATTCCCATTTATCAGTTGCTTCATCTAAGATTGCTCTCATTTTTGTATTGATAACATCTCTAGATGTTAGTGTTGCGTCTAAATCTAATTCCCCAATAATATTTCTAAGTGTTGTAGCAGTTAAGTTTTCTATCGCTGCATTTGGATTTGCTATTTCAAACACAAATCTTATTGGATCTGTTACTTGAAATATACTACTGTGTCTATTTGCATTGTAACATTATCCTTTGTGATAACTGGTTGTGGTGGGAAGTCTTCCACCCTTTCTTTTAAGTCAATTCTATAAGATAGTGTGTCTATAAAAGGAACTAAAAATGTACCCTGTATCGGCCTTCTTATGGAACTTACCTAATCTCATTATAATCCCTACTGTTGATTGTTGGATTACCTTCACGCATTTAATACTCATTATGACTACGATTATAATTAATATTATAATAACTGGCATATAAAGTACCTCCTTTATTTACTTTTTATTTTATGCTTAAATAATTAAATCATTTGTTTATTTTTACCATTATATTACTATTAAGCAAATTATATCATCTTATATGCTTAGATATAGTTACAAACTAGTATCAAGAAATTAATACTTATTTTTATTGAGATTTATAAAAATATAACTATTAAAATACCCTCTTAATTAATTTTTTATTAGATATTTTTTTTAATTAGACAATTTTCATAACTATAAAATATCAAAATATGTAACTAAACAAAAATTATTAATATTATATAGTGTAGACAAAAAATCTATAAGTCTAAATAGGAGGTAGTTATATATGGCGGTATATAAAATAAAATCCAGCGAAATAACAGCTACAGCAACTAATACTATTATTTCTCAAAATGTGACATTAGAAACTGAGACTCTAGAACTTATTACAGGACAAGTGCTTGATACTAATGGTACAACACCTGTAGAAGGTGCAGCAGTAGTATTATACAAAAAACTTACAGCAGAACCACAAACAATCACAAAAGAAGCTATAGCATATACAGATGCTAATGGTGAATATAGATTCCCTTATGATTTTGATACTAATACTTATTCTTATAGTTTAAAAATTTATACACCTAATAATATTGCATAATTTACTAGAATTATAAATTAGCCCATAATAGGAGGTATAAGATGGATATAGATAACGAAAAACTAACTATAGATGGAAAAGAATATACTCTAGCAAACATAAAATCAATAAAGTTAAACAATGATAATCCTTATAAAAATGAAGATACTTCAAATAAAAGCCTTTCACTCACACCTGAAGTTTTAGATAATGATATAGTTCATTTAAATATTCAAATAGAAAAAATAGATAACTTAGATAGTTAAAATAACATATAATAAACTACTAAGTTATTAAATAGTGAATAATCTCAAATCGCAAATCAACTCAATACTTTGAGATTATCATTTTGAGATGAGGTATGTTATGAATTATAAAATAATCTCTAGAGTAATAAGCAGAGGAGAACTTACACAAAAGGTGTTTATAAAAGAAGAATTCATTTTGAAAAGAAAAACTAAAAATCATTTGAACTTAATACATGGCGTTATTATGGATAATAATAACCAAAAACTTAAAGACTGTGCAGTTTTACTGCAATGCAGAACAAAGTTTCAAGGAGAATACGAAGATTTAAGTATTACTTATACAAACAATGAGGGGGTCTTTGGTTTCCAAATAAAAATTGATAATAATAAAGACTATAGGATTTTAGTATTCTCTCCAAATAAAATAAACTAAAAGGAATGGTTCGATGGAAAAATTTTATAATAATATAAGAGCAACTGCTGAATCTGAAAAATGTAGTAATGATGATGATACTTTTAAAAATCAAAAAATATATTTGTATTAAAAGTAATAATTATAAATTTTCAACTAATAATAATCTGCTAGTGAAGGTTGAAGATGGGAAAATATCGACTAATGAAGTTGTTCTAAAAAAGCAAGAAGGTGCTGTTATTTATGGTATTGTTTTATTTGAAAATGGAACTCCTACTCCGGGAGCTACAGTGATTTTAAATTTAATAAATAAAAATGATGGAAGACCAATACCTATATCTTTTGCATTTACATATGAAAATGGAGTATTTATATTTGGAATAAACGATACAAGATATGACTACTTAAGTAATTATTATTTGTATAATTAAGTAACTTGAATTATACAAATAATAATTACTTAAGATAATATTCCCCATCAAAGTCATCCTTTTTAAAGTAAATCACCTTGATGGGGTTAGCTAATACTATATCTAATATTTCTATATATTATTTAATCTATTTACTTGTTTTTATTTTAATATCTATTTCTCTACTAATTGAGTCTTTATTCTTTTTATTATTTTCTAAATCTAAATTAATATTACTTACTTCTTTCACAATAAGTTTAACACCCTCTATTTGTACCACTTCTACAATGCTACCTTTTTTTTATTTTTACTTTATCTTTTGAGATAGCACTCCATTCTTCCCCATTTAATTTAACAACTCCAACTTCATATGGTTCAATATCTTGTACTACAATACCTTTTTGTGAAATTATTCCTTGCAAATTAGTATTATATTTTACATTTTTATCCCTATCTACTAGATATTTAGTTGCTATAACTAAAAGTACTATAGATACAATAGCAAATATCATAACTTGGATAAAGACACTTTCTATAAATGGGCTTAATAACATTGAAACCAATGCCCCGATACTAAACCAAATTAATGTAAGACTTGTTGTCATTAGTTCTCCAACACCAAATATTATAGCTACTATAAACCAAAATGTACTTATACCGATACTCATAAGCATCCCTCATCTCTTAAATTAAAATATATTTTTAGATTGGCTTAAATATATTATATCATTATATTTTATATTAGAATATTACAAAGAAATGTCAAATAATAAACAAAAGGTTTAAATTATTTTTTTTATTAAATCAATTTATTAATTCTTTCATAGTTTGTGGAATTAAATTAATTACATCACTTGCATTTACTGTATATAAATCTTTAGATAATCTTTGGCCTATATAACCATGAATATATGCTGCACAAACTGTTCCCATGAGATTAGTCATTCCTTGCCCAACAAATGAAGTTATCATTCCAAGAAGTGTATCACCCATTCCTCCATTTGCCATTGATGAGTTCCCTGTTGGATTTATATATGTGTATTTTCCATTTGTTATTACAGTTTCATACCCTTTTAACAATACGACTACTTTTATATTTATTTGCAAATTCTTTTGCAACATCTACTTTATTATCTCTAATATAATTTATAGGATATGCTGTAAGTCGTGACATCTCGCCTAAGTGCGGTGTAATTATTATTCTATTTGGATTGGATTTTAATAGTTCTTTTTTTATCTTTGAGTACATTTAATCCATCTGCATCTATTATAATTGGACAAGTTGTATTATTTAATATATATTCTAATTTATTATAAGTATCATCATTATCTCCCATTCCACAACCAAATCCTATTGCATCACAATCTTTTATTAAGTTTATAACCTTTTGATTTTCAGCAATATTTAAAGTCATAGCCTCACAAAGTTTTTGACTTGCAATATCTTGTACATACGAGTCTGTTACTAAAGTTGTAAGTCCACTTCCACATTTTACTGCAGATTGAGTTGATATATATGCAGCTCCCGCAAATCCTCTACTTCCTGCAAATAATGCTATTTTTCCAAAATCACTTTTAAATGAATATTTATCTTTTGCCCTTATATTATTTTTTATAATTTCTATATCTGTTATATATTCTTTATTGTCGTATTTTTCTAAGATATGTTCTGGTATGCCTATATGCTCAACAACTACATCTCCTATAAATTCTTTTGTCTCATATTTTAAAAATCCTCGTTTATAAAACTCAAATGAAATAGTTTTGTCGGCTTTTATACAAGTCCCCAATATATCACCAGTTGTAGCATTTATTCCTGATGGCACATCAATCGAATAAGTTTTATTTTTATTTTCATTTACAAGGTTTATAACATCGTAAAATACACCCTTTATTTCTCGCTCTAACCCTGTCCCAAATATACAATCAACTACTATATCTGATCTTTTTATAGAATTTTTAGCTCATCCATATTTTCATTTTCTACAACTGTTGTTGATATATTAAATGATTTTAAGATATTATAATTTATTTTAGAACATTCACTTAGTTTTTCTAAATTGCCGACTATAAATACTTACATTTTTTCCCCTTGCACATAATTGTCTTGCTAAACCAAGCCCATCCCCACCATTATTTCCTACTCCACTTACTACAACATAGTTTTGGTTTTCTTCTATATCCATATGTTTAAATGCTGATAAAACTGCATTTTCCATCATTACAATAAGTGGAATTTTATATTCATCTACACAAGCATTATCTAAAATTTTCGTGCTGTCTGCTGTTCCTATTCTCATTTGAAATCCTCCCTTTTCTTTAGTTATATAATATTTTATAAATAATCATAAATTATACATTTTTATATAAATCTAAATTATGTTAAATAAAAAGAGCTAAACAGTTTTTAACTGCTTAGCTCTTTTTATTTATTAAACTCCTACAACTCTAGTAACCCCAGGTACTTCTTTTTACTAATAAGTTTTCTATAACAGCTTTTAATGTCATAGTAGCCCCTGGACAACCTGAGCAAGCACCTTGTAATCTAACTAATACTACTCCATCATCGCTAACTTCTACTAATTCAACGTCCCCAGCGTCTCTTTGTAGTACTGGTCTAATTTTATCTAATACTGCTGCAACTTGTTCTTTCATTCTTTACACCCCTTATTATTTTTGATTTCTACCTCAATTATACACTAATGATACAATATTCTCTACCATTTATTATTACATTTCCTTTTTACTATTTTTTATATTAAAATATTAGCCCATATTCAAAAGATGTACTAATTTAATAGATGGTGTTGAAGATAACGAATACTTGAAACCATATTTAAACAGGAACACTCTTTAAATGAGCGTTCTTATTTTTTTGATTTAAATTAATAATATAAATTCCAAAAGAATATACTTCTAGTAAGCAATATAAAATTTACATACTTATTGCTAATATTTTTAGAAGGGGGAATATTATGTTATTTAAAGGATCTGCAGTAGCTTTAGTTACTCCTTTTACAAGTGAAAATACAGTAAACTACAACAAATTAGAAGAACTTGTTGAGTTCCATATAAAATGGTACTGATGCAATAGTTGTTTGTGGTACTACTGGTGAAGCGAGTACATTAAGCGATAGAGAACATATTGCTACTATAAAATGTGTTATTGATGCTGTAAACAAAAGAATTCCTGTAATTGCAGGAACTGGTGGGAATGATACTGAGCACTCTGTATTGTTGAGTAAAATTGCAGAAAACTTCGGTGCTGATGGACTTTTTAATTATTAATCCTTATTACAATAAAGGGAAATAAATCTGGTATAAAAGCTCACTTCACAAAAAAATTGCACAAAGTGTAGATACTCCAATTATTATCTACAATGTCCCATCTAGAACTGGTGTAAATTTATCACCTAATTTAATTGCTGCGTTATCTTATAATGAACCAAATATCGTAGCTGTTAAAGAGGCAAGTGGAGATCTGACACAAGTTGCCGAAATTGCTAGATTAGTTGATGATGACTTTGCTATATATTCTGGAAATGATGATTCTACTCTACCACTACTTTCTCTAGGTGGTGTAGGTGTAATTTCTGTACTTGCTAATATATGCCCTAAAGAAAGCCATGATTTAGTTTATAGCTTTTTAGACGGAAATATAGGTCTTTCTAGAAAACTTCAATTAGATTTAAAACCTCTAATTGATGCTTTATTCTTAGAGGTAAATCCTGTCCCTGTAAAAACTGCTATGAATCTTATAGGTATGGAAGTTGGAAATTTAAGACTTCCACTTGGTCATATGCAGCCAAATAATCTAGAATTACTAAAAAAAGAATTAAAATGTGCAAGATTTGAATTAAAATAGTTCAAAACTAAAATATTTATTAAAACAAATTATAAAAAGAGGATATTAAATCTACTTTTTTAAGTAATTTAGTATCCTCTTTTATTTATAATCTATTTGTAATTTTATTTTCTATATAATCTAATTAAATTTCTTTTTTACAAAATACTACAATGCTTGAAATCACAAATAATACACTTGCTCCTAGTGTACTATAAAGTGATTTTATAACTTCTGAAATCTCAACATCACCTTTTAGTATATCCATATTTACGTTTATAAGTTGAATTGGGTTATAATCTTGAACTTTCGGTATAATATTTAAAACCAAAAGTATTCCTACTATAACTCCACAAAATAACATAGAACCATAAGATGTTTTAAATAAAATCCCGCCCAAAATTATTGTACTTATTAAAAAATATCCCAAATACCCATACAAGGCTCAAAGAAAATAACAGATTTACGACCTGTGTATCTTCCCAAAATAGCATCGAGTATAAAAATGTGACTAATGCAGATAAAAATAAGTAAATGTCCAAACTAATGTTGATGATGTGAATTTTGATAAAACTACAGTTTTTCTAGATAGCCCTTTTGTAAGCATGTTGATTAGAGTTCCTTTTGATAATTCGTTTGATATTAATCCGCTAAATATTATAACTAGTATAATCAGTCCCATCTGCGTAGGATTTTTAAAAAATTGTGTCCAAGAATCAAAAATAGTCGGTTCTAGCAAACTTATTTTTATGCCCTCTTCCATCAAAGATTCCATTAAATCTGGTGTGAATTTTGCCACGACTGGATTAATAAAACCAAATATTAAAAATACAGTCACAATCAAAAAGTAATTTATATGTTTTAGTCAGTTCAAAGAGTTCTTTTTTTTGTAAATGCTAAATACGCTCTCATTTTATTGCCTCCATAAATAATCTTTCTAGTGTTGGCTCTTGAATTCTTATATATATTGGATATAAATCCTTATCTATTAATCCCTGCATAACTTCTCTTTGAACTTCTTCTATATTGTTTGAGTGAAGGTAAATAGTGTTTTCGCTTTTTGAATCTCATTTATATTAGAATTGTCTTTAATTATTTTTAAAAACTTTATAAAATCTTCTTTATTTTTCATTCCAACTTCCAAACAATCCACCATATGACCTTTTTTTGATTTGTGATAAATCTCCACTTAGAGCAATTTTTCCATCTCTAAGTATTGCAATTTCGTCGCATATTCTCTCAACATCAGATAGTATATGAGTTGAAAATATGACTGTAGTTCTTTCTTTTACTTTTAATAAAATATCTAAGATTTCTTTTCTTCCTATTGGATCTAATGCTGATGTCGGTTCGTCACATATAAGAAGTTTGGGCTCATTTAAAAGCGCCTGTGCAATACCCAGTCTTTGTTTCATCCCTCTTGAAAACTTGCTTATCTTTCGTTTTTATAATCACTAAGTCCCACAAGTTCTAATAACTCTTCACTCTTTTTCTTTATATCGCTTTTTTTCATATTTGTAATTTCGCCGCATAATTTTAGATATTCATGTGGAGTCATATATCCGTAGTATTCTGGCACATCTGGAAGATATCCTATAAATTTATTTGTTTTAGTTTCGCCAAATTTAACTTCCTCTCCACATACTCTTATAATTCCACTATCAGGTTTTAAAAACCTAAAATCATCTTCATTGTAGTTGTTTTACCTGCCCCATTTTCTCCAATAAAACCGAAAATGGAGTTTTCTCTTACTTTTAAATTAAGTCCATTTATAATATTATTTGAGCCAAAACTTTTATATAAATTATCTATCTCAAGTATATTCACTATTCCTCACCTCTACCAAATATAAAATAAAATATTGGGCCTATGATTTGTATAAACAAAACTACTATTATCCATATAGCTTTATTTCCAAATCTGTAGTTGGGGTGTTTTTATAACATGTATTAATGCAGTTATAGCCAATATAAATTCTAAAATTATAACTGGTAATAATAATGCTAAATTATTTGTAATCTCACTCATATATTTACCTCCTTATATTAATTAGTTTCTAGTGCGAGCACACATGATTTAAATCTATAGTCGTCTTTTAAATCTGAAAATATAGGATTATCTTTTACACCACTTATAACACTTTGTTTTATTAATTCATGGCTTCTTGGTGTATTTACTCCTAAATCTAATTCCTTTAACCAATTTTCGATTTTGTCAAAAAATTCATCACCTCTTAATTTGAAATTATATATATTTTTTATACATACATCTGTGTATTTTTGTATTAACTCTAAAGCTTTTTCATTTTGTTTATTAATTGCATATCCTTGTGCAGTTGCAAGATATAAATTTACTGTTGTATTTGGATGTAGCTCATCTAAATTGAACAATTCACATATTCCAGCTGCTCTTTTAAAACATTCTTCAATAATATCTAATTTATCCATATTTAATACAATTTGTTGAGATATATTACCCACTAAACTTATAAGATTTTGATATATACAAATTTGAGTAATTTCACTTGCTTTATTCATATTTCCTAATAATTTAAAGCTCATGCTAATAAGCTCGGCATCTTGACTAAAAGTTTTTACATCCTCTCCTAATATTTCTAAAACTTCTGTTGGTTTATTATCCATAATCAATGAAAGTAATTCTAAATTTATTGCATCTTTTATTAATTGAGGATTTTCACTTTCTTCTCTTATTCTTATACATAATTCTCGTGCTCTATTTAAAACTTTTTCTTTTTTTATTATTAAATAACATATAGTGGTTTAAATAAAGTACTACCATTTGCTTTAAAAATTCAAAACAAGAATAATATTTTTTTATATACTCCTCACATTTTCCAAAAACATCATTTGGATCTTTTTTGAGCAAATTCTTGTGCTAATTCATAATAAATCTTTTGTATATCTTGTTTTGTAAGCTGTGGCTCATATCCAATAAGCTCATCTAAAGATATATTAAATAATGTCGCAAGTTGAGGAAGTAATACTATATCCGGGTATGTTATGTTGTTTTCCCATTTTGAAACTGATGATTTTGATACTCCTATATAACTCGCAAGTTCATCTTGCGTAATTCCTTTACTTCGTCTAAATTTCGTTATGTTTTTTCCTATGTTAATTTTATTCATATATTTCACCTCTTTATATTTAAATTATATGTTTTAAATTAATACCAAACAATGGAGTTAAAAGCTACTTTTTGTAGAAAAAGTTTCTCAAAGTGAAACTTTTTAATTCTATCCACAACTACATAAAAAATATAATAATCTACTACTTAGATTTATAATTTTTATATTGAAAAATATTTTTCCATGTGTTACCATAAAATTGTAATTAAAATATATACAGGGGAGCTTTTGCTGAGATTGAATTTTTTCTAAACCCTCCGAACCTGCCGGATAATGCCGAGAAGGGAGTTTATATTATTGTATTTATATACATTAATTTGAATCTTCATCGTACATTATTTGTACGATTTTTTTATTTTGTATGATAAATTTTAATAATTTTCAAAACACATCTAAATGTATTTATATAAAATAAATCTATCTATTTGAAAATTATTTAAAATGTATATTTTATTGTACAAAATTTCTACAATAGTTTTAATCTAAATTCCTTTCCAATAAAATCTCCATGTATATATATTTTCAATATTGTTTAAATTTAACTAGTTAAAAATACTTGCAAGTAATTATATTTTAAATCTAAATTTAAGGAGAAAAATATGAATTACACAACTCAAATGGATGCCGCAAGAAAAGGCATTATAACAAATGAAATGAAACAAGTAAGTGAATACGAAAATATAAATATAGACGAATTAGTAAATTTAGTGGCTCAAGGTAGGGTTTGTATTCCTGCGAATAAAAACCATAGATGCTTAAAACCTTATGGTATTGGCAAAAAATTAAAAACTAAAATAAATGTAAACCTTGGAACATCCAGAGACTGTCTCGATATGGACTTAGAAATGCAAAAGTTATGAGCGCTGTAAATATGGGGAGCCGAATCAATAATGGACCTTAGCTCTTATGGAGACACTCAAAAATTCAGAAGAAAATTAATAAAAGAATGCCCTGCAATAATCGGTACAGTACCAATATACGATGCTGTTGTCTATTATAACAAACCACTTAAAACTATCACTGCGAAAGAATGGATTGATGTAGTCAGAATGCACGCCCAAGATGGTGTCGATTTTATGACTATTCATTGTGGTGTAAATAAACATACAGCAGAACGTTTTAAACAATCAAAACGCCTTACAAATATAGTATCTAGAGGTGGGTCTATAATATTTGCTTGGATGGAATTAACAGGCAACGAAAACCCATTTTTGAATTTTATGATGAAGTTTTAGATATTTGTAGACAATATGATGTAACAATAAGTCTAGGAGATGCATGCAGACCAGGTAGTATCCACGATGCTGGCGATATATCTCAAATAGAAGAATTAGTAACATTAGGTGAACTTACTAATAGAGCTTGGGCAAAAGATGTTCAAGTTATGATAGAAGGTCCTGGCCATATGCCACTTAATCAAATAAAAGCAAATATGGAAATCCAAGAAACTATATGTAACGGTGCCCCTTTTTATGTATTAGGTCCTCTTGTTACAGATGTCGCTCCTGGATACGATCATATAACTTCTGCAATAGGTGGAGCAATCGCTGCAACATATGGAGCTTCTTTCTTATGCTATGTCACTCCAGCTGAACACCTTCGACTTCCTAATCTAGAAGATGTAAAAGAAGGTATAATAGCATCTAAAATCGCAGCCCACGCTGCTGATATTGCCAAAGGGAATTCCTGGCGCAATAGATTGGGATAATAAAATGAGCGAGGCTAGACGTGAATTAGATTGGGAAAAATGTTTGACCTAGCAATCGATAGCGAAAAGGCAAGACGATACAGAGCTGAATCAAAACCAGAAAACGAAGATACTTGCACAATGTGTGGAAAAATGTGTGCAGTTAGAAATATAAATAAAATCCTAAAAGGTGAAGACGTAGATATAATGGAATAAATCTAAAAATATCAGACTCATTTTTAGATTTAATACCTAATAAACAAATAAAAAAGACGGGTAATTCCCGTCTTTTTTTTTTCATTTATTTTATTTAATCTTTAATTATTAATCTTTTAATTCAGATACTATTCTTAATAAATCAAGTAATATATTTACAAAGTCTAAGTATAAATTAAGTACATGTATTGATAAGTCATTTCTACAAGTTACTCCGCCAGATTGAATATCGTATTTTAATAAACTCACATCATATAAGATATATGCCGAGAATAATATTATACCTAGTCCACTTACTGCTATATTAAAAACTGTTCCTTGTATAAATATATTTACAATACTCATTCCTATAAGAACTACTAATCCTACAAGTAAAGTACTTCCAAGCCCAATATAGTGTCCTGCTGGTTTTCTATGTGATATCAATGCTAATAAAGCGAATAATACACATGTCCCTAAAACTACATTCATAAATAATGTTGTCCCTAAATCATATAGGTAGTAAGTTAAAATAGGATACATAAGTATACCATCTACAAAAGTAAATAGATATACAAAGTTCATTGAAAAACTTCTAGGTATTACATTTTTTTCTAGATAACAATGAAAATAATAAAAGACCTACAACTAAAACCCCTATAAAAATATTAGCAACATATACTAATGATGCTGGAATAAACATTTTCCAAATAAAAACCAATAAACATAAATACTATTGATATAGATAGATATTTGAATACTGCTTCCATTGGATTTTCTACTGTCATATAAGTTGATTTATTCATAATTTTACCTCTCCTTCTAAATTTATATTTTTATAATTTATACATCTTTTATAATTTAATTATATAACTCTTATTTATATTAAATTATTACTATTTGGTAAAATTTATTGTATTTTTAATTTTCTTTGTTTACAATTCTGTTTTTTATTTTTTCCATGCGTAAGTCTAAGTCTGCACTAATTTGAGCACAGTCTAATAATTCTCGCCTTAATAACTCTTCTTCATCTTGTGGTATATCTTTTTATAGCTAAGTTTATGTTCTAAACTAGCCCAAAAAATCCATAGCAATAGTTCTAAGCTGTACCTCTACCCTCATATTTTTCTTTTCATCTTTTAAAAATATCGGTATTTCAACGATAAGATGAAGACTTCTATAACCATTTGGCTTTGGATTTTTATGTAATCTTTCACCTCAATTAATTTTATATCATCTTGTTGCAATAAACAGTCAGCCAATACATATATATCTTCCGGAAAAGAACATATCACTCTTACTCCTGCTATATCATTTAAATTCTTTTCTATAGATTCTACAGTAAGCGGCACATCTTTTTTTTAGCTAACTTTTTTTACTATACTATCTGGTGATTTTAATCTAGTTTTGATTGTTTCAATTGATTTCTATCGTATTCAAGCGAAAATTCTTGATTCAACACTTTAAATTTTGTTTCTACTTCCATAATGGCGCACTTATAGTAAGCCATCAATCTCTTGAAAGGCATAACATTATATTCAAATTTATCAATAGCATTATTGTTGACTAATGCTTTAACAACCGGATCAACTAATTTTCCTCTTATCATACTCTACATAACTCCTATATACTCTCATTATTTAAAACCTTAAATTAGATTATCTTTTGAAATATAAAGAAATATAATTTCATATATACTATAAAATATTTATACCCAATTATTTTCAAAGTATAAATATATAAATTTTTCTAAAATTATTTAATAATACTTTATTATATTAATTATATATTATTATAATTTTATGTACTCTATATTAAGCCCTTTAAAAATCAAATTTATGTCTAGTATTTTATATCATTAATCATATAATTCAGTTTATATTATAATATGTCTTATATATTAAAAGTTCTCCTATTTTTAAATAGATTTACTTTCCTTTTAACTAAAAAAGACGAGTATTTCTCGCCTTTTGATATTTAATAAGTTGTATTTTACTTATTTACAATTCTATTTTTATATCTTCCATACGTCTATCTAATTCTGAACTTGCTTGTGCACATTCCAAAAGCTCTCGTTTTAATATATTAGCTTCTCCATCTGGTATTTCTTTGTTGTAGCTTAGTTTATGATCCAAACTTGCCCAAAAGTCCATAGCAATAGTTCTAAGTTGTACCTCTACTCTCATATTTTTCTTTTCATCTTTTAGATATATTGGAACTTCTATTATTAGATGCAAACTTCTATATCCATTTGGCTTGGGATTTTTATGTAATCTTTAACCTCAATTAATTTAACGTCGTCTTGTTGCAAAAGACAATCTGCTAATAAGTATATATCCTCTGTAAAAGAGCATATTACTCTAACTCCTGCAACATCACTTAGATTTTCTGTTATTGATCTTGTTGTAAGAGATAAATTTCGTCTAGTTAACTTTTTACTATACTTTCTGGTGATTTCAATCTTGTCTTTATTGTTTCTATTGGGTTTCTATCGTATTCAAGTGAAAACTCTTGATTTAATACATTGAACTTTGTTTCCACCTGCATAATGGCACAATTGTAGTATGCCATTAGTTTTTTGAAAGGCATCATGTTATCTTCAATTATGTCTATGACATTATTATTAACTAATGCCTTCATAACTGGTTCCATAAATTTTTGTTTTATCATGATTTACTTAACTCCTATTTTATTATTAAATTTGCTTATAATCATCAACTTTAATAATTTATTTAAAGTAATTATGTTACTTACCCTCTTATGTTAATTCTATCCTAACATAGTTTTCTATATTTAACCTTAACACATGGATTTAATATGTACACAACAAAATAAGATATACAAAGTTTCTTTATATATCTCTTATATATTCTTTATTATATTTATTATTCTTTTATAATTTTATGTACTTAACTTTAAAAATAAAACTTTATAAAATTTTTATAAACTAAAAAATAAAGAGGTAAGTTAAATCTTACCCCTTTATATTAATTAAAATGAGCTACAAATGTTTCTATTGTGATATTTATTGTCTTTTGTTCTATCTTCTTTAGATGCAAGTAATTCTTCTAACATCTTTTTTATATTTACTGTCATTTGTAACTCTTATATGACTTTCTATAAGATAAATGCTGTTTGTCTTAGGTCTTTTCTTTCTTATGTTATTATCAATTATTGTCTTAGCCATATCAAAACTTTGAATATGAGTATGCCCATTTTTAAAGTTTTTCTTAGTATTATATACTATATAGCCTCTCTTAACCCTCAAGATAATATATCCTTCTCTTTCATAAATTTTTTCTGCGCCTGCTGTTTTATTAGATTTTGGTATTTGAAATTCTACAATATTATTACTACAAACTTTGTTTTTATAGGATCCACGACTTTAATCATAATAACACCCCAATTATCTTATTTTATATTAAGATGGTAAATTTTTTAATATTTACCTATCTTACTTTAATTGTAAATAAATAAAATTCTAAATTGGTTACATTTATGTTAATTTTTTCTTTATTTTTAATACAAATAAATTTTAGGAAAGTTATATCTTCCAAGCATAGCTCATATTTTGTAAATCTACCATATGTTTATAAAGACCATCATTTTTAATTAATTCTTCTGATGTACCTTCTTCTGATACTTTACCATTTTCTAAAACAACTAAATGTGATGCAGTTGCAATAGTTCTCATTCTATGAGCTATTATCATTACTGTTTTGTGTTGAATTAATTTTGATAAAGCCCTTTGTACATAAGTTTCACTTTCAACGTCTAAAGATGCACTAGCTTCATCTAAAAGTATTATTGGAGCATCTTTTAATATTGCTCTTGCGATTGAAATTCTTTGTCTTTGACCTCCAGATAATTTTGAACCATTTTCTCCGATAACTGTATCATAACCATCTGGTAAGTTATCTACAAATTCATCGCAAAATGCTAATTTTGCAGCTCTTTAACTTCTTCGTCAGTCGCATCTTTTTTACCTATTCTTATATTTTCAAGGATTGTATTGTTAAATAATACAACATCTTGGAATACTATTGAGAATTTAGACAAAAGCACTTCTGGGTCAACTGTAGAAATATCTACTCCACCTATTTTTATTTTTCCTTTATCTAAATCATAAAATCTAGCTATTAAAGATGCACAAGTCGTCTTTCCTCCGCCACTATTTCCTACTAATGCTGTTATTTCATCTTGTTTTGCAGTAAAGCTAACATTGTCTAATACTGGTTTTCCAGGTTGATATGAGAAACTTACATCTTCAAATTCAATATCATAATTATCAGGTTCAAAAGTATCTCCTCCTGTTTGAAGTTTATAATCATTTATATTGTTAAGTCTATCCACTCTTGATTCACAACTTATAATCGCTGCTAAATTTTGTAGTGTAGCATTTAGTGGGTCGTATAACCTAGATGCGACTATTAAAAATAACATAAATACTTCTAATGTTATTTCTCCAGCCATTAAATATTTCACTCCGAAAATAACTACTGTAGCAATACCAAGTTTAAGCACAAGTTGTGAGCTTACTACAAATAATGCATTTGTAAGTTCTGCTTTTATTTGACTCTTTTTCACAATTATCAATAGCGTCATCTACTTCTTGTAGATATTGTTCCGTAAAATTACTAGCTTTTAAATCCCTAACTGTTTCTAATCCCTCTTGTATTTTTTTTCTGTTCTTATAAGCTGTATATCTCTATCTTTATGACCTACAGCACTTAATTTTCTTTTTGCCAATAAAATTAAAATAATCGCAACAGGAACACACCAAACTGCAGCTATTGACATTTTAACATCAAAGGCAAACATTCCTATTGAAAGTAAAACAGTCGAAACTATTGAACCTACAAATTCAGGAATAAAGTGTGATAGTGCCTGTTCCATATAAGTGACATCTGATAAAATTGTAGTTGTTAAATCTGATAAATCCCTTTTTGAGAAAAAATGACATAGGAATTTTCTAAGTTTTTCTGCTACATTTATTCTAAGTCGTGCACTTTCTGTATATGTGTTTAAAAATGTCATATTATATTGGATATAGTGAGCTATATAAATAAGTACAAATACTACTATAAATTCTACAATATAAACACCTACTGAAAATTCATATGACTTATCTACTAATATTTTAGCAAATCACAAGTGAAAAAGTATAAAACCCCTATAGACATTGCAATTATAATATAAGATATTGTGCAAGATATACACGCTTTGATTAAGTTTTCTGCCCCTAATTTAGTTAAGGCAAATTTCTTTTGTATTTTTCTAGCAGCATACAAATTCACCCACTTTCCAATCTATAGATTGACGATATTGTGACCACATTTCTGCATATAATCCATTCTTATCTACTAATTCTTTATGTACCACTTTCAACTATTTTTCCATCATCGACAACATAGATACAATCTACATTTACTATTGTAGATAGACGATGAGCTATCATTATTGTAGTTTTATTTTTAGATAATTCTAATATAGCTTTTTTGCATTAGATATTCATTATCACTATCTGCATATGCTGTTGCTTCGTCTAATAATAAAATCGGTGCATTTTTAACTATTGCTCTTGCCAAAGTCATTCTTTGAGTTTCCCCTCCTGACAAATAAACACCTTCTGTTCCTATTTTTGTATCAAGACCAGTATTAAACTTAGATATAATATCGTCACATTGTGCTTTGTGAAGTGCATCTAAAACATCTTTTTATCTATATCAAAGCCCATTTTGATATTTTCATACAAGCTTTTCTTTAATAATTTATTATCTTGGAACACGAATGATATTTTATCCATAAGATCTTTTTCATTCATATCCTTTAAATTTACTCCACCTATTTCGATTGAGCCTTTTGTAACATCGTAAAATCTAGGTATTAAAGATACTAAAGTTGATTTACCGCCGCCGCTTTTTCCGACAAATGCGACAGTTGTTCCACTTTTAATATCTAAATTTATGTTGTGAAGAACTTCAACATCAGTATCTGGATAAGTAAATGAAACATTATTAAATTTTATATCGTAATTTTTTATTTCTTTTGATGTTTGTGGATATTTAACAGTTTCTCTATTTGTTATACTTTCTATACGATTTAGAGCATCTTCTGCCAACATTGTATTTTCACTTGCAAACATAATTTTATTAGTTGTAACTGCAAGTATTGGTGTAAATATTACATAAAACATAAAGTCTGGAAGTAAAGAAGAAACATTAAATCCATTTAGAACTAAAATCATCATACTTCCTATTAAGAATATAAATATACTATTTACAAATGATGTAAATCCAGTCATAGGTCTACGTAATTTATTAGTATAACCTACTGAAAATTTTTCATAATTTTTTATTGATTTATGAAAATGTTCAAAAGAGAAAACTGTTTGTTGGAATGTCTTTACAACTGGTATCCCTCTTATATATTCAACTGCTTCGTTGCTCATTTCCTCTAGAGCATCCATATATTGTTTCATTGATTGTGCTAAATCTTTTCCAAGCATTTTTGACATATTTACAAATGCTAAAGCTAAAGGAATTAAAGATGCAATCCCAAATCTCCAGTTAAATATAAATAAACAAACAACTGCAGCAATTAATGTCGTTACAAGTTGAACCATATCTGGTAGTTGATGTGCTAAATAAGTCTCTGTTGATGCTGCTGATTCGTCAATTATTTTTCTTACTTTACCACTTCCTTCTTTTGATAAATATCCCATAGGAAGTTTCATAACGTGATGCATAGCATCTTTTCTCATATTTGCTGCTATTCTAAAAGCTGCTAAATGTGAGCATATAAGTGATAAAACATATACAAGTATTCCTACTACAGCAAAAGTAAATGCATACCATCCATATCTAGCTGCGTCACTTGCCAAACTAAAATTTGGATATACATCTAGTATGACTTGTATTACCTTCCATATCCATACAAAAGGCATTAATAATAAAATTGCACTTATAAATGATAAAAATAGTGATAACATTGTTAAGTACTTATGATTGCCTGCATAAGCAAATAGTTTTTTAATATTGCCATGCGATTACCTCCTTCTTAAATAATCTTGAATTTCATTTGCAATAACAGTGTACTATTTTACCCCTTGCAATTCTACTCCAATACAATATAATTAATCCATTTTGATATCCGATTTTCTATATTGTTGTGGTGTCATATTTACATATTTAGAAAAAAGCTGCTGAGTATTTGCTGGGATTTGAATACCCAATTTTATTGGCTATTTCTATAATAGGTATATCTGTCTTCTTTAAAAGTTCAATGCTGTACTCAATTCTATATTGCTTAAACCATGTATATATCGGTACTCCATAAATTTCTTTAAATAATTTTCTCAAAGTATTTATATTTATATTGTACTCTTGGGCTAATTTGTTGAAATCAGGCTTTAATGATAAATTATCTGTTAAGTAATTTCTAATCGATTTAACAGTTTCTATTTGATTTTTAGGATAATATCGTTTTTTATCTTGTATAATTTCAAAATCTATATGTGATAAAAATAATAATAATTCTAGAACTTTTATTTTTAAATAATCCACTTTTATCTCATTTTCCACATCGTACATCTCCATAAATATATGTTGAATTTGTTGTGTTGCCCTCATTATATATATATCGTTATTTAGTGTAAGTTTTTAGAAATTAAATCTATATCTATATTAAATTCTGAAAATATTTCGTTATTCTTAGCTTTTTCAACATCGATTAAAACTTCAATTCCTTCATAATACCCAAATGTAAAAAATTGTTTTGATGTTTCAAGTGACCATCTACTAATTGATAAATCACCTTCTGTAAGATATGCATAATACTCTTGGTCGTATAAACACTCAAATTTTCCTCTTAAACAATGGTTTATCTCTATAAATTTTGTACTATCTTTATCTACATCTCTCTTTGGAGCATTATAGCAATGAAAATTATTATAAATAACTTGTATTCCATTATATAAATCTATACAATACATCCTCCCTTCTCCATTAATTGCTCCTATCATATACTTTGTCTCGTGTTTGTTTATTTTTTCTTTATTTGAAATCATTATATTAGAATTTTCAAGCATATAATTTTCCCCTCTTATTAGTTTGATTTTAAGTTAATTATATTGATATTGGTAATCATTGTCAAATGAAACATAAAAAATAGAGATTGAATTATAAATCCAATCTCTTATTATTTATGCATAATTATATTTTTTCTCTTTTGAAATTAAGAAACTCATCGATATTACAAAAGCACATATCTCAGCTACAGTAATTGCCATCCATACTCCATCAAGTTGAAAAAATATAGGTAAAATTATTACTGAAAATGTTTCAAATCCAAGCGTTCTTGAAAATGAAATTATAGCAGAAATAATTCCATTGTTAAGTGCTGTGAAGAATGAAGATGAATAAATATTTATTCCAGCTAATATAAAGTAGAATGAGAATAATCTAAATCCATGCACAGTCATATCAAATAATTCTTTTGTCATATCCAACAAAAACCTTTTTGCTAGTGGAGATGCCAACATTTGTGCAAGTAGCATCATCGTAATTCCTAAAATACTCATTATCTTAAAGCTTTTTTTTGAAGCATATTTTTAACCTCGTCGTTATTACCGGCTCCATAGTGATAAGAAACTATCGGCGCTGTTCCTATTGAGTATCCGATAAATACTGCCACAAATGCAAACTCAACATACATAACTGCCCCATATGCTGCTATTCCATTTTGACCAGCTAGTCTCATAAGTTGGAAGTTGTAAAAGCATACTTACAAGTGATGAAGATACTGTAGTCATAAGTTCAGATACTCCATTTGCACATGCTTTTAAAAGAACTGTTCCTTCTAATTTAGTTTTTACAAATTTAAGCGCTGTATCATTTTTAGGACTCATAAAATAAATTAATGGTAAAACTCCACCTATACATTGACTTAAACCAGTTGCCAATGCTGCTCCAACTAAGCCCCATTTAAATACTGCTATAAATAATGCATCTAAAACCATATTTGTAAGCCCAGCTATAACAGTCATAATAAGACCAAGTCTTGGTTTTCCGCTGTAATAAAAAGACTTTGGAATACACTTTGTAACATAAATGCCGTATTAAATATAACAAGAGTTCTTCCGTATGTTACACAATCTTCAAGCATTTGTCCACTTGCTCCAAGAGCACTTGAAAGTGGTCGTATAACTATAAGTCCCAAAATTGTAAGAAGTAGTCCTAATATAATTACTAATGTTATAAGCATTGTAAAATATCTATTGGCGTCTTCTTTTTTATCTTCACCAAGTGTCTTTGCAACTAATGCACTCCCACCTGTTCCTATCATAAATCCAAATGCACCTAATATCATTAAAAATGGCCATACTAAGTTTACTGCGGCAAATGGTGTTTTTCCAACAAAGTTAGATACAAATGTCCCATCTACAACTCCATAAATCGAAGTAAAGACCATCATAACAATAGAAGGAAGTGCAAATCTAAATATTTTTTATAAGTAAAATGTTCAGATAATTGTATTGTCATTTATATTCCTCCATTTTATATTAAATCTCTAAAAGCTATCCTTCAATAGATCATTAAATTTTCTAAGTAAGTTTATTAGTAATTCTTGCTCTTTTTCATCCATCTTAGATAAAGCATTATTTTCTTTTGAAATAATTATATCGACTGTATTATTAGCCAAGTCTAATCCTTTTTCTGTAAAGCTAACTTGCTTACTTCTTTTATCATTTATATTGAGTAATTCTATGTATCCTTCTGCTTCCATCTTTTTCAAAGATGAGTTTACAGTTTGTTTTGGAATACACATCATATTACATATATCACTTTGAGTTAGTACTTTATTTTCTTCTCTTAGTATATAAAGTATCCAAAGCATACAGTCAGACATTTTAAATTTTTTGCAAGGTTACTGTATAAATCATTATTTTCTTTCATAACCTCATTAAATTCAAGCATCCTCTTTGATGAATTATTTTTCATATCAACCCTCCTCAATAATCCGATATCGGACAATAGATATTATAGTCCGATATCGGATTATTGTCAATATATCTTTCTTCCTACTTTTAATTCATAATTTTTAATATGTTAAATTATACTTCTTTTATAATGTTGATTCATTCTTTGTTATAATGTATAATAATCGCTAGCAAAAATCAAATATAGAGCTTAGCGTTGCTTAGCTTTATACTTGATTTAAATAAAAAATTCAATATATTGTTAAAAAGTTTTATTATGACATATTTTGATAATATATATATAATATACTTTACATAAGTCTAGGATAATAAATTTTATAGGAGATAAAATAGTGAAAAATAATAAAAATAAATTAATACAAAGGATTACTATAGCTTTACAAACACTTTATCTATTCGCGATTTTTTCATCTAGTATTGTGCCAAATATTTATATTACGTTTTTTGATTGCTGTAATATTAAATATATCGAGTTTAATTTTAAATTTTGTTAATATCTTTTCTAAAGGACATTTTAAGTTCTTATTTTTACTTATAACAATATGTGAAATTTTACTTACTATATTTATATTTTTACTTCCAGAAGCGGGGACACCTGCCCCAATTCAGCTTTTTAGCTAATTAAAAGATAAAGTGAGTTTAAAATAAAATAATCGCTCTACTTTTATGTATAATAATATAGTAGATATTTAAAGATAAATAAAAACTATAATTTATATAAGAAAGGACGTAAATATGAAAATAACATATATTCACCACAGCAGTTTTTGTGTAGAACTTGAAAATTCAATACTTCTTTTTGACTATTTCAAAGGTGAGCTTCCAGAGTTTAATAAAGATAAAAAAACTTTATGTATTTGCAAGCCACTTCCACCAAGACCATTTTGATAAATGTATTTTTGAAATAGCTAAAGACCACCCTAATGTTACATATATTCTTTCAAAAGATATTAAAAAAAAAGAAGAAGCAAATATGTAAAATCTGCTGACCAAATCGTTGTTGTAAACTTCGACGAAGAAATTACAGTAGATAATATGAAAATAAAAACACTTGAATCAAGTGATATTGGAGTTGCATTTTTAATTGAAATAGAAGGAAAACAATCTACCATGCGGGCGACTTAAACTGGTGGCATTGGGAAGGCGAAAACTCACCAAAAAGAAAACAAATATGCTGAAGATAAGTTTAAATCTGGAATAGAAGGTATAAAAAGGATATGATATAGACTTGGCATTTGTACCGCTAGATCCTCGTCAAGGTAATTTTTACTACTTGGGATTTGACTATTTTATGAGAAATACAAATACAAAAATATAGCTTTCCCAATGCATATGTGGGGAGATTTCTCAATTTGTGATACTTTTATAAACTCTAAGTATGCAGTTAATTACAAGGATAAAATAGTTAAAATCAGTAATGATAATGAAGTATTTAATATAGATTAGCTAACTTAATCTATATTAATGTAGTTGATTATAAAAAATTAAACCCTACAAATTATAAATTTATTATACAGGTTATAATATAATTTATAATAAAAAACTCCCTTGATTTTGCTCCAATAATTTAGGTGCATTATATTTTCAAGGGAGTTTTATTTAATTCTAGCTATTTTTTAATATTTTTCTTTAATAATTAAATAATAATAAGTTTTCCAAATATATAATTCATCTATACTTCTTGTTGTAAACAAGATTTTAAATCATCATCCGGTGTACTTATAGGTCTTAAATCGAATGTATCGACTAAGTATTGAAGTACATTAGGGCTTAAAAAATGCTGGAAGTGTTGGTCCTAAGTAGATACCTTTTATTCCAAGTGATAATAAGGCAAGTAAATCTGCTACTGCTTTTTGTTCATACCAAGATATTATTAGAGAAAGCGGAAGTCCATTTACGTCAGTTTCGAATGCATCTGCTAATGCTGTTGCTATTCTAACTGCTGAATATGCATCGTTACATTGGCCAACATCTAGAAATCTTGGAAGTCCTGCAACTTCACCAAAATCTAATTTATTAAATCTATATTTACCACATGCCAAAGTTAAAATTACGCAGTCATTTGGTACTTTTTTTAAATTCTGTGTAGTAGTTTCTTCCCGGTCTAGCTCCATCATCCTCCTATCAAGAAGAAATGTCTTATTTTGCCTTGTTTTACTGCATCTACTATTGCCCCTGCATTGCTCAATGTAGCGTGGTGACCAAATCCAACTAGAATTTCATGTGGTTCTTGGTCTTCTTCATATCCACCAAGTTCTAGTGCTTTTTCTATTATTTCGCTGAAGTCTTTAGTTCCATCTTCTTTTTTAGGAATAAATTTTACTCCATCCCATCCAACTACGTTAGTTGTAAATATTCTGTCTTTATAAGTTTCTCTAGGTCTCATAAGGCAGTTAGTTGTCATAAGGATGCATCCTGGTATTGAATCGAATTCTTTTTTGTTGGTCTTGCCAAGCTCCACCAAAGTTACCTACTAGATGTTTATATTTTTTTAAGTCCTGGATATCCATGACTTGGTAACATTTCACCATGTGTATATATATTTATTCCTTTTCCTTCAGTTTGTTGAAGTAACATTTCTAAATCTTTTAAGTCATGTCCTGATACTATTATGAAAGGACCTTTTTTTCATTTTTACATTTACTTTATGTGGTGTTGGATTTGAATAAACTTCAGTATTTGCTTCGTCTAGTTTTTTCATAACAGCCACACTCATGTCACCTGTTCTCATTGTCCATCTTATAAGTTCTTCTACGCTTAGATTATCGTCAGTTGTAGCTTCTAATGCTCTTATATAGAAGTTATCGACTTGGTCATCATAATATCCAAGTGCTCTCGCTTGATGACCATATGCACTAATACCTTTTAATCCATATACTATTGTTTGTCTTAGTGAACGGATATCAGGGTCTAAATCTTGGTCATACATAATTCCTGCTTTTTTCGCATCTTGTAACATTTCTGCTTTTGTACTACTTAAGTTGTATGTAGCATGCTCTGTAGTGTTTTTTATGCATCCAACTTTGCTTCTAAGTTGTTCTTTTATTTCTTGTGATCTTTTTTAATAATTCAACATGTACATCTGCATCAAAGTTTACATTAGTTAATGTTGTGAATAAAGAGTTTTCAACGAAAGATACTATATCTTTGTCTACATTTTCACCTTTTTCAACTATTTCTTTTGCATAACAACTTATACCTTTTATATTGGAATATTAATAAATCTTGTAATGCTGCTATTTCAGGAGTTTTCCCCACATACACCCATTTTTTGTACAGCCTTTACCCCCTGCGGTTTGCTCGCATTGGTAACAAAACATAGGATATTCAATTGCCATATTATTTTCCATAGTTTTACCTCCATTTTTTATTTCTAATTTAGTATTTCACTTTTTTAGAAAAATATAGCTTTTTATAATAAAAACACCCCACAAAATGTGAGGTGTTTTAGATTTTAATTTATTTTTATTTAAAAGTTTTGATATAATTAAAAAAATTTGTCTATTTCTTTTTAATTGGAAAACATATTTCAGTAACAAGTTCATCTTGATTTTTTTGTTTCTGCTGGTCCGACATGGTATATACTAAACATATCGCCATCAAATTCATAATTATTATCTTGAACCCAATTTACTATAGCTTCATTTACATTACCTATTTGTTCATATCCACCCTTCATCATTACTGATGCAACTTTCATTGGAGCTATATCGATAAATTTTACGTTTTGTGTATCTTTATAATCTCCATCAACAGCTATTTGGATTTCTATATCTGGATTTTCTTCTTTGTATTCTTCATCTCTATAAATAGCTACTCTATAAGCTGGATTTGAAAATTTAGGATTTTGTGGTGCTATTTCACTTCTTATTTGATTCCAAAGTTCTCCTTCTTGTGGATAACTTCCTATAACTTTTCTTAAACTAGCAACCTTTCTTTCTGGCATTTCTTTTATATTTACGTTGTATTTCATAATTGAAACCTCCTCTAATCTCTATTACGAAGTTTTCAATAAGCAATACTTGGTTTTGCATTTCTTTTTATGCCTGATTCTATTTCAGATTTTCTAGCTTTTAACGCATTTTTAAAGCTATCATCATCCTTATAATCTTTTAAGATGTCTTTTATCTCATTTAGACTGAATCCCATCTTTTTTAATTCTTGAATCCTATTTATTACAATAAGTTGTGATGCTGAATAATATCTATATCCTGTAAATTTATCTGTCTTTTTCGGGACTAATAAATCAATTTTGTCGTAATGTCTAAGCATTCTTATGCTAACCTGTGAAAGCTTTGAAAACTCACCTATTTTAAACATTCAATCACTCCTTTTACATGCATGTTTCTTTGAGCTTATTTATATTGTAGAGCCTGTCACAGTGTTAGAGTCAATACAGAAATTTAAAATTTTTCTTATAATATAGTTTTTAGTAATTAACTTTATTTTCTTCTTCTAATTATCATAGCTATTATTGCTATTAATACAGCCAATATACATACTATTGCTATTATTATATTTCTTATATTAGGTATTTTGGCAGAGAAATTTATATTTTGAACATTTGAAACTGTGTAATCCCAGTTGTATACGTATTTACCATCTTCTTTTGCTTGGCTAGTTGCATTACTTTGCTCAGCTTTTATAGGAGATTTTATATGTAAGCCTATAGTAGATGAACGTCCAAGAAAATTAACTATTGCCTGTCCTTCGCGAGACATCTCGCCATTTATCGCATCTTTTATATTTAAATTTATATCATAAGTATTTGAAAATAAGCCTTTATTTTCTTTTTATATCTACATATTTTTCATAAATTTGTTCAGCAAAACAACTGACTGAATCATCTTTTTTTAGCTGAGTTTGTATCTCCATTTACGTCTATTGTATCGCTTAAATTTGTTACTTCTTTTTATTACATCTTCTATTGGCCCTTTTTCTCGTCGTAAATCTATATCCTGATTTATCTGATTCACTTATCTTTTCGACCTTTTCATATGAAGTTGCCCAATCCTTTATAGTATCTTCTGAGATGTTGTTAAATATAGCTCCTGGCCCAACTACTTGGACTATTGCCTTTCCTGTTGCATCTTTATCTATATCAACAGTAACATCTGCATCAACACAACCCGTAAAAATTATTGAACATAGCATTATTATTCCTATTAATAATTTCTTATTCATGAGTAGCCACCTTTCTCGTTATTCTAAATTTTAAATTAAAATTAATATTAAATATTTTATATCCATTTATATACAAACAATTTATATATGTTTATTATAACACCTCAGTTATCAAATTATAATTTTGAAAACAAAGTTTACGAATTGTTTATATTTCTTAATTTATAAAAATAAATTTTGTAAAGTATAATCAAAATTTTAAATTATTATACTAAAATATAAATATAATCTATTTTTAAAATTAGGGGTGATTTGATGTCTTTAGAAATAAAAGTTGGCTATAATGAAATAGATGAAATAAAAAATTATTTTCAGAATACACAAATATGTTAATTGAAAATGAGCCTGGTATGGCAAAATATCTCAAACTTCAAGACTACGATTATGAATTATCACATCTAGAGAATAAATATGGAATGCCTGAAGGTAGATTATATATAGCTTATGTCGATGGTAGTCCTGCTGGGTGTGTCTGTATTAGAAAATTATCTAATACAAATTGCGAATTAAAAAGATTATTTGTAAGACCAAAGTTTCGTGGACATAAATTAGGCGAAATATTAGTCCAAAAGGTAATAGATGATGCCAAATCTATCGGATATAAAAATATGTATTTAGATACACTTCCATTCTTAGAAAGCGCCATACACCTATACACTAAACTCGGATTTTATAAAACTGATTCCTATGTAAATAGCCCTCTTGATACTAGCATTTATATGAAATTAGAACTATAAAAAATTCACTACGTTCATAGAGCCAACGACTTCGTCCGTTGCTTAAGTTAATAATTTCCTTAGAATAAAAAAAAATACTCCTAGATCATAAAATGATTTCTAGGAGTATTTTTTGGATATATTTCAAATATTATACAATTAAACTAAATTATTTTGTTTCCAGCAACATACTTAGCTACTATATTTCTATCGTCACTTCGATAGATTATTCTCTCTAATCTTTCTTTTAGGTTAAAGTCGCTATTGTCACCGAACGATTTGTCATTTAAAACTACAGCATCAAATTCGTATCCTTTTTCAAAGCTACCAACATCTCCAAAGAATTTACCTCCACCTTTAGTTCCAAGGTAGAAAACTTCTGTTAAAGTTAATGTTTGATTTTTTTGACCAGTTAAGGATTCTCTTAATTTTGAAACCTGTACAGCATCGCTCATTGCTCTAAATATTGATAAACTTGAACCTGCTGCAATATCACTACCAAGTCCAACATCAATTCCCATATCTAACATCTTTTTAATCGGTGCAATTCCACTTGTTAAGTTTGCATTTGATTGTGGACAATGAGCTACTACTACATTGTTTTGTTTTATTAATTCAAGCTCATCATCTGGACAGTGAACACAATGTGCCATTATAGTTTTATTATTTTCCCAAATAAATTGTACTTATCATATGCCTCTGCATAATTATTTGTATCTGGGTGTAAATCTGCCACCCAATCTATTTCAGATGTATTTTCTGATAGATGTGATTGAACTGGTATGTTATATATATTATTAATTTGTTTTATTTCTTCCATTAAGTTATCAGTACAACTCGGTATAAATCTTGGTGTTAATATTGGTTTTATATTTTTATATCTATCTTTGTATCTTCTAACCACTCTATTGTATCTTCTTTAGATTTTAGAGTATCCTCTGTTAGAAATTCTGGTGAATTTCTATCCATATTAACCTTCCCTACATATGCCTTTATACTCCAGCTTCTTCTAACATGTCCATAAGCATAATTGTCGCATCTTTGTGTAAAGTTGCAAATATAGATAGTCTAGTTGTAGCGCTGTTTTTTTCACATCACTTACAAATTTAGAATATTGTTTTTGCATATTCTAAATCTCTATACTTTCCTTCTTCTTTGAAAGCATAAGTATTTAACCAATCTAAAAGTTGCATATCCATTCCCATTCCTCTGAATGCATATTGCGGAGCATGTATATGTAAATCAATTAATCCTGGGATTATTATATTATCTCCATAATCTTCAATCTGGATATTTTTCAGCCTACTTGGAATTTCTTTGTAAAATTCTTCCGATTTTCCATCTCTAATTAAAAAGATATTGATTCTCTTTAATTTCGATATTATCTTTATCTATTGAGTAAATAAAACTCCCTTTTATTAATTTCATATTCTCCTCCTCAATTACACAAAAAACTGCCGCAAATAGCTATAGTAATTCTAAATGAATTACGTATAGTTAGCTATTTACGGCAGCCTGTAAAACGTCCATCCTTATTATGGATCTATATATGTAATCTGTCTTGTAATATTCTATTTAATTAATTTTATCTCTAATGACATAATTTCCTAAGTGGTATTTATATCTCAATTATCATATCAAATATATTTATATTCGTCAACACTTTTCTTTTTAAAAATTTTAAATTGTATTATACCTAGCTTTATTGTCTTTGAGAAACTTTTAATATATACTCAACTTAAATACAAATATATAAAATCTATATACACTACTGTAAGTTTGTAATCTACTTTGATAAGGAGGTATATATGGAAAATATATTAATTATAGAAGACAATGAAGATGTAAATCTAATGCTTTCAAAAGCTATAAAAACGCTGGCTACAATGTGAAATCTTCATTCACTGGTATTGATGGTCTAAACGAAATTAAGACAAATTCCTACGACCTCGTGCTCTTGGACATTATGTTGCCATATAAAAGTGGTGACCAAATTTTAAAAGAAGTTCGCCAATTTTCATCAATTCCAATAATAATTATTTCAGCAAAAGATATGATAAGCACAAAAAATAGATTTATTAAAACTTGGTGCTGACGATTATATAACAAAACCATTTGATTTAGGTGAAGTCATTGCAAGAATCGAGTCAAATTTAAGAAGATATTCTATATCTGCTTTCCAAACTTCTCTATTTACATATAAAGATATCTCGCTAGATGAAAATACTAAAAAAGAAGTTAAGATTAAAGATAATTTACTTGATTTAACAGCGAAGGAATACATGATTTTAGAACTATTACTAAAAAAATCAAAATAAAGTATTTAGTAAGGCTAATTTATACGAATCGATTTGGCATGAAGAATATATCGGTGATGACAATGTAATAAAAACACATATAAGCAACATTCGAAGTAAATTAAAAAATTCAATAAAAACGAAAATTATATAGAAACTGTGTGGGGGTTAGGATACCGACTTTTCAAGAAATAACTTATCTAAATCTTTACAATTATTTTTTCACCTTATCTCTTTCTAAACCTTTACTATATATACTTAAAGTGTAAATCTAAAATATTTATAAATCTATTTATATATTTTAAATCTTAAGGAGGGATAAATATGAGTGAATATATTTTGAAAACATCAAACCTTACTAAAAAATATAAGAATTATAAAGCTATAAACAATGTATCGTTATCATTAGAGGCTGGTAAAATATATGGACTTATAGGCAGAAATGGTGCTGGAAAAAGCACATTTATGAAACT
>VOFB01000011.1_pt1 | contig 48001 bp, 47 predicted proteins | sample 5384141 | NCBI WGS metagenome assembly VOFB01 (sample SAMN12384721, study PRJNA508395) | human gut metagenome | isolation source: healthy gut A | host: Homo sapiens | reverse complement strand
TTTGATAATCCGATGATACAACATCGTCTGGAAGGAGAAGAATATGAAAAAGAATGAGCGTTTCGTTGCCTATGGAGGCTGTTATGGATTATTGCTGCTGGCAGCATTTTTATTACAGCTTAAGTGGCAGGGATATATCTGCTGCAGTATTGTATTTGTTCTTGTTATGTGGCGTATGGATAAAGTGTTGAAGGAAGAAAAGAAGCAACAGACCCGTCTGCAGGAAGCAGAATTGTATATGGAACAGATGCTGTATGCATTTTTGCAGAATCGAAAATCTTATCTGCACTGGAGACAGTTTTTGTATTGTTTGAACCGGGGCCATGCGAAAACAGATAGAAACTGCAATCTTTCATTTACGAAAAGAATATGACAGCAATATGAAAGAAGAGTTAGATGCGATTGAGCAGCAGTATGAGAATCGCAGAATGAAAGAGATTCATGCGTATTTTCTGATGGTAGAACAGTATGGCGGAGCATACGAGACAACAGTGGAATTGCTTTTAGAGGATTTGCAGAAGTGGATGGAACGGGTCAGACTGCATCAGCAGGACTGTAAGAAATATCGAAGAAATGTATTCTTAGCGGTGGGTTTATCCATTCTGGTATGCGCAATAACGAATCATTTGCTGCCAAAAGATATTGAATTATCGCAACTTTGGGTTTGCCAGATTGCATCAATTCTTTTCTGTCCTTGGATATGCTGATTTGCTTCCGGGCAATGAAGCGTACCTGCTGCAACTGGTTGAAGGAAAGGGAATCTTATGGAGAAGGGGATGAATCCGGCAGCCGGTACAGATGTTGGAAATAATATGGACGGAAAATGTTAAAAGATATTCATAGCCGTCAGGTTCCGGTGATTATCTATGAAGATCATCGCATCTTAACGATTGCAGATAAGATAGCGTTATCAGAACTGTTTCACGCAGTGGATGCAGATGGAAAGGAACTTAAGATTGAGATAACTGATATCAGAAATCAGGCAGGAAAAACAGTAGAAGATATTTATGAAAAGGCAGGAATCTATGAAATAGAGGTGCGGGCAGAAGATGCATATGAAAAGCAGACAGTTTCCCGTTTCCGGATTCCGGTAAATGGAGGCGGTATATGAAACAGATGGTATTTGGGGGTATTGTCCGGCGGCATTGTCATACTTTTTGTAGTGATGCTGCTGACCATGCAGCATAAGAATGTGCGAAAAGAAGAATTAGAACAGAGTCTTACCGAAGCAATGGAAACAACATTGCAGATGGTACAGGCGGATGCAGACAGAGATTATACTTCCGAAGATATGAGGACATTACTGATTCGAAATCTGGTTCCGCAGATGAATTCCGATTCAGAATTAACCGTTCGGATGCTTGCAGCAGATGCAGAAAAAGGATTACTTTCTGTGGAAGTGGAAGAGTATTTTTCGTATCCGGGTGGGAAAATGGGCAGTATAAAGTGCTGCCGTACAATTCTTACAGATGACGATGGGGATGGAGAAGAAACGGAGAAAGGGGAAAAAGAAGTGGCAATGCAGACGGTAATCTTTTATCGCTCCAGGGAAGAAATGGAACAGGGAAAATCTTATTATAAGAAGCTGGAAATACAAAAGGGGGATTACTGTACTTCTCCGGCAGAACCGGTTTGTGATGATTTGAAAAAGAAGTTTTTAGAGTGGCGGGACAGCAAGGATTATCTCGCGGATTTTACACAGTGTGTAGAAGAAAATCAGACATATTATGCAGTATTTGAATAGGGGTAAGCATGAAAAAAAGGTGCAAAAGGGAGTATGCCGTTTCCTTTGCGGATGCATGATTCTTTTTATGAGTCCGTGCAGTATTCAGATGATAAGTGCGGAAACGGTAGAAGAAACTGAGGTGGCAGAATCTGAAAAAACAGAAGTATTAGAAGCAGAAGTATTAGAAGCAGAAGTATTAGAAACAGAAGTATTAGAAACAGAAGAAACCAAGCAGTTGGAAGAAATGCCGGATGAATTGACTTCATCTGCTTACGGAAGTGCCCAGACCTGGTATCCGGAAACTTCCGGGTATTTCAGGCAAGAGAATATCATCTTCCGGTTACTGCCGGAACTGGGGCATCATTTTGAAGGAGTGTCTACCAGCAACTGCTATCAGACATACTTTGAGAGTATGGAAGAGGAAACCTGTAGTTTTGTGGTGGACACCAACGGATGTGGAATGACACCCTGGGGAGATGATGGCGCATGGCATAATGATAATATCGAAGTAAATTATCTCGAAAATCGTTATACCATTCATTATGATGGAAATGGGGCTACCAGCGGAACTGTTGCTTCTCAACCGGATGTGCTGTATGGAAAACAGATTCAATTACAGCAGAATCAGTATAAGAAAGAGTATACAGTAACCCTGGATGGAAATGGTGGAATATCTGAGGCAGAGAAACTTACCGCGGAAAGCACCTTTGCCGGGTGGGAAGATCATAACAGTTTTTATTATAACGGAATAGAATTTCCGTGGTATGCATTTGATGCCCCCTGTTATGCAAAAGCAAATCAGGATTTACTGGAAATTTTCGGGTTTAATAAGGCAGCATTAGTAAAACATTTCTATCAGTATGTGATACAGGGCAGGGAACGAAGAATATCCAGTCCATATTTTCGATTGACGGATTATATGAAATATGGAGGGGAAGATTTAAAACAGGCATTTGGCAGCCGGCGTGAGTCATATTTGTTACATTGGATAAATTATGGATATAATGAGCATAGAGTGGGGATAGGCACAATCGGTGTGCCGGAAGCGTTATCGGAACTTTCTGTATATGAAGATAAGGCACAGGTATTAAATTTATCTTCAAAACATAAGGGAGAGGTTCTATTAAAGGCACAATGGAAGGATGCAGAAGTAATACTTCCATCCGCAAAGCGAAGTGGGCATACGTTTGCTGGCTGGGCAGACCGGAAAGATGCTAAAGAGCCGGTATATAATTCAGGAGATAAGGTAGTGGTAACGGAGAATCAGACTTTTTATGCCATCTGGAAGAAATCAAAGCCACCGGTTATAGAGCGGACGGTATCGATTCAGAATGGAACGGATGGATTCTATACATATGCCTTTGTACGGGATGGAGGAGATGGAATTAAAAAGACTGCTTTTGCGGTGTGGAGTGAAAACCAGGGCCAGGATGATTTGACGGCAGAATGGCAGATGTCAGAATTAGGAGAAAAAGGGGACTATTTTATAGAGGGGCAAAGATATAATTACCGTTATTATACCTCTGCTGTAAAACATAAGAATGAATATGGCAGACATCTGATTTCAATTTATGCCTATGACAATTTGGATGGTTATGCAACAGCAGATACGGATTTTTGCTATTGCTTCCCAATCATTTTTGATGGAAATGGAGGTCTCATCGATGGAGAAGAGACAAAGCAGGAGAGCCGATATTATGGGACACCCTATGGAGAAATGCCAGACGCCGTGCGGGAGAACTTCCTTTTCTTAGGATGGAGCACAGAGCCGGATGCAGAACAGGACAAAGAGGAAGATAAAAAGCCGGATGTAATATGGCAGGAAAAAGAACTTATCGGGGAAGAAGATGTTTTTTGCCATGCAGGGGAACAGAGATTATATGCACAGTGGGATGAGAGTCCTGTTATTGAGGCAAAAGATCAGTATTATAGTTTGACGGATGCAAGAAGCGGCAGGATTACAGAGGAAATACTTTTGCAGCAGGCATGTGCAAAGGACAGAGAAAGCAGCTCAGAAGATAATCCGGAAGGTATCTTAAAGAGCGGAGTAGATGAAGAGAAGAATACTGTTTTTTGCGTGGAAGATTATACGGAAGAAGAGTGGAAGAACTTTGCGCATGAAGGAACCACCACGATTACTTATTATGCAAAAGATGCAGTTGGCAATGTCAGCAGAAAACAGGTTATCGTTTATCTGGTGGATACTACTTCGCAACAGGTGGAGGACAAAGAAAAAACGTTTCGATTTATCAGTGAAAAATATCTTGATACCATAACACAGGATTCTATTTGGAGGAGAGAAGAAAATTACAGACAGTTAGAAGAGGCATTGCAAAGGAATACGGCTTTAGAAGTCTGGAATTTATCACATCAACAGATGAATGAGATGAAAGAATATGAATTGCAGCATAATACCGGGAAAATGACGGAAATAGAGCGTTTTCGGAATAAATTTATCCATTGTATCGGTGAAAATGCCGAAATTTAGAAAGAAAGAAGAAATTGGTTGCACAATAAAAATAACTTATGGTATAGTTGGAGAAAAGTGAAAGGAGTTATGGAAAATTGAATCCAAAGAAAAAAATATTGATTTTATCAGGCTGTCTGCTTACAGTGGCAGCTGTAGTTGGTGGTACATTTTTCGTACAGAAGAGCAGTAATCATGTTTTAAACAAAACATCCATAGGAAAATTCCACGAAGCAGAGGAGCATACTGCAACAGGAGTTGTGGTATGTAAGACGGAAGCATTGCAGGAGGTATTTCAGCAGAAGAAAGAAGAGGTTCTGTTGGCAAAGCAGGAAGTGCCGGATGAATCCGAGGGAAAGAATGAGAAAACCGATAAAAAGGGAACACAGGAAGTGACACCGGGAAAGGAACCAACAGAGCCGGCATCAACTGCAGGAGGGCAGACCCCTTCAGCTCAGAAAAACGCAACGACATCCGGGGGACAGGACCCTGTCGGTGGAATTCCAGCAGCACCATCAGATACACCATCGGAGACTCCGGCAGCACCATCAGATACACCGTCGGAAACTCCGGCAGCACCATCAGATACACCGTCAGAAACTCCGGCAACGACACCGACAGAACAGCCGGCAGAGGAAACAAAACCAGCAAATCCATGCCCGTATCCGCTTTGGACAGTGATGAGTTTTGATGATGGAACTATGGGATATTACTGGCCGATGGATTATGATATTGCAGATGCAGTAAGAGTGGACAATGAGCTGTATGAATTACATTATACCAGACTGGTAAGTACAACTTTTGTGGGAAATTATGATGGTGCATATCATGTAAGATTAAGTAAATTCAGTTATCATATTCCGTATGCAGATGACTGATGATAGAAAAAGAAAGGTATATCGAAAACTCCCTAAGGAGTTTTCAGATATACCTTTTCAATTCTGTTCTTATCCATTTTCTCAACCCGGAGCAGAATTCCATTTTCTGTGGTAATGGATTCTCCTTCGTCAGGAAGATGGTCTAAATGTTCTAAGATATAGCCGCCAATGGAATCATAATCTTCCGACTCTAAATGAATCCCCAGTTTTTCACACATATCATAAAGATTCATGGAACCGTTGACCAGGTATTCTTTTTCATTTAAAGCAGTAATATCAGCTTCTTCATTGGCATCATATTCATCATGAATTTCGCCTACAATTTCCTCTAATAAATCCTCTAAAGTAACAAGACCGGCAGTTGCACCATATTCATCTAATACGATAGCAATGTTGAGGGAAGAAGCCTGCATTTCTTTTAATAATTCAGCAGTATTCTTATGCTCATATGTAAAGAACGGTTCCCGCATAATAGAGCGGATGGAAAAATTCGTCCGGTCATCATAGAGCAATAAATCCTTTACATTTAAAATACCAATGACATTGTCCGTGGTATCTTCATATACTGGTAATCTTGTATATTTGGCTTCCCGGAAAATCTCTAATAATTTTTCATAGCTGGCATTGACATCTACGAAAGTCATATCTATACGGGGAACCATAATTTCTTTTGCTTCAGAATCAGTTAAATCGAACACATTATTAATCATATTGCGTTCTTCATTCTCAATAACACCGGATTCGTGACTGACATTTACGATAGTACGAAGCTCGGCTTCTGTCATGGTCTGCTTCTTGGCATCAGGATTAATATGCAGGAGCTTTAAGAAGCCATGGGAAAGCATATTAATAATAAAGATGACAGGAGTAAGAACCTTCATAAGAAAGCTGACAACTCCGGAGTACGCCAATGCCAGTTTTTCGGAATGTATGGTAGCAATTGTTTTTGGAGTGATTTCACCGAAAATCAGAATCAAAACAGTTAAAATTCCAGTTGATATTCCGGCAGCAACACTTCCGAAAATGCGGATGGCAAGTGCTGTAGAAATAGCAGAGGCGGATAAGTTTACAATATTATTCCCGATTAAAATAGCGCTTAACATCTTAGATGAATGATCCGTGATAGCAAGCACGCGCTTTGCCCTTACATTTCCTTCATCTGCCAAGGTCCGCATCTTAATCCGGTTAACGGTTACAAGAGCGGTTTCAGCAGAAGAAAAGAATGCTGATAAAAGAATCAGTATGACAAGACTTACTAATTGGATGATATCTGTTCCACTCAAATTAGTCCACCTGCAGATTGGAATAGTAATCCGTAAGAGCACTTAAATCTACCTCTGTATAGGATACCGGTTTATTTGCTTCATGATTTTTATAAATGGAGAAGCCTGCCCAGCCTATGATAAGTGCAATGACAACAACGGTAGCGGTATAACCCAGATAACGCTTGCATTTCTCCTGTTTCATTATTTTTTTACGATTTTTCTTTTGTTCTTTATAGCGGTCAACTTTTTCCTGACTCATAAGAAATCTCCTTGCAATTTTTTAATAATAATGGTATTATACACCATGTAGGAATAAAATTGAACAAAAAATTCAAAAACTAATAGAAAACTAATAGAAAACAAAAAAATAGAAGAAGGAAAGAAAAATGAAGCAGGGAATAATTTTTGATATGGATGGAACTCTGTGGGATTCTACAGTCGGTGTGGCAGAATCCTGGAATGAAATATTAAAACAGGAAAAAGTGAACCGTACACCTCTGACTGTAGAGGATTTTCGTGGAATCATGGGAAAAACAATGGATGTTATTGCAGCAAAATTTTTCCCGGATATGCCGGAAAAAGAGCGGATGGAACTTTTAGATAAATGTGGCGAATATGAAAATGAATATCTGTCCGGGCATGGTGCAGTGTTATATCCGGGTGTGGAAGAAACCTTTGCAAAGCTGAAGGAAAAATATGAACTTTATATTGTAAGCAATTGTCAGAGCGGATATATCGAGGCTTTTCTTTCTTATTATAACTTAGGAAAATATATTTCTGATATAGAATGCTATGGAAATAATGAAAAACAGAAAGAAGATAATATAGCCCTGGTAGTATCCCGGAATGCACTTACCGATGCAGTGTATGTGGGAGATATCCAGAGCGATTACGAATCCAGCAAAAAGGCAGGAGTCGCTTTTATCCATGCAGCATATGGATTTGGCACAATTGATGATGAAGTACCGGAAATTGAAAATTTGTCACAGCTTCCGGAAGTGGTAGAAAAAGTATTTGCCGGAAAATAATTAAAATAGAAAACAGGAAACGAATGTAGAAATAAGAGAAAAAGAGTCTTGGTTGTTTGAAAAGAACGAAGCAAGGCTCTTTTTTAGTTGCCCGGCATTCGTAAAAGGCTGCCTGTGACAGGTTTTATAGGTTGACAAATAATATTATATGATATATAGTATTGAATATGAAATAGTAATGCATTAAAAATAATATTATATTTATGAAAATCTGGAGGGAGTGATTGCATGGTATTTAATACAGGCGCGGCACTTCTGGATGCAATTGTTTTAGCTGTAGTATCAAAGGATGAGGAAGGTACTTATGGTTATAAGATTACGCAGGATGTGCGGAAAGCCATTGAAGTGTCAGAATCAACGCTGTATCCGGTGTTGCGAAGATTGCAGAAGGACGGTTGTCTGGAAGTATACGACAGAGAATGTGGGGGCAGAAATCGAAGGTATTATAAGATAACTGGGAATGGAAATGAAAGATTAACATATTATCGGAAGGAATGGGAAAATTATTCTTCGAAAATAACAGAATTATTTTCCGGAGAGGAGAAGATATGAACAGACAGGAGTTTATGAGAAGGCTGGAGCAGTTATTAGAAGGAATTCCGGAAGAGGAAAAAAGGGAAGCAATTGCATACTATACCAGCTACTTTGAGGATGCAGGAGAAGAAAATGAAGAGAAGATAATCCGGGAATTAGAATCTCCGGAAAAAGTGGCAGCAACCATCCGGGCAGATTTCCCAGGATGCAATAATAGTGAGACAGCATCTTCCGGTAATCAGCAGAATTATAACGGTGCAAGCCAGAGTATGGGGCAGCAGAATTATAACGGAACGATCCAGAGGGAAGACAATACCACAAGAAATATTCTGCTTATAATCCTGCTGGTGCTTACTTCACCAATCTGGGGCGGTATTTTAGTAGCAATTGGTGGAACGTTAGCAGGAATTATCGGAGGACTATTTGGAATTGCAGTCGGCTGTGTGATCGGTGGAATAGCGGTAGCAGGTGTAGCAATTACAATTTTGGTAACAGGTGTAATTTCCTTAGGTTTTATTTCTATGGCAGCCGGACTTCTGATGCTTGCAATTGGATTATGTGCGGCCGGACTTCTGGTTCTGGTATGTGGAAAGTTTCTTCCATGGTTTGCAAAAGGAATTGCAAAATTATGGCAGTCACTGTTTAAGAAGAAAGGGGGCGCTTGCGCATGAAAAAAGCATTAAAAATTATTTTTGGTATTGCATTAGGCTGCTTTTTTTAGGCTGCGTGGTATTAGGAATTGGAATTGCAACCGGTGGAACCATGCGGGAATTTGTAGAGGCAGTGAAAAGTAATGAATTTGCATTTCATTGGGATATAACTGACTGGGAAGGACAGGATAAAGGAACAGCCAGTACAGAAGAGACTGCATTTGCACCGGAAGATGTGAAATCACTTGATATCGATATGGATGCAGGAATGTTGAAAGTAGTCAAAGGAAAAGGCAAAGAGATTAAGGTAATAACAACTTCTAAAAATGCAGAGATAGAGACTGTATTGGAGGACGGAACTTTAACAATCAGCGAAAATTCCCATGCAGCATATTGGGGAGATGGAGTGCATCGTTTACAGGTGGTCATTGAAGTGCCGGAACAGCTTGAGTTAGAGGAACTTTCGGTTGAAGTAGGAGCAGGAGATATTGATATAAAAGAAGGACTGTTGACGACAGCATATGCAAGCTTTGATGTGGATGCCGGAAATCTTGATTTTGCCGGTGAAGTAAAAGGTGATTTGGACGCTGATTGTAATGTGGGAAACATGGAATTGAAATTAACCGGTGAGCAGCAGGATTACAATTACAGTTTAAGCTGTGGTGTTGGTTCTATAAAAGCAGGAGATATTTCTGTTGCCGGACTTGGCAGAGATGACGAAATCGACAATGATGCAGATTATGATATGGATATAAACTGTGACGTGGGAAATGTTGATGTAATTTTTGAAAAACGATGAGAAACACGCTTTGTGGGCTGCCAGCATAAAAATGATAGCAGATAATGTGAAAAGACATTGCCTGCTATCATTTTTTATAAAATTATTTACTTGGAAACCCACTCATTTACATCATTGATTTTACTTAAAACCGGGAGCAGAATCAGGCAGAGAATAATGCCGACAACACCCTGGACGATATTGAATGGAATACCTGCAGCAGAAGAAGCAATTCCGGTAGCAAGAGCAGCGGAGGAGAAAGAACCGCTGGCAAATGCAGCAAGACCTGCTTCAAACAGGAAGTAGCCAAGTACCATAAGAGCCTCACCTATGATACCGCCGATAACAACGCGGACACTGCGGTTAGCTTTGGAAGAAATGTTAAGACGCAGTTTGTGGAACAGAAGTCCGGCGATGCATGCGGTCAGAGCCTTGATGATTAAAGTGGCAGGAGCCCAGGTCATATAGCCGGAGAAAATATCAGCAAACATGGAGCCGATACCAGCGGCAAGTGCACCAATTCCAGGTCCTAAGATAATACCACATAGGAGTACCAGTCCGTCTCCTAAATGAATATATCCAAAAGTTGGTGTAGGAATCTTAATAATCATAGTTGCAATGCAGGTAAATGCAGCAAGCAAGGCCGCAGTAACCATTTTCTTTGTATTTTTCATAATAAAGTAAATCCTTTCTTTGGTATGTGATTTGCAAATCGTTTTCCCTATCATATGTAAAATGTGGTTTGATTAAAATAGCCAGATATAACAAACATGACCATGCCAGTTTGAAGGCAAAAGGAGTATACAAATTTTTACGATTGCCGAAATGCTCATTCATTGGTAAAATAGTCACGGAAACATGACTACAAAAAAGGAGATAAAATGAATGAAGAAAGAAGTTCGGATTGCATTATATATAGTTTCTATAGTGTGTGTGATTCTGCTGGGTGCAGCAATGATATATGCAGCCCATCACGGTGGAAGCATCCGCCAGAAGGACAGCCGGCAGACTGCCGCAACAGCAGGGACAGAAGCTGCAGAAGACAGCAAGGATAAAAATGGAGAATCCGATTTAAAGACCAGTGATAAAACTGACGGTAAAAATGATGCGGAAGCCGAAAGGATGCAGCTTCTGAAGATGCAGATAAGAAGATTGGGAAAAACACGGAAACAACAGATGTAACAGAAGATACAACACTGATGTTTACCGGAGACGTACTTTTGCCAATTCTTTTAAAACAAACTATGATGCCGGAGGCATAGACGCTGTCATAGATAATGGCATGAAAGAGCTGCTTGTAAATGCAGATATTACCATGGTAAATGAAGAATTTCCGTTTAGTAACCGGGGCACCCAGATGGAGGATAAGCAGTATACCTTCCGCACAGACCCATCCTATGCAGCCGCATTAAAGGAAATGGGCGTGGACGTGGTCACTCTGGCAAATAATCATATCCTCGATTATGGAAGGGAAGCATTGAGTGATACTTTTACGACATTAGATGGACAGGGCATTTTATATGCAGGAGCAGGGGACAGCGTAGAGCGGGCGCAGGAAGTGCAGGTAATAGAAGTAAATGGGAAAAAGTATGGATTTCTTGCAGCATCCCGTGTACTTCCGGTTGCCGGCTGGAATGTAGAAAGCGCAGTACCGGGAGTCCTTTCTACTTATGATGAAACGCGGTTTGTCAATGCCATTGCCGAAGCACGCAGTCAGTGTGATGTGCTGGTGGTTTATGTCCACTGGGGCTTGGAACATCAGGAAAAACCTGAGGCATATCAGAGAACACTGGCAGAGAAATATATTGAAGCCGGTGCAGATGTAGTGTTTGGTGCACATTCCCATTGTCTGCAGGGCATTGAATATATCGACGGAAAGCCGGTGTTTTACAGCCTTGGCAATTTTGTTTTTGGCAGCAGCATTGAGCGCACCATGGCAGTGGAAATGGTAGTGGATAAGGATGGTACAATTTCTTATAAGCTGGTGGGAGCAAAGGCAGAAAATGGAAAGACCAGACAGATGAATGAATTAGAACAGCAGCAGTTGAATGACTATATCAACAGCATTTCCTTTGGCGTAACGGTGCAGGATGACGGAACCGTAACACCACAATAAGAGGCAGCAGAGTATGAAACAGTATTGGTACAATAAGCTGAAAAGAAGTGCATAAAAATACCGGATTGCGATAGAGTAGTAATAAAAGAAATTGCCGGGAGATGGAATGAACAGTTCGAAACGGGAAAACTTACTGAATCTGGCACTGGATGCAACGGAAGAGGAAAGACTGCAGTCCTTAAACTTAAATGTAGGATATCAGGAAGAAACGGACACATGGGAAGTCATTGTAAAATATACCGGAAGTCTCAGAAAATTAGAGGAGATATTTCCGGATATTGAAGTTACAGAACTGAGCAATGAATATGCAGTTATCCGGCTGCCGGAGGCTTTGATGGATGCGGTAACAGACCGGACAGAAATTGAATATATGGAAAAACCAAAGAGGCTCTTTTTCTCTGTACAGCAGGGAATCAGAGCCTCCTGCCTTACGTCCCTTTATACAAGAAAAATGGGGTTAGGGGAACGGAATTGAGTGGGAAAGGTGTGATAACGGCATTTTTAGATAGTGGCATCGATTACAGACACCCGGATTTTAGAAAGGAAGATGGAAGCAGCCGGATTCTGGCAATCTGGGATCAAAGCATTGCAGGAAATCCACCGACCGGATTCCGGCTCGGGACAGAATATGACCGGAATATAATTAATGATGCATTGCAGCAGGAGAATATACAGGAGGGGTACCGTATCTGCCCCAGCCGGGATTTATCCGGGCACGGAACCCATGTGGCAGGAATCGCAGCGGGAAATGGAAGATCATCCAATGGAAGAAACCGGGGCGTGGCATATGAAAGTGATTTGCTGGTGGTAAAGCTTGGCACACCGGGGAAAAATTCCTTTCCAAGGACAACAGAGCTGATGCTTGGAATGGATTATATTCTCCGGAAAGCACTGGAACTTAAGCAGCCGGTGGCAGTAAATATAAGCTTTGGCAATACCTATGGTTCCCATGATGGAACCTCTCTTCTTGAAACCTATTTATCTGATATGGCAAATTACTGGAAATCGGTTCTGGTGATTGGCACCGGAAATGAAGGCAGTGCCAGAGGGCATACTTCCGGGCAGCTTGTAATGGGAAGAGAACAGGAAGTGGAATTTGCAGTAGGAGAATATGAGCCTGCGTTAAGCTTACAAATCTGGAAATCCTATGCGGATATTTTTTCCATCCGGATTACGCATCCCAGTGGGAAAACGGTGGGGATTATCCGGCAGCTGCAGGGCCCCCAGAGATTTACTATCGAAGGAACGCAGGTTTTATTATATTTTGGAGAACCAAGCCCTTTCAGTCCTTTTCAGGAAATCTATTTTGATTTTCTTCCGGTGGAAAATTATATCGACAGCGGAATCTATAAAATAACGCTGATACCGGAAAAGATTGTAACCGGGGTCTATAATATGTGGCTGCCTTCCCTTGCGGTCATCGGAGAAGCAACCGGATTTTTATATCCCACAGAAGAGACAACGCTTACAATTCCATCCACTGCCTATAAGGTAATTTCGGTGGGGGCCTATGATGCAAGATATAATCAGGTGGCAGCCTTTTCCGGGAGAGGGTTCACCAGAGAGACCAATCAGGTGAAACCGGACATCTGTGCGCCAGGGGTGGACATTGAATCCTGTGCACCGGGCGGCGGTTATACCGTACGAAGCGGAACTTCAATGGCAACGCCATTTGTAACCGGGACGGCAGCACTTTTTATGCAATGGGGAATTGTAGAGAAACATGATGCTTTTTTATATGGGGAAAAAATAAAAAGCATATCTCATCCGGGGAGCAAGACCACTGCCGGGATATTCTTTTTTCCCAAATCCAAGGCTGGGCTGGGGTGTATTGTGTGCAGCGGACAGTCTGCCATCGGATGCCGGATGAATACGGTTGTACTTTTATGACACTTTTCTGAATAAATGTTGTAAAAAACGATAATTTGATGTACAATTAAAAAATGCAGGAAGGAATGTATAGACAGAAAAATATATATTTTTTGGAGGGGCTATGCAGGAGAAGAATACGCTGGATGAATTGTTTAAAGGGAAAAAAGGATTTGCGGAATGCTACCAGACTCTGCAGTTATTAAGTGAAAGTACCGATGATTATTTATTTCTGGCAGATTTAAAAGAGGGTAAATTTTATTTCGCCAGCAATGATATATCAAAGAGATATGCATTGCGCATGGATGAAAACAACAGCTGCAGCATAGATGACTGGAAAGATATTGTATATGGAAGAGACTTAAACCAGTGGGTTAATGATATGGAATCTATCTGCTCTGGAAAAAGCCTGATACATGATTTGGAATACCGGCTGGTAGACAGAAACAGCAATCTGGTCTGGATCAGCTGTCGTGGGAAAGCTGAACTGGATGAGACCGGGATTCCTTATGTAATGGTGGGAAGAACATCAGATACTGTCCTTTTGGGAAAGACAGATTCACTTACCGGACTTTTTAATAGTACTAAATTAATGGAACATCTGGATGAAATGCTGAATAGCAGAAAAGAAGGTGTTTTACTTGTCCTTGGTGTGGATAATTTTAAAAATATCAATACGAAATATGGAAGAGGCCATGGTAATTTTATTTTAAAGAGGATTGCGGCACTTCTGGAAAATAGTATTGATGAAAATATAAAAATTTATCGTCTGGATGGTGACCGGTTTGCAGTTAATTTTGTGGGATATGATATGGAGGCTGTGCGTGAGGTATACCAGAATATACAGATGAAGATGATGGAGAACTGTACCTTTTCAGCAGGTGCAGTCTGCTATCCGATGTCCGGAATCAAGGATGCCAATACATTGTTTAACTATGCGGAAAGTTCCCTGGACCGTGCCAAGAAGAGCGGTAAGAACCGGTTGATTCTTTTCTCAGCAGAAGATTATGAGAAACAGTTGTCGGTTATTGACTTAACAGAAGAAATCAGAAAGAGTATCCGCAACCAGTGTGATGGATTTTATCTTCTCTTCCAGCCACAGATTGGGATGAGTAATTATGAAGTAGTGGGAGCAGAGGCATTGCTCCGTTTCCGCTCAAAATATCATGGGGTGGTGTCACCAAATCTTTTTATTGGAATATTAGAGCAGAGCGGAATGATTGTGCAGGTGGGAAAATGGGTATTGAAGGAAGCCATTGCCCAGTGTGCAAAGTGGCGGCGTTATAATCCGGAATTCCGCATGAGCATCAATCTTTCTTATATACAGTTACAGCAGCCGGATTTAAGCCAGTACATTTATGATTTATTAGAACAGGAAGGAATTCCCGGAGAAGCTATTATTCTGGAACTGACAGAAAGCATGCAGTTACAGGATTATACCAAATACAATCAGTTATTTTATCAGTGGGGCAAGCGTGGTATACAGATTTCCATGGATGATTTTGGAACCGGATATTCCAGCTTAAGTTATCTTAAGAGTCTGGCAATTGATGAGATTAAAATTGACCGTTGCTTTGTCAGCCGGATTAATATGAGTGCATACAATTACCGGCTTCTTCGTAATATTTTTGAACTGGCAAGAAGTGCACAGATCCGGGTAGTATGTGAAGGGGTAGAAACACCGGAGGAATTACAGACACTTGCAGAGCTCGCACCTGAAGTTTTACAGGGGTTCTATTTCAGTAAACCGATTGAAGAAGAACTGTTTGAAAAACAGTATATTTTTGGACATGTAGAGGAAGAACGGTGGCAGGAAGATTGCGGGAATAGTACAGTGATTCTGCCGGAAGCAGGAGACGGTACCGATTATAAAGCAATATTAGACCAGTTAGAAGAGATGGTCTATGTCTTAGATGTGGAAAGCTATGAGTTATATTATATGAACTCTGCCGGACAACGAATCAGCGGCGTCAGTGATTATGCCGGCAAGAAATGTTATCAGGTATTAGAGGGCAGGGAAGAACCGTGCCCAGATTGTAATACGGCAAAATTAAAGCATAAGAAGTTTTTGACCAGATATGCAAATAATGAATTCTTAGGAACCCAGATGTTGATGAAAGATAAATTAGTAAACTGGGGCAATAAGGCAGCCCGCCTTCAGATAGGTATTGACATGAATACCATCAATATTTCCGTGAGCAGGCTGGAAGAACAGTTAGAAGTGGAAAAGGGCATTGTGAAAGCCTTGGAAGAGGCGAAAAGAAAAAAAAAATGAAGCTGATATCATCAGTGAACTTCTTCATCATACCGGGGAATTTTATCAGGCAGACCGCAGCTATATCTTTTTATATTCCAAAGAGGCAGATAGCTGGAGTAATGTCTGTGAGTGGTGTGAAAATGAGATTCAGAGCCAGCAGCTTTATCTGGCATCGGTACCGGGTGACTGGGTAAAACTGGTGATTGGCAGTCTGAAGGAAGACAGACCGGTTATTATCAAAGATGTGGATATGTATCGGGAGTCAGCACCGGATTTGTGGAAAATATTAGTGCATCAGGAAATACGCAGGCTGATGCTTCTTCCATTGTTAAATGAAGGTCATTTATTTGGATTTATTGGTGTGGATAATCCGAAATACCGCCCAAATGATAAGACTTTTTCTTGTCAGAATACGTCCTTTTATTTCAAATATACTGATTCGTGACGGAATGATGGATGTAAAGAGTGAGATGATAGCCCGTATGACGGGTATGCTGAAGGAGGAAAATATATTACAGTCTGTAAAACTGGGACTGTGGACGCTGGAACTGGATACTGTCAATGGAAAGAACCGTCTGTATGTGGATAAGAGCATGCGCAGCATTCTGGGCATAGACGACATTATGAACAGCGAGGAATATTTCAGGTTCTGGTATGATAACATCAGTGATGGTTATTACGATTATGTACAGAATGCATTACATGATATTATCACAACCGAAAAGATTATCGAGATGGAATATACCTGGAATCATCCGAACGTGGAAAAGTGACAGTACGCTGCGTTGGAGTGCTTGGTCATCAGGAAAATGGTGTCTATACATTAAAAGGATATCATCGCATTAATAATGATATGATTCGGAAAAATTTTTAAAGAGTCAGAATATGAACGTATGGAATATAATGAGAAGAAACATACCATTTATTTCCATACAAATCGTTCTATGTTAAAGGGCAATCAGCTAAAAGAGGTTGGATTTCCGGAAAGCTGGGAGGATGGAATGGTACATCCTCATTTCCGGGATGTATTTCATGCAGCATTTACCGGCGTAGAATATGGAAAAGAGGATCAGGTATTAGAAATTCTTTTTTTAAAAACAAGCAGGATGAGTTTGAATGGTTCCGCCCGGATATCTGTAAAATCGGAGACCAGAAACAGGATGAAAATTTGAGGATAGTTACTATTTATCAGATTGAAGATCATCAGAATATTCAGTTAAAATATTTACAGAGAGAGGACTTTTATCAGGCAATGCTGTCGGAGACCGTGGCATATGCTGAGGTAGACCTGAGTAATGGTAAGATTCAAAGCAGTGGTGGACTCTGGAAAGATTACGTAGCAGAGGGCGAGCGGGAAGCATTAAATTATATGAAGGTTTTCAACCGTCATATTGATGAACTGGTATTAGAGGAAGACCAGGTTGGATGCTATGATGTATTAGAGCAGGAAAAGATGGTTTATAATTATAACAGTGGAACGGCTACTGTGAATTATCAGCTTCGCAGAAGGATGGCAAGAGGAAGTTACCACTGGATGGAGCTTACCGTACATGTATTTCAGGAGCAGGTAACAGAAAATATGTATGCACTGCTGTATCTTAAGGATATAGATGGACAGAAACGCCGTCAGCAGGAACAAGAGCGTGCAGCCAATACCGATCCGTTGACGAACGTACTGAACCGGCGGATATTTGAACAATATACCAGCCATTATGTATTAGAAGAAGCAAAGAAAGGGGAAGTGTGTGCACTTCTTATATTGGATATTGATAATTTTAAACAGATTAACGATACCAAGGGACATCCATATGGAGATAAAGTATTGCGTACTTTTGTGGATACCATTCATGAAAGCTTCCGCCGTACCGATTATATAGGAAGACTTGGTGGGGATGAATTTGTAGTATTGTTTAAAAGGATTTGGCTCAAAGAAAACCTTGGATAAGAGACTCGCACGGATGCAGGAACAGCTGCGGGAGAAGCTTCCGACCCGGTATCCTGTAGTGTTGGAATTAGAAAAAGACAGTTATAACTGATTATCAGGGCAAAAGACAAAAGCATAAAAAAAGGATACCTATGAAGATAGTAGGCGTCGGAGAAAAAGGTATATGTTATGATGATGACAGATAGTTCGCAAGCCGGTGTTGTATTTTTCGTCATCACGTTATCTGAAGAGGGATAACCGGAATAAAGCAGAAACGACTTACCGTATTATTTTATGCGGTAAAGTGCTCGTTCTTGCTTACAGGAAATTGCTTTCCTGTAAGAAAGTAAACGCTCCCGCGAGGATACACACTTTGGTGGTCTCAGGTAGATGTCGCAAGCGACCGCCGCAGGCGGGAATGTGCCGGCACATTCTTTGTTGCGTATAGTTGATACCAACATAAAAAGCAGGATCCAGTTGGAAGAAATTTGGCTTTCGAAGATTAACAGAAGAAGAAGTAGAAAGAATACGAAAAAGAGACAATTATTTCCATGTTTGTGACGGAAATACCTGATTATTGCAGCAAAATTACCATGTTTTCGGAAATAATCGTTTTTCTGGTATTGCTTATGAATGCTGTTCTTGGTACGATACAGTATAGAAAGGCAGAAAAATCACTGGATAGTTTGAAGGGATTTGGCGGCACCAACGGCCCGGGTTATCCGTGATGGAAAACGTCAGGAGATTGCATCCAAAGAGTCACTGACAGGAGAGTCTGCCAATGTAGAAAAAAATGAAGAAGTATTGCCGGAAGAAGTACCGTTGGCAGACCGGAAAATATGGTATTTTCCGGAAGCTTTGTAACATATGGAAGAGCGGAGGTACTTGTAACAGCAACAGGAATGGATACGGAATTAGGAAAGATTGCCGGGTTGATGAATCAGACGAAGGAGCGGAAGACTCCGCTTCAGATAAGTCTTGATTCTTTCAGCAAAAAGCTGGCAATACTGATTATGGCAATCTGTGCACTGGTCTTTTGCCTTGGCATTTACCGGAAGATGCCGGTCATTGATGCCATGATGTTTGCTGTTGCACTGGCAGTAGCGGCAATACCGGAAGCATTAGGCTCCATTGTTACAATTGTGCAGGCAATGGGAAGTAGGAGAATGGCAAAGGAGCACGCCATTGTCAAAGAATTAAAAGCTGTGGAAAGCCTAGGCTGTGTATCGGTAATCTGCTCGGATAAGACGGGAACACTGACACAGAATAAGATGCATGTGGAAGAGGTTTATCTGAATGGTATGACTTGTAAACCGGATGAGATGACCTTGGAGTCCAGCCTGCAAAGGTTTTTTTATACAATGCTATTTTAAATAATGATGCCAGCATAACGGATGGGAAAGTACTGGGAGATCCGACAGAATCTGCCCTGTTGGAAATGTTCCACGAAGTCCGCCTGAATCAGGACAGAACGGAAAATGTAGGGCAGCTTACCATACAGGAAGAAACGATTCGAAATATGATTCCGAGATTAGAAGAAATTCCATTTGATTCTGAACGGAAATGCATGAGCAGTAAATACCGGCTGCATTGAAGAAGAGATAAGACCGATGGATAATGTAGAAATCGCAAAAATCCAGAAGCAGAATCAGCATTTTTCTGAAAATGGACTCAGGGTACTGGCATTTGCATGTAAGAAGTCCGGGGAGAACTGACGGTGGAAAAGGAAAATGGACTTACCTTTTTAGGATTAGCTGCCATGGCAGACCCGCCAAGGGAAGAATCCATACAGGCAGTAGCAGATGCGAAGCGGGCGGGAATCCGCACCGTAATGATTACCGGAGATCACAAAATCACAGCCGTTGCGATTGCAAAGCGTATTGGAATCTATGAAGAGGGGGACCTGGCATTAACCGGAACAGAGCTGGATGCCTGCCCGGAAAAAAGAACTGGAAGAAAAGATTGATAAAATATCTGTTTATTTGCAAATAATATAAAAAATGCTATTTTTTTTTTACTTTCCGGCAACATGGCAGGAATTTTATCTGTATTGTATACATCCTTTTGGGGCTTCCGGTTCCATTTGCTCCGGTGCATTTACTGTTTATTAACCTGCTGACAGGGCAATTGCCATTGGCGTGGAACCGCAGGATGCAAGTTTATTGGAAGAAAAACCAAGGCAGGCATCGGAAGGAATTTTATCTGGAGACATTCCGGCGAATTATGTTGCAGGGCTTATGTATTGCGGCATCCACCATGGCAGCATTTTATATCGGAAATGGAAAGGGTGCGGCAATGGCATCCTATGGCATTTGCAACACTGACGATGGCACGTCTTTTCCATGGATTTAACTGTCGTGGAAACAAGACCATTTTTTGGGCTTTACCGGAAATCCATACAGTATCCTTGCATTTGTGTCTGGAAGCGTGCTGCTGGGACTGGTGCTTTTTGTACCGCCGCTGCGGGGTTATTTTTCAGTAGAATCATTGTCCTGTCCTGCTGTGATTGAGATTATTCTGCTGGCAGTACTTCCGACCGTTGTCATCAGATGGTCAGAGGGTGAAGGAAGTTAAAAAATAAGCCAAATTTGCGCCGGTGTCCGGGAAGAAGCAAGCTGCTAAAATACGACCGTTCCTAAAGAAAGTGTTTTTTTTTTTCTATATTAAAAATAGTCTTTCAATGTTTGATATCTCGCCCAAATCGTCCGTCCGGATACGGATGCATTATCGGAATCTGCACAAGGGCTCTTAGAATTTCGGCTGTAACCCGGCAACACTGGCACAGGGATGGCACAGTGAGGCTGTGAACACGGATGGGGCCGGTTGCCAACGGATTTGCGCCGGTTGCCATCCCGCTTCCGACGGACAATATCGAAATTCTTATGTGCCCTTGCAGATTCCAGTTCGCATCCGCTTCCGACGGACAGACGGGAATGTGGCTGTCACGGAAAGACAATTTCGGAAAAGAAAAACACTTTCAAGAACGATAACATTTCATCAAAACTTTCTTCCCGGACACCGGCTGCAAATTTGTGCAATATTTTCTCTCTGTCCCTTAGCCCATCTGGCTGCATCAACTCTTGACGGAAGCTGTCCTGCGACATATACTAAGCTTAATCACAAAGGTAAGGAATGAGACAGATGTATCGGAAAAAGATAATCAGGCATTTGGCACTGCTGTGGAGCATCCTGTTTCTGGTAGCCATTGCAGGCGCATCCACCCAGAACAGACAGGTTTCCCCGGCAGAAAGAAGCCTTTGCAGTAAATTACATAGAATTAAAGAATGTCCGTCTTTAGATACTCGGATAAGATGTTATCCAGGAAGGAGCAGATGCAGGAGGCTCAGGCATTGCGGCATTGACACTAGGCAGCAGCGGTGGACTGGCGAACCATGGGAGAAATATTGGAATGATGTTCTGGCTGCTGTTGGTGGTACTGCCACAGCTTTTTATGGGACGCATTCAGAGAAACCGGAAGAAGCATGGCGATAATGTACTAAGGAGCCTGATGTTAGCAAGGTTTGAGCGGAAGGCGGACGGAAAGAAGAAGTTGGCACCCGCATATTAAATACATAAAATAATAATATGCGAGGTGTAAGAAATGAATATTTTATCTGGATTATGATAATCTTAGGTGGTGGAGTAGGAATTCTTTCCTGTGCTTATCTGGTAGTGGCAATGCCGGTACTTCTGGTATGGAAGAGATAAAGAAAAGAAAAGAGGATTCTGGAATCTGGCAGCAGGTCAGAAAACAGAGTCCTCTTTGTTATGCATTTTATAAAATTTTTATGAAAACCATGATATTTTTCGAAAGTGAGATGTAAAAATGTTCGGAATAAGGTAATATAAAAAACAGAGTGAGAAAGAAAAAGTAAAATAGAAAAATAAGAAATGGAAAACGAGAGAATATCATATGCTTCAGATTCAACACATTTATAAGGAATATAAGACCGGAAGTCTGGTGCAGAAGGCACTGGATGATGTCAGCTTAAATTTAAGGGATAATGAGTTCGTGGCAATCCTCGGGCCGAGCGGTTCGGGAAAGACCACATTGCTTAATATAATCGGAGGACTCGACCGTTATGATAGCGGAGATTTGATTATCAATGGAATATCCACGAAGAAATACAAGGACAGAGATTGGGATTCTTACCGGAACCATACCATTGGTTTTGTGTTTCAAAGTTATAATCTGATTCCCCCATCAGACGGTACTTGCAAATGTGGAACTGGCATTGACCATTTCCGGTATCGGTAAGGCAGAGCGGAAGAAACGGGCCTTTGCGGCATTAGAGCAGGTGGGACTGGGAAACCAGTTACACAAGAAGCCAAGCCAGATGTCCGGTGGACAGATGCAGCGTGTAGCCATTGCAAGAGCTTTGGTCAATGACCCGGATATTCTGCTGGCGGATGAACCGACGGGAGCATTGGACAGTGACACCAGTGTGCAGGTCATGGATTTGCTGAAGGAAGTGGCAAAAGACCGGCTGGTAGTTATGGTAACCCATAACCCGGAATTAGCAGAGCAGTATGCTACCAGAATTGTTAGATTAAGTGATGGAAAAATTCGTGCTGACTCCAATCCTTATGAAGTGGATGAGGGAATGCTGAAGGAACCGGAGCATAAAAACATGGGAAAATCCTCCATGTCATTTCTTACGGCATTGTCCTTAAGCTTTAATAATTTAAAAACGAAAAAGGCAAGAACCCTGCTGACTTCCTTTGCAGGCTCTATTGGAATTATCGGCATTGCACTGATATTATCTCTTTCTACCGGTGTAAATAAATACATCAAAAATGTAGAGGAAGAGACCTTATCCGAATATCCGCTGCAGATTCAGAGTACGGGATTCAGCCTGGCATCCATGAGTCTTGGAATGGCAGATTCTGAAAAGAATACGGAAAGTGATGACGGAAATGCCAAAACAGATAAAGAAAATTCTGGGGATAAAGTAAAAGTCATTAAGATGGTAACCAATATGTTTTCCACGATGGCATCTAATGACCTGGAGGCTTTGAAAAAGTATCTTGATGAAGGAGACAGCGGAATTGAGCAGTATACTACAGCGGTGGAGTATACTTATAATATCAGTCCGCAGATTTTTAAGGAAAATGAAGACGGATACGTCAGGTAAATCCGGACAAATCTTTTGATGCAGTAGGTCTTGGATCTTCATCCGGTTCCAATAGTCTGATGTCATCTATGATGAGTACGGATGTTTTTTGAGATGCCGGAAAACAGTAAGTTATATGAAAAGCAGTATGATATTAAGGAAGGACGCTGGCCGGAAAATTATAATGAGTGTGTGGTGGTGCTTACTTCCAATGGCGGAATTAGTGACTTTTACTGTATACATTAGGTCTTCGTGACCCGCTGGAATTAGACGAGATGATACAGCAGTTTGCCAGTGAGGAAAATATTGAGACACCATCTGATTTTGGAACTTATACTTATAAAGGAACTGGTAGGAATCCAGTTTAAACTGGTGAACAGTGCGGATTATTATACTTATGATGAAGAGTATCAGGTCTGGAAGGATAAGTCGGATAATGAAGACTTTATGAAACAACTGGTAGCAGACGGAGAAGAGCTTACGATTGTGGGTGTGGTGCAGCCGGCAGAAGGAAGTAATGCCGCATCCTTAAATGCAGGAATTGCATATCCAAAATCTCTGACAAAGCATGTGGCAGAGGAATCGGCAAAGAGTGAGATAGTAAAACAGCAGCTTGCAAATCCATCCGTAAATGTCTTTACCAATGAAGTGTTTGGTGAGGTAGATAAGGAAAACGGATTTGATATGCAGTCATTGTTTACCGTAGACAGTGAAGCATTGGAAAAAGCATTTTCCTTTGATGAAAGTGCCTTAAACGGGTTGGAAAATTCTATGGGGGATATGGGAAGTGCCGATTTGTCCGAAGAATTTTCCATGGATGCTTCTTCCATGGGTCAGTCAATTTCTGCGGAAGAAATGCAGGCAATTGCAGGCAGTCTCTTAGAGGGCTACCAGCAGTATGCAAAGGATAATCCGCAGGCAGATTATTCGAATCTGTCCCAGTATTTTATGAACTATTTAAATACGGAAGAAGCCCGGAAAATTTTATCCGATAATATCAAAGAGATTATTACAGCAAATGGCATGGTAACTATTACACCGGAGCAGATACAGAGCCTCATCCAGCAGATTATGGGTGGATATCAGCAGTATGTCATAGACCATGGTTATACCGACCCGGAGAAATTTGATGAGTACTTAGCAGAATATTTGCAGACAGAGGAAGCCCAGGGAATCATAACAGCGTGGGCATCTGAGATATTTACAGGTAGTGGAAATATTGAGATTACGCAGGAGCAGATGCAGAAATTGTCTTCTGAATTATTTGCAGGTTATCAGACATATGCACAGAATAATGGATTACCTGACCCGGCAAAGTTGGGAGATTCTTTTGCGGCATATCTGAATACAGCAGATGGTCAGCAGCGAATTGCAGCCGGACTTTCGAATGTTATGAATGTGGACGCAGTACAGCAGCAGATGATGACGGCAATACAGCAGTATATGCAGCAGGCAATGACACAAATGGGAAACAAGCTGCAAAGTGCCATGGCATCCGGCATGCAGGTGGATGAAGAAGCATTTTTAAATGCATTTCAGATTAATATGAATGAGGATGAACTGACAGAGCTTTTGATGTCTATGGGTTCGGCTACCGGAACAACCTATGAGAATAACTTAAAGAAATTAGGCTATGTGGATTTTGCAGTGCCAAGCGGAATTAATATTTATCCGAAGGATTTTGAAAGCAAGGAGCATGTGGTAGAAATTTTAGATGCATACAATAACCGCATGGAAAAGGAAGGCAGGGATGAGCAGGTGATAACCTATACCGATATGGTAGGAACGCTGATGTCTTCCGTAACCGATATTGTGGATATTATCACATATGTACTGATTGCATTTGTGGCAATTTCGCTGGTGGTATCTTCCATTATGATTGGTGTCATTACTTATATCAGTGTGTTAGAGCGAAGAAAAGAAATCGGAATCCTAAGAGCCATCGGACATCGAAGCGGAATGTTTCCCAGTATTTAATGCAGAGACCTTTATTATCGGACTGTGTGCCGGACTGATTGGAATCGGATTTACGCTGCTTCTGATTATTCCGGTCAATGCGATTATCCATAATCTTGCAAATACAACCGATGTAAGTGCGGTGCTTCCGGTAGTTCCGGCGCTGGTGCTGATTTTACTCAGTATTCTTTTGACACTTCTGGGTGGTCTGATCCCATCAAAGAAAGCATCGAAGAGTGACCCGGTAACAGCACTCCGGACAGAATAATGAGATTGACATTTTTTGAAAAACATTTATAATAAGTAGCAAAGCTACCTAAAAGGAGTGAAATTATGGCAGTGAAGATGCCGCTTGGACTTCGGATTGCAATTATAGACCGGGCATTCCGTCGCAAAATGGATGAATGGGCAGAAGAAATCGGAATTACTGCCGTCCAGCTTCGGGTATTAGGAGAAGTCAGTCTGATGGAAGATAATGGAGTGGAAGAAGTAAATCAGAAGGACTTAGAACATATCGAGCAGGTGACACATCCGACAATGACGGGAATTATAAAAAGGCTTGAGGCAAAAGGATTTTTAATCTGTGCACCAAGTGAGAATGACCGGCGTTATAAGAAAATATCCTGTACGGAGAAATCCCGTGGAATTCATAAGGAGATTGCGAAGAAAGAAGCAATGGTTGTAAAAGAAATGTGTAAGGATTTTACACCGGAGCAGATGGAAGCATTTCTGCGAATGACAGAGATGATGTTACAGAATATTTCCTAAGCATAAAATAAAAGTGAAATCGGAAGAGGAGGAAGTTAGCGTGTAAATTTTCTTTTCTGATTTCACTTTCGTTTTGAACTAATAGGTAGCTTTGCGACTTAATAAAAAATGGAGGTAATGATTATGCCAATGCATAAGAGAGAAAGTTTGATTTATACGGTGTTAATGTGTTTTACCATGGTGTTATGGATGAGTATGTATAATGTAGCACTGCATATGGGAACACTGAATATGGAAGTAATAAGAGAAGGCTGGCTGGGATTCCCACTGGCATATGTATGCGCAATGTGTCTGGATTGGCTTCTGGTATCTAAAATTGCAAAGGGATTTGCATTTCGTTTTCTGGTAAAACCGGAAAGCAGCACAATGAAAAAAGTGATTGCAGTTTCCTGCTGTATGGTAGTTCCGATGGTAATTTTCATGTCCTTATACGGTGGACTGGAAGCCTGCGTAAAAAGCGGAGCATGGAATATGCTTCCGATTATCTGGCTTACCAATATTCCAAAGAATTTTATTATGGCACTGCCGTTTCAGCTTCTGATTGCAGGTCCGTTGGTAAGAAAGATTTTTCGGACAGCATTTCCGGTTGGAACCGTATTATTAGAAGCAGAAAGTGGAAATCCTGTATGAGAATTCCTCTTGTAAAATCCAAACATATGTGCTAATATAAAACAAGAACAAATGTTCTTGAAAGGCATTGATATGAATGGAAATAAAATCTATTTATGTATTGATTTAAAATCTTTTTATGCATCGGTGGAGTGCGTGGAACGGGGATGGGATCCGCTGACTGCCAGGCTGGTGGTCACAGACCCGGAACGCTCAGAGAAAACCATCTGTCTTGCCGTATCACCGGCGTTAAAGCAGATGGGAGTTCCCAACCGGTGTCGTGTCTTTCAGATTCCCAAAGAAATTCCATATAAGATGGCACCACCCCGTATGCAGCTATATATTGATTATGCAGCGGAAATCTATGGCGTATATTTAAAATATATTGCAAAAGAAGATATTCAGGTCTATTCCATTGATGAAGCATTTTTGGATGTGACGGATTATCTGCATCTCTACCAGATGACAGCAGTGGAACTGGGCAGAAAAATTATGCAGGATATCTTAGATACCACGAAGATTCCGGCTGCCTGTGGTGTAGGAACCAATCTCTATTTAGCAAAGGTTGCTTTAGATATTCTGGCAAAGCATGAGACAGACCGGATTGCCTATCTGGATGAAGCACGCTACCGGGAGAAGCTCTGGAAACATAAACCGCTGACTGATTTCTGGCGGGTGGGGCGTGGAACGGTAGAGCGTCTATCGAATATGGGCATCTGCACAATGGAAGAGATTGCCCATGCCAGAGAGTCTTTATTATATAAGGCTTTTGGCATAGATGCAGAGCTGTTAATTGATCACGCATGGGGAAGAGAACCGGTAACGATAGCGGACATCAAGGCATATCGGCCGAAGAATACATCCTTTTCCAGCGGTCAGGTGCTGCCGCGGGATTATGAGTACGAGGAAGGTGTACTGGTGGTAAAAGAGATGGCAGATTTATTGTGCCTTGACCTGGTAGACCAGGGCCTTGTAACATCCCATATCAGTCTGGTAATCGGTTACAGCAATCAGAAATGCTTTGAACCGGCGAAGGGAAGCACAACGCTGCGCAGTGCAACCAGCTCCAACCGTCGGCTGCTGTCTTATGTAGAGCAGCTTTATCGGAGAATTGTAAGACCGGGAGCATATATCCGGCGGATTACATTGACTTATACTGGCGTAATGACAGAAGATTATCAGCAATTTGATTTGTTTTCAAATCCGGAAGAGACAGAGAAGGATGTGAAGGCACAGCGTGCAGTAATCTCCATCAAGCAGCGCTACGGCAGGAATGCTATTTTAAAGGGAATGAATTTGGAAGAGAGTGCAACGACAATAGAACGAAACGGTCAGATTGGAGGGCATAAGAGTGGCGTATAGAAGAGACACCATGGGAGCCGGACAGCAGGAAACAGCATCCGGCTGGAATGAGAGAGAGAATCTGAGAAGAGAGAAAATGGACATCGAAGACCGTGCCAAGCAGTTTATGCCCTTCGATGCCCTGAAGGGCTTTAAGGAAGCTCTGCGGAAGAAGGAAAAAGAAGTTAATTCGAAAGAGAATCCCACCCCTTGACATCCATAGTATAATAAGAAGAAAACCAAGGATGAGAGGATGATAATTATGAGGCGTTCCAGACAGATGTCGGAATCAATAGAACTTGGAATCGTGCTGGCGTTGGCTGGAGGATTTATGGATGCATATTCCTATATGTGCAGGGATGGAGTATTTGCTAATGCGCAGACGGGAAATATGTTATTGCTCGGAATCAATTTGTCGGAGAGAAACTGGGGAATGGCACTGCGTTATCTGTTTCCGGTGCTGGCATTTGCAATCGGAATAGCATTGGCAGATGTGGTGCGGATGCACGCAAAGGATAAGAGCCTGTTTCATTGGCGGCAGCTTTCTGTATTGTGTGAAGCACTGGTACTATTTGTGGTATGCTTTTTTCCACAGAGCATGAATCTGGCAGCCAACAGTCTGACTTCACTGGCATGTGGCATACAGGTGGAGAGCTTCCGGAAGATTCATGGAAACGGAATTGCAACCACGATGTGCATCGGAAACTTAAGAAGCGGGACACAGAACTGGTGTGATTTCCATTATACGAAGAATAAAGAATCCGCGTTTAAGGGAATGCTGTATTATGGCATTATCCTGATGTTTATAATAGGGGCGATTATTGGAAATGCTTTTGTGAAATTATTGGCAGAAAAGGCAATTCTGATATGTGCAGCCGTGTTGTTCATGGCATTCATTATGATGTTTGTAGACAAAGAAAAAGCTTTGGAGCAGTAGTATTACTGCTTCAAAGCTTTTTTGATTGCGGTAAAGCTTTCTTTACTGATAACATGTTCCATTTTGCATGCATCTTCTGTTGCGATTTCCTTTGGTACCCCAAGACTTTCTAACCAGGTAGAAAGAAATTCATGACGTTCATAAATCATTTCTGCAATTTCACGACCGGAGTCGGTAAGATAGATGAAGCCGGAATCGGTTACCGTAATATGATTCTTTTCTCTTAAATTCTTCATTGCTATGCTGACACTGGATTTCTTAAAGCCAAGTTCATTGGCAATATCTACAGAACGAACCACAGGAAGCTTTTTTGCTCAGCATAAGAATAGTCTCAAGATAATTTTCTGCTGATTCATTTGTTGCCATATAACAACACCCCATTAGAGTTTTTTTTTCTATAATAATACATGAATTTAGGTAAGTATAACATATTAAGCCGAACATATCAAATCATAAAGTGAATCTAAAAAATGTTTCTTAATGATAAAAATTTCTCAAAAACGTTCTTGACAACTAATGACAGTTAGAATATACTAACCAATGAAATGAGAAAAAATTAACAATAGCACAATAGAAAAGAGGAGAGTATGATGCCTTTATCTATGGTAAAAGAAGGAGAGCCGAACGTAATTAAGAAAGTCGGCGGTAAAGAAGAAACAAGAAGATTTCTTGAGAACCTTGGCTTTGTTGCTGGTGGTACAGTAACAGTAGTATCTGAGGTAAATGGAAATATGATTGTAAATGTCAAAGAATCCAGAGTAGCAATTGGAAAAGACATGGCAAATAAGATTATGGTGTAACAGCCAGAAGGAGGAAATTATGAAGACATTAAAAGAAGTAGCCTGCGGTCAGACCGTAAAGGTGAAAAAGCTGTCCGGAGAGGGACCGGTAAAGAGACGTATCATGGACATGGGTATTACCAAGGGCGTGGACGTTTATGTAAGAAAGGTTGCTCCGCTGGGTGATCCTGTAGAGGTAACAGTAAGAGGCTATGAGCTGTCTCTTCGTAAAGCAGATGCAGAAATGATTGAAGTAGAGTAATTTTTTTTGCACATAGGTTAGTAAATACTAACATAAGGAATGCTGAGCTAACATTGAAACAGTCCGACTAACAAAAGAAATATCGGACTAACGGCATAGAAAGGCTCTATGCAGGAAATTCAAAAATGATAAAAGAAAGAAGAAAAGAGGAGTAAAAAAGATGGCGATTAAAATTGCATTAGCAGGAAATCCCAACAGTGGAAAAACCACATTATTTAATGCTCTGACAGGTTCTAACCAGTTCGTAGGTAACTGGCCGGGTGTAACTGTAGAGAAAAAAGAAGGAAAGTTAAAAGGTCATAAGGATGTAACAATCATGGACTTACCAGGTATCTATTCCTTATCACCATATACACTGGAAGAAGTCGTTGCAAGAAATTATCTGATTAACGATCGTCCGGATGCAATCTTAAATATTGTAGATGGAACCAATATCGAGAGAAACCTTTATCTTTCTACACAGTTAATGGAACTGGGTATTCCGGTTATCATGGCTGTAAATATGATGGACTTGGTAAAGAAATCCGGAGACCAGATACATATCGACAAGCTTTCTAAGAAATTAGGATGCGAAGTTGTTGAAATTTCTGCATTAAAGGGAACCGGAATTACAGCAGCAGCAGAGAAAGCAATCGAAGCAGCAAAACAGAAAGCAGCAGCTCCGGTACATGAGTTCTCGAAAGAAGCGGAAGATATCATCCGTAAAGCAGAAGAAAAATTAGGAAGTGACATCCCGGAAGAACAGAAACGTTTCTTCGCAATCAAACTTCTTGAGAAAGATGATAAGATTGCAGAGCAGATGAAACAGAAAGCAGATGTATCTGCAGAAATCAAAGAAATGGAAGATGCATTTGATGATGATACCGAAAGTATTATCACAAATGAAAGATATGTATATATTTCAAGCATTATTGGTGAGTGTATTACCAAGAATGGCAAGAAAGCACTTTCTACTTCCGATAAGATTGACCGTATCGTAACAAACCGCTGGCTGGCACTGCCAATCTTCGCAGTAGTTATGTGGGTTGTATATTATGTATCTGTAACAACAGTAGGTTCCATTTTAACAGACTGGACCAATGATACTCTTTTGGTGAGTGGATTATCCCGGCAGCACAGAACTTCTTTGAAAATATCGGATGTGCAGACTGGCTGACAGGTCTTATCGTAGATGGTATTATCTCCGGTGTTGGTGCGGTTCTCGGATTCGTACCGCAGATGCTGGTATTATTCATCTTCTTAGCATTCTTAGAGTCCTGCGGTTATATGGCTCGTGTTGCATTTATCATGGACCGTATCTTCCGTAAATTCGGTCTTTCCGGAAAATCATTTATCCCGATGTTAATCGGTAGTGGTTGTGGTGTTCCTGGAGTTATGGCATCAAGAACCATTGAAAATGACAGAGACCGTAAGATGACAGTTATAACAACAACCTTTATCCCATGTGGAGCGAAACTTCCAATCATCGCATTGATCGCAGGTGCATTGTTTGATGGAGCTTCCTGGGTAGCACCGAGTGCTTATTTCGTTGGTATCGCAGCAATCATCTGCTCCGGTATTATCTTAAAGAAAACAAAGATGTTCGCTGGAGATCCGGCACCATTCGTTATGGAGTTACCGGCATATCACTGGCCAACAGTTGGAAACGTATTAAGAAGCATGTGGGAGAGAGGCTGGTCCTTTATTAAGAAAGCTGGTACCATCATTCTCTTATCAACTATCGTAGTCTGGTTCTTAATGAACTTTGGATGGACAGACGGAAGCTTCGGAATGTTAAGCTTTGACGGACTGGAAGGAACCGCTCTGGAAGCTGCTCAGGCAGAATGTATCTTAGCTAAGATTGGTAATGCAGTTGCATGGATCTTCGCACCTCTTGGATGGGGTAACTGGAAGATGACTGTTGCAGCGATTACCGGATTAATTGCAAAAGAGAACGTAGTAGGAACAATCGGACAGTTATTCGGATTTGCAGAAGTTGCAGAAGACGGAGCAGAAATCTGGGGTAATCTGGCAAGCAGCATGACTGCACTTGCAGCATATTCCTACTTAGTATTCAACTTACTGTGTGCACCATGTTTCGCAGCTATGGGTGCAATCAAACGTGAGATGAACAATACAAAATGGTTCTGGTTCGCAATCGGATATCAGTGTATCCTTGCATATGTTGTATCCTTATGTATCTTCCAGATTGGTTCCTTAATTACAGCAGGAACATTTGGTATTGGAACAGTAGTCGCATTCCTTTTAATCATCGGATTCATTTATCTTTTGTTCCGTCCTTATAAGGAAAGCCAGACATTAAATGTAACAGTAAAAGCAAAATAATCCGCCATAACAGAAAGGAGTGATTACGATGGGTACAGTTATTGTTGGAGCTGTAGTTGTAGCAGTCGTTGCACTTATAATTCGAAGCATGGTAAAAGACAAAAAGGCAGGAAAATCACTGCAGTGTGGTGTGAACTGCAAGCACTGTGATGGACATTGCCATTAATCTAGATTGGAGGCAGGCATGACGCAGACGACACAGACCAGAGACAAGATAATCAAGATGCTGAAAGACCGGGGATGCCGGATGACAAAGCAGCGTCGTATTCTTTTGGATATTATCTTAGAAGATAACTGCTCCAGTTGTAAGGAAATTTATTACAGAGCGTCCAAGAAGGACAAAAGCATTGGAACAGCAACGGTATACCGTATGCTCAATGCACTGGAGGAAATTGGCGCGGTTACAAGAAAAAATATAATCGTAGTAAATCTGGATGACAAGGAAGAAGAAGCATAGCCCTCGTATCCAAAAAATTTAAACAATGTAAACAATGTAGAAGAAAAGCCCGGAGCAATCCGGGCTTTCCATGTTGAACTTTACATAAACTGCGCCATCATATCGCTGGAGTAGACCACGCTGAGAAGAACCACAGCAATGGCAGAAAGGATAATTCCTATGATGGAAGTAATCATTCCGGCAGTAGCCATAGAGTTGTTATAAGGCTTGGCTTTCTTGGAAAGAATTGCTGCAAAAATGCCCACAATACCAAGCCCAATCAGATAGCCGATGCAGGAAAGTACCAGACTGATAATACCAAGAACAAGAGATACAATGGAAAGCATCTTAGCTTCGTGTTCATCATCATAAATCGGAACGTTGTTGTAGAGCATCTCTAAGCGGATGCGTCTGGATTTACGCAGCATGACAAACATCGGAATCGCCAGCATGATAAATGACAGGGAATTAATTGCGGAGAAAGTATTGATCTGGGACACAATATTTCCGGCATCGAAAATTCCGGTGGAAAGCAGGCTGGCAAAATCAACAAGGGCATGGAAAATGACAAGCATCCAGAAATTGCGGGTAGATGCATATATTGTACAGAATAAAATACCCATCAGAGCAGCGGAGATAACCTGAATCAGTGCACTTGTAAATTTCACTCCGGAAAGGATATTTACAAAATGCATCAGACCAAAGAGGACGCCGCCTAAAACAATGGCACCAGTAATGCCTTTTCTTGTTTTTGGAAAACTGTTCAGTAACAGATTAAAAATGACACCTCGAAAAACCAGTTCTTCTACCAGTCCAACCAGAAAAATAGCAACTATATAGAATATAATTTCCAAAGCAGTTCTTACATTTCCCACTTTTGACATACTGCAAAGATAAATCTGTGCAATAAGGCTGAACAGACAGTAAACCACAAAGAAACCGCCGGTATATAAACTTCTGAGCCAGCCGGCAACATTTTCCGTAAAGATGCGGGTATAACCAATCACAAAGGTTATAATCAGGAAAACAATCAGAATGATAAATTCTGCGATTGCCTGAAGCAGGTAGTCGTTTTGTTCATTTAATCCTGGAATTTTTCCTAAAACAAAGCCAAGTCCCAACAATAACCCGGTAAAAAGAATAACCGCTACAATAGACAGCACAATTCCAACGGGTGCTGACAGATTTTTAAATTTTTCTTTCATTGTAAAATACCTCTCCTTAGTAAATGAATCAAATATGCGTCCATTATAGCATATATTTCCGGAAGTACATAATGAAATGTAAAAGTTATATAATTCGCTTTTGTGAAAATTATACAAATATGATGAGATGTTTTATACAAAATGCTTATTGACAGAAAAAGGTAAAATGATTAAGCTATTAGGTGGTTGTTGAAGAAACAGCGGGAGTATGAGCTATGAAAATAATATTTATCTTATTTTAGAGTAAGAAAGTTCATATATGTCGGAATTCTCCGGCAGATATCCCAAACAATTTATAAAACAATTTAATATAGGACAATGAGAGAAAGTATTTATTTGTCTGTTTCTGGAAGGACTGAAGGATGAATACATATATTACAGCTTACGGAACTGATATTGGAACGAAGAAAAGGGTCAATCAGGACAGCTTATGCGTGAAGATAGCAGTAGTAAAGGATAAGACAGTCTGCATGGCAGTGCTGTGTGATGGCATGGGAGGCTTAAGCAAGGGAGAACTTGCCAGTGCAACTGTAGTGCAGGGGTTTTCTGACTGGTTTATGAAAACGTTGCCATATACAGACGGGAAGGTATCTTTGATAAAAGAACAGTGGGAAAATCTGATTGTAAATTTGAATGGAAAAATATGGAATTACGGGAAAAAACATGAGGTAGAATTGGGGACAACCCTGACCGTAATTCTGTTAGTTGATTATAAACAGTATATAATTGCGCAGGTGGGAGATTCCCGGACATACAGAATAGATTCGGCACTTGTGCAGCTGACAGAGGATCAGTCCTTTGTGGCAAGAGAGATAAAACGAGGAAACATGACAGAAGAGGAAGCATTAACAGACCCACGGAGAAATGTGCTGTTACAGTGTATCGGAGCATCGCAAAATGTGAAGCCGGATTTTGTGGAAGGCAAAGTGGAAAATGAAAGCAGCTTCTTATTATGCTCAGATGGTTTTTGGCATAAGATAACGGAACTAGAAATATATCAGGCACTGAGTAATTCGAAATGGAATTCTAAAGGTCAGATAGAAGAAAAAAACTTCATCAGTTAATTCAATTAAATATGAAGCGTGGAGAAACGGATAATATCACGGTTATTTATATAGGTAAAAGTACAGAAGATTAAAGAGGAAAAATTATTGTGGCAATAATAGGTACATTGATTGAGGGGAAGTATGAAATATTAAAGCTGATTGGAAAAGGCGGTATGTCAGAGGTTTATCTTGCAATGGATAAGAATCTGAATAAGCAATGGGCGGTAAAAGAAATTAAAAAACGAGCACGGGATAAGAATAATGAAGTAGTCGTACAGTCAGCCATTGCGGAAGCTAATATGATGAAAAAACTGGATCATCCCTGTCTGCCTAGAATTGTAGATATCATAGATAAAGAGGATGTTATCTATGTTGTAATGGACTATATAGAAGGCGAACCACTGAATAAGGTGCTGGAGAGAGATGGTGCTCAGCCACAGGAAACTGTAATTGAGTGGGCAGAAGAATTGTGCGGAGTATTGGATTACTTACATATGCAGAATCCGCCAATTATATATAGAGACATGAAACCGGCAAATATCATGCTGCAGCCAAACGGAAATATAAAGCTGATTGATTTTGGGATTGCAAGAGAATATAAGGAACACAATCTGGAGGATACCGTCAGCCTTGGAACAAAAGGATATGCAGCTCCGGAGCAGTTCGGAGGAAAGGGACAGACAGACCAGAGAACCGACATTTATTGTCTGGGAGTGACATTGTATCATCTGGTGACCGGAAAGAATCCCTGTGAGCCGCCTTATGAGATTTATCCGATTCGTTATTGGAATCCGAATCTGTCATCAGGACTGGAAAGTATTATTTTAAAATGTACCAGAATTAACCCGGAAGAAAGATATCAGTCATGTGCAGAACTTCTATATGCAATTTTGCATTATGAGGAAGCGGATGAGACATATCAGAAGAAGCAGAAGAAAAAGTTATATACATTCTATGGAATGCTGCTGGCTGCAGTAGTGAGTCTGGGAATTGGTATTACCGGGCAGCTTCTACAAAGACATGTAAAAAATAATGATTACGATAATTTGCTGTTACAGGCAGAAAAATCAGCAACAGATGAAGAAAAATAGAAATATATTTAGAAGCGGTTGATATCAAACCGACAGATACAAAGGCCTATTTAGGTCTTATTGCTGCGTTTAAAGATGATGCGGTTTTTACGGTAGAAGAAGAGAATGAATTTAAAAAGAAAATCAATAATAATTTGAGCGGACTTCGGGAACAGGATGATTATGCAGATTTAGCCTATGAAATAGGAAGATTGTACTGGTATTACTATGATTATGGGAAAACAGATACCAGTGATAACCAGATAACAAGAATAACGAGTTCTGTTCAGTGGTTTTCAGATGCGTATGATTATGGAAGCGAAGAATCGGATTATCATCTGATTACACAGGTATATAAAGAAATCGGTCAGTTTACAAGAGATGTGACATTGAATGTTGAGGAAGCATCAGATAAGGGAACCTATGCACCGTACTTTCAGAATTTGGAAGATTTACTGGAGATTGTAGATGGTGAAGACAGCGAGATTGTAAATCTTGAAGTATACAAACTGTGTTTGGATTCAATCGAAAATTATGCCAGAAAGTTTAAATCAGATGGAATCGAAGAGAGCCGGATACAAGCGTTTTATCAGGATGTCCTTGACAGAAACGATGCCGTGGATACAACAACGGATAAGACTGATGAAATCAAGCAGCAGATATTAGAACGTAAAGATGCGGCGCAGGATGCAATAAAAAATGCATATAGTGAACAATAGGAGCATGAATACAATGATATATCAGATTATTTCATGGATAGGATTTGGACTGGCAGCGATTTTTTTACTGATTGCAATTATTTTGTTTTTCAGTTTTGACATTATTTCTCTGCATGGTGAAGTAAGTGGAAAAACAGCAGCAAAGCAGATGAAAGAAATTCGTGAGCAGAATCGGAAGGAAGCAAACAGAAGAAGAGTGCCGATAAAAAATGAATATCCGGTAAAAGAGGAAGCGGTATCTAGAACAATTCCGGCAGCAGAGGATGAGAAAACAACAGTACTGGAAGATGAGACAACCCTGTTGGAAGAAGGTACAGTATTGCTGAGTAACGAAGAACAGAATATATCGGAGAATGATGGACTGATTTTGTTAGAGGATGTTATGGAAATTCATACGAATGAGACAATATAAGTAAATGAAAAACTTATAGGAAAGAGAATGAAAGAGGGAAGACTTATGAAGAAATGGAAGCAGATATTAGCATTGACACTTGCGGTTGTAGTCACATTGAGTGTAGTACCGGTGGGAGATGCAAGAGCAGCAGTGGAAGAACCGACAGAGTATGCAATTGTAGGTGAGATTATAAATGCAGATGGGGCTGAAATTACAGTAAAGGAAATATCTAAGGATGGCACAGAGAATGTTGAACTGCCATGGGAAGAGTTAGAGGAAGATACACAGAACAGTGATACAGAGAAGGATACAAAGATTTTTTATACCGATGAACTGGAAGCTGGAAAGGATTATTTGATTGAGGTACAGCCGAAGGAAGATTATAAAATTGTTTTAGATGAAGAAAATGATTTCGAAGAAAAAGGGGAAGGATATCAGTATGCTTTTTCCTGCACGGAAGATAATAATTTTTTCAGATTTAAAGCAGAAGCACAGAAAACAACAGGGGAAATGACTTTGAATATAGTTACGGATGAAAAGAGTGATTTTTCCGGTGGAAGCGTAACCGTATATAAAATCAAAGAGGATGGGGAAGAAGAATGTACACCATCTGAGTCGGCACAGGGTGTAAAAAAATATAATGTAAATGCAGAAAATGATTACCGCATAGAGGTTAAACCGGACAGAGATGCCGGATATGAATTTCAAAATAACCAGAAACCGGATGATTATACCTATGATGAAGAAAATGATATTTATTATAAAACATTTTCCTGCACCACGGAAAAATTATCTTATTCCGAGCAGATTTCTTTTGTGCTTAAGAAAGTGAAAATAAAGTTGGAACTTTCAGAAGGCGGCGGGATTCAGATTGGTGATACAGCTTATAACAAATCAGAAGAAATAGACTGCAAATATGGAGATACCTTTGAAAATGTAAAAATCATTCCAAAACCAGGATATATTATAAAATCAGCAACATGGAATGACAGTGAACTGACAATTTTACAGGATGAAGATACAGTAGGAAAAGTATCTCTTCCATCATTAAAAGAGGATGCAGCACTGACAGTAAGTTTTGAACAGGCAGAAGTGGAACAGGAAGCGCAATTCCCGGATGATATAGAGATTGTCTTTTCTAATGCGCAGGATGAAAATACCAGAGAAGTATCAGAGGATGGGATAACCTACAGCATCTCAAAAGGACAGACAGTTACGATAAAAAGCAAAAGCGGAAAATCAATTTCTTTTAATAACGAGAAGAAGTCAGTATTGGGAGCTTTCTGGGTAAGAGATTATGAGCAGAATAAGATACTGGATTCAGAAAAGACTATAAACAATATCTGGGAATTAGAGAGTCCGTGGAATATTTTTGCCAACCAGATAGGCTATGAACTAAAGAAACCGGTTACATTTATTTTTGATACAGTTCCGCCGACAGTAACTGTTACAGAAAATGGAAAAGCAGTAGAGAACGGATATAAAACATGGATTACAGGCAAGGAAGATAATATTGTTATTACCGGAAATGTAACAGATGCAGGAACGGAAGGCTCCAATTATCTTTCGGGAGCAGACCGGGTGGTATGGTCAACAGAACCACTGACAGAAGATAAAATACTGGCAGAGGAAGAACATGTGGCAGCCGTAACAGAGGATGGAACATTTTCCATTCAGATAGATGCAGTGCCGCAGGAAGATACGGAGGTTTATCTCTATGGTGTAGATAAAGCATCCAATGTAAATGTGGACGAGCCGGTGATCAGAGGATATCAAGTGGACAAAAGTGCACCTGTTATTACAGATATTCAGGCACCGTCATTGATTGAAAAGAGAAATGTATATTATACGAGAGATGCAAAAGTCACATTTACAGTAAAGACAGCGGATGAACAGTCCGGCGTAAAATCGATTACCATATATCAGGATGGCGTAGCAAAAGCAACTAAGAATGTGGACAGCAGTAACAGTGCCACATTTACAATAGCACTTTCCGATACGGCAGAAAATAAGATAACAGCATCTGCAACGGATAAGGTTGGAAATACAATGGCACCGGAAAATTATGGCAGCTTCGCAAATGGTGCGAAGATTGTGCATGATATTACAGTGCCGGAAATAAAGGCAGACCTTGCGCATTTTTATGTGGATACCAATATGGAAGGAGTTACTACATATTACGAGAAGCAGGATGAAACCATAAATTTTTCGATAGAACAGAAAAAATCAGGATTGAATTCAGTAAATGTTACCATCAATGGAACGTCATTGACAGAAGACAAGAATGGAAAAAGCTTAACAGATGCCAACAGAATCTATAAAGATGTTCAGCAGGAAATGACAACAAAGGATACATTTGTAATTTCCACGTCACAGGTTTCTGCCGTTGGAGATGGTGATTATGAAATTAAAATTGCGGTAACCGCAAATGTAGATGAGAAAGATGTCTATACGAAAACAATTCATGTGCATAAAGAAAATCAGGCACCGGTTGTTACGGATTTTCAGGTGATTGGTGCATCAAAGGAAACAGTAAGTGATACCGGAAATTATGGATATTATGCCAATACAGATGTTACTGCGGAAATAACAGTAAGTGATGGAAATACCGGTGCAGGAATCCAAAGTATTTCATATCATCTGACAGATGCGGATGGAACGGAAGAGAAAGAAGTAACGGTAGAATGCAGAAAAAGACCCGGAGAAGATGCTGTTATCAGAATTCCAATTCAGGCTGAATTTAAGGGATACATTTATTTAAAGGCAACGGACAATGTGGAAAATGTGTCTTTGGATTATTATAAATCAGTGGGTATTTTACTGGAACGGTCGGAAGCACATGAAAGCAATCGTAATGTAGTAATAGAGACGGAGAAGACAGATACAACAGATGGAAAAGGGAATCCATTGTATGCATCTGATACATCAGTTGCAGTAAGTATAGAAGATCCTTATGCTGGAATTCGATCCATAGAATGGTCAGTAAATGCACCATATGATACAGGAAACAACAGAAATGGCATAGTGACAGTTGATAATAACGGAGCAATATCGGATGAAGCATGGAAGATTACAACAGCAGACAGAAATCTGGTTACAGGTGTGAGCGGACAGATTCCGGTATTTCATAACAGCAATGATATTGTTGTAAATGTAAAGGTGACAGACTGTGCAGGAAATGTGACGGAAAAAGCAGTAACTATAAGTATTGATAAAACAGCTCCGGAGATAAGTATATCCTACAATGATATTGCACCGGACAGCATATATACATCGGTATATAAGGATGTAAGAGTTGCAACAGTTACCGTGAGAGAAAGAAATTTTGATGAGAATGATATTGCATGGAATCTTATAAGCACCCATGGCGCAGAGGCACAGATTTCAGGGTGGACAGAATATACAGAGGAAGGAAATCCGGATAACAGTGTGCATATGGCAACGGTAACATTTGCAGCAGATGATGATTACAGATTTTCGATGAGTGGCAGGGACCGGGCAGGAAATAATGCAACAACTTTCCCGGAGCAGACATTTACCATTGACCGGACGAATCCTGTAATTGAAGTGACAATGGATGGGCAGGCAGCCAATGGAAATTATTATGCACAGGATAGAACGGCTACGATTAAAGTAACGGAGCATAATTTTGATGCAGGACGAATTGAAGTGCATGGAACAGCTGCCGATAATGGACAGACAACAGTTTTCCCGGCATTGTCCGGTTGGACAACGGATGGTGATGTGCATATGGCAACCATATCCTTTGCAGTAGATGGAAATTACGCATTTACAGTTGATGCAATGGATGAAGCCGGAAATGCAGCGGTTCAAAGCAGTACATCAGAGTTTGTCATTGATAAGACAGAGCCTGTAATTGAAATCTCCGGTATCGAAAATGATTCTGCGAATAATGACGTAGTCATGCCGGCCGTTCAATTTTCAGATACAAATTATAATGAAGGCGCTGCAACCATAGAATTATCAGGTGCAAATCATGGAATTGTTCATTATGATGGCGCCTTTGCTCAGACAGAAAATGGACAGACCTTTACTTTCTCTGATTTTGCACATGAACAGGATGTAGACGATATTTATACGTTGACCGCAAGAGAAATTGATTTTGCAGGAAATGAGACAGAACAGAGTATTACATTTTCGGTAAACAGATTTGGCTCGGTTTATGTATTGGATGATTCTTTGAAAGAAATAGAAGGTACTTATATTAAGGAACCAATCGATATTGTGCTGACAGAGACAAATGTGGACAGTCTTTCCATGGATACCATTAAAATTACGGTTTCTGCAAATGGAGAGCCGAAAAATCTGGAAGAAGGAACGGATTATACCATTACTTCAGTGGGTGGAAATGGAAGCTGGAGCCAGTATACCTATAAGATAGACAAATCAGTTTTTCAGGGAGACGGTTCTTACCTGGCTACGGTTTACTCATAGGATAATGCCGGTAATATCAACGAGAATATTAATGAATCCAAGAAGGCAGAGATTGGATTTGGCGTGGATGGAACAGCACCGGTGATTGTGCCAATTAATATAGAAGAGGGACAGAGTTACAATACGCAGAATTATGAAGCAACAGTATCGGTTATTGATAATCTGGTATTGCAGGATATTAAGGTTACATTAAACGGACAGACACTTTCCTATACACAGGATGGGGATGATATTAGTTTTTCGATTCCGGAATCCGATAAGCGGCAGACAGTAGCCATAAGTGCAAAGGATGCAGCAGGCAATGAGGTGGACTGTGAGATAGCCGATTTGCTGGTATCAACCAATTCCCTGATAAGGTTATTGAATAATACACCGGCGGTTATCGCTATTGTATGCGGAGTTGCCGTTGTTGGTGTTGGAACCGGAGTATTTGCAGGACTTCGCAGAAAGCGGACAGTTCATATTAAACGTAAAAAATGAAACAGAATAGAGGGATAGATAGTGGCAAAGTATAGCATTTCAGCACACAAGAATTTGATAAAAATAACACAAAAGAGCATGAAAAAGCTTCCGGTAAATGAAAGAGAACTGGCGGTTTTTCAGGAGAATTTATTACCGGGGCTATTCCGTCCTGCAATGGAGGGAAAGCATCGAATTATATATACTGCGCCACAGTCTGTTTCATTGAGCCGCTATATCAGAAAAGGATTAAATGTTCATCGTTTTTACAGTATTGTTGCCCAGGTTGTAGAAATGATAAAGAAGATAGAATTATATAAATTTTATCTGCCTAATCTTGTACTGGATACAGAAATTATTTTTGTGAAAGAAACAACAGGAGAACTGTTTTTCCTATATGAGCCATTATTAAGCAGAGAGAGCAACATTAATGTATATAATTTTCTGGAAAAAATGGTGAAAGAAATAAAATCGGATGACCTGGAACTGGGAAAGGAATCCAGAGCATTTTTAGACTTTATTGCTGATACTGCAAATTATCGGATAGAAGATATTGAGCAGTATATATTAAAAAGATATCCGCAGATATATCAGGAGATAAAGCGGACAGAGAGTGGGAAAAGCGGATTTATTGCAAGTTCGCAGCTCGCAAACCGACAGCATTATGCGCCTTCCGCACAAATAGAACCTGCTTATGAACCGGAAACTACAGTTTTAATAGAAGAAGATGGAACCACACTTTTAGATGAGGAGGATGGAACGGTTCTCTTAAATGAAGGAAGTATAGCGGCAGGAATTATCCGGCTGAAAACGGGAGAATATTTTTCGATTCCCGGAACGATGTTTTCCATTGGAAAGTCAGCAGAGAATGACTTGGTATTGAGTGACAATAAAGCAATCAGCCGGAAACATGCAGTTATCTATAAACAAAATGGAAACTTTGTAATAGTAGATCAGAGGTCTACAAATCACAGCTTCTTAAAAGGAGAAATGTTAGAACCGGATTGCAAAGTGGAACTGTGTGACGGAGATATCATACGGCTTGCAGATGAAGAATTTGAATTTAAGTTAGAAGATTAGGAAAGGCAAGAAAGAATAAAGTGAAAGAATTTTTAGGAAAACAGGTAACAGAAGAAGAACATGGAATGGGAATTGCGTACCTGTTGGAGAATAATGAATTATTCTACGATATCGGTTATAAAGTAATGCAGAATCTGGAAGAGACATATCTGTTAAAATGCCATCGGTTGAAATATAACGGAAAAATAAAACTGGTATATTTTACGAAAGAATATGTGACAGCAGAAACGGTACTTGCAAATGCAATGCCGGAAGTGAAGGAACGTATGATAGCACGGATTCTGGATGCGTTTACACAGATTATTAATTTAGGTTTTTTGGATATTGTTTATGTAGATAACCGGCTGGATAACATTTATGTGGATCCGTCTACAGAAGAAGTAAAGATTATTTATTTGCCGATTCAGATTCCGGGAGTGACCAAGAATAAAAATACTTTTGAGAATGAACTGAAAGCACAGTTTGAAATGCCGAATCTTACAATACCAAAAGCAGCAACACAGAATCCGGCGGTAATAGAAAATACCGAAACACCAAAGCAGCTCACCATTCAGTCCTTAGATGGTAGATTTGTTTTTCATATAACAGATAAGGATTTTGTACTGGGTAAAAGCAGGGATAAAGTGGATGGTGAAATAACCGGAAATCCGGCAGTCAGCCGGGTGCACTGCAAGATTCTGGTTCGAAATAGAAGTTATTATATTCAGGATTTGGGAAGCTCAAATGGAACATTTTTGAATGGAAAGAAAGTTACGATGACAGAGCCTCTTGAAATTCAGGATGGAAGCAGAATTCGAATAGCAAATCTGGAATTTGTGGCGCGAGGATAAAAAGATGAGTAAACCATTGATTGTAATTGCAGATATGGATACAGCATATCTGGCAGAATTAGAAAATAAGTTTCTGGTGGAACTGGGAGACAGAGCAGAGCTTGAGATAATTTCTGACCCGGAATATTTTGAACAGTTTTTTTCAAACCCTGTCACAGCAGAAATTGTAGCGGTAAATGAAAATTTATATACCAATGCGCTGCAAAGACAGGATATTCAGAATCTGTTTATTTTATCAGAACATCAGGAACAGGGCAGAACCGAAGAATTATCGGTATCAAGAGTTTATAAGTATTATGGCATCAAAGAGTTATACAATGAGCTGACTTATAAGAGTCAGGAGCGGTTAGAAGGAAAAGAGTCCGGAAAAAGAGACTACAATTATCGCGCTGTATTCGGCAATCGGAGGAACAGGAAAGACAAGTCTTTCCGTCGGATTAGCGGAGTGCCCGGCAAAGAAGCATAAAAGAATTTTATATGTAAATACAGAAGCAATACAGGCATTTTTCTTTTTACCTGAGGGATAAGAGTGGAATGTCGAATGAAGGATATCGTGCAATAAAAGAAGATGCGGGACACATATACCAGAATATCCGTTCCTTTATCAGAAAAGAAGGATTTTCTTATATACCGCCATTTTTATCAACATTGGATGCCAGAAATTTATCATACGATATATATCTGAATTTAATTCGTGGAGCCAGGGAAAGTAAAGAATACGATTTTATTATTGTGGATATTGAGGCAGGATATGAAGCAAACAGAGTGCAATTGCTTCAGGAAGCAGATAAAGTATTGCTGATTACCATGCAGGATGCAATTTCAACCTGCAAAATGGAATATATTATGCAAAATCTCGATTTCCGGGATCATGAAAAGTATCTGGTTATCATGAACCGCTATCGTGGAGATGAGATGAATTGTTATATGCAGTCAGAACTGCAGGCACAGTTTCCGGTTAAGGAAAAGGTATATGAGACAGAAACACCGCTTGGTTCAGCGGAACAATTGGCAGCATTGGAAGGAATAAAAAAACTTTCCTATATGTTTATTTAGGGGTAGTGAAATATGGACGAGAAGGCAGTTGTTGAATTTATTAGTCAGGATAAAAAGATACATGTTGATTTGGAAATCCCACTGGGAATCACAGCAAATGATCTGGTGCTTGCATTAAATGAAGCATATGATCTGGGAATTGATACAGATGATATTTTTAACTGTTATCTGGCAGCAGAGAATCCAATTGTATTCTTACGTGGAAATAAAACACTGAAAGAATTTGGAATTCGAAACGGTTCACATATTATTTATCGGAGAGACTAAAGATGGAATATCAATACAAAGTAATTATCAGCAACAGAACAGTGTATAAGGAATTTGAGATTCAGCCGGATATGGACCGGGTTAAATTGGGAACAGGTTCATCCTGTGAATTTCGATTGAATCCGGAAGCGTTTTTTACCGGAATCGAAATGGAGTTTAGAAAAAATGGAAAAAGCTGGAACTTAGAGTGCTCAGATGATGTTTATTTTAGCAGGGGTGATATGCGAAAGCTTCTGTCAACAGAGGTAAGGCATGGGGATGTGCTTTCTGTCTGTTATGCATCAACGGGAAATGAAGCATTTGAATTACGCTTTTTAATTGATTTTGAAGCCAGAGTGCCGGACTATAACTATTATCTGAAAATTACCGGAACGATAGATATTGCGACTGATGCGACAGCGGATATTATTTTAAATAGCAAATTCAGTAGCGACAGCAAGATAAGACTTACCTTAAATGGTACACAGTGTCAATTGGAAGAGATTGTTTCAGAATATGGTGTATATCTGAATGGCAGAAAGCTGATGAACAAGACAGAATTGAAAGACAGTGATTTCTTTTCCGTTGCAGAATTTCATTTTTATTATAAGGACAGAAAGATATTTTTGACAGGGAAAAATCTGAAGGTCGCAAATGGTGAGATGAAGGAAGTCAGTACACATACGAATAATTTCCATTATCCGCTGTTTAATCGGAATACCAGAATAAAAAAACAGTTATCCGATGAAAAGATTGAAATCCTAGATGCACCGGCAATTCCGAAAAAACCGGAGAATAATATTGTTTTGACATTAATGCCAACAGTGGCAATGCTGGCGCTGATGATTGTTGTCCGCGGAGTTATGAATACTTCCGGAGGTTCTTATATTATTTTCAGTATATGTTCTATGGGACTTGGTATTGTAACTTCAATTCTGGGATTTGTTTCAGGAAGAAAACAATATAAACGGGAATGCGCAGAACGTATTCGTAAATATACCAATTATATTGAAAAGAAAAAGTTAGAAGTAGCAACAGAAAGACAGGAAGAACTGGATAGCTTAAATGAAATGTATTGTAATGTGCAGCAGGATATAGATACGGCAATGCATTTTGACAGAAGGCTGTTTGAAAAGACCAGGGAGGATGAAGACTTTTTACATATATATCTGGGACAGGGAACCATTGCATCCAGCCGTCCGATTGACTATAAGAAGCAGGAGCGGTTGGAGGTTGGAGATGAGCTGACGGAAATGCCTGAAAAAATTTATCAGCTTTTTGAACATATTGACGGAGCACCGATTTGCTCAGATATGAAAGATTCTAATGCAATTGGTATTGTTGGCACAAAAGAAGCTTTGTATGGAATGTTTAAGAATATCGTAATAGATATTGCGGTTCGTCATTACTATGGAGATGTCCGGCTCTATATGCTGGTGGATGATGAAAAAAGGTATCAGTGGGCACGCTTCCTGCCACATCTTATGAATGCCGGTGGAATAAGAAATATTGTTTTCGATAATGAAAGTAAAAATAATATTTTTGAGAGTCTGTTCCGGGAACTGACTTATCGGGAGCAGACAGAAGAAATCCCATACTATGGAATTGTACTTGTGGAAAATGAATTCGGCATAAAGAATCATCCGATATCCCGCTACATCGAGCAGGCATCAGAGCTTGGAATGACTTTTGTATTTTTTGAAAACAGTGCAGAGGAACTGCCGCTGCATTGTGATGAAATTATAGAATTACATTCAGAAAGTGAAGGAGTCATCTGCAAGGCAGAGGATGGAAATCAGATAAAACAATTTGAATATCATACCATAACCGATAAGCAGGCAGCAGATGTGGCAGAAAAGCTTGCCCCGGTTTATTGCGAAGAAATAAGCCTTGAGAATTCACTTAGAAAAAATATTACATTATATGAATTGCTGCATATATTTACGGTTGAAGATTTAAATCTGGCACAGCGCTGGCAGGAGTCACAGATATTTAAATCTATGGCAGCCCCATTAGGTGTAAATGCCAAGGATGAAATCGTTACACTTAATTTGCATGAGAAAGCTCATGGACCGCATGGTCTGGTGGCAGGAACAACAGGTTCCGGAAAGAGTGAGATTTTACAAAGTTATATTTTGTCGGCAGCAACAATTTTTTCATCCCTATGAAATTGGCTTCGTCATAATTGATTTTAAAGGTGGTGGAATGGTAAATCAGTTCCGAGACCTGCCTCATTTAATTGGCGCAATTACCAATATTGATGGAAATGAGGTACAGCGTTCCTTAAAATCCATCAAGGCAGAATTGATGAAAAGACAGAACCTCTTTTGCAGAAGCAGGCGTAAATCATATTGATAAATACATAGAACTGTATAAATCTTCAGGTTGGAAACAATGAAATTTTTGAATTGTTTCAATCTGCCCTATAGCGGGGCACCGGCTACGATGGAAGATACAGAGGGAAGCAAAAAGAGTTTCAAATCAGTCAGCTTAATTTTGCCGGAATGCGTAAAGTGGTATATCAGAAGAAAAAAAGAGAAACGGAAGGATGCACATAATAAGAATCAACAAGTTAGAAACAATTGTAGAATATGTTGCCGGAAACATATTACAAAGCTGCCGGATATCTGTATGCCGCATTGCCGGAAATTCTGTGATTATACAGATTCTGTAAGAGAAGAGATACCGAGGAAATTTATGCGACAGTCGGTCTGCTGGAGGGCAGACAGTTGCTGGGGGTCTGGATTTAATCACAGAATTATATGATTAATCGATTTAGCACAATGTGGAAAGTTTGCAGACCATTATTCGAAGTAAAGAAAACGCACCATCAGAACATTTGCATAATATTTTATAGAGTTCTGTATTACAAAATGGCTTTGGATGAGGCAGAATTTTATATATCTTAGATGATGATGAGAAGCTAAAAATGGGGTTTTTAAGTTGAGTTAAACAGAAGTAAAGCACAGAAAAGAATATTTGCAGAGGCAGGAGTCAGTAATTGTTGCATTGAAGCAAACGAAAAACAGATTTATCGCAGATTAGTTTTCATAGATAATCGACCGCTTTAACTGGAGGAAATGTATCTTCAAGGATCAAGGATTATCTGCGAGGAGAGTACCGCTATCAGTTGTGCAGGATGGTACCGCAGTATGAAAATATTTATTTTGATGACAAATGTAGAAAATACCAATATTGCATTTAATGCACCGGAAGGAAAAACGTGTTCTGAAAGATAATCGAATATATCTTATATTTGAAGATGCAACAATATTAAAATGTGTGATATTTCAATCAGTGTGGCAAAAAATAAAAAACCAATTGAACCATGTGATGCATTCTATATTTGTGAAATGAACTGACAAAATTAAAAACCGTAAAACTAAGTTGATGGATAATGCAAAGCAGTTAACCATGGAAAA
>VOFB01004239.1_pt1 | contig 48013 bp, 90 predicted proteins | sample 5384141 | NCBI WGS metagenome assembly VOFB01 (sample SAMN12384721, study PRJNA508395) | human gut metagenome | isolation source: healthy gut A | host: Homo sapiens | reverse complement strand
GCTTATTCAAAAATCATTTCAGCCCAGAAAGTAGTACCATTAAGCATATTAATACCTTGAGAAGATATAATACATAGGTAAGCAATATCTCACGTGTACTTAACATCTTAGCAAACACCCCATTCTTTAGGAAGAGGTAATACCTTGGTAAATACCATATAAGTATTCACGACTAGCTACAAACAAGTTGGATATTAGGTTCACCTGAAGTATTATCAACAAGTGATCCAAGAATACCATAGTGTATGAAGTAACAGGAAAACCTCCATACATACGACCGTTCTTACGATCCATCTCAGCACGAGAACCGCTATCGAACAAGTCAACAACTTTTAACTGAAATAGTAGCTCAGAATAGTGCTTGCGGATTGAAGTATGCACCATAGAAAGGATACCACACACGGCTTTTGAATACTCCTCTGCACCAAGTTTATCAAGTAACCATTACTAATAGCTTCATTCTTGATACATTGTTGGAACATCTTAGAACCACCTTTACCAGTATAAAGAACAATATTTTATTACTCAAATCAATATCATTACGAATCTCAAAGATACGAGAAAGAATCATATCAATAAGCTCAATAGTCATGAATGAGTACTCGAAGTAATTTCCGAATGCAATAAGAATATCACGAACTCCAGCACCACGAGGAATAGGTTTATTTGAATGCTTTCTTGGTTATGAATAACACCATTAATATCACGATTGTAAGAAGAAAACCACAAATCCTCTTCTAACAAACGTCTACGCATGAACTCGAACTGACGCATTTCATAAGGCATCCAAAGAGTACCTTTAGAACCATCATCATAATCAAGTTCAAACTCGGTTACGATATTAGCAATGTTACCAGTAATAATTTTGGAGAATCTATGGAAACCAAATTGGTTAGTCATTTCACTCCAAGATTCAGCAGTAGAACGAGAACCAGTAGATAATTCACCGGCAATCGTAGGAGCACCCATACCCCAATATTTACCTCTCTCAAAAATTGCTGAGATCAATAAACTCATCAGGGATTACCACCAAGGATAATCATTTCATAGATATATCCACCAGAAGCAGTTTGCTCACCATCGGTCTGCATACGAACCATGTGCTTTCCGTCAGGAGTAATAGCAGAATACTGATAAAGGAATCCAGTTATCTTGGAACTCCGCTTTGAAAGACATAAACCCTTTACCGGGGGTTTGGTAGGCGTAATCAAACGCACAATCGGGGAAGTGACAGTAGGGTTTCCCCATAATCTTCCACTTATACTGAGTATCACCAGCATTAATAGGTTTCTTGAGAGATATTCCCTTGACCTTCTGTAAGAAAAAGAAGAGGGAATTGATTACTGTTCCTACCCCAAAGATAAGTAAGAGACTTATTCAAATCGACAGCACCAAGAACATTAAAGTTCAATAGCATATCGGCATCAGAGTAAATCTCTTTGGAATACTGTTTTTTCCAATTTCTCTAAGCATAGTTACGATAATTATTTATTTGAATCAATAATACCACCGGAACAATAGGACGTCTATTAGAATTAACTTTAGTACCGCCACCTTGAGTGGATACCTTAACTTTAGGTTTACCACTAGAAGTAATGTTCAAACGACGAACAGCTTCTTGTCGTATAGATGCAGCAGCTAACTGACTAATATCAGCACCTAACAAGTTACGAAGTGCTACCATAGCGAACGTTTCATTATCAGCAAGCATATCAAAAACATCTTTCTGAGCTTGCGTATAGAAATCACCATTAACTTCAACAACAGGAGCTGTCAGATACTTAACAATATCTTTACGAGAAAGAATTTGTTCGTTACCATTAACAATTCTTTTAACACCTGCTGTTGGAATTGCAAGACCTCCGATAGTACCTTTATTAACGATCTTATCGTATAAAGAATCAGGAACGTTAAGCACTTTAGCTTTACCATTCTCATCATAGGTAATACCGTAGGCTTTATCAAGAGCTTCTTGAGCAGCTTGATATTCAGCTTCTTGCCTAGCATTTGCAGCTTCAATCTCACGTCTCTGAGCATTGGCAAGATAATCAAGACTCTCTTTAGCAGTTTCAGCTAATACTTTATCAGCTTTAGAAAAACGAATAATACGTTCGATTTGAGCATCAGAAGTACCTTTACGTTTTCAGCAGAACGAATAACAGCTTCTAACTGATCATCTGATTTATCTTCGAGGGTCATTGTAGTCCAATCAACATGATTAGCAAAACCCTCAAGAGAACCATACGTTTGTTTGTAAAGAGCAGCTTGATAAATATCCGGATTAGTACGGAAGAAATTGTTGATAGCTTCACTTTCAGCTTGACGTTTAGCAAGCTCTGCAATATCAGCATCACGTTGAGCAAGACCTTCAACGGTCATTTCATATTTCTTAGGGTACCATCAGCATTTACCGGAGTTAAACCAGAAATAGCAGAAATAGCAGAAACATCTATAGTTTCTTCTTGAGTTTTCAGCAGCAGCAAACTCATCTAACTGAGCTTTAGTGTAAACAATTTCTCCATCTTTAACGGCATTACCGTCAGCATCAAGATCATACTCAACATCACCGTCATCGGTAGTAAGAACAATCTTAGTAGGAGTTTCAGTTTCAGTTTCAGTTTTTTGAGTAGCAGTTTTAGCAGCTTCTTCTTCAGCTTTACGTTTAGCTTCTTCTTCTTCTGCTTTCTTACGTTCTTCTTCTGCTTTAGCAGCTTCTTCTGCTTCTTTAGCAGCTTTAGCCGCTTGTTCAGCAGCTATTTCTTCCGCAGTTTTAGTAATATTACTATCAGTAACACCACCGGGAACAATAGGATTTGGCATAATGTTTTATCTTTTTATAAATTAAGTTATAACAGTGACAAATGTAATAATAATATATGTATTAAAAATGGCATTAGAAATATTATTAGAAACAGCATTAGTACCGCCTATTACACGGCTCTCTGAAATTCCAATTAATTTATGCCATTTTAAGGCTTAAATGAAGACCTCTGACGAACCCAAATTTCAATCGATATAGTTGTTCAATTCAACAAAAATAAGAGCCTACATTAAGACTTCCGTGGCTTATTGGCGTTAATACGATTCATGCGCTTTTGTTCCTCAAACTTGGCACGTTCCAGATTAACTCTATCAATATCTAAGTTTAACTTAGTCATTTTAAGATAATCATCAAGAGTACCACTATTAGATTCATCTTCACTAATATAATCATTACCATTCTTATCTACTTGAAGCTTAGCATCAGTAATAATAATATTAGTAAGATTAGTATCAGCAGCAATAGCTTCCTTAGAATCGCGATCAAGTTGAGCTTGTTCAGCTTCAAATTTACGTTGAGCTTCCGCATTAGCAGCACGAGTTTGTTCAATCTCAGCATCCCACTTCTTTTGAATCTCTTCTTTTGAAGTTCAAATTGACGTTGAGCTTCGGCAGCTTCTTTAATATATTTGCGTAAAGAAGCAATGTTATGATTACAAACAGCCTCAGCAGCTACATCGTAATTTCCATTTTGAGCAGCACCAAAAGCAATTTCCTCAAGCTTACGTACTTGTTCATTAAGTTCAGCAGAGTTACCAACAAAGATACCTAAATTAGAATTAACAAAGTCAGTACCATTTACATGAACTTGAACAATCTCATTGGTATTAGGATCTACATAAGAACCTTCATAGCCATCAATCCAAGCAATTTTAGCAGCATCAAGATTAGCCATCATATCACGAGAGCGGAAGCAATCAAAGATTTTAAGTGACCACACAGATCCCATTAGAGCCTGATTAAGTCCCATCTCAGTAACAGCTTTACCGGCACGAGCTTGAATATCTCCTGCACGCTGATCGTTCATATTAGCAAGTTCATACGCTTCTTGCTTAATAGACTGCTTAATCTGATTAATAGTTATAAGATAATTAATCATTGTAGTATTAGCAATCTCTTTAATAGCTTGAAGTGATGCTTGCTGCTTAACTATTTCACTATCATCAAATACAAGAGTACCATCTCGATTAGCTGCATCAAGACGCTCTTCCATAGTCATATCTTTAGTATCAGCTAAGAAACTTTCAGGTATCAATAGCCATGATCGGAATTTACTAATAGTGCGTTCCTCAACTAAAGTATAAAGACGATAAAGAGCAAGATAAGGTAATAAGCGATAAGGAATAGGTTTAGGATTATTAAGAAGCATTAAACGACTTAAACCATTATAAGGTAATTTACAATGATTAAGATTATTCACTTCTTCACGTTGAACAATGATAGGTTGAGATTTAGTATATACACCCCAATCTTTATCACCAAAACGATAAGCTTCCCAACATTGAAGAACCCAAGTATATTCAATATCAATATCACCAAGAGTAGTATCTAAGACATAATCTTCATCAACAATCTTTTGCTCAATCTCACCATAAGCATTAGTGTAAGTAAGAACACCACGCTTCATAGGAACCTTAAAAACACAATGACGAGCTTTGAGGACCCCGGTAGAGGGCAAGGAGTGGTACGGAGCAGCATTCTGCGTATCAATCGTAGGATTAAAAGCAATCTCACGAGAACGAAGCATAACAGGAGTAACTGTATATTCACCCGTACTTTCATGATTATGAATTATATCTTTGATATAAGCAATATCTCTTTTTAGAAAGAACTTCTTGATATTCACCAATTATATCATTGATGTTAATATCAAACTCTCGCATCCCATAATCATCATCTTCAACAAAAAAGATTACCACTATCAATTCGATAATACTCAAGAGGAGAAATAATTTCAAAAATAACATCATTGTATCTTACATCACGATAAGAATAAACGCTTTCAGTACAGAACCAATAATAGAAAGCTTGAATATATTTCTCATTAGCTTTAATAAGGGAATTAAGAAGATTAAGAGTTTTCTGACCACGATCAGCTTCTTCATCAATCCAATCCTTAGCAGCTTGTTTCATAAAGTCTTCAGCAGATGGAAGATCTTTAGAAGGCTCACCGGTTTGAACACCGTTAGCATTCATGATGTTTATAAATTGCTGACGAAGAAGACCATCAAGAGCAACACGAAGATCAGCGTTACGCCTAGTGACAACATCAATATCAGCATTATAAACTTGGTAGTTATTATAGGTGTTAATGAACTCTCCTATATATTTCTCTTTAATAGGAGTAATAAAATCAACATCTCTAATCTTACCAGGCAAATCTTCTTTTCTACCATTAACGGAGTTGTAGGTCGCCATTACATACTTGTAAGTAGATTCATCTACAATTCCATTTGCAGCGTCAAGAAAGGCTTTAATATCTGCTTTATCATTATTAGAATGAGCAGTAGCAATAACCCAATCACACATAGCCTTAGTCCAAACAGCTCCACGCTTAGTAGCTTCCGAAGCAAAAAACATCAGGCTTTTCTAAAGAATTAGGAATCTTAGAAGCATCCATTTAACGACGATTTAAACGATTTGCAATACGTCTGTCATTATTCTCTGTATTACCTTCAACAAGACGCTTAGTATTTAAAGAATCTGCAAGAAAGACATACATAGCAACAATAGCAGCACTAATATGGTCGAAGTTACCCTCAGCAGTAAATCTCTGACACTCTAGAAGCAATCGAACACTACTAATAGACTTAAGTCTACGAATAGGTTTACCATCAGCAGTATATGAAAGAGGTTCATAAATAAACTCCTTTAGCATACGAAGACCATTATATTTCTTATCACCATCACCAATTACAATACCATAATCATTATTGTTAGGATTAGTCAATTTACGAGTATTAGCATTGGTTGGGTCGAGCATTAAGTAACGTCTAAGTTTATATTTAATGAAGTTAGAAACAGTCTCACCAGTACCAGCTTCCGGACAACATTCAGCATTATACATAAGACACATACCCATAGTGACTATATCATTTTGCTCCATTGTGTCCAAACGTCCTATATATTCGCATACAAGCAGTTTTTGATTTGGATATGGAGTAATAGTATTACTACGCATCCATACTTGTGCAGAATAAAGAGAATGTTTATCTGTTACGTCTTTTGAGCCTTATCTACCTTATACGCATCCACACTAACAAAATATAAATCTTTAGGCACTTCACCATTTACTAAGAACGGACGATAGTACATTCTAACGCAACCGTGAGTATCATCACGAGAACCATGCGGAACTTGATTAACAAACTCATGGAATCTACCTTTACCAAATATATCACGTTTAATACATTCAGCTTTCGGTATAAATTCAGCTTTATTAGAATTACCTAAATCATTAACGACAATCCAACCGTCTTGAAAGAATCTAGTAGCATTATCATTAATTAAATCTGAAATATGTAGATTAAGTTCAGGAGAAGCGAACATATTCTCTGTTGTATTAATGAACGCTTCGGCAGGAGTATTAGCACGTTGGGCTTTATAGATTATATGAGTTTCACTATCATTATTATGAAAGTGATTCTCTTTATCCTGTTTATCCCAAGCATAAGCAGTGAATATAATTGAATTACCACGTTCAATATAAGGTTCACAATCCCATACTTGTGGAAAAAGAAACCACATACTTCATGACGTTTATTAATATCCCAAACGTTTTCCATGCAAAGCATCTTATTCATTTTGGGATTATAAAGGCTTTACTAAATGCAGCCCAGTTAGCACCTTTTAGTACCACCCGTACCATAAACACGAATAGTACCAACAGATATAGCACCAGACTCTGTATTAGATAAAGTAACGTCAAGAGCTTTTTGGAGATTAGGACACGTACCAGCTTCCTCGAAGTCAATCTCAATAGCTTTCTTACCTACAGCAGCAGATTCATTCTTACCAATAGCAACACTATAAAGATTAGAAAGCCAACCAAAGTTTTAAGACCTTTAGTTGATACACGATAACCCATCAGTATATCATCAATAGCTTCTGAAATGTAACCTCTTTTCCAAAACGTATGTTCCTCAAAATGGTCAAGACATTTCTTAGCCATAAACGTAGTAGCACCTTTATCTGTAAGATAAGCTAATTGGTCAGCAGCAAGAGTTACCGTAACATTCGGAAATAAGTTAATTGTATTTGCAGCTTGACTACCACGTTTATATGAGAAACCTTTACGACGAGCTTTAGCCTTAGTAAGATGAAACTTATTATTAGCAATAAACTCATCTATTTTGAAGTTCCAATAGTCACCATCCCAATAACGAGGAAAACCCATAACAGTCTCAACGTGTTCAGCACCTTCACGTTTAAGTCTTGCACGTTCTTTATCATTAGGTGTACGTTCAATACGACCATAATTAAGATAAGTATAATGCGCACCGGTTATACGTAAAGGTTGAAGTAAACTTTCACGTTCCTCATCAGTAGTATTAGCATCAAAGAACTTAGGAATATCTTTATAATAAAGTTTAGCTTTAATAAAAACACCTTTCTTACGACGAGATGTTTCTCTTTGCCAAAATGATTCATAAGCCGGAGTACTAGGGTCATAATCACAATACGTACCATATTCATCAAAAGTATCAGCAGCTTTAGAAAGTCTTTCTATATTAATAACAATGAAATCAATATTCATAAGAATACCACCAGAGTTACCAATAAGAAAATCATTATCTGGATCATATAAAGGCTTATTAGTAATATAACTAATACCCTCGGATGCTTTCGGATATTTACTTTTTATCTTCACAGAGATAATCTATAAAAGGAATATCTCCACGTTTATAGCCCCACTTATTCTCAGGAGCAGCATTGATGCCATCACAACTATTTTTCCAATAAGCATGAATAAACATAAAGTTAGCAATAGCATCTTGTGAAAACTCATATTTACCATTCATAGCTTAATCAATCATATCTATTCCACCACCAACACCATTATCTATATTGTTATGCACATCCATTGAAGCAGTAAGCTCTTTACCACCACGAGCGATAATTTTCTTGAGTTTAGACTTAACGTAATTATCTTCTGCTTCTTTAAGTTCAGCAATAAGTTTAGGTAAGTCTTTACCCATCTTCGTAATCTCACGCATATAACCGAGCATACCACCGATCTCTTCTTTAGTAAAAGAGTCTTTCTTTAGGTCATTACGAAGATTCTTATTCATAACAGCCATAAGATCTTTACCAGCTTGAAGAGCATTAACAGTTTCAAAGAACGTCTGTCCAACATAATTGATATTATGCTCAACAAGCCAATTGATAGCTTCAATCATATCTTTAGTTGGTCTAAAGTCTGAATTAAGTTGAGCAACCTCAATAGCATAATCAAAAGCCTTTTGATCTTTTAAAACCATTACGATGAATATATCCGTCTTCATCAGCATAACAATCAATAAACTTAAATATTTTATACATAAGCTCTCTATCATTATGCCAATCATTATATATCTTAGCAAGAACAGGAACTTTAAGAATCTGCTCTATATTAAGAATAATTTTAGAACCTTCAACTAACCATACATGTAATGCCATAATCAATAGTTTTATCAGTTTTATTTAGGGCAATAAAAATACCCCCATCAACTTAATGATGAGGGTAAATATAAAATATATATTTGATATAACAAAAGAATTTATAAATAAATATTTAAATCAATATTATATCGATTAATACATATTCATTTTAATAGTAACAATATTAAGCTTGATAATCAATAAATATTATAAGTTCTAAAAGCTTCTGAGTATTCATATTCATAACTCTAATAGTAAATACACCATGAGTAAAATCAGAACCCACTCTAATAATAATAGGTGTAAGAACTTGGAGTCTTTCTTAAAATTACTTCAAAAGTTTTAGTAATCCCCTACTACAACAATCATTTCACTTCTATCTTGATCTTGATTAAAATCAGCAGTTGCATTTAAAGTACTATTATTACTACCTGAATCAGGTGTAACAGTCACAAAAGATTTTTTCATATAATATTAAATTACATTAATCAGTATAATTAAATTATTTTGTGTACCAGTTGTTTTAATAAATATAGCTATCTTTATATCCCTAGTAGTAGAAGCATCATGCGCAGAATTTATCTTTTGTAACAATTTCATTAATCTTAGCAGGAGTTATATTTGTAATAGATAATACTGTACCTTCATCTTCAGAATTAGGAATAACCTTTGTAGTAAATCCATTTAAAGTTATATCACCTAAAGACTGACCAGCAGAAATAAGACTTATAGAACTAATCACAGGATTATTAAATTCAACTTGTAACCTAGATACATTTTTAATAATAAATAGATTCCTTTGAGCTTAATATAAAAATTAGCAAATTTTACATCAAACATCAAACCTGTAATATCACCATCATGAGTTAATTTATAAGGTTCTTTTGTATATTGGCATTAGAAAATATATATCCACAATCAATATAAATATAAGGATTAGAATCTTGTTCTATTGATACAGATTTAGTAATACCTCCCCCTCAACCTTAAATGTAGTATATCTACTAGTATAATTCTCATTTTTATTAGCATTAACAGATAAAGTCCCATTATTTTGACCTGTATCTGGAGTAACTGTTATAAAAGCCTTATCCATAATTATATGTTACCTTTTAATTTTTGAAAATTGTCTCATAAATTCACAAATTTGAGTAGCATAAGCATCTACAACATATTCAATATCATTCGCATAATCTTCATTAGCTTGAATGAATAAACAGTGAACATACTCATGCCAAAACGTTTGAGTTCTTATAGAACTAGGAATATCTTTACTTATCTCTAAGGATAATATAGATTAAACCAAGAACGTGATCAGAAACTTCATATTGTATTCCTTGAGTAGATTGATAAAAAAACCTCAGTCATATTATAGACTTTATAGATAACTGAACCAACCTTAAAACTCTTAGGATAATCAGTATTATATTCCCAATCAAAAGTAGAATCATCCCACCAATGAGTAAATAAGAAACTCAAATGAGCCATTGCAATATCATCAAGATGAGCTTTTTTGCTATTTGAAATTCGGCATTTAAATTAAGCTCATAAGCAACAATAATAAAGAATGCTCTAACAAGTTCTCTAAGAGATGCAGTTGAATCTAAATCATCATTAATTTGTATGATACGTTTATCAAAATCAATTTCAGTAGTTTTGACATTAGCTTATTTAGCTATATAATCAAAAGAACCAATCTTAAAACTGACAGATGTTACTTTCTCATTTAAATCAGTAGGAAGAAAAGGATTAAGAAAAACTGTTTTCATATTAGAATCAATAAAGTTAAAAACATAACATTAAGACCAATAGAAACACCACCGATCTTAACCCACTTAGCAGAACGACGCATATACTTTTAAGATCTTTAATCATATCTTTATTACTCTTTTCTAATTCAACAATAGATTGCTTATAAACGTTCGCTTGATTCGTAAGAGTATAAAGAGTATGTTTCAAACCATCAATAAGAGTATCTTGCTTAACAATAATGCTCTTTAAAAGATTTGCATAAAGCTGCATCATATTCACCTTGTTTAAGAAGAATTGCAATTTTACGATTATCTTCAAGAGTATATGTAATAACAGTATCTTTAGAGACTTTCAATTCTCTGCCGTATATATCGAGCAATACTATCATCAGAAACAACATAAACATCAGAGAAGTTCTTAATATCTGTTTCATATTTAATTATAATTTTATTTGTATTAGCTTTGAGACTATCTATAAGACGTTCTTGTTTTATAGCGTAATTCTCCAAAGCAGAAATAACCCTACCAAGAGAATCCAAAGTATGATAAGGAATATCAGTTGTCGGTATTCGTTCTTCTTCATTACATTGAATAATATTAGTAAGACATAGAGCCAAAAAAAGGAGTGCTATCAACACCCCTTTTAAAATCTATTTTCATAATTTGAACTCTTTAATATTAGTAAGAGTATAAGTAAAAGAATTACCATATAAATCTTTTAGCCTTATTTACCAATGGCATAAATTTATCTTCATAATCTCTAACAGATTCAAAGACTTGACAACCAGCAGAATAAAGACCGATAGTACGAATAATTTTCCACTTAGAAGCACGATGTATATTAATACCAGCCATCTCGTAACTAATACGACCAGATAAATCAAGTTTATTATCTCGGTTATTATCACGATAAAGTGGAAGAGGTTTAACTTGAACAAGTGCAGGATAATCGCCTTTATGCTTTCCAATTTTAAAGGCATTTCTAAATTGACCTTCTTTTAAAATAGCACAACCTTTAGAATTTATAGGTTTAATTAGATTCAAATCAGAAGGATCAGTAGTTATTGAAAACCAATCATAAGTCCATTTACCATTTATTTTAGGATTGGCATCATTAGCTTTATAGAATACAAGAAGAAGATCATTAAATGTACCTGTATCAGCAGTGTTACATCTAATACCCCAAATGTTCAGATTGTAGTTACCTTTATCAAAGATAGCAAAGTCATGAACTTTAGCAATCTTACGAAGAACATGAATATTAGTCTTAGCTATGACGTCATCATAAGTAATTAAAGCATTCGTTAATTCACTCATAGTTTACTTGATATTATAATTAAACAAATTGGTATTAGCTTTACGTTCTTTATTTAATTGAGCAAGTCTATAATCACAAATGGCTTTAACCTCAGCTTTAAGGTATTTAATATCAACAAAAGTAATAACCTCTTCATGTGGCATATCATCAGGAATCAAAGGATTCTCAATAGTCCTAATATGACAAAGCATATTACCAAGGCATTTAAACCCCCATTGTTCAATCAGATAATCATACATACTTAATTGAAGAGAATAATGAATACCAGTAGAATCCTGTAAATGATTTATAGGAAACAACATAGTTTCATTAGTAACAATGTATTTATCTAAGTCAATAGTACCATCTGCTTTCTTAGCCCAATATCCACCTTCAAATCGAATAGGAGCTTTATTAGTTTTCCAATCAAGAATAAAGAACTCATCCCCTTTAACAAATAGAATATCAACAAGACCTGAAATCAAATATTCTGGATGATAAACACCAATCTCAGCATAGATCTCAAATCCCATAGAAGTCATATCCTTAATAAACTCGTAAATTTGAGGATACCTATCAGCAATACCAACAACTCGAAAATAATCAAGATCGAGTCTGCCATAACTATGAGTTCTTATAATATCATCTACTGTATAAATACGACCATCAATAAAACCATTCGCATTTAAATAGTAGTTGTTACATCTTTTTCACACATTGTTCTAGGAAATTATGCTTTTCAGTTCCCTTAGCACAAGCCTTTTCAGTTTCAATCTTCCATTCAGCAAGAATCTGTTTTAACAGTCTTACCTCTATACCGAATATATTTACTATAATTTCTATGAGTAGGAGGAACAGGACGACTACCAATATTAGCACAAGCTTCAGCAATAGCTTTCCAATCCTTTTGTTCTACAAACTTACCAATAATAGTAGTAGTAGATATATACTCTCTATCAAGAGCATCAGTATATTTATGCTTTTCCTCGTCGAAGAAGATCGGCAAGTCTCTGGGTATAATCTGCGTCATAAGCTGCTTTATCAGTAAGTTTAAGGAATAGCTTTTTTCGTAATCGTTCATAGAACGCTTTGTGACGTTCTTTCATATATTCGTATGATAAAGAAGTCATCTTATTAAAATCAAAACCACATTCAGCATAAATATCGTAAGTTTCAGGATGAATCCAATGTTTACCAAAGGAAGGTATTTCAATCTCTCTATCCACACGTTGCATTGCAGTAAGAATAGACATCCACTGACTATCTGCAATATCATTTAGAAAACGTTCAAAATCTTCTTTATTACGAATAAATGTAAGAAAGTCTCTACACCAAATCTGTTCGGGGAGTATAACGTTCAATAAAATGACGACCTTTTTTGGTCTTATAATACATCTTAGTAGGTTCCTTTCTTTACGATCTACAACTGCAACCATTCTCTCATAAAGTCTCGTGACTTGAAGAGGAAATAACCTAGCACCTTTTAGCCATAACAGAATTGGATTAATAAATCACACCACCAATTTGATTAAGAGAAATAAGATTACATTCCCAAAAATTCAACTTTACCATCTTCACCAACAATAAGCTTACTACGATCTTTAAGACCCGGACGATTTTCGACAACTCTAAAGTTATCATCCCCACCAAGAACATCAATAAGCTTTTGTCAAGATTTTTAATCTTATGACTTAGAGGTACACCTTTGCCACCATAAGACATATCAAGAACAACTTCACGTCCAAGCATATACGGCGGAACATTGTCAGGAATAGCAATACAATAAGTAGCTTTAGGAACTTCTATCGACTTTCATAACATCAGTTACTTCAAGCGGAGACATCTTATATTGATTTGCAATAATAACTCGACCTTCGCCAACCTTAATATTACAAAGAGAACCCGGCGCAACACAAGCTGTTTTAAGATTATTCTTATCAGCTTTAATAGCTTCGATTTTAGTTTGAATTGAATCCATAGTTTAAATAATTTACTTTATAAGATAATCAATGTTAATAGGTACAATCTCATAACCTCTACAAAGATCTGCGTCAGTATAAAAGGTAATATTATACAACATTAACGTAGTACTAACTGTAACAGTGTACATAGTAGTAGGTTTAAAAGGAGGACGGTCTTCAAAAGGGCAAATGACAGAAACGGAAAATCTTTTATCCAACACGTCCTCAATGTGAAACAAAGTATAAAATGAGAGTAACAGAATTACCATTAATAATAGTGGGAGTACCAACAATAGCAGCGATGTCTTCAGTTACAGCAGTAGTCAGTACTCCCTGACTTCATTATGAGTAAAAGGTCACTCACAAAGATATGAATAAATTAGATATTACAAGGGATTACTTGAATATCTTTTTTCTAAACCTTATATTTTTCTGTTTCAAAGGCAGTATTCAATAGAAATCTCAATAGTACTAGCGTCTTCACCCGGATTTGCAGCCACGCACGCAGTGCCTTGTTCTCGATGATTCATGAGGAATGATTTTCCGAATTGGAACTGCAATTTTCCATAGAGATGTTGCAGTTACAATTTCTATCACCTCACGACTATCTCCGCTTGATAGCATGGATTTAATTAAAATAAATATTAGTTTTGAACCTCACGATCCTAAGGTGAATCGTATCTATCTTATGAATACAATGATTAATGCTCCTGAAGTTAAGAAAATGAGTGCAATTGTATTGAATGCAATTACTGTTCTTAAAGACACTGAAGATTATCAAGATCGTTATCTAATTGATTGCAATGATCTAGAAGGTAATACTATTGAACGCTTGTTCATTGGTAAGAAGATCTTTGATAAGATTGATGGTCTTGTTGGTAAGATTATTGATGTAGTCTATAAAGATTGCATAGCTGATGTTACTCAGTATATTGATGATGAAGACATCAATGAAGAGGTGAAGTTTCATACGACTACACACAAGCAAGTGGTTGATGTTGTTAAGACTAATGATATTAACTTGTTGATTGCTTGTGCTAAGCATGGTATTAAGGATATGTATAATGAATTAAAAGAGTTAAACAAATGAGAGGATTAAAGACGTTATTGAAGTGCATCATCATATTGGTGGTGCTCTTCTTGTTATCAGCTGCTGAGAGTTTAGCTGATTGGTTTGCATCAGTTATTGATGGTGATGTATTTATTAGTTGCATTATTGGTGCAATTATTGTAGTTGTTGTGCTATCTATTATTAAACCTGATAAATTCAATTAAGCTATGAGTGATTACTATGAAGTTAATGGTGAAGATTCTATCGAGATTAATCCTTTTACTGAGGCATTATTAGATGAATTAGAATCTTAATGTGTTAAGAGTAGTGCTATTAGTGCTACTCTTATTTTTTTTTAGACCCTACAAACTCCGTCTAATCAACACGACTAAACCCCTTATTGTAATTGGCGGTCGTGGTGATCGTCCTAGAAATTCTAATATTTAAAGTTATGGCAGATGAATTAAAAAATCCAATGAGACGTTCAGTTATCGGTGAAATTATCTCTATTAAAGAGATCAACAAAGACGACTTTAAAGAAGGTAAATTTCGGCATGATTGTCGGATTGTTCGTGTTGATCCTCTGAATGGTGCTCCACTTGTTGATGTTTACATCACTAATGATCAGTATGACAAATACGGTCTTAATGCGATTATATTCGCAGGTAATGTTGTGAACTTCAGCATTGATGAGAATATTGCAGGTGAGACCGGTTATATCGACCCTGATACCAAGGAATGGACGTATCATACAAAGACACTTAACAGCTTTGCAGGTGCTGACAATGTTGGTAGCTTAGGTCTTATCGGTGTATTCGGTAAACTTGGTGTTGGTGCAGATATTGTTTCCGGCTTCATCAAGAACATCGAGACAGCTCGTAAGCAACGTGAAGCTGTTGCTAAGCCTAAAGCGGTTGAAGCTGTTGCTACTGAACAAGCAGAAGAAACTGCGTAAATTCCGTGAGGTGGTGCTGAGTATACTCTCAGTGCTGCCTCTTTTTTGTTACTTAATTAATCCGACTAATGATCATGAAATTACACGTTATTTATAAAGGTCAAACTGTTGATATTTCTTATGATTTACTTTACATCAATACTGATGAAGTGAATATAAGATTCTCTAATTCAAATGCACAGAGTTGTAAATTTTTAACACAATATCTTGAAGCTAATCGTTTTGATTACGTTCTTAAAGATAGAGAAGACTATAAGGAGATTGTCACACTTCCGGATATATTTGCGCTTACTCTAAGTACAAAAGGTACATATCGTTCTCCAGTTGTTAAAGATAATCTCTATGATGCTATTATTAAACGCAGTAATGACATCGAGTTAGCTCATAATGTTATTAGAGAATTTAAGCGTAATGTTAAGATAATTGATGCTAAGCTTGCTGATATGCAAGATGATTTAAGTAAATCTGAATATGCTCGAAGCATTGATAATATTACTAAAGAAATACTTGAATTTAAACGCTGTAAACAGCTTGAAGCCTTAGCATTAACAGAAGAACATCTTGATGTTTCACGTGAAACAATGCCGACAGTTGAGACGTTGGAAGTGGCTTACGAAGTATCGACGTTATTCAAACTTGAAGACTTTGCGAAGCTTCTATATATTTACAGGTATTTGGAAGATCAATCGAAATTGTCTAAGAAATATCAGAAGGTATATAATGTATTAGACAAATTGGAGAAGTATATGTACCCGGAATATGTTAAAGAAGTTGAAGCGTTAGGACAGAATTTATTTGCTGAATTGCAAGAGAAAGCTGCGAAATGGGCGGAGAATGAACCGAATATTAGTGAGTGGATACGGGAGAAATGTAGGCAGTTTGGATTTGAGGTTGAGAGTGAGGATGAGGATTAGAAATGGGATTTGTAGCCGCATCTCCACAACCATTCGCAATACCATCTTCAAAAAACATCTTCTCACGCGCCTCTCCGACGTTCAAATATTGCAAATTAAAATCAGAATATTTCAACCTGAAAATAAATCGTAAAAAGTTTTGAATTAGCATTAGAATGTATGCAATTAAAATCTGTGAAGTATTAGCACTATTTGCAAATTAAAATCAGAGAGCTTCACGCCAAGAATATAAAACTGCAAAAAGTTTTGAATTAGAATCTAAATTTGCGGAAATAGAATCTGCGAAGTTATACTAGTAATTGCAAATTAAAATCAAAATATTGAACACCGAATATCGAGAGTTATAAAAAGTTTTGAATTAGCAATAGAAAAGATGTACTTTGATGCTTTGAATTTATATGCAGAATATCAGTAGTAATTGCAAATTAAAATCAAAGTATTTCATACAGAGAATCGAAAACTGTAAAAGTTTAGAATTAACTGTAGAAAAGATGCAATTAAAAAGCCTAGAATTTATATGCGAAATACTAGAAACAATGCAGAATACTCTAAAATGCGAATCTGAATCTTTAAAGAATTTAGAGTAAACATTAGAGTATATGCAGTTGAAAGACTCAAAGTGTTAGTACTAGATTCAAAATTAATTCAAATACTTACAAAACATCGAATCCAAATAGCAATATGATTTGAATTAGAATCAGAATGAGTATTCTCAAAACTCTTAATATTTGCAATTGTATCAATGTTATATTCAGTATAATTAATGCAGAATAGAGTAATTTAAATACAATTAAGAGTATAGAGTATAAAATATGCAGTATTCAGTGAGCTATTAAATGCTTTAGAAATATTCGCAGAAATATTCGCAATAAATTCTAGCATATTCAAAACAATTCACATTAACACTCCGAATATCAAAATACTTCGAATTAGCATCAATATAATTTGAAGTAAACTTAGATATTTTTAGATTAATTATTTAAGCTTTATAACTAATACTATATCTCATTGAATTTGTAATATTGGTTTCATTTAAAACATTAAGCGTATGGTAGTATATATTAAAGACCGAATAACAGATGAAGTTATAGCAGTAACTTATGATGTATTCGTAGTATATGGAAACGAATTAATATTCACTAAACAGAAAGCAGCAAAAGCTATTGCAAATAATTTAAGTGATTCAATATTATTTTTAGTACATAGAGAAGCAAAGCACTTTATCTCGTATTCAGCAGAAATTGATCAATCAATTGTAATATTAAATAAGAATTTAATTGCAGTTACAATGGACAGTGAAAACAAAGAGTATGAGATAAATCACTTAGAGTATAAAAACCAATTAGAACAATGGAAACATGACATCGAGAACTCTAAGAATAGTTGTAACTGATATTGAAGCAGAATGGTTAGTTCCAGTAACAGCATCAATATCATGGGTAGATTACCAATTAGTTCTTAAATTAACATCGTCACGAACAAGACACGGGGTACAAGAGTTTCTTAGAAGAAACAACATACCTGTAATAGAATTCGTAGATGAAAAAGAATTAATAGTAGATCCGAGTGAATTACAAGAAGTATCTATAAAAGAATCAATATAACAACAAAGGAGCTTTTAGAGAGACTGAATGACGATGAGTATTAATCTTAATATTATCAATAATGGTTATAAGATTAACTATAGTATGTGTAAGGCATAATGTGACAATGGAAATATTGTGTCACAAAGATACCGAATGTATAGTATCAGATGAAACAATAGAAATAAAAGCAACATCAGATAAAGTAAGAAATAAAATCAAAGATTTTTGTAAATTCGCAAGAATAAGTGTAAAAGAATATCCAATTATTCATAAACTTGTAATATCAAGAGAATCAAAGAAGATATTCGTAAAGACTTTTAACAATCAGTAGAGCTTTCCAATCCCCAATAGGGAACAAGGACTGGAAGGAGCAGCATTCAGCATCCCTATAGTAATAACTTTAGAAATGGAAGATTATTTTACAACAGAAGAAATAGTAGGAGCATTAGTATTCATATTTTTAGCAATTGTACCTCCATTAATATTGGAGTATCGAGAGAAACATCGTAAGTAGTATTAATATTAATATTTAATAATTATGGCATTTATAGGATTTTTAGCTGTAGTATTAATATTATTTCTATTATTCCGTTTGTATATATACAATCTCGAATCAGAAGAACGTAAAAGAAATATGAGAAAAAAGCCTATAAAAATTAATGAGGAATCTCATGTTCAATTTCATTATTTTGATGAAGAGGATAATTGTATAGAAGATTATGAAGAATATACGAATCGTATGCAAGAAATATGGGGATATGATCCGTATAATGTTGAACCAATAGAAAGTTATTGTGAAAGAGCAATACATATAGAATAATATTAAATTGCATTACCACTATGAGAAAGAAACTTCTCACAACCAAAGAAATTAAAAGATATATCAAGACACATGATACGATAGAAGAAGTATTGTATTGTTTAGTGTTTTTCTTAGTACCATTTGTATTTTACTTAGCAGCACATTTCAAATATCTATTTGACTATGTGAATGATGATGAACTTCAAGTGTACTTAGAAGCTGAAAAGAGATATTCAGCAGCAACAAGAATATGGTTATTAGCAATAATAGCAATACTCTTAATAATACTGATAGTAAAGATTTGACCGCCATATATTGAGAATGAGCCTTTATTTAATGGAGATGACCTCTCGGTTGTCTCCATATAATTAAGGTCACAGAGAGCAAATGCAAACGTTTTTAAATGGCATTTCAAGTCTGACTTCTGGTATGGCAAGATTGGTTATAAATAAAAGTAAACGCAAAATTCTATGTTCGTAATAGTAGCATCAAGTGCAAAATCAGATATTGAATCAAAGGAATGTGTATGCTTAGCAAAAGTAGACAAAATAGAAACATACTTTGATAAAACAAGAGTTACATTCGCATCATTAGACGCAAAAAGAATGATGCAGAGTATGAATTAGAAGGAACAGATGTAAACTATGAATTTGTGACTTCATTAACGTTAGAGTTTAAACAAACACAAATAATCGCAATAATGCCTTAAAAGATGTATATACAAATAAAATCAAAATCATGTACAACATCAGTAATTACTGTTGTATCTGTGAAAGAAAAAGATCTCAATGAGGTAGAAATAAAATTCAAAGATAAAGAGTCATTAAAATTAGCAAGACTAAACTTATCTAACGTAGGTTTAACTGTATCCGAACGTGCGTTTAGAAGAATGAGAATAAAAGGATACAAACAGTTATTAATTAAATAAATTGTAATTATGGAAATACAAGTAGCACAAGTGAACAAAGCAACCATTAAGGATGTTATTAGTATTCGTAGTAATGATGCTAATAGCGCAGTAGTTGTATTTAAAGATGCAGCAGCATTTAATACAGCTAAAAAGATATTATCATCAGCTAAGATGAAATTTACGCCATTACACGTAACACCAATGTTGTATTTACCACAAGGTACAGCATTACTCGTAACAGTGTGAGTATATGGAATATTCTAAAGAGTTTCTATCTCAATTTTAAAGTAGATGCAACAAACTATACGTATGTGCCAGTTGATAATCAACCACACGTAGTACCACTTATAAGAAAAGGTACAACAAAAAGTTTGAAGCATTAGTATATGCAGAAGAAGTATCTTTACAATCATTTCAATGTGCAGCAATACAATGTGATTTAAAGTTATTATATAATTGCATTGGTTGTCGATGTTTGCCGGGTGGACGTAAAGATGGAAAAGCCGTAGTATTTAAAATAGAATACATTTATCAAGTACATAAACAGTGATATATTTAAACCTAGCTTATTTCCAGATAAGGATAAGATCGAGTTTGTAAAGCTAGTGCAGCAAGAGTACAAGTACATAGGTTCAATAAAATATAGACCGAGTTTAACATTATGGCAATTTAACATAGAAACGGAAAAAAATTAAAATCCGTAAAAGTAACAGTTAAAGAGCAATTAGTATGGACGTCTAAAAGGTAATTGTACTAAGAAGACACGTAGCGTCATTTACGAGGACAAATGCGTTTACGTGCAGGCGTTAAATAGAAAGAACGCTGAAAAGAAGATCCTCAGATTTATTAACAATGTAATTAGAAAAAGACAAGAGAATCAATGATTGTACATTTTATTATTTTATAGTTTACAGTAGCATTACTAATTGTATTAGTTATGTTTTTAGTGGATTCAATAGGTTATATGTATTATCACCGAATGGAAATGGTTTGGTACGTTCAAATGATGATAGCATTAGTGTTATCATTATTCATTTTAGGTGGAATAGTATTAATTGCATTCACACTTGAATCATTTTGTTCAGTTGTAGGTCTATTGCAAGACGTATCTGTAACTGCATTATCACCGAGATAAGTGTTTGATTATTAGGTTAAGTCAAAATTAATGCTTATCTTTGTAGGCTTTATGATGTTTGAGTTTCAAACGTAGTTATTAATCTATTTATTAATCTTTCTTATTATATGGCGAAAAAGGAAAATCTAAAGACATTTGTTATTCAACAAAGTGATATTGATAAGGCTATTAATTATCACTTAGATAAAGGCGGTAAAGATCATAGATATCTTGCTGATTGTTTAGAGCGTGAAATGTTTTACAGTTATTGCTGGGAAACTATTCATCGTTCTGTTCGTCCGTGGGATGGCTTTCGAAAGATATTAAATACTGTTGTTGATAGTTTGTTTTGTGATATGCCTTCGATTACAATTAAAACAATTGCAATTGACGGTGCTATTACGTTCCGAACTGCTCAATGTAATGGTGTGAGATAATGAGTGGTGGATGCAGTAATTGCGAATCTAGACAGCGTAGGGTAATGACCCTCGTTGTCTAGTTTGTATTTATTTCAATCCTGCAATATTTAATAAAGGTTTTACTAATGTTAAATCACAACATTTTATTACTAAAGTTGAGAAAGCAATTAAAGACGCTAAAGTATTCAGAGATAAGGCTAAGATTGCTGATTTACGACTTAAAGTTAAAGATGTTGATAAAATTCTTAATTCAAATGATAATTCTCGTATATTTCAAGAGATATTTGATGATAAGAAAGAGCATTGGCAAAAACTTGGACTTAATGTTGCAGATATATGTGAATTTGAAGATGCACATAAAGAAGTTTCTGAAGTTCATGAAAGTGATAAAAAGTAATTTCTATTTTACATTTCCATGTTCTACAAGACTTAGAAATAAATATGTTCGCATTTATGGAACTGATATTTCGACGAGCTGCTATTGAAAAGATGTACCCTGATACTGATTATATTCAATATGATTCTGTAGAATGGAATACTCTAATAAATATACTCGTCGTAAACCTTGTGATTGTTATACAGAATGGATATAGAAAAAGCTTTTGAGAGTATTCAAAATAATCTCATTGTTACTAGAGAACGTGATCATTGTATTACTCAAGTTTGTCCTTGTTGTAGTAAGTATAAGTTTAGTGCCGATCCTAGCAATGTTATGGGTAATTGCCTAGATTGTGGATATACTGTTATGAATAACAGAGGTACTATTGAGAGATTCAAAGGACAAGGTGTATTTGCACTATCTCGTGGTGCTAAAGGTGGTATCTTTTCAATTGTTGAAGGCGGATGGGAAGCCGCAATTGAAACACTACCTAAAGCTGTTGCAAATGCGTTTGATTGTACGATTAATGAACTTGATTATTGTATTCTTCATTCTGTTAAAGATGATAAAGTAGTTACTATTGATTTTAAAGGTATGCTCTAAGTTCCGCCCCGTTCCAGTCCTATCTCCCTACTGGGGTCTGGAAATGCTACGTGGAGTGATGCTAATACTAAAGTATATATTATGACTGAAATAGACTTTGTTGTTGGTGATAGAGTTGTTACCTCTAGGGGAATCTATGGTACTATTGTATCTATTGATGAGAGTGCTGATACTTCTCAAGTTAATATTGGTAGCAAAACTGTCACTCTGTATAATAATCAGTTATGGTTGGTTAAGAATCGAATTTCTGTTGTTTGTTATTATACAGATGGTTATGAAAATTATAATAGGCTTGTTACACTTCCTAAACAGTTTAAACTATATGACTTTACTAAGCCATTAGATAATGAATTGTTGGATTATTGTAAAAGGCTATTACTAAAAGTGTTAAAGGTATTTTTACGATTACGAAAATTGAAATTTAAATATGAAAGCAAATCTTACTTATTCTCTTATCTCTGCTGATTTAAAGCAAAGGAATGTATTTGTTGATCAATGATCATCTTGGTTATGTTAGTCGTATGAATGGCGATGAAGTGATTATTTCGTTTTATTTCGAAGACGATAAAGTCATTAAGCTTGCTAAGCAAACTATGACTCGTGAAGATGCTATTCGTACTTATGGCGAATCTGTGATCAAGTTGATTGCAATTGTTGATGGGAATCCTATTTCCATTAATCATCAGAATTATAAGAAGATTTTTACTCCTATGCTTACATTTGCTAAAGGCGCAGAAGAATCTTATATTGGTGAATTTATTCGTACTAAAGAAGGTCGTAATCCTCTATATGGTGAAGTATCTTCGGTTTATTCTATGCTTAAAAGTGGTGATACTGTTACTATTACAAGTCTTGAAGTTGTTGATCGTTACAGTTTGTATGATTCTACCAAAAAGACTTGTTAAAGTCAAAGAAAAGAAATCGGTTCTAAATTCTTAGTTACTCGTATTGATGATGAGAAAGAAGAACTTCTTGTTAATCGTAACGATGTAACTCTTGGTGAAAAAAGATAAATATGATTTATTTAATGTTATGAATTTTGATGCGTTAAAGAATCTCATTGCAAGCGGTGAAGCAAAGACTGTTGAAGCTAAAGGTAAAAACAAAATCTGAAGCTAATCCTAATGGTAATGCTTTTTATCGTTTGCATAAGAGCAAATGGAAAGCTACTTATAGTAAACTTGAAGGTCAAGATCATTATCAGTGGCTTGCTGTTCGTGAAGAAGATGAAGCAAACAATGAAGCTAAACTCGTTGTTCCTATCTCTGTTCCTATTACAAATATTCCGAAACATCAATTCAGTGGTTTCGATAATGAGTATTGGATTCCGGGTACAATTCGTGAAATGAATCAAGCTAAGGCTGATCTTAAGAATTTTGTTCCTTTTAGGGAAGGTCTTCCGATCTTTGGTAAACTTACTACTACTGTTCTTAATGGTAAAGAGTTTACTTATTTTCTTCTTGATAACATTAAACAAGAATCTGTTAATCACTACATCTTTAAGCATCGGGATATTACCGAGGAACGCCGGAGTGAATTAACCATTAAGAAGCTACCTACGCTTTAATACAAGCTCGTAGAGACACTTTTGTATTGAAATAAACCAATTGGTTCACTTTAATATAAAGTGTCTCTATGGGTCTAAAATGAGCCAAAATGAGGATAGTTAAAATTGAAGTGCCTGTTTATAGGTATACTGAACTTAGTGATAGTGCTAAAGAAACTGCTAAAAGTAATATTCTTAGTATTACACGTAATGCTCAAGATTTTACTGATTTTGTTAAGCATACTCTTGATGTTTTAGGTGTTGAAGAATCTGAGGTTTATTATAGTCTTGGTAATTGTCAAGGAGATGGTCTTTGTTTCACTGGTCGTATTACATGGAATAAAGCTATGGAGATTTCCTATATTAAGAATAGTGTTGATAAGTTAGATAAAGTCTTTGTTGCTTGCTGTGAAGATTGTGTTTATTCTATTAATTTTTATAAATTTAATAGAATGTATAATTATTGTCATACAGTTACCGTTGAATTTGAAGATAGTAGTTGGATGCACTCTGTAGATTTTACTAAGCTTAAAGATATATTTCTTAATTGGTATGAAGCTCTTTGTGCTAAGTTTGAAAAACAAGGTTATAAATGGTTTTATGAGATTAGTGAAGAAGATGTTGCTGAGTATTGTAATAATAACGATATAGAATTTACAGCTGATGGAAACGTCTTTATTGAACCTACTTAAACCTTATGAAGATATTAGTATTGCTTTTCAACGTTATCTTCTCCAAGTCACTAATGGTAGTGGTAATTTTATTGAATTTGCTACTACGTTATCTTGGCGTATGCAATTGGGGATGGTTCTGGAGTTTCTCGATATTGTTTATGATGTCACAATTTCTATATTTCCTAACGGAGGAGCTGTTATCAAAAGTATTAACGGAAGACAAATGGTTGCTGATGTGTATACAACTACTGAACCTGTCCACCCGCTTGTTCGTTATTACAATACTATTAATGTTGCTTGTAAATACATTTTAAAGCCTTTTTTGATATGATTAAAATTAAACTTATTGGTCAAGAGCTTAGTGGTAATCTTTATATTACTGAAAGAGGTACTTATATTATGGATACAAATTTTTTCTAAAAGTAAAGATACATTTCGTATGAATTTGCATACTCTTAGTTGGAATAATCCTGATGGTGAGCCTAATAAAAAGCTCTTAAATCTGATAAATTTGTTGTTGTAAATGAGTTCTGATTTTTTAATAAAGATGCACTACTTAAGTCTGCCAAACGTATTAACGTTTCTTATTTTAAAGAACAACAAGAAGATGCTATTAATACTATTTGGCAATGGTGGCAATCACAATCCATAAGTTTTACCCTTAGTGGTTATGCTGGTACTGGTAAAACTTTTATTATGCGTCATCTTGTACGTTATTTGATAGTTGAAAAGGTTTGTGTTACAGCTCCAACTCATAAAGCTCTTCGAGTTCTTGAAAATAGTTCCGGTAAGAAAGGTATGACTATTCAATCTCTATGTGGTCTTAGACCTGATGTAGATATTGAAGATTATAACATTGAGAATCCTTCTTTTAAGGTTATAGGTGAACAGAAAATGAGAGGTTATAGACTTGTCATTATTGATGAGTGTTCTATGATTAATCCTGGTCTGTTTAATCTACTCATAAAGACGGCTATTCAGTGTCGATGTAAACTCCTATTCTTAGGGGATGAACTTCAGATTCCTTATGTTGTTGCTAAAGGAAAAGGTGAAGAAGATACTTATAATCGTATTAGTCCTTCTTTTTACTCATACTGATGTTCAATTTCGTTTAACTCAAATTGTTAGACAAGAGGCTGGTAATCCTTTGCTTGAACTGTTTGGTATTATTCGCTCTGATTTGATTAATGGTACTGCTAATTTCTATCAGTATATTCTTCAAACTCGTGAAGCTATTAATGCTCAAGGTGAAGGTTTTACTATTATGAATAAACTTGATTTCCGCAATAAGGTTATTGAAATGTTTAGTTCTGATAACTTTAGTAAGGATATTAATTATGTTAGACTTATTGCTTTTACTAATGATTGTATTGGATTTTGGAATACTTTTTATTCGTGATGGTGTTCTGAATAATCCTCAAGGTATGATAACGAAAGATGATATGTTTACTGCATATCGTACTGTATTTGATGAATACAAATCTCCCATTATTATTAATAGTGAAGATTATGTTGTTCATGATGTTCGGTATTATGTAGCAGATAATGGTCTTGCTTGTTATTGTATTACATTGAGGTCTGCATTTGATGGTAAAGTTACTCCTATGTTTAAGATCATTGATTTTTGGGATTCTAATAACATGGATAACTTCGGTGCTATGCTAAATGCAATTCATTATAAAGCTCTTACTGGTACTGATCGTAGTAGATGGTTTAGATACTTTAGATTTAAAGATATTCATCTTACTATGACCGACTATAGACTTAATGCTGCTAACAAGAATAGACTCGTTGCTAAAGATATTGATTATGGTTATGGTATAACCGCACATAAGAGCCAAGGTTCTACCTTTGAAAATGTTTGTATTGATCTTGATGATATTATCTATTTTCAAACTAAGTGGGGTAAGCGTATTAGACGTAACTCTGCTGAAGCTCTTAGACTTCTTTATGTAGCTATGAGTAGAGCTACTAAACATGCTTATTTAAAATTATGAGTAAAAATATTATACTTAGTGAAAAACATGAAGTTAATCCAAGTATTACTGTTTGTCCTATTTGTGGCAAAGAAATAGGTATTGCTTTATTAGGTAAACTTAAAGGAAATGAAGAGGCTCCTAGAAAAATTATAGGAGATCTTTGTGATGATTGCATTTCTAAATTAGGTAATGATAAAATTTATATTCTTGCTATAAATGATCAAGGATATGGTACAAAAGCTATTATTATTGAAAGATCTGCACTTAATATTCCTGTTAAAGGTTATATGACTCTTATGAAAGAAAATGAATTTGATAAAGTATTTAAACATTAAATTATGCTTACAACCGAAGATCAAATTCAAGATATAGATAAGATTTATGTCTTGAAAGAATGCTGGACAGCTCCTTGTGGTATGGGTAGTAATCAACGTATTATTCATAATCGTTGGATGGTTCCTATTACTTGGGTTGCTGAGCAATGTTCTATGAGTGCTGTTCAAGTTCTCGAAGAACATTTGTTTGCTAGTGGTTTAAATGTTGATACTGTTGGTAAGATGGAATTCCTTAAAGCTAGAGCTAATCTTAAGGGATATGATCTTACTGCTGTTGTTTGTTCAACTCTGAAATACGAAGACGGAACTTCTATTTATGCCGATACTACCGAAGAAGACAGAAAATAGATTACCAATTTCTACAGATATTTTGATTAATGGTATTGCTTTTACCATTACTAGATGTACGTTTTAAGAATATAAGATGAGGTATAATATAAATTCTGATGAATTTGATGATCTTGATAAAGGTTATGAATGTGTTTATAGTCCTTATCATATTATATTTATACCTGATATTATGGCTATTGATATGTTTAATCTTTAATCTAATTATATTATGGTTATAGTTAAAGTTACAATGTCTAATGGAAATACTCTTTGTCAATATGAACTTAATACAGTTCAAGACGGAGAAGAAGTATTGGCTAATACGAAACGAGCTGTTAAAGCTATCAATTCAGATTTGAATGTTGATATTTATGATGAAACAAATAATAGTGTTGAAGCTGTTATTCATAATATCATGCACGATGTTATCGGTTATTGTGCTAAGAATACTCGTTAAGTTGCAGATGCTCCGCTCCCTACCACTCCTTCATCCCTACTGGGGTTTGCAAAGTTTACTAAATGTTATTGATATGACATTAACTGATGAAGAATATAAAGCGTTAGATGAAGCTGAATACATGATTGATGATGTTCTTGTTGAAGCTTCTCCTATTTCGTTTGGTGCTTATTGTGAAAAGTATTCGTTTGATTCTACCGAATATGATTTTGATGTAAAAGGATATGATGTTAAGATTTTTTAGAGATGCTGAATCTTTTCATACTGTCTTTATGCAACGTAATCTGTTTGAACGAATTGCTGCTAAAAGTAATTATTGATGCAAACGAGATTTTCTAATATGTTTGAAGATGCGTCTGATGAATTACGTGAAGATGATTATTGTGATAAGTGTGATCTATGTGTGCGGAACTCTCTAATCCCCAGTAGGGGACAAGGACTGGAAGGGAGCGGAACTATCCTACATTTAGTTGCTGCTCCTAGTCCTGCTGATAGAAAAACTAAATACGTACTTAGTGGTAACACAGGTAAATTCATTAGACGTATTCTTGAAGATAAGAAATTACTTGCTTTATCGTATATTACTTCTGTTGTTAAATGTGGTACATCTCAGACTATTAATGCGAAAGCTATTACTGAATGTTTTCCTAGACTTCAAAGAGAGATTGCTAGAGTTGAACCTAGTATGTTCATAACTTATGGTAAAGATCCGTATTTTATTATTAGTGGAGGTAAAGCTTTTCCTAAAGGTGGAGAAGGTATTGATATACTTCCTAATGGTAAAATACATATTTATACTATGAGTCTTGAATATATGCGTAAGAATAATGACTATAGTTATCTCGATAGAGCGTATGATACTGCTGTTATTGCTTATCGTAAATTTGTTAATCAATGGGTTATTTTAAAATGATATATTATTACGAATGATGTTTCTAATGATTATATTATTCATGAATGATTTATTAATTTTAATTGCGTAAATCAAGTTTATATATTAAATTTACGTAAGTTTAATTTTAAATTTATTTATTATGTATGAAAATGAAATTTGGAAACCTATCAATCGTTTAAATGATCTTTTTTTGGTTCGTAGAGCTTATTATGCTAATCAATATGGTCATATTAAATCTGTTAATTTATCTAATAACACATTTAAGATTATTCGAGAGTTTAATCAAAATGAAATGGGTTATTGTAGATTTACTGTTTGTATTAATAGTATAAATAGAACTTTTATATTCATCAATTAGTAGCTGATGCTTGGCTTCCTAATCCTGATAATTTACCTTATATTAATCATAAGAATGAAATTAAGTATGATAATAGGGTAGAAAATTTAGAATGGTGTACTGCTAAGTATAATTCTACATATAATAATGTTAGAAAAAAGAGCAGGGGATACTAAAGCTATACCTGTAAAAGTATATAATACTAATGGTGAATATATAGATATTTTTAGAAGTGGTAAAGAAGCTTCTGAATTTACTAAAGTTCCCTAGAGGTTCTATAAGTTTATGCCTTAGAGGTAAACAATTTTCAGCTAAAGGATATATTTTTTATTAAAGAATATAATGGTTATCCTTTATCTTATTATTTAAATAACATACGTATGAAAAAAATAGCAATATAAAGATAATCATTTAATTGCTGTATATAATAGTATAGTAGAAGCTTCAGAAATTACAGGTATTGATGATGCTTCTATATCTAAGTGTGTTAATGGCGATTTGAATACAGCTGGTGGATTTATTTGGAAACATAAAACTTATGAATAAAGTTCTTACTTACATATACGATTTAGAAGTATATTGTAATTGTTTTATGGCATCTTTCATTCCTTATGGTATTCCACAAGACGTTATTGATTTATATATTGCTGCTGATATAGCTAAGAATAAAAAAGATAAACGTCTTATTCTTGAAGCTATGGGTGTTAAGACTTTTATTATTTATAGAGCTTATCATGAAGATAAATTTGAACGTCAAAAATATGACACCTGCTTCATGGGATGATTCTAATAATATTAGTAGTGGTATTGAAGAACTTTATATGTTCTTTAAAAAGTCATAAAATAATTATAGGTTATAATAGTTTTTAATTATGATATGACTATGCTTGATATATTTATTCATTACGCTCCTACATTTGATTGGAAGACTGGTCTTCGTGAAGATACTTATGGTAGGAAGCAACATATAACTGAATTTCTATTCGAGCATTCTCAGAAAGCTGTTGATAAGGATATGGGTGGTAAAACATATCGTAGACTTCTTGATTTTTATAAAGGTCGTAGATATTTCCGTCCTTTTACCGATTTTGATATTCAAAAAGATTTTATATCTTGATGCTACATTTGTTGCTCTTAAAGCTGTTATGATAGTTCTGAAAATGGTATCGTATTCAAGATTTACCTATTCATTGGAGTTATCGTATTAAACGTGATGAGATAGCACTTGTAACAGATTATAATATTAATGATGTTCTTGGTACTGATGCTCTTGTTAAGAATCAACAGAAAGAATTAGATCTTCGTGCAAAGCTAAGTGAGATGTATGCTATTGATCTACGTAATATGTCTCGTAGTTCTATTGGTAAAAATCTAATGACTAAGTTCTATTCTGAATGGTCAGGTATGCCTTCTTATGAGTTTGTTGATCTTAGAACTGAACGCAGTGCTGTGCCTATTGGTAAAGTTGTCAAAGATAGTATTCAATTTAAGACTCCTTTTTATAGGAAGATTCTTGAATCTATTCAGAGATATAGTATTTATATTGGTCTTGGTAGCCCTAAGCAAAGTGAACTTAAATGTGAATCTATTGCTAATGGAATCGTTGTTACTACATGGAGAAAGAGTTTTCAATCTTTAGAATTTCTTTCTCATGATAAGGGTTATACAATGGCAAAGGTGGTCTTCATAGTAAAGATGATCCTCGTGTCATTTGGGCTGAATCTGGTGAGATTCTTGCTGACCCTGATGTTACTAGTATGTATCCCAGTTTTATTGTTGAATATGGTGTTGCGCCTCATCATTTATCTAAACAAGTCTTTGTTGGTATTGTTAAATGGTTACGTGAAACTCGTGTTGAAGCTAAACATACTGGGAGAAAGTTAGAAGCTGATGCTCTTAAGATTGTGATCAATAGAATTTATGGTGCTCTTAATGATGCTATGGATTATCTATATGATCCTGAATGTACTTATACTGTAACGATTAATCTGCAATTACTACTATGTGGTTTGATAGAAGCATTTGAGTTGAATAACTTCGATGTGTTATCTGCAAATACAGATGGTCTACTTGTTAGATTACCTCTTAATCGTCAAGGTGTGTTTAAACATATCTGTAATGAATGGAGTGCTTATAGTAAATTAGATCTTGAAACTGAAAAGTTTGAGAAGTATTGTAGAAGTGCTGTTAATGATTATATTGCTGTTGGATATGGTTTCTATGACGCTTTACAAGAATATAATCGTTGTGGTGTCTGGATTGATTCTAAAGATAATACTTACACTACACGTCAAGCTATTGAAGATAAATTTATTAAGTTTAAAGGTTATTTTCTTCAAGATCCTGAATACAATAAAGGTTTTGTTTATCCTGTTGTTAAGAAAGCTCTTAAAGAATATTTCCTTTATGGTGTTGATATTACTGAATTTATTAAAAATTATATCAATACTTCTCGTACTGCCATTTATGATTACTGTTTTAGTCAGAAAGTTGCTGGTAAATATACTACAATTTATAAGACAGTTAGAGATGGTAAACCTGTTTATATTAAGTGTCAAAAGCATAATCGTTTTTATATTTGTAAAAGTGGTGGAGGTGCTATAACGAAAGCTATTGTTCTGATTCTGATAATATAGCGTATGGTGATGATATTAGTGGAATAGTTGTTGAAGAAGAGAAGTCGCTTGTTGCTGGTCAGAGAGTAGCTTTGTTTAATGATTACGAATATAAAGAAGATTATAATCTTAATTATGGTTTTTATATTAATGAAGCCTATAAGATTCTTTATGGTAATGGTAAAACAGGTAAAGGTGAACGTCGTGGTATTAACAATAATAGTAATAACTTGTTTGGTTGGTAAGATATGAAGAGAGATAGAGCTGTTATTTATAAAGATTTTTATACCAATAAATTCTCAGCTGTTAAAGCTGTTATTGTTGTGTATTTAGATGCTGCCTTTGAAGATTTCTTTACTCAATATCCTTTCAATAGTAAGAACTTTAAAGATTATGATCATGATAAGATGCTTAAACATATTGTTTTTGATCTTTGTCGCATCATGGGTGATGCTGGCTTTAGATTATATGAATTATTAACTGATTATGTTGATGATGTATATAATCGTAATGAGATAGAACAATGCGCTAGAGCTGTTCTTGATAATATTAAACTTACAGATGTTAATTAAGATAGATGAAAGATTACGATATTTCTGAAAATATAAGCGTATTTATCAGGGTATTCTTAAATGGAAACAAGCTGGTTATAAAGGTCTATTTCAATATACTGAACGTATTGATATTCCTCTTGTAATTAGTGAGGTTATTCAACATGTAGCTAATCAAGTTGAAGCTGATCCTTATGTTCACATTGTAGTTCCTGATATTAAAACGAAAGATTCTCTTCGTAAACGCATTGTTCATACAGGTGTAGTTATAGATTTACTTAAAGATTTTATTGATCGTATCACTAAAACTTGTAAAGGTAAAGATATGCTATATGCTGATACGTTTGTGATGCTTGATTGTACAAATGAAGCTTATCATAAAGATGATACTTATTTCAAGAAGTTGAAAAAAAGTAGCTGCTGATAGGTTTTTATTTGTTACTACGAAAAAGATTCCGGTTAATATGCTAAAAGCGTTTACTGCTTGTGGTATTCCAGTTGTTGATACTATAACTAAAGGTATGGCTTTGGAAGAAGGTTGGATTTCTCCTTATGTCATATATAATGTTGGTATTGAGTTTACAAGTGAAGAAAAAGAGTTATATAAACAGCTTACTGAACAAATCTCTTCTATGCTTTCTATATTTAAAAGGTAAAGCTAAGATGGTAAATTATGAGTTTAGGAAGTTTACTCATCTACGTATGGATATGGTAGAAGATGATATGGCTCTTATTAAAGCTTGTCACATGGGTGTTAATTATGTAAATAATCTTACTGATAAAGTAGAACATATACATAGTGAAACAGTACGTAATATGATTGCTGAAGTTATGGGTTGGAAAGCTAATCTTGATCTTTCTAATGACTATAATAAGCAAGTAGAAATGTATTGGAATCCCGATAATATACTCACTCGTACTAAAGCATTTAGTGATGCTATTGAGAAACGTTTAGAGTTATATAATAATAATCTTAATAAGAGAGAAGCTATTGCTACTGCTATTAAGAATATTAAAGGTAAAGGACTTGTTTTAAGTAAGACTCGTTCTATTACTAATTTTGTTGAGACTTTGGATTACTGTATGTGTTGGTATAAAGGTATGACTTCTAGGATTTGTTATGATTTCAATGGTCAGCCTTATACTTATACTACTGGGGCCAAAAAGGTGAACCCTAAAGTATTTGGTGATATTGGTATCCGAAAAAAGAATGTTTAAAGCATCTTGAACATGGTGATGTTTCTGTTATTGCTACAGATGAAGTTGCTAATGTGGTTTTTGATGTTGAGGATCTTACTACAATTATATGTACCTCTCCATATTGCAACCCATTTAAGACCATTTCCGACAAGAAGAGGAACAACCATACATAAATAAGCCTACTATTATAATATGGCTTTATATGCAAGATTTCGCACTCAATTCGGATGATTACCGCACGTCAAAAGAAAAGAAAAAGCTTATTGATGCTCAGAGTAAATTTACTACTGATATTGTCTGGACTAACGGCATTAAAGATGTTAAATTTTAATTTTTTGATGGTTTAGTGCTTACTATTGTTGCACACGTCAAAAATATTATCTACTTTTACCAATGGAAAATAAAGACAAAGAGAACGACAAAATGAGTGAAGAGGTTATTACAAATGATGCTACGAAAGACGGTGCTAATGCTGCTACTAATAAAGGTGAAGTTGTAAAAGCTAATAGTGGAGCTGTTGCACAAGCAAATAAAGATGTAATTACTCGTAATCTCGCTGTTCTTGGTGAATATAGAACTTTTGCTGAAAGTCTTATAAATACTGATCTTGGTGCGAGATTTAAAGAAAATGTAACTAAAGATGGAACTGTCACTGAAGTTATTAACATTGATAACATGGTTACTTGTTTATTAACTGGGCAGGAATTAGGTCTTTCTCCTATGACTTCTCTAGCTTATGGTCGTAATCTTAATCTCGACGCTATTCAAAAGGTTGAACTTGGTAAAACTCTTGGTCTTTCTGTTACCGCTTCTTTAAAGAATATATTCTGTTTTGAAAGTGGTGGTACTAGACAAGTTTATACGGAATTAATGTTGTTGAAGGTTGTCTTAATAAACATCATATTGATATTGAGATTGACGAAGACTTTGTTCCTGTATATGAATATTTTAATGTTCACCTAAGTAAACCTATTATTGAATTTAAACCTGAACGTCACATTGATATTGATGAATATAATGATGATTATGTTCGTAAAATGATGGCGGAACAAGGTATGATTCCTGTTACTCGTATTGTTAAGACTTATCGTACAACGGTTACTCTTGTTCGTAAAGGTAAAAGAACTACAATTTCTTATACTCTTCAAAAGCTATTGACGCTGGTCTTAAATCGGGTAAAAACTCAATTACCGGTGCTGATGTTAAAGGTAAAGATAATTGGGATAAACACACTCGTTCTCTTATGAGAAAAATGGCGATTATGATCGCTGCTCGTATCTGTGCTAATGATATTCTTAACGGAATGTATTGTGATGTTGAACTTAAAAGACGTTAAATCTATTAATGATGATTACGTTGATGCTCAATATGTAGAAGCAGATGATAACGCAAATTATTAAAGAATAAATACCGTTTGTGGTAGTGATATTGCAAACATCTATCTTACATAAACTATTAATAAAGTTAAAGTCATGGAAAAATTTAATTTTGATTTCTTGAAAGCTGGTATCAATGAAGGTCGTTTTGAAACTGTAGCTAAAGCTGCTAAAGTGAGTGATGAAATTCGTCCTGAGTTGGTGGTGAACATCTCCATTAACAAGATGTGTATTAACGGTCTTGCATCTAAGATGCTTAACATTGAAACAGGTGACTATATGAAAGCTATGGTCTTGACTGCTGATCAATGTGAGAACGATGTGAACAAGAAATTCTTTATCATGGTTTCTAAAGTGAAAACTGACGACATGATGACTCTTGCTGCTGTCGGTAAAGCTAAAGGTGTTGGTCGTAAATTGTTCTGCTCTTACGCAGCTTGTTACTCTCAATTTTTTGCAGAATACTCCGGATGCACAAGCTATCACCGCTGATAAGTTGGCTGAACTTGGCTATGCTTACGGAATTGATAAGAAAGATTCTGAAGGTAAACCTTACACGAAGTACACCGCTAACCGCGAGGTTCACTATGAATTGGTTGATACCGGTATCGACTATCCGAACTCTGACGGCTCTATGTTACGTATCTGGGCTTGCGTGAACGCACAGATTATTGACCGTCCTTACGATCCGTCTGTTGAAGCTGAAACTGCTGCTGATGATGCAGAAGATAAAAAAGCTGATGCACCGGAAACTGTAGCCGATACAGCAAATGCTGAAATTGCTGCTAATGTATCGAAAGAAGCACCTGCTCAAGAAACCGCTAGTGACGGGGGATGATATTTAATCTATATCCGTGACAACACATTGCTTAGCTAAGCAAATCTATCTTACAGAAAGAGGGACTATTAAGGTTCCTCTTTTTTTTACTCTTTAAATTACTTATAAAATGAGTGAAGTTAATAAAAGTCAAGCTGCTGCCGGAATTATTAATTTTGGTGAGGTTGTAGTTACCCAAGACAAGAAGTTTAAACCTCGTGAAGAGTTCAACAATTTGTGTCAGGCACATCTCGTATCTGTTGAGATCAAAGAAACCGAAACTCCTAAAGTAGATGAGAACGGTGTTGCATCCACCTATGAGTATGCCGGTATTCCTGTACCAACTATTGTTTTCCGTTATAAAGAAGAACCCGTTCCCGGTGATGAAGTTGATCGATTTTATACTGATTCTTTCCGTATCGTCACTACTCGTAAAACTGACGGAACTGCTGTAGATGTTAAAACGTTTACCTCTTTGATTACGGAAGCGTACCGGAATTGTCGTCACCGTCTCGATGCTTATATCGGTTGTCCTAACTTCATTGAACCCGGCTTTCCTCAGCCTATTGATATGAACGCTGATATTAACGGTCGTATCGCTCAATGGAAAGCATTTTGTGAGTTCTTTGTTAAAGCATTCAATGTTGGCAAAGAGGGTAAGCCTGTATTCTTAGATGAAAAGGTGAACCTATTGTTGTTTGGATGAAGCTTCTTGCTCATTATGGTGATCGTAAGTATCTTTGTACTCCGGGCTTTGTTGGTCAAGGTTATGTTGAACGTGTTATTAACGGCAAAAACCTTCAATTGAGATTCTTCCGGGTGAGACTGTTGAACTCTCTAAAGATGCTGATAAAGACGAGAAACCTGCTGGTGCAGCCGCTGAAGCTGGCGTTGCTATGGATTACGGTTCCGGTCAAAGCGTTAATGCTGATGCAATTAATGCTTTAAAGAATCGTTATGCTGGTAACGGTGGTACTCTGGTAAATATTAAGATGTAACTTAGACTTTTTGAAGAGGGTAGAGCAATCTATCCTCTTTTTTGTGTCTATTGGTTTTGTGCATAGTGTTGCTAACGCTCCGCACGTGACCTCACCTTGTTCCCTACTGGGGATTGCAAATGCTACAAAAAGATGTAAATATGTGGAGTACAAGTGATAAAGATTATATTTTGAATACACTTGATCAAGTACATATTTATTCTGTCTTTCTTAATGTTCCTGAAACAGAGATAAATAATTGTATTTGTTTACGCAATTATAAAATCTCTAATCCTCTTCGTTATGATCCTAATCCTTCAGTTAGTTTTAAATGGTATGGTAATAAGCTGATATTTCGTGATTTTGCTGATTATCGTTATCGTGGTGATGTATTTGAAATTGTTGGTCTAATTCTTAAAAAGAATTGTACTAACAATAAAGACTTCGTTGAAATATGTTCTAATATCATCGAATATGCTTCTGATGTTCTTAATGATTCACCTTATGTTAATCGTGTATATCAAGCTCAGAATAAGATTATCAATAATGAATTTCGTGTTATTACAACTGTAAATCGTAAAATGACTTTTTATGATTATAGGTATTATAATCAATTTGGTGTTACTAATGATCTCGTAGATAAATATGTGAAAGCTGTTGAATCTTTTAAGATTGATGATGTTAGTAATCCATATTATTATACTCGTCATGATCCTTGTTATGAATATCAAGTTAATGATGGTTGTATTAAACTCTATTTTCCATTTAGAAATAAGCATACTGCTAATCGTTTCATTACTAATAATAAATGTCCTCTTGAAAATCTTGAGACTTTAATTGATACTAATTATAAGTTGATTGTTAAGTCTCAAAAAGGATAAACTATTAATGTTACGAATACTGAGAGAGTTAAGAATTAATGATGTTGGAGTTTATGTGATTGCAAGTGAAACTGCTAAACTTCCTGATGATATTGTTGATGTTTTACGAAAGACTACTAGGATTCAAGTTTATGTTATGCTTGACACTGATAATACTGGTCTTACTTCCGCTATCGAATATGAAAAGAATTATGGCTTTATTGCTTTGTTCATGACTAAAGGTTATAGTGCTAAAGATCCTACAGATTTAGTTCGTATTACAGATTACAACTTCGTTAAGAAAAAGTTTGCTAATATGTATTTAAATGAGATCGTAAATGGTAAAAAGGAGGAGTTGTGTCCTGATGCGCAACGGCTATTATGTGAGGGTGTTCCTCTTAGAGCTTTAGGTGATGGTACTAGGTACTTCTTATATCCTATGAATAAGACTGATTATAACATTGTTATTGATGCTGTTAAACAGCTTCGCGAAGCTATGAGTAAGATGTCTTATCAAAATGCTCAAATTAAACTAAATCAATTCGTTCATACTTGGGGTTTTAATCCTTTTAAAGAAGGTGCATTTATGGGCGAAACTAAGATTAAGTCTGATGAGGACTTTAAGATTGTTGAAACTCTCTTTGAAGTTGTTCAAGGTAAACTTCACAATAAACAAGCATTAACTGGTAGTTATCAATGTTTTTGTCATAAGAACTTTAAAACTATTGCTTATGCTCCTCATAAGACTATTCGTGATTCATGGAATTGTATGCTAATTGCATATAATAATCCTACGCATTGTATTGTTTTATCGCATAACGTTGATGAAGATGGCAACCGTATATGGGGATGATAACGTTACTACTCTTTACAAGCGTGATGCACTGGGACGTATCGTGTTTTGGAGGATTGAGACTGACGGAAGCCACGAGAGGGTGTCATACGGCTTATTTGAGCGGCTTTCAGACGTCGGACAGGTAATTGTATCAGCTTCAACAAAGACTTCTTATAAGAGCCAAATCAAGCGTAAAATCGATCGAGGATAGAAGACGGCAGAAAAGTATGGTGTTAATAATGATATGTATGAGAGTGCTAATCAACTTCATGATCTACTAGATAACATTATTCCTAAATTTGCTACTGATGCAAACAATGTTGATAAACCTATGAAGTGTCAAAAGTGGAAAACTGGCATTTTTGATTATTCTAATGGTGCTTTTGCTGATCCTAAGATTAATGGGGTACGTTGTACTATCAAGTATGAAGCTGTTGATAACGGTTTATTTGGTACTACTTATGAGGTTGTTATTCGTAGTAAAGAAGGTCTTCGTTATAATGTAAAACATATTGAAGATGCTTTTATGACTTATGTTTATTGTACTCCCAATTATAGAAATATTACTTTTGATGGTGAGCTTTATATTAAAGATCAAAAGAATACTACTATTGGTGGTGCTGCACGTAATCCTAAGAATCCTCTTCATAAATATCTTCAATTTGTGAATTTTGATCTTAGTATTCCTGATGTTTCTAATAGAGATCGTTATCATCTTCGTAGAGATATTTTGAATAAAGCTTGGTTAAATGCTACATCTTCAAATTCAGATGCTATTTATATTCAGTTTAAACCTGAAGAACATGATGCTACTAAAAGTGCTAAAATAGTTTCGTTATGTTCTATCAATATAAAAGGTGATTCTGATGTTGAAGCTTATAGAGATCGTTGTATTGCAGCCGGTTATGAGGGTTGTGTTGTTCGCTCTAAGATTGCAGAATATAAATTTGGTTCTCGTCCACAAACTATGATGAAAGCTAAACAGTGTGAAGAGACTGACTGTTTGTGTTTAGATATTGTCATTGATCGTATAACTAAAATTGTTGATGGTCATGAGGTAGTTTATAATTATGCTAAGTTCAAATGTAAGAATGATTTAAATGCTGAAACATTTGAAGTTAAGCCTACAGCTATTTATAATGGCAATACCGATAATACTATGACAAGTGATTATATTCTTAGTCATAAGAATGAGTTTATCGGTAAAATGCTTGCCATTAAGTTTTATGAACGTACAGATAAGAACATTCCGTTTAATGCTAATGCTTACGGAGTTCGTGATTATGAATCTAACGATTAATTACATATAATGGAAGATACAAATCCTTTTAAAGAAAAAGAGGAAATTAAACAAGACATTCCTGTTGATAGTTCTCCTTCTAAAGCTGAAGAAGAATTATCTGCACTTGTTATTACAACTGAGAAGTATAAGCCTATTGTAATAAATGGTGTTTCAATTCCGTCTGTTGTTAGAACAGATGCTCCTGATAAACCATATATAGTTACAGAGCCTCGAACTGTTGCTGATTTATCTAAGGATGAAGTTGATTGGCTTAATACCAATATTAATTTCATTCTTGATGCTACAGGTGAGTTTATTCCTGTTACTAGTGGTAATCAATTTGTATTCTATCAAACTCTTTTGAAAATTCAGTATTATATTTATGCTCATAATATTCCAATTGAGTTCTTTGATGGTAATAATGAAAAAGCTCGCTATTATAAGATTTGGAATATCGGTTATTTGATCGACAATGAAAATTATGATAGTGCTTATGAACCTCAATTTCATATTTGTGTTGATAGTAACATGAGTGCTGAAGTTGAGTCTCATGATCATGCTATTAAGATGTTTAACAGATATACTTATAATCTATTTAAGGAGGCTGTAAAACTTATAGATTATAAAGTTCCTAAAGGTAGTTCTTTAGCTATTGCTAAATGTTCTGCAAGACTTATATTTGATACTATTGAAGATTTTGAAGCTTGGATTAAAGATAGTGTTATCTCAGCTACAGAAGCCCTACAAATAATCATATTCTTTCATTCTTCCCTAAACTTAATCCTTTGTATCTAAATTCTAAAGTTAGAACACTTGATACGTTTAGTTTCTATGCTAATCCTAAAGCATGGATTGCTCAGAATGAAGCTGGTAATACTTATAAAGCTAAGTTTAATATTTTAATATTCCCTGAGTTTATTGGAGCATTAACTATTACAACTTATCATTCAGCCGCTAAGACGATTGAGGTTAATATGGAACAACTTTCTAATCGTCTTAAAGCTATTGCAGAAAGTCATATTTATAAAAAGGCTTAGTTATGGATGCTGTTAGTAGTGTTACTAAAGAAATGTTTCGTAGATATTTCATAGCAGCACTTGTTAGTATTGGTATTCCCACTTGATCAAGCTAATTTGTTTTGTTGTATGAATCAACGTAGACGTCTCATGGATCTCGGTATTTGTACCGTTATTTCTATGAAGCTTGATGAGTTTATGGAAGCTAGAGTTCCTGATTATAAAGGTTGTATGCCTAAAGATGATTGGGAAGCTATTATAAATTATAACTTTTTAGATGATTAAGATATGAAAGTTGTTATTACTAAACACTTTCCTTTTGGTAAGTTTGTTGTTATTAATATGTTTGCTAGACTTTATTTTAAAGATAAAAATAAATCTAGGCTTACATTAATGATTAGGTATCCTAATAGATATTTTAAACTTATTCAACATGAACGTTCTCATACTAAACAACAGAATGACCTCTTAGGTATATTCTTTTATGTATGGTACGTCATTGAATGGTTCTTTAAACTCTTCACTGAAGGTAAGGCTTATCGTGAACTTTGTTTCGAGCGTGAAGCTAGAGCAAATGAGACTAATGTAGATTCTTATAATGTTATTGTACATTACAAAATGGTAAAGCTTATACTATTATGCAAGATAGTATTCCTATTTGTACTTATTATGACATTGATGATGTTATCAAAAATATTGATAATATTAAGTATCTTGAGTTTAAGCCTTTGAATGTTAAAGGTAGTCTTATTAATCGTAAGTGGGGTAGTTGGTTGAGATATGTATTTAAAAAGATAATATGGGTTGATTTCTTATTCAATTATAGCCTATACTGTGAAGCACACTGTTGAAGCCGCTAGTCTTAATTGATTAGCGGCTATTTTTGTTTAATTTAAAATTGTTATTATGAATTTTGGAAAAGCTATTGAACGTGTTAAGACTCGTTCTTATATTGCAAGACGTGCTAATTGGGATGATGATGTATTTATATTTGCACAAGTTCTTGCTGATATAAATGAAGAAACTATTCCTAAAATGCAAAGTCTTCCGGAAGTTGTTAAGCGTGAGATTACAGAAGCTGGTATTACTAGTCTTAGTTATCAGAATCAAATTTGTAAGTTTGATAATGGTAATATTACTTATTATACACCTACTGGTAATGAGATTTTTGCTGATGATTGGGAAACTAAGAGTGATAATACTCTAGCTGAATGGGAATATTTATGACACCTGAAAATGTAAATGCTGTTATAGATACTGTTAAAGGTACTGTATTACCCAGTGAAAGAATTGCTATGTTTAATAAAGCTTGTGCAATTGATCCTCATGATACAGTAGTTATTGAAGAGCTATCTGAACTTATTAAAGCTGTTTCTAAGATTAATAGATGTCATAATAATAAACATCTTAAAAGTCTTATGGAAGAAATTGCTGATGTTAAAATTGTTATTGAGCGTATCATGTGTAAATATAATATTAAAGAAGATGATATTGATAAGCTCGTAGTGTTTAAAATAAATCACTTTATTGATCAATATGGCATCTAAAAATAAAAATGATCAAGTAAATCATCCTAAGCATTATACTTCTGATCCTAGTGGTATTGAGTGTATTGATATCACTCGTCATAGAAATTTTAATATAGGTAATGCTATTAAATATCTATGGAGAGCTGGTCTTAAAGAAGACAAAGATCGTAAGCTTATTGATAAACAAGTTGAAGATCTAAATAAAGCTGTTTGGTATCTTGTAGATGAAATTCATCGTCTTGGCGGTAGATGTACTGTTAAGACTGATTCAATTAATACTTGTTTACCTATTGATAATGAAAGTATTATTGATGCAACATTGAATTATAAAATGAAAGTTGCAGATAATGATGTTACTATTTTAGGTTTATCTAACGGTAATAACAATATACGAGCTGAAATAAATGATCGTCTTAAAACTATCTTATTAGATTTAGCTTATAATACTGAATCTGATGGTCAAACCAAATTAAATATATAAATATGCAATTTGTTAAACCTGTTGCTGTTATTCATACCGCTCATAATTTAAAAAGGTGGTCTTCAATTAGCAGAATTTGCTGGTCGTCTTTGTTATAAATCTGAAGGTAAGACTGCACCCGGAAGTTACGTTAAATTTCTTCTGATGCTTATTGATAAAGGTCATACTTCAATTCTTGAGCATTGTCCTATTTATGTTTGTGGTTATCATGATATGATGAGTATTGAAATGATAAACATTAGGCATTCTGCTTTTCTCGTTTTGTTTCTGATATTAAAGATGCAAGACCTAATTCTAATTTCTATTATATCTACACTAATCTTCGTGTTGTATATAATGAAAGTCCTGAATTAGCTAAAGCTCTTATTCAGACTTCTACTATGGAAGGTGATGAGATTTGGAAAGCTCATGGTGTTGCTTGGTTTGTTCCAAAATTCGATCATCCTTTCACTCGTATGAGTGCATATATAACTACTCTTAGAAGTATAGTTGATGAACTTGTACGTGAACGTATTCAATCTTGTGCCGTTGAATCAACTCGTTGGTGTGATTATTCTAATGATTCTAAATTTAATGGTGTTACATTTTGTTTACCTCATTGGGTTAATTCTAATGTTTTTGATAATGCTATTAATAATTTTATTAGACTTATTCAAGAAGTAGATGATTCTTTAAGTAAAATTAATAAACTTCAAGCTTATTATTCTAGAGCTTATGTTTTATATGAAGGTGCTTCAGATATTAATTATAAAAAGTTTATCATTATATTAAAACTTGTATTATTAATGAACTTTCATATTATGAAGCTAAAGATGTTCTTAAATTACCTGCACAAGATGCTCGTGAATATTTACCTTTAGGTATTAAAAAGTGAAATCTATTATACAGGATTTAATGAAGATTGGGATAATATAATTGATAAACGTTTATATGATAAATTTGGTAAATCTCATCCTAATATGCATATTATAATGAAACGATGTAAAGATCATCTTGATGTAATTAGAGATTCTTAAAAAGCTATTATTGATTCAGATCATGGCGGAGAAAGTGAAAGTGCAGGTGAATAGATTACCAGCATTTATACCTCTTGATATTTATATTAAATATTACGGTAAACCTACTACTGTATTTGAACAAAGTAATTTAGATTTACCTGTAAGTTATTATGATACTCTAACTGAAGGTATGAGTCTTATTCATAGACCTTTTTGTTGCAGGTTGGGCTAGTGTTCCTACTAATACTTTATTAGTTAAGGATACAATGGTTCGTTTTAAAGAGATTGAAGATTATAGTCATTACCAAACTGAATTAAATTTCGATGAATCTATTTGAAATACAAGCTAATATTGATAGGATATTAGAATATGCTGCCGAGAATGGTGGAGATATAGGAGAAAGTGGTGCTGAGGAACTTGCGATTAGTGAAGAGGAACTCGGTGAGAAACTTTATGCTTATGCTTTTTGTTATAGATCGTTATAACACTGATATAGCATTACTTAAACAATACAAGCAAGCTCTTGATGATCGTGTTAAACGTACTGAGAAAAAAGATTAAACGTCTTAAAGATGTTATGGCTGAATGTGCTTATAAGTACGGTGAACCGGTATTAAAAAGAATGCTGAAACTGGTATTAAAGAGCCTACTGGTAGTATGTCTCTTAAATATCCGAATATTACTATTAATGTTCGTAAAGGTCAGGAAGTTGTTACAGATACGGAAATGTTTAATAGCTTTCTTAATCAAATGTATCAATATTTTGAAAATCCATCTGTTGATACAGTACCCGCGAACATTGATGTTATTAAAGGTTTTATTGATGTTAAACTCGATAAAGGTTTAAATCTTGATAAAGCTAATAAGATTAAAGCTATTCTCGCTGAACATGGAATTGCTTTTTGAAGAAGGTGATTTCAAATTCTATGTTAATAGTACTAATCTTAAAGAAACATTGAATCAATCTCCTGAAGGTCTTGATGCTTGGACGCTTCAAGAAAAGGATATTGTTACAATTAAGAAATAAACTTCTATTAAAACAAAGTATATTATGCCTTTTGTAAATTATCAAAGACGTCCTCTCGTATTTAATGAAATGGGTAAACCTATCAATGATTTGAGTATGGAGGATGCTATTAAAGAAGCAAATCTTGATTATAAAGTAGGTATTAAAGAGACTCGTGTTCGTCTTGAAGATCCTGCTAATCCGGGTAGCTTTCTGTTATATAAAGTTCCTAACAGTTTTGCTACTTATAGAGAAGATACAAATCATGTATTTAGTGCTGTTGGTTCTAAGTACGAAGTTGTACAGAACTCTGTAGCTCTTGATTTTATTAATCAAATATGTGATTACGATAAGAGTATTCGTATTGAAACTGCCGGTTGCTATAAGAATGGCGCAAGTATGCTTGTAACTGCAAAATTCCCTGATGCTATCACTATTGATAATAAAGATCTTATTGATAAGTATCTCTTGTTTACCAATAGTCATGATGGTTCTGGATTAATCACGTGTGCTGTTACAAATATTCGTGTTATTTGTAATAATATGCTTAATCAAGCTATTAAAAATGCAACACAACAGTTTTCTTTTAAACATACAAAGAATGTTCACAACGCTATTATGAGTGCTGTGAATAGTATTCGTGCTACGCATATCTATCATGAAGCTATGCAAGAATCTATGCAAGCTCTTAAAGCCATTAATATTAAATCTAATAATATGACTGGCTTTGTGTATAATTTGTTTCTTAATGATGAACAACAAGAGCACATGAAGCTTAGAACTAATATCTTTGCTGCTGATAAGATATTATTTCTACTAAGACTCAAAATAAAGTCAAAGCTGTTCTTGATACTATCGAGAATGGTGTTGGTCAAGAGTTACATCGTGGTACTGTGCTTTGGCTTTATAATGGTGTGAGTTGTTATCTGAATAATGTTGTTGATTATAAGTCTTCTGAAGATCGCTTTGAAGCTCTTACTAAAAAAGGTGCTTATAAGCTAAATCAAAAGGCTTATGATCTTGCCCTAACGGCACTAAGAGCTGCATAATGGAAGAAACTAAAACACATACGTGTTATATTGAAGTTGATGGGAATGTGATTACTCGTGATGCAAATGGAACTCTTATTCAAGAATTTACTGGTAATTGGTCTGTTTTGCATAAAGTGTATAGATTCGCTACTATGACCGCTGCTGAAAAGCAAAAAGTATAAGCGTCTATCTCCTAATCTTTATATTGGTAGTATTAAGTATGTTATGAGGCATCCGGGTACTAACAATAGTTTTGTTGTTACTTCTACTCAAATTAAGAAGATTCTACCTTTCATTGTTAATGTGAATAAAAGTTAGCTTTGGTGGACTGAGCGAATGTGGTGAAAGTGAGGGATATTATTAATACTTCTAAGCATAGTGCTGTTACAAGTGCTATGCTTAGTTCCGCTCCTGACCACACCATGTTCCCTACTGGGGTCTGGAAAGTGTTACTAATGCTACTATGATTATCATTAAATTGCATCGTTATCATAAGCCGTGATAATAATGCAAATGTTTGATAATGATAACTTCAATAGAGCCTCATAGAGACACTTTCTTTTATGATATGAACTAGTTATCGTCTGCCAATAGATAATCAATATATGAAGCCCGCAGGTGACAAAAATGGCATTGTGGAGCATTGCAGACCCCGGTAGAGGGATAGATGTGGAACGGGGCGGAGCGTTTGCAATGACACGAGCAGGAGTATGAGTAGTATAGATACAAGAAGAGAGGACTGACAGTATTATCTGAAAGCCCTCTCTCATTTTTTTAAGTCCAACAGAAGTCCTTACTTATTTAGTTCAACTATCATCTGTAATATTGGGTTCTGTTGCATATAGTATGTATTGTTCTTTGGTAAATAGAACATCTTGTTGTATTGATTGAATAACGGAATAGTTTTCTTAAATGCAATCCAACGTTTATCTTCATCTTTATATGTACCTCTATCATAAAGCATTTCTTCATCATCTACAATCATTGGAGCAATAAGTGTCCAATAAGCAAGATTAAGAACATTAGACATACTTGTTTCAAAAGGTATAGGTGCCTCCATAGTACGTTTATAGAATGAATAAAGACCCCAAGGTGAAGTTTCATAAAGTTCAGTTTGAACACCATAAATAGTATAACAAGCAAGAGCAAAGAATCGATTTTCATCAAGTTCATCGTCATCATCTTTTTGCAGCATATAGACTAGCAGCTACAAGAGATAAACCAACAAGAGTTGTAAAATTAAACATGGCTCTTTTATATTAGCCTTTTGAGCTTGAGGTAGAGTATTATATCTAAAGTTTATATCTTTGAACCAATATAATAAACCGCAGAACCCATTGAATATAGCTTTAGCTTTAGTAGCAAAATCAATATCTTCGTCATTTTCTATAGCTTTATCAATAGTTTCTCTATAAGCACTTTACCATTAGATAATAGAAAATTTATCATATCCATGTAAGCACCACTTCTATAAGATTCAAGACGTTCATCATATATAGTTTTACCAAAGCGTTTACCCCAATAACGAATGAAATTAGACGAAGCCATTTACGGAATTGAAGTATCACTTCTCCCCACATCTTACCAGATAACATAGATTTATCGAAAGTATTGTAAATACCATGCAAACTATGATTAATACCTTTAACTTTACCTAAGAACTTAAAAAATCTTCAAGAGTTATATTACTTTCAGCTTTAATTGAAGCGATACCATCTTTAAGTTCAAAAGCATCATATATAACTTGATTCTTTTCAAACTCAACTCTAGCATTCTTAAGACCTTCTTTATAAGCCTTAGCGTAATTAGATTTCCATTCGTTAGTAAAGTTATTAGCACGATAAGCAATAAATCGAGAAAGATAATCTATAAATTCAACGTTATTGCCTTTAACAGATTCTTGTTTATCTTTATATGCTTTATACTTAGTATAAGTTTCATCATCAACCATATCTCTAAAGAGACGTTCTCTAAGTGAGAATACAAATTGATCATAATTCATAATAGTACCTGCAACAATGCGATGAGTTTGCATAGCTGACAAGAAAGTAGCGGAATTGCAAATAATGCTCACCAATAGTATTAGGAGCAAACATCACATTATCCCATTTAGACATACCAAGAAAACAATATTAGTCTTAGTATCTACTCCAGCTTCAATATGATCTTCAAAAATATTACCAGCTACTTCATTAAAAAGCTGCATCAAGATTATTACAAGTATATTCACCAAGTGATGCCCATAATGATGGAAGAGCTTTAACATACATTTCATGAGCTTTAAGAAGTGTAGCTTTAGTAGTAAATTCACCACCAGTTGCTTCGCTTACAATATTGATATGACCTGTACCAATATTCTTTAGCAGCAGTTGTTCATCCACATAAGAGATTTACTTCATTAACTGTATGAAGTATATTAAGAAGTTGATCAGTTAATGGCTAATTACGATTTCTACTCTTCAAAAGCATCATAGAATTTCTTAAATCTATCAAGTTTCTGTTTCTTTACCTTACGAGAAACAACTTCTGTTTTATGAGTATAAAGAGATAGAATCTTGATAATAACATTCTTACTCTTTAACAATTCATATTCACGAGCTTGGAACTCAGGCATAGCAAGAATAGTTTGTAGAAGATTAAGTTCAGGCTCAAAGTCAATGATTAACTTTAATACGTTTAAGC
>VOFB01002756.1_pt1 | contig 48102 bp, 67 predicted proteins | sample 5384141 | NCBI WGS metagenome assembly VOFB01 (sample SAMN12384721, study PRJNA508395) | human gut metagenome | isolation source: healthy gut A | host: Homo sapiens | reverse complement strand
ACCGAATGTTTCCATCACGACGCCTTTCAAGCCGGGAATATTCAAGATGCTTTCCACAACCTGCGGAGAAATTCCAGGAAATATTTTCAAGATTGCAATATTCCGGTCCAACAAGTAATGAGGTTTCAGCGGTTTTCTGGATACCGGGTGGTAGATCTGGGGAATATCATATTTAATAGAAATACCGGCATGCGCCAGCGGAGGATAATTATAGGAACGGAACGCATTGAAATTATCCGCATTCGTCTTGCTGGTACGATTCCCGCGCAACAGGTCGTTCTCAAAGAAAATACAGACTTCAGGAACCAGCGGCATATCGTTTTCACGGGCGGCGGCAATCTCTATCGCCGTAATCAGGTTTTCCTTTCCATCCGTACGAAGCATACCGATCGGAAGCTGTGAACCGGTCAGAACCACCGGCTTACTTAGATTTTCCAGCATAAAGCTCAAAGCGGAAGCGGTAAAGGCCATCGTATCGGTCCCATGCAGAACGACAAAGCCATCGTAATCATGATAATGTTCCGCAATGACATGCACGATTTTCATCCATGAATCCGGTCCCATCTCCGATGAATCCATCGGTGGATCAAATTGAATAGACGATATTTTATATCCGAGATTTTTCAGTTCGGGGACATGCTCCCAAATGTTCAAAAATTAAAGGCCTCCAAAGAGCCCGTCTCAGGATTTTCTATCATTCCGATAGTACCTCCCCGTATAATCAGAATAGAAGCGTCATCTTTGCATACATTCATAATACAATCCGTATTTATGTAATTTTCTTTTTTACAATGCAAAGATAATACTATCATTTTGAAATCAAATACCGAAACAAAACAATTAAAACATATTCAAAACTATCTTCACAAGAATAATCATAAGAAAAATATTACATTTTGTCAACCGCAAAAACACAAATCACCGTCTCAGTTTTTATCGATCAGGCAATAGAAGTAAGCAATACAACAAAATGAAAAAAAGTTTGTTATCGGATAGGGGTTTTTCCAAGCATCTTAGTCTTATCGACGAAATAATAAATTTTACAAAGATGAAATACATACTGTTTATCGCAATGGATTTGGCCTTATATCCTTTTTTGCTTGTGCTTTTTATTGGTAAATGCATTAAAGAGAAAATACAGATCGCACATTAAGATGAGGTTTCTTATTTCCTCGATTATTCGTACCTTTTGCTCTATCAACTCAATAAGAAGCAACATGTACTTCAAGGATATTATCGGTCAGGAAGAAATAAAAAACGGCTTATACATTCGGCACAGACAGGTGTCGTCCCGCATGCCCAGCTATTCACGGAACAGGGGGGTGCAGGCGCCTTTCCTCTCACACTGGCTTACGCACGTTATCTGAACTGTACGAACCGGACGGAAACGGATTCATGCGGGCATTGTCCGTCATGCCTGAAGTATAACGAGTTGGCCCACCCGGACCTTCATTTCGTGTTCCCGATCGTTTCCAAGAAGGATAAGAAAAAAGATGTCTGCGACGATTACCTCACCGAATGGAGAGGTTTCCTGAAAGACCGTCCCTATTTCGATATAGACGGCTGGCTGGATTATATCGATGCCGGCAACTCACAAGCTCTGATCTACTCGAAAGAGAGCGACGAGATTATCCGGAAACTGAGCCTTAAGATATACGAAGCGACTTACCGAATCCTGTTGGTATGGCTACCGGAAAAACTCCACCCGACCTGTGCCAACAAACTCCTGAAGATCATTGAGGAACCTCCCGGAACACGGTGATCCTGATGGTATCGGAACTTCCCGACCTGGTTTAGGAACCATCCTGTCCCGTGCGCAACGTATCAACGTACGTGGCATTCATCCGGAAGATATCGCCGCCTCCATGATTTCCCGGTTCAACCTGACTCCCGAAGATGCCAAGCATGTCGCCCATCTGGCAAACGGCAGTTACCTGAAAGCGGTCGAGGCAATCAGCCTGGGGAAGAGAACAAGTTCTACCTGGAACAATTCAAAGGCATGATGCGCAACTCCTGGGCGCGTAATGTCAGAGGCATGAAAGACATGGCAGACGTGTTGGCAAGTATCGGGCGTGAACGGCAGAAGAACTTTCTTTCTTATTGCCAGCATCTGATACGCGAGAATCTTCATGTACCGGTTCCAGTCGCCGGAACTCAATTATATGAATACGGACGAAGCTGGATTTGCCGTGAAGTTCGCTCCTTTCATCAATGAACGGAATGTGATCGACATCATGGACGAGTTGGCAAAAGCGGAACGGCATGTGACGCAAAATGTGAACGCAAAGATGGTCTTTTTCGATCTTTCCCTACGGCTTACCGTATTGATAAAACGGTAATTCCAGATAAGTTGTCACAGTTTTTTATTCTGCCAGTTTCCTTTCCAGAGATAGAAGAAAGCGGACAGGATCATCAAATCGTAGACATGCTCCGTTGTCCAGCAGACCGCCACATCCGCATGCATCCGGATACCGACCCACAGTGCATAGAGAACATAGACAAAAGATACTTTTGCCATATCAATCAGCAATGCCGTCTGCGTATTTCCCGTTCCCGACACACTGAAAAAGAAGATAAAGGCCGGAACCACAATTAGATAAGAGGAAAGCATCACCCAAAGGGATGATACAGAACCGGCTATCAGATCCAGATTATCCGTGTAAATGCGCAATACCAGTTCCGGGAATAGGGCAATCAGAATACCGAGCGGCAAAACGAAGTAATAGCAAATCCGTATCATACGCCCGCACAATCCCATCACCTGTTCCGGCTTTCCAGCACCAATCAGATTGCTGACCAGCGAACTGGAGGTCGAAGCAAAGGCATTGACAAACATAAACAGAAACGAAGAAATGCTTCGCACCACATTCGTAATCGCCAACGGCCGCTCTCCCTGATGCTCCATCACGACAAAAGAACACGAACCAGCCTAAAAAGCAATCCCGTGCTGAATCATAATCCAGATAGAAACACCCAATATCTGCCTCAACATCCGAAATCTATACCCGAATACTCAAACAACCCGTATTTCTTATAATTGACTTTCTTCCACGTATAAAGAATGAAGAACAGCACCGAAACAGCTTCCGAGATCAATGAAGCGACGCCGCCCGGCAATCCCCAACGCCGGAAATCCGAACTTCCCGAATATCAGGACATAGTTCAGCATTACATTGGCTAACACCATCACGACCGAATTTATCGTCAGGATCTTTGTCTTTGTAATACCGACATAAAAAGCCCTGAACATAACGGCGACAAAAGGAGAAGAAAAAGCCATAGACACGCCAGTCCACATACTTCATCGTAGCCTGGTAGACATCATCGGAACCGATCAGTTTGCGCAGAAAAGAAAGGCGAATACAGATGTGAAGCCGTAAACAGCAACGAGGCAAGCAGCAACAGGAAAAACGTCCCCTGCAGGAAGACCGGCCCAATCCGTTTATATTCTTGTGCGCCGTTTCGCCGAGCTATCAATACCTGCGCGCCTATACTGAAACCGAAGCCAAGCATATAAATCACAAGGTAATAGACTCCCGCCAATGCCGACGCTCCCAACTCGACTTCTCCTACCCGCCCCAAATAGGCCGTATCGGTCAACCCGATCATGTGTTCCATCAATAGACTCATCAAAACGGGGAATGTTATTTGCAGAATTTGTTTGTTCGTAAATTGCATATTGTCTGGATAAAAAGGATGCAAAGATAATAATAAGAATGGATTGCACTAATATAACCGGGAGACATTCGTTTTTATAAAAATGAACCGGTATGATGGTGCGTATAATTTATTAATGATATTCCTATGAAAGCGAAATTATTGCTGATATTCTCTCTGTCATTTTACCTTTTCAGTTGTAACGGACAGAATTCCCATATCCCGGCAGCTGTCACTTCGGCCGCTCCAGTCAAGATCAATCGTTTCGACAAGGAGCTTTTAAAGCTGGTCGAAAACGAACGACTCCTCCATGCAAGCCAGGCTTGTTCGCGAATACCCGCAAATGCTCGACATATTGGGAAAAGGTATCCTAAACATGAAGTCTCCGGCAATGCCCGGCTTCTTCGACAAATTGGCCAACTACTATTCCGAACCGACTTTGAAGGGGTTATATACCGATGCTGTCCGTCAATATGACAATGTTTCCCAGATCGAGCAAGCTCTCGGTAACGGTTTCACATGGTTGAAGACCTGTTTTCCTTCGATGCGAGATTCCGGCCATCTATATGCACGTTTCCGGCTTCAATCAAAATGTACTGGTCGGCGACAGCCTGTTGTCCATCTCGATAGATAAATATTTAGGCGAGGAATATCCGTTATACCAGGACTTCTTCTATGATTTCCAGCGCCGGTTAATGACGCCTGAGCATATCGTCCCCCGATTACCTTGCCGGTTGGCTGATGTCCGAGTATCCGTTTGAAGGAAAAGAAAATGTACTGCTCGACCGGATGATCTATGAAGGCAAAATAAAGTATCTGATCCATCAAGCATTTCCTGAACTGAAGCCAGAAGTACTCATGGGCTACACGGAAACTTCCTATAACTGGTGCAAAGAGAATGAATCCAACCTGTGGAAGGCTATCATAGAACGCAAGCATCTTTATACGCCAGACCTGATGACGACAAATAAATACTTCGATAACGTCCCCAGCATATTCCTGGCAAGCGACGCTCCCGGAAATCTCGGCAGTTGGCTCGGCTGGCAGATTATCGACAAATATATGCGAGAAACGAATTCGACCCCAGAAGCCTTGATGCAAAACAACGATAGCCAAGCTATTCTGACCGATTCGAAATACAAGCCATAAAGCCTACGGGGGATATAAAAAAAAACCGTCCTATTCTCGCGAACTGGACGGATAACCTAATCTAACTTAATTCTAATACCATGAAAAACACTATATCTTAATAACAGAACCGGTATCGAAAAGTTTAATAGAACGGTTTATTTTATTTCTTTTCACAAAATAATGATCATGCGAGATCAACAACACCGTTCCTCTATAACTCTTTATAGCCGCTGTTATTATTTCAACACTTTGTATATCCAGATTGTTCGTCGGTTCGTCTAAAATAAATACATCCGGCGCATTATTTCCGATCATAAGGCAGCAAAAGAGCAACCGGATCTTTTCACCTCCACTCAAGCAAAAACACGGCTTGTCCCATGTCTCGTAAGGAAACAAACAACGGTTCAAAATGGATTTCAATTCATGTTCAGCCAAATGCGAGGCGTTAAAACGTTCCGTCTGCTCGAACACGGTCAATCCGGGATCAAGCACGGAACATTCCTGATCAATATAAAGATAACTGAAATCAGCCCGTGTAATCGTCCCGGCCGCCGGTTTCAGTTCCCCCTAACAACAATTTGACCAGGGTCGTTTTTCCGCTCCCATTATTTCCTGTGATATGAATACGGTCGCCACTCCTGACCTGAATATTCAGAGGTGACTTCCATAGGCAGGAAGAAGTGTAACCGAAATTGATCTGATCCGCAGTGATCAGAATCTTGCCGGTGTGCAGATCGGAAGAATTGAAATTTGTCTGAAGTGCCCGCAAATCGGGAATCACATCCTGAAGGCTGGCAATCGAACTTTGCAGGGAAGCCATTTTCTCCTCATGGACATCATTCAGCCGGACTGTACTTTTCTCGGCTTTATCTTTCAGCGTATTGACTGCCATGCGTGAGATCCCTTTCTTGAAACTCGACTTATCACTGCGGACATTCGACTTATTCTTCCGTTCCATCACTTCACGCGCCGTTTTACGGGCCAGACGAAGTTCTTTCTCCTTCTCACTCAACTGATTCTGCAAAGCTGTCAACGCCAACTCTTTCTGTTCTTTATAGAACTCATAATTGCCACCATAAAGTGTGACCTCACTTTTTCTCAAGCTCACAAATGCAAGGTAGCAGGTTTAGCAACGTCCGGTCATGACTGACAATCAACAAGGTCGAACGTCCGCTCCGGATCATCTCATATAGCTTTTCCCCGGCCGGAAACATCCAGATGATTCGTCGGTTCATCCATCAAAATAATTTCCGGTGCATGAACAAGGATACCAGAAAGGAACACTTTCGTCTTTTCTCCTCCGCTCAACGAGCACATCGGCTGGGACAGTTGCAGATGCTCCAGATTCCAAGAGGCAAGTGCGGAAAGACAACGTTCTTCCACATTCCAGTCGTCATTCAGACAGGTAAAGTTTTCTGCCGAGGCGTCACCTTCAAGAATGGCATGGAGCGCCTTTATCCGATCGTCCACCCGCAGAGCTTCCGCCACAGTCAGGTTGTCGAACTGTCCGAAATGTTGTGGAATATAATAAGGGCGTGAAGAACACACTACCTCCCCCCGATGAAGGTTTCAGGTTCCCTTCAATGATACGCAACAAAGTCGATTTGCCCGTACCGTTATTCCCCACCAGCGCAAGACGCTGTCCTGTATTGACTATCAGGTTTATGTTTTGAAAAAGAGGTTCTTTGTCAGCATGAACATAGCATAGCTGATGTACGGATATACACATAGTTTTCTTTGAATTAAAAGATTATAAACTAAAAAAGATAAAATCACAAACGTGCCGAAGGATGGCACAGGATAAGGCCGGAATAAAGAATCGACAATCGAAAATGAACAATTGGCAATTACATCAGAAAGATATCTACGATATATAGAAACCGGCTTACTTGAATATTTTCATCGGAGTATTTATATAATTCGGTTACAAAGATAATCTTTTTACCAAGTATTATCACATAATTCATAAAATAGATTTGACCAGCTGTTTCAAAGCACCAGTGTTTATTCCACAAAACAACTATCTTTCTATAAATGGATAATACTTCTTTTCACATCCAGAAGATATCGAGTTCAAAACATACATGTTTTGAAACAAGGCCTTTCCATTTACGACCGGAAGCCAATCAGTATGGCGGAAATAAAAGGCTGTGTCGCAATTCTTGACACAGCCTTTTTATTCCCAAACGCCACAAAATGTTAATCGAACATATGTCTGAACTTATCGAAAATCTTCTCCTTGACAGATTTCTTCGGTTGGAAATTAGGAGAATTCTCCAAGCCGTTCATGATATCCTTCTCTGACGCAGACAACGTTTCCGGAATATAAACACTTACGTTTACAAGCAGGTCTCCCGTTCCATAACTGTTAACAGAGGGAAGCCCTTTGTTTCGCAAACGGAGCACTTTCCCCGGTTGAGTCCCTGGCTCGATCTTGACTTTAGCCTTACCATCGATGGTCGGAACTTCAACTGTGCCACCCAAAGCCGCTTGAGGCACACTCAGTAACAGGTTATACAGAATGTCGTTCTCGTCACGTATCAGTTCCGGATGCGGCTCTTCTTCGACCAAGATCAGCAAATCACCGTTAATACCTCCATGACGGGCTGCATTCCCCTTCCCACTCATGGAGAGCTGCATGCCTTCCGCCACACCGGCCGGGATATTGATCGTGATCACCTCGTCGTCGCGCACGATTCCTTCACCATTGCACTCGCTACATTTCTTGGTGATAATCTTCCCTTCGCCTCCACAGGTCGGACAGGTTGTCTGTGTCTGCATCTGTCCTAAGATCGTATTGGCCACACGGGTGACAACACCGCTGCCATGACAGGTTTCACAAGTCTTGGAACTGTGATCGTCCTCCGCCCCACTACCGTGGCATTTGGAACAGGTTACATATTTCTTAACTTTGATCTTCTTTTTCGACTCCGGTAGCGATCTCTTTCAGGTTCAACTTTACTTTCACACGCAGATCCGAACCACGATTCACCCGGCGACCGCCACGTGAACCGCCACCAAAGCCGCTGAACCCGCCAAAGCCACCGAAATGTCCGCCAAAGATGTCTCCAAACTGAGAGAAAATATCATCCATAGACATTCCTCCGCCAAAAGCCACCGCCCTGCGAAGCACCTCCTACTCCGGCATGACCGAACTGATCATAACGCTGACGCTTCTGAGGATCACTCAGTACATCGTACGCTTCTGCAGCCTCTTTGAAGTTCTCTTCAGCCTGCTTGTCACCCGGATTCTTGTCAGGGTGGTACTGAATCGCCTTTTACGGTAAGCTTTCTTTATTTCTTCTACCGAGGCAGTCTTCTCGACGCCCAGCACTTCATAATAATCTCTTTTAGCCATCTTCGTATCTGTCTGTTGTTATTTGCTCATTATCCTGTCGTATTATTCGCCTACCACTACTTTAGCGTGGCGAATCACCTTATCGTTCAAAGTATAACCGGTCTGCACACAATCCAAAACCTTGCCCTTCATATCGGGTTCCGGTGCAGGAATCATGGCGACTGCTTCAGACGTTTCAGCATCGAACGGTTCACCGACAGTTTCGATCGGTTTTACATTCTGATGAGACAGGTAAGACATGAATTTCGAATAGATAAGTTCCACTCCTTCCGTAACAGCCTTTATATCTTCAGCCGAACGGATATTCTGCAAAGCACGTTCGAAATCGTCGACAACAGGAAGCAGGTGAGTCAAAGCACTTTCGCCACCGTTCTTGATCAGCTCGGACTTTTCGCGCAATGTACGTTTACGGTAGTTATCGAACTCAGCCATCAAGCGCAGGTGGGAATCATTCAGTTCGTCATATTTCTTCTTAAGTTCTTCCAGCTCCTTCTGCTCGGACCTTCATCCGTCACATTGTCAGATACGGAATTTTCTTCTGACGCATTTACCTGTTCATCCTGCAATTTTGTCGCTTCATCAGCACCTTGGCGTTCTTTTTTTTGTCAGCTGTTTCCTTCTTGCTATTAAAATTCATCTTGTTCATAATCAATTATATATTTTCATTACTATCTAATTGTCAGTAAGATATCATACCTATATCGGTCATACGACCTGCCTGTCGGCATTATTCTTGTCGATATCAATCACCAATATAACATCAAATATACTGCCAACTGTTCTTATAGAACGAAAATATCTTTACCTTTGTGTAGTAAAAGATGATTTATTGTCATAGTACAAATAATAAGATTAATAAAACAATTAAGAAATTAATTATGAAGAGAGCGATTTTGTCAGTTTTACTGCTATTTGCATTTCTTACCGGTTTTGCCCAAAACCGGAATATATGCCGATTAGGAATTACATACGATATCAGTCAAAGCGACCACTGGGGGAAAAACAAACCGGTCATAACCAGTGTCATTCCTTATTCGCCGGCAGAACTCGCAGGAGTTAAAACCAATGATATCATTATAGCTATCGACGTTGTGCAAACGACAGATATTTCGTCGGAAGAGATCGGTGAAATGCTGAATCCCGCCGGGAAAAACGAGGTATTACTGACGATCGGCAATCTGGCAAACCCTGCTAAACAGGTGCTTGTCAAAAAAGAATGCAAAAAAGGGAATGCGATTACCGAAGAACAATTGGCCACCGCTTTTTCTATGTACAGCCTCGAAACGACCAGCGAACGGGAATTTGTCTGTCCATTCAAGACAACCGTGACAGCCGACCCTGTAGATTTCGGAAAGTTCAAGACGTTCGCCTTCTCTGCCATAGACGAGAATAACAGCAAACTGGAAACGGCCATCAACGAAAGTATCGAAAAAGGAGTTGACCAAAAAGGGATGACTGTCGACACAAACCGTCCCGACATTATAGTACAGACCTTCTATTTCTTCGATAAGAATCCGAACTATAAAGGGGCGAACAAGATTCTGATTGAAAAAAGAGCCGATCTATCGCTACAACTTCAATCACAGTAAAGATGGAACATTCCCGTTCTTGAACTCGATGTCTGCAGAAGCGGAAGCGGAGTATCTCCTCCAGTTCGGTTTTCGCCTGATTGACCAACGTGATGTACCGGGCCGTATCCTGTGGGAATGCGAGGCAAACGAACTGCTGGAAGACTCATATCGTCTAGATGAATACGCCCGCATTCATGCACCGTTGATGTGTATGCAATATCCATATGTCAAATATCAGCGCAACGTGCCATTCAAGGTCAATCAGAAAACCTACAACTATACAGGGCTAAGTTACGACATCGACCATATGGAACAGATCGCCGACGTCGATAAGAACTCTCCTGCCTATGCAGCTGGATTACGCCCCGTGATATTGTAGAAAAATCAACGACCAGAAAATGAATCACACGGCAGAAGAATTCTCCGCTGCTTACAAAGGATTTATTACCAACACGATGAAATACCGCGATCCGAAAACCCAGTTTACGGATGCCAACGGTTTCAAACGTTGTATGTTCTGGGACACATTCAAATACCCACAAGTAGCCGATGCGATCCAGAAACCCGGTAACAAGACCGCCTACTCATATTTATATTATTACGCCCCGTATATCAACCCATCCGGAAACAATGCCTGTACGTTCGATATCAAAAGGGGTAAAAACAAAATGGAAATCATCGTCCGCCCGACCATTCGCCGGTCCGTGACGGTCGAAGTAAAATAAAAGCATTTACAAAGAACGTGATATATCCGCAAAATTTCGAACAAAAAACGGGCTTCGATAAAGTCCGTCGTTTAATTTCAGAGAAATGTTTAAGCCCGCTCGGAGAAGAACGGGTGGCAGAGATGGAATTCTCTGCCGATTATCAAACCGTAACCCGACGCCTGGAACAAACTGACGAGTTTGTTCGTATCCTGCATGGAGAAGACGAGTTTCCCGCCAGTTATTTTTTTGATGTGCGTTATTCGTTGAAGCGGATACGCCCCGAAGGAACCTGGCTAGATGAAAAAGAGCTATTCGACCTGAAACGTTCGCTCCAGACAATCAACGATATTATCCGCTTCTTTCGCCCTTCCCTGGAAGAGGGAGAAGATCAAATACCCGGCATTGACCGCCCTTGCCGGCGATATTCAGGTATTCCCGCAGTTAATCGGAAAGATCGACGCGATACTCGACAAATTCGGACGAGTGAAGGACAATGCCTCTCCTTCACTGGCGCAGATACGAAAAGAGATCACGGCTACCATGAGCGGTATCTCCGCAGCTTGCAGTCGATATTACGCGCCGCACAATCGGAAGGTGTAGTAGATAAAGATATTACTCCCACCATGCGCGATGGGCGCCTGATGATCCCGGTCGCTCCGGCTTTCAAACGGAAGATCAAAGGGATCGTGCACGATGAATCGGCTAGCGGCAAGACTGTTTTCATCGAGCCGGAAGTCGTCGTGGAGGCAAATAACCGCATCCGCGAGCTGGAAGGCGACGAACGCAGGGAGATCATGAAGATCCTGACGGAATTTACAAACTTCATCCGTCCGTTAATCCCCGATATCCTGCAATCCTATGAGTTCTTGGCCGAGATTGACTTCATCCGCGCCAAAGCATTGTTTGCCGAGCAGATAAACGGAATCAAGCCGGTCATCGAGGACAAACAGCAGATCGACTGGATACACGCTGCGCATCCCCTGCTTTTCCTCTCGTTACAGAAACAAAACAAGCAGATTGTCCCGTTGGATATTCTCCTGGAAGAAAAAACGCCTGCTGATTATCTCCGGGCCGAACGCAGGTGGTAAAATCCGTTGCCTGAAAACGGTCGGATTGCTGCAATATATGTTGCAATGCGGCCTGTTGATCCCCGTATATGAAAGCTCGAAAACGGGATTGTTCGAAAACCTGTTCATTGACATCGGAGATGAACAAAGTATTGAAAACGACTTGAGTACCTACAGTTCACACTTGACGAACATGAAATTTTCGTCAAGAACTGTAACAGCAAAACTCTAATCTTGATTGACGAGTTCGGTAGTGGCACGGAGCCCCAGATCGGAGGTGCGATTGCCGAAGCCCTGTTGGACCGTTTCAACCGGAATCACAGCTACGGCGTTATCACGACTCACTACCAGAACTTGAAGCATTTCGCTGAAGACACGGAAGGGATCGTTAACGGTGCCATGCTCTATGACCGCCACCTGATGCAACCGCTCTTTAAGCTGTCGATCGGTAATCCAGGAAGTTCTTTCGCCATCGAGATCGCCCGGAAGATCGGCCTGCCGGAAGATGTCATTGCGGATGCATCTGCTAATGTCGGCTCCGACTATATCAATATGGATAAATATCTACAGGATATCGTTCGTGACAAACGCTATTGGGAAAGCAAGCGACAGAATATCCGCCAACAAGAAAAGAAGCTGGAAGATATTACCGCCCGCTACGAGCAGGATTTGGAAGCCGTAAACAAACAACGGAAAGAGATCATGCGTAACGCCAAGGAAGAGGCACAGCGTATCCTTTCGAAGCCAACGCAAAGATCGAAAACACGATCCGCGAAATCAAAGAGGCACAGGCGGAAAAGGAACAGACCAAGCTTGCCCGCAAAGCCTTGGAAGAATTCAAGGCTTCTGTGATAGCAGCCGAAGAAGAGGACGACAAGATCGCCCGCAAAATGGCAAAATTACAGGAACGCAAAGAACGTAAAAGCAGAAACAAAACGCGCCGGCCTCAAGCAGGTCTTCAACCGTGATGTCATAGAAGCTGGCGACAACGTCCGCCTCAAAGGACAAGTCTCTGCCGGAACCGTTATGGAAGTTCAAGGAAAGCAGGCAGTTGTAGCATTCGGCATGATCAAGAGCACAGTCAAGTTGGAACAACTGGAGAAGGTCAGTAAAGGACAAATCAAGAAAGAGATCCAAAAAGTACTTTTGTCAGTGTCCAGACAGCGGACGATATGCATGAAAAAGAAATTGAACTTCAAGCAGGAGATAGATGTTAGAGGTATGAGAGGGACGAAGCCTTACAGGCCGTTACTTACTTTGTGGACGATGCCATACAGGTTGGTGCCGCTCGCATCCGTATCCTGCACGGGACAGGGACAGGCATACTTCGGCAGCTGATACGCGATTACCTGCACACTGTTCCGGGCGTCCGCCAGTATCACGACGAACATGTCCAATTCGGAGGTGCGGGTATTACGGTTGTAGAACTCGAATAAGAACAAACAGATATGAGGCGAAGAGAATATGTACATCCACACAAGCGCAAGCATATTTCCAACCGACATCTTGCCGACCGATATTTCTATGCCGGCGAGCATGATACCGTTACCCGGATCAGCCTCACACAGTACAATGCTGACACTCTGCACACACGGGAGATCAAGACAAACGAAACGTCGTTCAAAAAATTTGTCGACGGAAATAGTATCAACTGGTTCCAGGTTAGCGGTCTGACTGATTCGGAGGCGGTCACGCGTATCGTCAATGAATTCGGGATGCATAACCTGGACGCCAAAGACATTCTGACTCCCCAACACGTAGTCAAGATAGAAGAGTATGACAAACACATGCTTATCGTACTCAATTCTTCCTACTACGACACCAATATGGAGATCAACTCCGAACATATCAGCATCCTAATCACGGGAAACGTAGTCATCAGCTTCACGGAAAGCAACAATCCTGTATTCGAAAATGCCTACAAAGCCATCGAATCCAATATGTTGAATATTCGCCGAAAAAACAGCGGACTACTCCTGGCATTCCTTTTAAATACGATCATTGCCAATTTAGTGGAATCGGCCTCCAAAGTGGAGGAAATGCTTGAGGATATAGAAGAGACCCTGCTCGATATCAAAAACGACCAAGGTAATATGGGGCTGCTTATCCAGCAACGTCGGAAAAGAATATATGGTTATCCGCAAGAACAGCCAACCGCTGAAAGAGCAATTTGCCAAACTGCTGCGCACCGAAAACGGAATCATAAGCTCCGACATCCTTCCCATCTATAACGACTTATCCGACCAGTTGCAGTTCATCATCCAGACAACCGAAAGCTGCCGGGAAATCATATCTTCCCTGGTCGATCTCTACATATCCAATAACGACCTGCGCATGAATGCGATCATGAAACGCCTGACAATCGTATCCACGATCTTCATCCCACTGACATTCCTGGCTGGTATATGGGGATGAACTTCAAGATGATGCCAGAATTGGACTGGCAATACGGGTATGGCATAGCCTGGTCACTCATGCTACTGACAGCAATCTCGACCTGGCTATACATGCGGAAAAAAGGATTGGTTTTAGAGTCCGTAGTTCCGTTTGAACATATAATAGGTATTTCTGGAAACATTAAAACGTTTACAAATTTCGAAAACAGTGTCTCCGCGTTCAAGCATGCTGATCACCTCTTCTTTATTCGCATCCAGGAAAGACTGTTTTGCAGCCGATCCTTTCGGACGGCCTAACGGGCCTCCGTGCTCTTCTTATGATTCAATGCCTCTTTGGTACGGATTGACATCAAACTGTGTTCGATCTCCGTCACCAACTTGAACACGTTTCCCATAACTGGCAGATCCAATGCCTGGTCTAGGATATACCGATCTCTTATACTATAGATCTGAACGCCTTTTTCCATGCAGCGTCCCATAATATCCATAACTTCCGACAAAGTTCGTCCCAAGCGAGAAATATCCGAAAAGATCAGACTATCGCCTTTTTGCATACGATCCAGTACCCTAGCAAGATTACGTTCATCTTCCTCCCTTTGTCGACAGTGACATCCGTAATCCACTTATCGACATTCATATCATGATTCGAAGCATAACGTTCAATCTCATCTTTCTGTTCTTCTAGAAGTTCTTTGTTTGAAGTTCCTACTCTTAAATAAGCTATTACCATATTTCCAGCAACTTAATAATTAAAAAACGTAGAACCAAAATTTATTTCTCGGTGAAGATACGAAAAGTAATTATAGCACCATAGCTAAACTTTCCATTTTATTTAAAGAAAATGTTAGTATTTTTCTCTTTAACACAATAAATTAAATCGTATGAAAACAGCTATCAGACTAAGAATGAAATAGCTAACAATTTACCCAATAACCGGGGATTTGCGACCTCTTTAAACATTTACCTTTCCCTCGTAGCAAACCCTGAATATAAGTATTTTGAACATGTTTATCGTTTTTTTTGCTTTCCGGTCTACCAAACACTTACTATATTTGCAAAACGAATGAAAAGGTTTCTGATTGTCATATTCGCTTTGCTGTATATCGGATTGTCTTCCGGTATCACGCTGACGATTCACCACTGCATGGGCAAGCTGGTCGAAGTCGGCATATGGCAGGATGAAACCTGCAACACTTGCGGAGCCAAGCATGCCCATAAATCCTGCTGCTCCACCGAAACTCAATTTATAAAGATATCAGACGATCAGAATGTCGACCAGCTACAGGTTATTAAATATGTACCGATGGCAATCGCACTTTTGTTCGATTTACGGGATCTTTATAACTTACCGGAAACAGAACAGGAAGCCAATATCCCTGTTCATTCCAACACCCCACCTGAATGGAGTGGGACAGACCGGCTCATTCATCATTGTACTTTCCTTATTTAGCTGATAGTAGATCTTTTCAGGCCCTTTTTCCCTTTATAGTCTTATAAAAGGGTCCGTCATTCTTTTGTCTTCATCCCAGACAACAAAAAAAGAAAAAAATCTGTTTCCTCTGTGTGTACAGAAGGAAACCGGCGTATTGTATTCAATAGCCGGACGATCTATTATCTATACATATAAATACTTCTTATGCTAAATAAAATAATCCGTTATTTCCTTGAGAACAGGGTGATAACCATATTGATCTTAGTGCTGGTAGTCGTATGGGGCATCTCGACTTCTCCATTTAACTGGCACGGAGGGATCATTCCCCGCAATCCGATTCCGGTAGACGCGATTCCCGACATCGGCGATAATCAACAGATCGTAGCGACCGAATGGATGGGACGTTCGCCCAAAGATATCCAGGATCAGATCACCTATCCGCTGACCACTTCCCTGTTGGGGATTCCCGGAGTCAAATCGATCCGTAGCTCTTCCATGTTCGGCATGTCCTTCATCTATATTATTTTTGATGATAATATCGAATTCTACTGGAGCCGTTCGCGGATTCTCGAAAAGCTCAACTCCCTTCCCCCGGCACGCTGCCCGAAGGCGTACAACCGGCGTTGGGTCCGGATGCAACCGCTTTAGGACAAATCTACTGGTACACGTTGGAAGGACGCGATCCGGCAACCGGAAAACCGACAGGCGGATGGAATGCGGAAGAGCTGCGTACCATACAGGACTACTATGTCAAATACAGCCTTTCGGCCGCCGAAGGCGTGTCGGAAGTGGCATCAGCCGGAGGTTTCGTGAAAGAGTACCAGGTCGAGCTGAATCCGGATGCCATGCGCGCCTTTTTCCGTTATGGATATTATGGGGGCGATCAAGAAAAAAGCAATCTCGATATCGGCGCCGAGACGATGGAGATCAATAAGGTCGAATATCTGATCCGCGGCCTGGGCTATATCAAAGATGTATCCGACCTGGAAAAGGCCGTCGTGACGGTTCGTGACGGTGTACCGGTACGCATCTCCGATGTAGCGTTTGTAAATATCGGTCCGGGTACGCGGCGCGGCGGGCTGGATAAAGAAGGTGTCGAAGCAGTCGGCGGTGTCGTGATCGCCCGGTATGGTTCCAACCCTTTGGAAGTCATTAATAATGTAAAAGACAAAATCAAAGGAGATGGCGCCCGGACTTCCCCGAAAACCTTGCCCGACGGGACTGTCTCCAAAATCACCGTCGTACCTTTTACGACCGGACAGGCTTTGATCAAAGAGACAATCGGCACGCTCGAAACATCTTTATCCCACGAAATACTGATCTGTATCATCGTTATCATCGTGCTGGTCCTCAACCTCCGGGCATCCGTCGTGATAGCCAGCATGCTCCCTATCGCCGTGTTGTCTACCTTCATCATCATGCGCTACACAGGAATAGCCGCCAATATAGTTGCCCTTTCGGGTATCGCCATCGCTATCGGCGTGATGGTGGACGTCGGCGTCGTGTTTGTCGAAAGCATCATCCGGTATATGGAGATGCCGGAGAACAGAGGCGTCCGCAAAGGGAAAGCGATGGTAAACCTTATTTATAAGGCGGTCAGTGAAGTGTCGGGGCCATTGCCACGGCGATGATCACGACTATCGTCAGTTTCCTGCCCGTTTTTGCAATGGAGGCACAGGAAGGAAAAATGTTCTCTCCCCTCGCCTACACGAAAACCTATGCGCTGGCCTCTGCTTTCGTATTGGGATTGATCTTGCTGCCGACCTTATCCTATATATTGTTTTCGGTACGGATCGACTCAAAGCGGATACGGAAAGTGCTCAACTACATACTGATTGCAGCAGGTGTCCTCTTGTCTGTCCTGTACAGTAATATTCCGGCACTCGGACTTACAGCCGTCGGACTTAACAACCTGCTTGCCCACCGTTGGAAGAAACCCGGAATAAGTAACTATATCAATATCGGTATCGCACTTGTCGTCGCCACCTACTTCTTGGCAGAAGAATGGTTGCCGATGGGCCCCAGAAGGCATTATCGTCAATCTTCTTTTCGTAACAGGATGTATCGCCATCATTCTTGCACTGCTCTGGTTACTGGTGATCTACTACGAACGTATCCTTCGCTGGTGTCTGAATAACCGGTGGAAGTTCATGCTGCTACCGATCGCGACTATCCTATGCGGCATCCTGATCTGGAAACGGATCGGGCAAGAGTTCATGCCCAGCCTCAACGAAGGTTCATTCCTGTTGATGCCGACCAGCATGCCCCATACTGGAATCGAGCAAAACCTGAATTATATCGAAGCACTGGACAAACGCCTGGCAGCCATCCCCGAAGTGGAAACGGCAATCGGCAAATGGGGACGGGTAAACTCGGCACTCGATCCGGCTCCCGCCCAGATGTTCGAGAATACGATCAACTATCGTCCCGAATATATCCTGAACGAAGACGGAAAGCGGGAACGTTTCAAAGTGAACCGGAAAGGAAAATATCTTCTGAGAAACGGAGGCACTTTACAATCCGGCAGACGGCTTCCGCCTGATTCCGGCAGATAGCCTGATACCGGACCGCAAAGGAGACTATTTCCGGCAATGGCGTCCCGAAATCAAGAACACCGACGATATCTGGCAGCAAATTATCAACGTCACCCACCTGCCAGGACTCACATCCGCCCCCGAAACTGTAACCGATAGAGGCACGCCTTGTCATGCTCTCGACCGGTATGCGCGCTCCAATGGGATTGAAGATATACGGGCCGGATCTGGAAACGATCGAGCAGAGCGGAAAGGCGATCGAACAGGCGCTCAAAGACGTTCCTTCCGTGATCCCTTCGTCCGTATTCTATGACCGGGCGGTCGGAGCACCTTATCTGGAGATTAAGCTGAACCGGGATAACATGGCCCGGTACGGAGTGAACGTCGAAGATTTACAGGAGATACTAAGTGCAGCCGTCGGCGGCATGATCCTGACGAAGACGGTCGAAGGCCGCGAGCGTTTCCCCGTGCGCCTCCGCTATGCCCGCGAACTGCGTGATAATCCGGAAGCATTGTCCATGCTCCTGGTTCCGACAGCCACCGGCGCCCAGATCCCATTGAAAGAACTCGCCGATATCGAATATGCGCGAGGCGCCCAGATGATCCAGAGTGAGAACACCTTCCTGGTCGGCTACGTGATCTTCGACAAGAAACAGGAAAAGCCGAAGTGGACGTTGTGAAAGAAGCGACAAAAGTGATCGAAGGAAAGATACAAAACGGAGAGTTGAAACTAACAAAAAGGCATTTCCTACCAAGTTTGCCGGAAACTACGAACAACAGGAACGTGCCACCGCCCGGCTGATGATCGTCGTTCCCCTGGCCCTGCTGATCGTCCTCTTGGTTCTGTATTTCCAGTTCAAGACCCTTACGGCCTCGTTGATTCATTTCTCCGGTGTATTCGTGGCTTTTGCCGGCGGCTTTATCCTGCTCTGGCTGTACGGTCAGGACTGGTTCATGAACTTTTCGCTGGCGAGAGTCAATATGCGGGACCTGTTCCAGATGCATACCATTAACCTGAGCGTAGCCGTATGGGTCGGCTTCATCGCCCTTTTCGGAGTGGCGACAGACGACGGTGTGCTGATGGGAACTTACATCCATCACGTCTTCCTGGAAAAGGACCCGCAGACCAGGCACGCCATACGTGAAGCCGTCGTGACAGCAGGACTCAAACGTGTACGTCCCGCAGCCATGACAACCGCGACCACCCTGATCGCCCTGCTCCCCGTCCTCACCTCGACCGGAAAGGGAGCCGATATTATGGTTCCGATGGCAATCCCGACTTTCGGCGGCATGCTGATCCAGTCGATGACCATGTTTGTCGTCCCCGTATTCCAATGCTGGTGGCGGGAAGGGCTGCTGAAGAAAGAGGAAACAACTGGCCAATGCCTCGCGCAAAATAGACCTGTACGCCAAACAGCAAGACTTGTCCCGGTCGCCCCACCAGTTGATGATCCGCGAATTTTCGGCAGGGACGACTTCCCTCACGGACATCATCCAACTGGAACGCCAGTTACTGAATTACAGCCTTAAAAGAGCGAAGCGGTTGCCGGATACAACACGCTGATCGCGAGTTTAGAGAAATTAGTATCAACCTCCGTAAATGAATAACAAGATGAAAAAGATAAATGAAATAATAAAAAGCAAATCGGTTCAATATATAATAGTAGCCTGTGCCGGCTTATTAGTCGGCAGGTTGTTGTTCAGCTCGTCTGAAAGCCCCGCTCCGGCTACCCATGAGGGGCATGAGATGCACGAAGGACACAGTCACGACCTCGTACAGGACGAGACGGGCGTCTGGACCTGCTCCATGCACCCCCAGATACGCCAGGATAAACCCGGCAAATGCCCGATCTGCGCGATGGACTTGATCCCGGTCCGTAAAGGAAGCGGCGGCGGAGAGAACTCCGACCCGAAAGCAATCCAGTTATCGGAAGAGGCGGCCGCCCTGGCAGACGTGCAGACTTCAAAGGTCAGCAGGAAAAACCCGGTCAAGACAGTCCGCCTGTATGGCAAGATCGCCCCGAACGAACAAAGCTTACAGTCACAGACAGCGCATGTAGGCGGACGTATCGAACAACTCAACATCAATTTTACCGGTGAGAGCGTACGAGCCGGACAAACACTTGCCGTCCTTTATTCACCCGAACTGTTCACCGCCCAGCAGGAACTGTTGGAAGCCATCAAGATGAAGCAGCCCGCCCTGATCCAGGCAGCCCGCGAGAAACTCCGTCTCTGGAAAATGACGAACGCCCAGATAGAAGCGATCGAACAGTCCGGTAGCGTTTCCCCACTCGTCGAGATCAAAAGCGAACGTAAGCGGAATCGTCATGACCAAACGCGTAAACCAGGGCGATTATGTCGCCTCCGGAGCTGTCCTGTTCGACATAGCGAACCTGTCGAGCGTATGGGCGATGTTCGACACTTTCGAAGTTGACCTGCCTTTCCTGAACAGAGGCGACCAGGTTCATTTCACCTTGCAGGCTCTTCCCGGCAAGACCTATACGGGCCGGATCGCGTTTATCGATCCGATCATCAACCCGTCCACCCGTACGGCACGTGTCCGGGTAGAAGTCCCCAACAGCCATATGGAACTGAAGCCGGAGATGTATGCGACCGCCGAGGTCAGCGCCCCGCTTCAAGGATATAAAGACCGGATCACCGTGCCGCAAACTGCTGTTCTCTGGACCGGCAAACGTTCCATCGTTTATGTCAAGCAACCGGACACCTCCACTCCGACCTTCCTGATGCGTGAAGTAGAACTTGGTCCTTCCCTCGGCAACGCATACGTGATATTAAAAGGATTATCCGAAGGAGAAGAAGTCGTAACGAACGGTGTTTTCTCGATAGATGCCAGTGCCCAACTGGAAGGGAAACAGTCGATGATGAACAATGACGGCGAAGCACAACCGATGAGCGGCCATGTAGGGCATACGATGAGCGGTCACGAAGGGCATGCCGCGCACGGTACATCCGCAGCACAACCGGAACCGGCAGGCGAGCATGCCATGTTCGGGGTAAAAGGTTCCTGCGACATGTGTAAACAACGCATCGAAACAGCAGCCAAAAGTGTAAACGGCGTTTCGTCGGTTCATTGGGATAAGGAAAAACAGATGATACATCTACAATACAATCCGTCCAAAACATCTGTGGACGCTATTAGCAAAGCTATTGCCAAAGCGGGGCACGACACAGATACTTATAAAGCGGATCAAACGTCTACGACCAACTGCCGGGTTGTTGCAAATACCGGCAATAAGCGGATACTACAACCCGGACAAGCGACCAGCCCGTCATCGCCACTATTATCATTTTTATATTGGTGGCGATATTCGGTCGCGCTTAGTCCGGCTGCGTTCTTAAAGAAACGGCTGAACGCAGCCTGGTCTTCGAATCCTAGCATCAAAGCGATCTCTTTAGAGCTTTTAGCCGTATAAAGCAGTAAACGCCGGGCTTCTGCCTGAATGCGGTTATGGATGATACGGATGGCGGAAGGCTGCTGATAGGCGGAAAGGATATTTGCCAGTGTCTTCGGGGATTTGTTCAGCATGTCCGCATATTCCTGCACCTGTTTTTTCTCCTTAAAATAGGTATCGACCAGGACATAGAATTTGCGGATCGTCTCGAACTGGAGGCTGTTCTCCCGAACAGCTCCCTGCCGATCTTCCGCTATTCGCGTACATAATATGATAAACCGTTTCAACAATACCCGGAGCATCTCGTCTTGCAGGTGATCGGTACTGAGAAACTCCTCTTGCATGATCCTCGTCAGCGTGTCGATCTTCCGCCGTTCATCTTCCGAAAGGACAAAAGTCAGCACATGCGATGAACCGTGAAACAGCAACCCGTTGCACGAGACCTCATGGTCGTTGCCATGTATACAGTAGAAATTGCCGTTGAACATCAAAGCATAGCATTTGCCTTCGATGCGCAGAAACCCAAATGATGCAAATGGGAAAGCGGAACGAGCTGTTCCTTCTTCAAAACAACATGCTGATGATCGATATCCAACTCCACTTCGCCGGAATCCACCCATATAAATTTATACAGCGTTTTTGTCTTTCAGAAGATCCGGGTCTTCATGGAGCGAATCGGTCAAGACGATCCGCCCCTTTATTTTCGCATTCTCAAATGTCCATTTCATGGTATCTTAATTTTCAATTTTCAAATTCCACTACCTCCAGTTCCCTGGCAACTCTCCCGTATGCCGCCTGAACCAACGCGCAAAGGTATCATAATTAGAGAAATTAAGCATCATAGCAATGCGGGAAGATCTCAGTCGAGTTTTAATCAGTAAGTCTTTCGCCTCAAGCAATACATACTGGCTGATCCATTCCGCAGCCGAAATACCGGAATGCAATTTACATTTGTTATTCAGTTCCGCCGAAGTCATTCCCAACTTCTCGGCAAAATAATAAACCGGATAATGATGATAACGCCTAATCAGCAAAGCGAAATCGTGGAAGAAAGGCGGAACCTCGCTATCCCGGTCGTCCGCCAGATGTCCTCCCTGCTGGAGGAAGAAAATAAGGCACGCAAAAGCGATTCCACCACTTTGACACGGACATCGCTCATTCGCTCGATTTGTGACTGCATCAGCCGGATATAAAGCCCGGACTCCTCCAGTTCGTCCGGTGTAATCGTCCGGAACATCAGACGTTGCCGATTGATCAGCAGATCACTACCGGCATAGATCACGATCCCTTCAAAACCTGTCTCCGAAAAACGAGATATGTCACTCACATCTTCCACAGACGCCAGGAACACCTGTCCGGCAACTATGGAGATTTCCTTTCCAAGTGCTTTGCATTCGAACTTTCCTCCCCGGCAGATCACAGCAAGAGTTCCCGGTTCCAAAGGCAACAGTTCATGATCCTGCCCGACTTCAACGTGAATGATCTTTAAAGTACTTTCCAATGTCAAATTCGCAGTCGACACGGCATGATAGAGGTCGATCGGTAATATTTTATCTGTATTCATTTCCTTCTCACTTTTAAATAAAAACCATTTCACTTCGAACATTTAAAAGATAGATGTTAGTTTAATATACACTATCATTTTTATATTTAGTTAAATTGCTATTAATAGCATTTATAGGGTTTATCACGCAATAAACAAAATCGATTGTTTTTATTAAAGATAAAACATTCAGCCATTTTTATTAGTTTTATATTTGCACATCAAAAAAGAAAAAGATGAAGATACCGTTTAAACCAATTGAAATCGAAGATAGAGATATTATAACATCCTTTACGATACCGAGCAATTATAAAAATTGCGATTATTCATTTGCCAACATCTGCAGTTGGCGGTTTCTCTACGATAGCGAGTTCGCCATTGTCAACGGCAGCTTGCTGATCCGTTTCTGGATCGAAACAAAACGAGAGTCGCTTATATGACTCCTACAGGTCAAGGCGACCTGAAACAGGCCATCGATCTGTTAGAAGCCGATTCGCTCGAACAGGGTCATCCGCTCTGTATGTTGGGCGTAACGCCAGATGCCAAAGAAGAACTCGAAAAGGCAATTCCCGGCGGATTTTTCTACATCCCCGAACGGAATTATTTCGATTACATCTACTTGCGTGAAGACCTGGCAACCCTAAAAGGGAAAAAAATACCAGGCGAAACGCAATCATATCAACAAATTCAATAAGAAGTTTGCCTACGAATATATTCCTATCACACCAGAACTGGTTCCCCGAATGCCTTCAGCTCGAATGTAAATGGTACAAAGCCAACCGGGAAGATAATGACGAGGAGGATCTGAACGACGAACGCCGTTCTATAATCTACGCCTTGAACCATTATGACGAATTGGGACTTATTGGAGGAGCCATTTGCGTAGACCATCAGATTGTCGCTTTCACTTTTGGTGCCCCGATCAACCATAATACTTTCGGCGTCCACGTAGAAAAGGCGAATGTGAACTATGAGGGGGCTTATGCTGTTATCAACAAAGAATTCGCCTCTCACCTTCCGGGAAAATACACCTATGTGAACCGAGAGGAAGACTTGGGTATTCCGGTCTGCGCCAGGCTAAACTTTCGTATAACCCGTTCATCCTATTGAAAAATCCGCGGCAATAAAGAAACCTGCAAAATAATATTGAACGATGGATAACAACAAATCTCAATTGATCGACCTGTGGCGTACTTCTTTCAACGACAGCGAAGAATTTATCAAACTATTCTTCGATCGGGTTTACAAAAAAGAAAACGCCCTGTTTATAGAGAAAAACGGAAAAATCGTTTCCGCCCTTCAAATGCTTCCGTATGTCATGACTTACTACGGAAAGGAGATATCCGTAAACTATATATATGGAGCCTGCACTCTTCCCCTCCGAACGAGGTCAGGGACTTATGCGCCAACTGATACAGAAAGCATTCGAAGTGATGGAAAGCCGGAAAGTGGCCTTAACAGTCATTATCCCGGCCGATCCATGGCTGTTCGACTATTACCGCGATTTAGGATATACGGAAGCTTTCGACTATTCAGAAAGAAACGTATATCCGCCCTTCTGAAATAGCACTGGAACAGGGTGTTTTGGTTGTACCGCCCGAAGTACCTTCGATGGAGTCTCTCTACAATTTTTTTAATAAGAAGCAGAGAACGTATTTGCTATGTGCTGCACGGTTATGACGATTTCGTTACTATCCTGCGCGAATTACAGATGTCCGGAGGACAAATGCTGACCGCCTTGAACATTCAAAGAAGAACCGATCGGAATGATCTTTTTCTATCCTGTCGGCGACTATATCTATGTCAAAGAATTGATGTATGACAACGACAACATCAAGACCCTGCTCTTACAGGAAGCTACAACACAGAGCAAGGTGGAAAAGGCCGTCTGCCGTACTCCTTTCACCGGACCAAGAACTTTCCCTTTAGGGCATGGCACGTGTCTTGGACCGCGACCGCCTCATCCATCACTGGGCCTTCACCCGCAAACTCCGTTCTTAACATCGGCGAACTAAAAAAAGATGGACACCCAATCGCTCACCCGCCTGTTGCTCAACTATCAGAGCCGGAAGCTTATATGAGTTTGATGCTTGATTAGCGTTCATTTTACCCAAAAACAAAGCTCAGCACCACTCCGACAGGTTACGGAGATCCGAAGGAACGATTATCCGATTAATTCGTATTTTGCAGATTCATACAAAACTATACGAATAAAAAGAGCTGACAATGTTACGGAAAGGAGACCTTACACAAGGAGGTATAACCACCACCCTGCTACAATTCACATTGCCGATGCTGGCAGGATCGCTTTTACAACAATGCTATAACATAGCCGATACACTGATCGTAGGACAATGTATCGGTGCAAATGCGTTGGCAGCGGTCGGTTCCGCCTATACCTTGATGGTTTTCCTGATCTCTATCCTGCTGGGGTTATCGATGGGAAGCGGCACGGTTTTCTCACTGCAATACGGAGCCGAAGACCTGTCCGCCCTGCGACGTAGCATCTACGTTTCTCTCCTGCTGATCGGCACGGTAACCATCTTGCTGAATGTTGCCGTGTTCCTATGGCTCGATCCGATTTTACGATGGTTACAAGTTCCCTATGATATTTATTCGTTGATGCGTAACTATCTGTGGATCATTTTCTGGGGAATAGTCTTTACTTTCCTGTATAATTTTTATGCAGCGTTGCTTCCGGGCTGTAGGCGATTCTGTAACACCTTTATGGTTTCTGGCTGTATCGGTCGTTTTGAATATCGGGCTTGATTTGTTTCTTATTCTTGTCCTGGATCAAGGCATCGAAGGAGCGGCAGTCGCAACGGTCATCGCACAGGGAACGGCGGCATCCGGTATCTTGCTGTATACCTATAAACCCGCCCCGAGCTACGATTACACCGGGAAGATATGTGCTTCGACCGTTCCAGCCTGAGAGAAATCACTTCTTTCTCCACACTGACTTGCGTCCAACAATCCGTGATGAACTTCGGAATATTGATGGTGCAAGGGTTGGTAAATAGTTTTGGTACGGTTGTCATGGCCGCATTCGCCGCAGCAGTCAAGATCGACTCTTTCGCCTATATGCCCGTTCAGGAGTTCGGGAATGCTTTTTCCACCTTCATTGCCCAGAATTTCGGAGCGCGGAAAGGGATCGCATCCGCCGGGGAGTACGTAGGGCATTTCTTATAACGATCGTCTTTTCCCTTATCATCTCGCTGTTAGTTTTCTTTTTTGCCAAGCCGTTGATGCTTATTTTCGTCCGTCCGGATGAGGCTGAGATACTTCTCATCGGAACAGAATACCTGCGTATCGAAGGAGCTTTTTATTTAGGCATCGGGATCTTGTTCCTCCTTTATGGTTATTACCGGGCCATCCGTATGCCGGGAATGTCTGTCGTGCTTACCATTCTGTCTTTAGGTACACGTGTCGTCCTTTCTTATTGGCTGGCATCCATTCCCACTATTGGGGTCACCGGTATTTGGTGGTCTATTCCTATCGGTTGGTTTCTAGCAGACTTAGCCGGCATTGCCTATTACCATTATCGCAAATATGCAGTCTCACGGACTTGACAAAAATCCGCCTCCGATATACATTTATTACCGGATTTTTCTATCTTTGCAGCCGTAAAAAGTAATGATAAATTATGGACGACAGTATTCCGCGAGAAATAAAACAGTAAGTAACAAATAACGCGCAGGGTAAACAGCAAGGCCTCTGTACGTTGACAAAAACGAAAGGAGGCAATAATGAGACATTTTCTTTATTGTGAAGCCGGCTTTGTGGAAAAAGACCAGTGGCTTCCAAACAGCTGGGTCAATGTAGAATGCCCTACACCGGAAGATATCCATTACTTGACAAACCAATTCAATGTTCCCGAATCTTTCTTAAGCGACATTGCCGATACAGACGAACGCCCGCGTATCGAATATGAAGGGAATTGGCTATTGACCATCATTCGAATCCCGGTACAGAGCCAGGAACAAGGAATCCCTTTCACGACCATCCCTCTGGGGATTATGACGAACAATGAAATCATCATATCTGTTTGCTACTACAAGACGGAACTGATACCGGACTTTATCCGATACACCCGCCGCAAAGAGGTTGTCGTACGTCACAAATATGACCTGATTCTGCGTCTGATCCATTCATCCGCCGTATGGTTCCTAAAATACCTGAAACAAATCAACAACGAGGTGGCGCATGCCGAAAAGGCACTGGAAAAAAGTATCCGTAATGAAGACTTGCTTCGTCTGATGAAGCTGGAAAAGAGCATGGTTTACTTCAACACATCCATCCGTGGTAATGAAGTGATGCTTACCAAACTGCAAAGCATCTTCCAAGAACCGGTCTATATGGACAACGAACTGGTGGAAGATGTGGAAACAGAATTAAAACAGGCGCACCTCACGGTCAATATCTATAGCGATATCTTGACCGGTACGATGGACGCATTCGCCTCCATCATTTCCAACAACGTGAACACCATCATGAAGCGCATGACCTCTATTTCCATAATCTTAATGGTTCCCACCCTCATCGCCAGCTTCTACGGTATGAACGTCCCGATCTACGGAGAGAACATGCCGCACGGTTTCGCCATCATCATCATGATCTCCATCACACTATCAGCTTTATCATTTTTCATTTTCAGAAAGATCAAATGGTTCTAAATTAAAAAATCCGCTTTACCTTCACAGGCGAAGCGGATTTAAAATCGATAAGCTTTTTTCTAATCAAATATCTAATCAGAAAACAATATCTCGGGAAGGATAATATCTAATTCTGACAAATAAATAGCAAAGGACGTGCCAGAAATAGAAATAAAGATATATTTTAAAACAAACCACTGATATACAAACCAATAAAAATAATACATATAATACAAAAGAAATTGGGGAAATGTGGAGTGGATTGGGGAAAGTGTGTAAAAATTCCACAATCAAGTGTGGAACCCGACTTTTTGAGCGTGGAAAGAGCAATAATAATCGACTGCCTTTTTCAGCAAATCTTCCGGGAGATCAAGAGATTCATCGAACAAAGAAGTTTCGACAGTAAGAGCTTTCTTCTTTTCGAATCTTTTTCCAATTGCCAACGATCCGGCCCCTCATACAGATCACGGGGTAAAAGATACCGAAAGTATTGAATGCCTTAGGATGATGTTCGCGTAGCATAACGGTCGTCCGGTCTTTATAGCTGATCAGATATTCATCATACGAGGGTAACAAATGCAACACTTTCCGGCAACGGGCCTTCAAGTCACAGGTAACATGCAGGTAAAAAGTTTCCGAATCAAACTTTTCGGTTAGCAGATCGGTTTCGATCAATGCAACCGCATGTCGAGCCTCAGTTGCCGTCAAGCCGGACCACCAGACAAAATCAGACAATGTAGCCGGGGAATGGCTTTGAAAATATAGGGTAGCCATCGGGCGAGCGCCTCTTCGCGGCTGAGTTCTTTCATCGGAGGCACACGTTCTTCCAACAGAGCATAGGTCGGCTTTTTGTTTTTATCTACCCCGCTGCACACAAGGCCATCCGTTTCAGCACGGACCAGAAAATAATGTATCAAGTGATTGTCTGTCTCGACTCCTGCCCGACCGAACCCATCCATCAACTCCTGTTTTGTCAAACTCTTGTTTCCACCCAACAATTGTTCCAGCAATCTACAACCTTTTTCGTATAGAAGCTTTCGGTTATCTCCATCTTCCGACTTCTGCATAAGAATCGAAGGCTGTCCGTATACGACCTCCCGACAATTGCAACATCCAGCGGATATCCTCTTCTACGATGAAATGCCAGGTCGGTCGTAATATATGGGTACGCAGGATTTCTCCCTTTGCAAGCGCATCGTCCACCACCCGCAACGAAGAAGACTTCAAGCGAGTCCCGACCGCCCATTTCGCCATCGTATATTCCTGTGCTTGGACAGCTCCCATCCAGGCAACCAATTCCTTCGGACTCCTAAACCGGGGCTTTGCCAATTGATGGCTCAACAGACGAATATCGGTCAACATATTCTTACCGTTAGCAGGATTTTCCGGTCATAATATCCAATACCAGCTTATCGGTGGCTTCCATTCCTTTGGAACCGATAGAAGTCAGGTTAATGATCGACTTGTCGACATTCTCATCAATAATGCCCTCGACCGGAGTCACCACCTTGTTTTCCATTGCCATCAACGCAGACAGCATAGCAGTCGAAACACCGCTGGAAACTTTCATGGCACAACTGGGCTTCGCCCCATCGCATATCATACCGGTAATATTGCCGATCATATTCTTGATTGCATAGGAAATCTGCACTTTATCGCCTCCCATCAGATAGGTAATGCCGCAACTGGCTCCCGTGGCGGCCACCACACAACCGCAAAGGGCGGACAAGCGTCCCAGGCTTTTAGCTTGATATAGATGACCATCAGATGGCTTAACATCAGGGCACGGATTAACTGTTCTTCCGAACATTCGATGTCTTCGGCAAAAGAAAGGACGGGAAGTGTCGCTGCAATCCCCTGGTTTCCACTACCGGAGTTACTCATCACCGGGATCATGGCGCCATCCATGCGGGCATCACAGGCAGCAGCCGTCATTGCCAGCATATGGGTATAGGCAGAGTCTCCCATATATTTACGTCCGTATACACCGGAAACGGTCTTGCTGACCGTATGTCCGAAATTTCCCTTCAGTGAAGCCTCGGCTGCTTTCCGGTTCAGATCGGCAGTTTCCAGGATAAAGCGGATCTCATCGAGCGGCATTTCCATCGCAAATTCATACACAGTAGAAAAGAGAGTCTCAATTCATCTTCATCGCCCGAAGCATCACAGAAACACCTTCTTTCCTCCGGTCTGTCAATACCACACCATTCTTCTCCACATACACGACATTCGTATGTTCATGGCAGATTATCACCCGCGAAGTTTCATCTCCGGCTGAACAAATCACTTCGATATAGAGCTTGTCGACATTATCCTTTAAAGCGATATGAATCCGTTTATCTTCGATCACCTGCTTTCCTTCAGCAAGCGCTTCAGGTGTCAGGTCACGCAATACTTCAAGACCATAAGCAGACTTGCCGATCAACGTACCCAAAGCAACCGCTATAGGCAACCCGACCATTCCGGTTCCAGGAATTCCGACACCCATCGCATTCTTCAGGATGTTGGCGCTCAGAAATACTTCCGTTTTCTCCGGTTTACAGCCTAAAACCTCGGCAGCCTTAGCGGCAGCCAATGCGACCGCAACCGGTTCCGTACAACCGATAGCGGGAATCACTTCCTGATGTATTAGTTTGATGATTTGTGTTTGAGTTGTTTTATCCATGAATATAGACTTCTTTGACTTTATGATTGCAAAAGATAAGACATCCTTTTCAAAACATAGGTATTTCGATTGCGGAACATAGATAATTTGAACTATTTCTTTATTAAATAAAGGAATACCCGACAGAAAAATGTACATTTGTTTCATCTAATAAATAATTAATAAATTATGGGAACTTTAGGCTGCATAAATGATATGTTACAACGGGACAAAGAAAACCGCGAGCTCCGGAAATTAAGTCCTCCTTTCAGTATGGCTGTTTTATTCTCTCATCAGATAAGATCTCATTTGTCACCACCGGCAGTTTTGACCGTAAAGATTTCCTCTTCCGTGCCGTTGCCACGCCCTTCTTTCAGACGGACGCTGAACACAGCTTCACCTGTACACAACTTCGGGGAGGCCTGCACCATGACATTATAGGTGATACGGTCATCGCGGGTGATTTTGGTGATCTTGACAGGTTCGGACAGTTTCAGATGTTTGCCCTTCTCAACTTTTTTACTATTGGTTCCACGTCCAAAGCATCCTGAAAGCTGTTATTCACGATCACAAGGGAGATATGGCAGGTCTCACCCGCATTGATGTTATCGTCGCGAGTGACACTGTCCTCTTCCAATAAGATGTCTTCGATCTGCAAATCGGGAAGGAGAACATGCGAAGACGGCGTATAATTTCCCGGATTCCTCTTCTCCACTCTTACCACGTCACCTGTATTTGCTGCGATCTGCGCACCGGCAATTCCTCCGACCGCCGTCCCGACAAACGCCCCTATGTCACCCCCTATATCATCGTCTATAGCATTTCCGACCGCTCCGCCGAAAAGCCATCCGACAAAAGCGCCTATCTGGGCCCCTACGCCAGCCCGGTCTTCCCGGCTCATATTCTTCATCGATCCGCATCCTGTCAGAACCAACAAAGACACTATCGCATATAGGACTTTATTTTTCATACTCAGTTATTTTAACCCTTCCAATTAACAAACAAAGATAACCATCCATTTGATTTAATGACATCGGAAAGGAGAAAAACCCCTATCCGATTGCGTTTTTTTATGTAAGTTTGCGCCCGATTAAACAAAGAATGATGACAACTCAATTCAAGACTCCGACCGCAGACCTGCAACATCAGTACGATCTTCTGCAGAAAGAATTCGAATATGAAAAAGAGATGTATCGGGAACAAACCGAACGGGCCGGCATACACCGCCGCATCCAACAAGGACTATGCTGGTATCCTGTCGTACCGGGAAAAGAGCTATTATAACTCCCTGAACCAACTTGTCGTAGAAATAGGGCAGCTGGAGGACAAAGAGACCGAACACAATTTTGAATATGGCCGTCCGGTCTGCTTCTTCACAACAAAAGGAGGCGGGAAACCTGAATACCTGAACTTCTCGGCTGTCATCAGTTATGTGCAAGACGACCGGATGGTCGTAATATTACCCTCTCCTAACGCACTTACGGAAATACAAAAGGCTGGTGAAATCGGCGTCCAACTTTATTTCGACGAGACCAGCTACAAGACGATGTTCAACGCCCTGTCCACCGTTATCCAAGCGAAAGGAAACCGGTTAGCTTACCTGCGGGATGTCCTGTTAGGCAAAACGCCCGTCGGCCGGCGCACATTTTTTCCTATGCGCTTTCCCTGGCTGAACCTGTCGCAGGAAGAGGCGGTCAACCATGTATTGGCGGCAAAGGATGTGTCAATCGTGCACGGTCCTCCCGGAACTGGCAAAACGACCACTTTGGTTGAAGCGATCTATGAGACTTTGCACCGAGAAAATCAGGTAATGGTCTGTGCCCAAAGCAATACGGCCGTAGACTGGATATCCGAAAAACTAGTCGATCGTGGCATTCATGTCCTACGCATCGGTAACCCGACACGCATAAACGACAAGATGCTTTCCTTCACCTATGAACGGCGTTTCGAATCGCATCCCGACTATGCCGAACTATGGGGAATCCGCAAGGCGATCCGCGAGATACAATCCAATCTCCGCAAAAGAGCCACGGTGAAAAAGAAACAGCACGCAACCGTCTCTCCCGTCTCCGTTTCCGGGCGACGGAACTGGAAGTGAAGATCGACACGGAATTGTTCGACGAGGCGCGTGTCGTGGCCTGCACGCTGGTCGGATCGGCGAACCGGGTATTGACCAACCGTAACTTCACAACTCTCTTTATCGACGAGGCCGCCCAAGCACTCGAAGCAGCCTGCTGGATCGCAATCGGCAAAGCGGATCGGGTCATCTTAGCGGGCGACCATCACCAGCTCCCTCCTACCATCAAATGTATCGAAGCGGCACGCGGCGGCTTAGACCACACCTTGATGCAAAAAATAACCGACCGGAAGCCCGAAACAGTCTCGCTTCTGAAAACGCAGTACCGGATGAACGAGGACATCATGCGCTTTCCTTCCCGTTGGTTCTATCATGACGAGCTACAATCCGCACCGGAAGTCAAGCATCGCGGCATCTTGGAATTCGATACGCCTGTCGTCTGGCTCGATACGGCAGATTGTCATTTCGAAGAAGACCGGCTCGACGACAGCATGAGCCGTATCAATAGAGACGAAGCTACACTGCTCGTTTCGACCTTACAGAAATATATCGAAAAGATCGGCAAAGAACGGGTATTGGATGAAAGCATCGACTTCGGTCTGATTTCACCTTACAAATCGCAGGTTCAGTATATCCGCGGACTGATCAAGCGCGACACTTTCTTCAAACCTTTCCGCCGCCTGATAACCGCTCACACGGTAGACGGCTTCCAGGGACAGGAACGCGATGTGATCATGATCAGTCTCGTACGAGCCAACGACAAAGGCCGGATCGGTTTCCTCGGTGACTTGCGCCGCATGAACGTCGCCATCACCCGCGCCCGCATGAAACTGATGATCTTGGGAGACGCACCGACACTAACACGGCATGCTTTCTACAAGGAATTATACGAATATATCTGGGAAAACGGACAGGTGATCACCGTTCAACCTCCTTCCCCGACATGATCCTCTTATTGTCATATTCGTAAAAAGACATTAGTCCAAATCGAAACTACTACCGCATCTATTTCGATTTTATACCCTTTTTAATTCAAATATCGTATATTTGTATCATTAACAAAAATACAGAGAGGCCATGAAGTATAAATTATTAGTTCTCGACGTAGACGGGACGCTGCTCAACAATCAGAAAGAGATCAGCCCCCGTACCCTGGCTGCCCTTCTGAAGGTACAGCAAATGGGGGTACATATCGTATTGGCATCAGGAAGACCGACTAATGGAGTCATGCCCATCGCTGAAAAGCTGGAACTGAATCATTACGGAGGTTACATTCTTTCTTACAACGGCGGTCAGATCATCAACGTGCAGACCGGTGAACTATTATTCGAGAAGCGCATCGATCCGGAATGGATCCCCTATTTCGAAAAGAAAGCAAAGAAAAACGACTTTGCCATCTTCACCTATCACAAAGACTTCATCCTGACGGACAAACCGGATAACAAGTATGTCATCCAAGAAGCCAACCTGAACAAGATGCAGATTGTCGGTGTCGACAACTTTGCCGAAGCCGTCGATTTCCCGCCCTGCAAATGTATGCTGGCAAGTGACGACGAAGAAGCGCTCGTCGGCCTGGAAAATCATTGGAAGAAACGCCTCGACGGTGTGTTGGATGCATTCCGGTCGGAACCTTATTTCTTAGAAGTCGTTCCCCAGTTCATTGACAAAGGAAACACATTGGGCGTGCTGATGACCAAACTGTCCGTTTTGCCGGAAGAGGTGATCGCAATCGGCGACGGTGTCTGCGACGTGACCATGTTGCAACTTGCCGGTGTAGGGATCGCAATGGGAAATGCAGAGGATTCGGTTAAGGCCTGTGTGGACAAGACGACACTCACCAACGAGGAAGAAGGTGTGGCCGTGGCTGTCGAACGGGCAATCCTGGCCGAAATACGTCCGACGGAAGTTCCGCTCGACCAACTGAATATGCGTGCCAGACACGCCCTGATGGGAAACCTCGGCATTCAGTATACCTATGCATCCGAAGATCGTGTAGAAGCAACCATGCCGGTAGACGAACGTACCCGCCAGCCATTCGGTATCCTGCATGGCGGAGCGACACTCGCACTGGCCGAAACCGTTGCCGGGTTAGGCTCGATGATCCTGGCCAAACCGGACGAAATCGTGGTCGGCATGCAGGTCAGCGGCAACCACATGTCATCCGCCCATGAAGGAGATACCGTTCGCGCCGTCGGAACCATCATTCACAAAGGACGTTCTTCACACGTTTGGAATGTCGATGTATTTACATCCACTGATAAATTGGTATCATCCATCCGTGTAGTCAACAGCATATTAAAAAGAAATGACACCAGACGAATTAAGGATTTGTAACGTAGTCGACACATTGATCAGAAAGAACCGGAGTTTTGCACTCTGGCGGATACCAGGAGAATCGCCTCGTTTCGCCATGCAAGCCTCCGGTTCTGCACGTATTCTTTATCATATCGAGGAACTGGACGAACAGAGTGGTTTCGTCATTGCTCCCTTCCATGTAAGCAAACAGCACCCAATCGTACTGATCCGGCCGGACATCCAGAAACTTCCGCCCGATGAGGAAACAAAAGTTTCATACTCGATGCCTGCGGAACAGGGGAATTCCATCATAGTGAAACGCTGGTCTCCTTCCCCGAAAACCCGAAGGAAGACTACAGCCGTCGTTTCAATGCCTTCATCGAACCGCTACGCCGAAAGCAGTTCGAGAAACTCGTGCTGTCGCGCTGCCAGACGATTCCGGCAGACAGAGCCAACTTCTCCCCTGCCGCCGCTTTCCTCAAGGCAACCGGACGGTACAAATATTCATATGTTTATCTCTGCCATACTCCCGCGACAGGCACATGGCTGGGCTGCACGCCCGAAATCATCCTCTCCGGCGAGAAAGGAAAATGGCATACGGTCGCCCTTGCCGGCACCCAACCTCTCCAAAACGGGGAACTACCGATAGAATGGGACGACAAAAACAGGGAAGAACAGGAATATGTAGCCTTTTACATACGCAAACAACTGCAAGCATTAGGTATCAAACCGACAGAAACTCCTCCGATCCCGGTACGCGCCGGCGAATTGTCGCATTTGAGAAGCGACTTCAACTTTCCACTGCCCGATAATAAAGAACTCGGCGAACTGTTGAAACGGCTCCATCCCACGCCTGCCGTCTGCGGACTGCCCAAAGAAGAGACGTATCGCTTTATCCGGGAGAACGAAGGCTACGACCGGAGCTATTATTCAGGTTTTATCGGTTGGCTGGCTCCCGAAGGGAAGAGCGATCTGTATGTAAACTTGCGCTGCATGAACATCTTGCGCGGATCATTTGTTTTATATGCAGGCGGAGGCATTCTTGCCTCTTCAGAAACAGAAAGTGAATGGCTTGAAACAGAGGCAAAAATGCAAACCATGAAGCGACTGATTAATTCAACTGACAATTGAAATTCATAAATCATAAATAATATAACCCATGATAGCAAAAAACTGACTGACCTCATAGGCAATACACCGTTGTTGGGTTCTCAAACTTCAACGCAAGTAAAGGGCTGAAAGCGAAAGTAATCGGAAAGCTGGAATATTTCAACCCGGCAGGTAGCGTAAAAGACCGCATTGCATTGGCAATAATCGAAGATGCGGAAGAAAAGGGCTTGCTGAAACCGGGAGCAACAATCATAGAGCCGACCAGCGGGAACACCGGCGTAGGACTGGCTTTCGTCTCGGCCGCCAAAGGTTATAAATTGGTACTGACAATGCCCGAAACCATGAGCCTGGAACGTCGTAACCTACTGAAAGCATTAGGAGCCAACCTGATCCTCACTCCCGGAACGGAAGGGATGAAAGGTGCCATCGCCAAAGCGGAAGCATTGCGTGATGAAACACCCGGCTCCATTATCCTGCAACAGTTTGAAAACCCGGCAAACCCTGCCCGGCATGCTAAAACAACCGCACAGGAAATCTGGCGCGATACGGACGGCAAAGTCGATATCTTCGTCGCAGGAGTCGGAACGGGCGGTACGGTAAGCGGCGTTGGCAAAGGACTGAAAGCGCACAATCCGGATGTCAAAATCGTCGCTGTAGAACCGACCGACTCGGCTGTGCTCTCAGGCGTAAACCCGGACCGCACAAGATACAGGGATCGGCGCGGGCTTTATCCCTAAAACCTACGACAGCTCGGTGGTCGATGAAATCATCCAGGTAGAAGGAGACGACGCCATCCGCACATCACGCGAACTGGCACAAAAAGGAAGGCCTGTTGGTCGGCATTTCTTCCGGAGCAGCCGTATATGCCGCCGTGCAACTGGCCCGTCTCCCGGAGAACGAAGGGAAAACGATTGTAGCATTATTACCGGATACGGGCGAGATGTTGCCTACAGCATTGTATGCGTTCGAGGAATATCCGCTTTAAGAATTGACAATTGATAATTGTCAATTCTCCTTATAATCTTTCCGATAAGAACAAGTAGTCTCCGTCGGGAAATCTTTCGGGACTTTCTGGGTTACTTTTCCGGTTGCCGCCCATTCGGCGCCACGAAGCAAAAGCACCTGGAAGCCCGTACATTGCATTGCTATATTATCTTCCGTAGTAGCACCGGCATGGCCAAGCATCGTATGGAAGATGCGAGCATTCCCGTAATCGACCGTAAATACCAGCGGTTCTTCACGACCGGAACCGTTTGTTTCCTTATCGAATAGGCCGTGTACAAAATATCCCGGATATTGCCCGGTCCCCGCATACGGTCGTAAAGTTCATCTTTGGCATGACGCCATTTCAAAGGCAGGCCCTTCACAACCGGATGCACCTTGTCACGCCCGTTCAGCACATATTCGTGCTGGCGTCCATGAGAACCACCCGGACCCGCCGAACTGTCCTTGACCAGTTTTCCGTCCTTCCAATACACATAAGGGCCGGAATTCTCATTACGTCCTTCCCAACCACCCAAAGCACAGATCTTATTGAACTCCGGCCATTTGGAGAAAGCATTGTCGGCTGCATGATAAATGACAACACCACCGCCGTTCTGCACATATTCCAGGAAGCGGCGGTTCGTCTCCCTCCGGCCACGAATCTCCGTTATAGTCCAGCACTACCAACTGGTAAGGGCTAAAGTCGAGCACAAAACCGGACATATCCTTGCCCTGTTCGGGAGGGATGGCAAAGTCCACATCAAAACGACCGGAATTTTCCAGGATTTGTTTCAGCACAACATGGCTCACCTGCCAGTTATGGTTGTTTTGTCCTGTGATCAGTAATGTTTTTAATCGGTTTACGCGCCGAAACCGTACAGGCTAACAAGAGGGAAAAGACAACAAAAACAGCTTCCCAAAATGTAAATGTCTCATGGTACTTTATGGTTTAAAGATTTGTTTGAGGCAAATGTACTAAATCAATATGAAATATGTACTTTTGTGGCCTTAAGAAAAAAATACATCCATGATGAAATATTTATCCCGAATATTATTGATAACATTCGTATTTGTCTTTTTCAGCCACTTATAGCCATGCCGAGAGTTGGCGCGACAAAACAGAACTGCTCATATATTCTCCGCGCTATTTCGGTCCGAACGCCTTTCCGATCCCGGAAATGAGGGACGGACAGGTGAGCGAGCGGTACGAAGTGGAATTACGGGGCGAATACCATTATTATACGGGTGACAAGACCTGGGACATCGTGGGGCGTGCCCTGCTGCCCTTCTTCAGGGGCGCGCGGGAATCGAAGTGAACTGGTGCTTCAAGGAAAAATATAAGATGACACCGGAAACGCGTGACGAACGCTTTGCCGTGGATACGGAAAGCCCGATCAAATATAACGGCGACATCATTATCAGCTCCTTTTTCCAAGTCCTGAAAAGCGAGAAATGGGTAGACGCGACCATTAGCGCCAACATCAAGACAGCCAGCGGAGGCCGCCTGTGCGACGCCCGCTTTACCGATGCCGCCTCCTACTGGTTCGACGTAAACGGGGGCGTAACCTGTGGAAAAGTGCCGACGGGAAGGCCTCGATCCGTATGCAGGCGCTCGCCGGGTTCTATTGCTGGATGACGAACGACATGGTGCATCGCCAGAACGACGCCATCTCATACGGAGTCGGGTTCACCGGTAAATACAGAGGCTTCACGCTCGCCACCAACCTGGCCGGGTTTTACGGATACGAAAACAACGGTGACCGCCCCATACATTGGCGCAACAACCTCAGATACGAGATCAAGAAAAACATAATCTCCTTCCGATATACACACGGAATGAAGGATAACCTGTACGAGACTTATTCGTTGGGATATATCCGATGCTTTTGAGAATTGAAAGCTAAACCAACGGCCTTCACTCCCCTGTTTAAGGGAAGATGAAGATTAATCGGATAGTAAAGCTGAAGCTGGTAGATGCCAGACTCTATTTCGTGAGTCTGATCGTAGGACTGCTGACCGGATTGGTGGCGGTTCCTTACCACTATCTGCTGCAACTATTCTTCAATATGCGGAAGAACTTCTTCCAGTCTTCGCCTCCCTGGTATTACCATATCGTCTTATTCCTTGCCCTATGGGGTATCCTCTGCTTCGTCGCCCGGACGGCCAGACGGTGGCCTTACATCGGAGGCGGAGGCATTTCGCAGACACGGGGCGTTATCAATGGACGCATCGAATATACACATTCCTTTCGCCAACTGCTGGCTAAGTTTGCGGGCGGTGTGCTGACACTCAGCAGCGGTCTCTCGATGGGACGCGAGGGGCCTTCTGTACAAATGGGTTCCTACATAGGTGACCTGGTCAGCAAATGGGGACATATCCTGAGCGGCGAACGCAAACAGCTCCTTGCCGCAGGCGCAGGCGCAGGACTGGCAGCTGCCTTTGCCGCTCCTCTTGCCGCCGCTACGCTGGTGATCGAATCGATCGAACGCTTCGATGCTCCGAAAACGGCTATCACGACGATCCTGGCCGGTGTCGTCGCCGGAGCGATCGCCAGTACGATTTTCCCGATCAACCCGTACCACAACATACAGGCCATCGTGCCCGACCTGTCGATGGGACTGCATATCAAGCTGTATATCCTGTTTGCCGTCATCGTATCGGTTTTCGGCAAACTCTATTCACTGCTGATGCTATACGCCAAACGGATGTACCCGGCCATCCGGCAACCCGAATATATCAAGCTGTTAGGTCTTCTGGGCATGGCGTACATCATTTCGCTGACGGTCACTGATCTGACCGGTGGAGGCGAGCAGTTCCTGATGCAACAGGCGGAAGGCGGCAACAGCAATATCTATTGGATTGCAGGGATGATGTTCCTGCACATGGTATTTACCGTTTTTCCTTCTCCTCCGGATTGCCGGGAGGGAACTTTATCCCGACTCTGGTGACAGGCGGACTGACCGGTAAGCTCTATGCCCTCATCCTGGTGCAACACGGGATCGTCGGGATGGAAAGTGTGAGCTATGTCATGCTGATCGGAATGGGCGCCTTCCTGGTCGCCGTCGTGCACTCCTATCACAGCCATTATCCTGATTACGGAGATCACAGGGCATTTCGAAGTTTTCTATCCTTCCATCGTCGTAGGAGGACTCACCTATTATTTCACGGAACTGTTGGGAATAAAGCCGTTCAACGTAATGTTCTATGAAGAGATGATCAACAAACCGGCCTTCCGTGAGCAGAAGCGGCTGACTTTGGACGTGGAAGTGATGGCCGGAGCCTATTTCGACCGCAAGGAGGTCGATACGCTCGAACTTCCCAACCATTGCGTAATCATGAATATCCACCGCGACCGCAAAGACATCTCCCCCACCGGACAAACCATACTCCCCCGGTGACCAGCTCACCATCGAACTGGACGCCCAAGATATAGAGAAACTGTACGAGCCACTGGTTAGCATGGCCAACATCTACTAAAATATCCCGACCGGCAACTTTAAACGTCCTCCCGGCCATCTCAAATCATTGGACACAAAAACCAAACAGCCTCTCAGGGGAATTATAATCCAGAATTATCAGGTATTTATGTAAAAATATCCGTCCGCGAGACGATTTCAGGGAAGCCGGATGGTTCCTTACCATAGGAGAAATCAATTATCGCATTTTGCCGAACTTACGGATGGGAGCCGGCTATATGTCGTTAGTCCGCTACAAGGCATCGGAGGAACTGCACAACCGGTTCTGATTCAGGCAGGAAGACATCTATCCACAAAACGAAAGGAAACGTACCGATATGCATTTATGCAGAAGCCATTTTACCATCCTAAGGCACTTTTTTACTAAAGACAAGCAGAAAAAGAGCGGAAAGCAAGCAGAAATGGTTGACAACACCCCCATCTTCCGGCTTTCTACACCCGGATGTTACCACCCTCCACACCCGGATGTCCGAAAAGGGTACACCCGGGTGTCCGGAGTCATATCACACTAATCCTTTGTAATTAAGATACATACTTAGCAGAAAGATCATATATATATATATTGCTAAAATCCCAGTCGGATGTGTGACACTGTGTGATACAGGCGTGATACATGAATCCGGCATGTATCACACCTTGCACAACATGGATATCAACACATACAAGACAAAATGTGATAGAGTGACAGAGAAATGGCGATTCTCTTTCTGTCGGTTTTAAGGCTGCTTATCGCCTCATTCGGCTGTCACATATAATAGGCATAAATAAAAATATCACTATCTTTGCCCTCGGAATCCAAAAAACGTTCCTTTATATTATTCACCGAGTGCTTGATAAACCTCGTTAAAAACAAGAAATATGCAGAAAACATCTACTGTAACCGTACCATTCATGCTGTTAGGCATCCTGTTCAATATCTGCCTGGTAGCTTCAAACCTGTTAGAAACCAAAGTTATCCAGGTATTCGGCATCACAGCGACTGCCGGATTGATCGTTTTCCCGATCTCATATATCATCAATGATTGTATAGCGGAAGTCTGGGGATTCAAGAAGGCACGGCTAATTATCTGGAGCGGATTCATTTCTAATTTCCTTGTAATCGGATTTGCGCAATTGGCGGTGATGTTGCCTGCCGCCCCATTTTGGGAAGGCGAAGAAGGTTTCAACTTCGTGTTCGGAATGGCACCGCGCATCGCCATAGCAAGCCTGATGGCTTTTCTTGTCGGTTCGTTCCTGAATGCTTACGTGATGAGTAAGATGAAGATTGCTTCAGCCGGAAAGAATTTCTCTTTACGGGCCATCGTCTCCACTTTGGTCGGCGAGAGTGCCGATTCGATGATCTTTTTCCCGATCGCTTTCGCCGGACTGATACCGATAGGCGAACTTTTCATTATGATCGGAACACAGGCGGTTCTGAAATCCCTCTATGAAGTAATCATCCTTCCCGTTACCATCCGTGTTGTAAACTATATCAAGAAGGTGGACGGTAACGATGTGTATGACGTAGGGACATCATACAATATATTAAATGTGAGAGATTTATGATTTATGATTTATGATTCATAATTCCAAACAAATGCGACCAGTCTTCACGAGGTTGCGGCGTATAGGTATGGAATCTAGTGATTCCGCCGTACGGCAATTGGGGACGGCATCATCTATGAAAAGTGTTTCTTCAGGACGGATATCGGCATCTTGCAGGACATATTCGAAAATTTCGGCATCGGGTTTCAGCAGATGGAGGCGGTAGGAAAGATAAATATGATTGAAAAAGTCGGAAGCATGGTGGCCTTTATAGGAAAAACAGGTCTTTTCCGACCAGTCCCAATGAATCTCGTTCGTATTGCTGAGCAGCATCGTATTGTAACGCTTGCGGAGGTCGAGCAAAAGATCCAGCTTATAATCCGGAACATCATCAAGCATGGCGATCCAGGCGGCATCTATCTGTTCGTCCGTCAAAGGCTGTCTGGTCAGATGACGGATACCCTCGCGAAACTCTGCTACCGTAATGGAACCGAGCTCGATCTTCATGAACAGATCCTTATGCTGGTAGTTATTGACAATCTGCTCGCGTATATTCGCGACCCCCAAACTCTCGAATGCCTCGATGCACCGATTACGGGTGAGATTGATAATCACGCCGCCAAAATCTATAACCAAATTTTTATGCCTTCCATGACCTTCTTTAATTGACAATTGATAATCGACAATTTTGATTCTAACTATTTACTACCAGCGGCGGCGACGTCGGTGATGCCGTTGCCGCTGTTTATATTGACGTATCCTGCGATATACCAGCCAGACAAATAACACTCCGAACACGGCAAAGATCAGCAAGACGATCCCTGTATTCAAGTTATCTCCTTTCACGCGGCTCCACATTTCCAAAACAAGTTCCGTCCGATCTCCGAAATCGCGGATCATGGCACAACGTTCTACCACCTTGCGGTCGGGGTATTGTACCGGATTGATCCGGATGCTATCCGCACCGGGACCGAAGAAATAACTCAAGTCGGAAACTTTCTCGATTGTCGAATCGATCTTGGCTTCCATAATTTCGGGAGTCGCAATGGCACTGACGTAACCGATAGCATCCATATTCCGCAAAGCGACGTCCGGACGACAAAGATAATCAATAAAATAACTGGCCGCCTTTACATTACGGGCATATTTAGGGATCGCCCAGCCGTCATACCAGATATTGCTGCCTTCTCGAGGGCACTTCATAGTCCAGTTCCACCCCGACAGCCTCCGCTTCGTCCATCGCCCAGACCGCATCGCCGCTCCAGGTAAAATTGAGCCAGGCTTTGCCTTTCGTCATCATTTCCTTGCCGAAATCGGCTTCCCAACCGGCAATGTTGGGTTTCATCTTTTTCAGAAGTTCTTCGGCTATGGCGATCGCTTCAGGAGAATTGTCGTTCATCAGTTGCTCGACCGTCACGGTCCCATCTTCCAGTTCCTTCGCATGGGCGTAGATAATGGCCGTACCATAGGAGTCACGATAGCTGTCTTTCATCAATATCTTGTTTCTGAACTTCGAATCCCAAAGACACTCCCAGCTTTCGACCTCTTTCTCCTCCACGAACTGCTTGTTATACAAAAATCCCAGCCGTTCCCCACATATAAGGGACGACATAGTCGGTCGTTTTCCGTCCCGGCTGGCTTAGCTTGTTCAGTTGCCCACGGATATAGGGAGAGACATTATCCAGATAATCCGGTGTCTTTCCGAAATTGCGGTCTATCGGGACAAGAAGGTTTTTCTTCAACATCCGTTCGATTATATATTCGGACGGACAGATCAGGTCGAAATCTTCATGCCCGCGTTCGATTTTGGTAAGCATGATCTCATTGATATCGAACACCTGGTAGATAATCCGGATATCTTCGCCGGTCTGCTCCTTGTACCAAGCGGGAAATTCGGCCAAGACATCCTCGTCGATATAGTCTGCCCAATTGTAGACTTTCAGAATATGACTGCGCTCCTCATCCGTACGATTGCATGAAGACATGAAAGTCAAAAAAGAAAGAGGCAACTCGCTATTATTGTAATCAGTTTATTCATTTCCTGCTTTTCTCCATTAACTTTTGGACTTCTCCGCCCGTTTATTAATCACAATCAAAAGGACAAGCACCGTCACGAAAATGATAGTTGACAGCGGACGCAACTCCGGTGTCAGTCCCCCTTTGCGGGCATCCGCATAAATAAAGGTCGATAGGGTTTCCAGTCCTCGTTGCCGATCGTAAAGATGGTAACGGCAAAATCATCGATCGAAAGCGTAAAAGCCAGTATAAAGCCGCTGATCATGCCCGGACGAATCTCCGGCAGGATCACCTTGCGCAACGCCTGGAAAGGAGTCGCCCCAAATCGAGCGCCGCCTCATAGACATTCTGGTTCATCTGCTTCAGGCGTGGCATGACACTCAGCACCACATAGGGCGTGCAGAACGTGATATGCGCCAGCACGACCGTCGTGAATCCCTGTGAAACGCCAAAACTCACGAACAGCAGGAAAAGGGATACGCCCGTAATAATATCTGCATTCATCATCGGGATCGCATTGGCAAAATTCATTACCTGGCGGGTCCGTGATCGCAGGTTGAAAATACCGATAGCCGCAATACTACCCAACAGCGTGGAGACGGTCGCCGCGATCATCGCAATGGCGAACGTATTCCACAACGGCACTCATCCAACGAACGCTGCACGCCTCCTGTAAACAGCGAACTATACAATTTGGTTGAAAATCCCGTCCAGTTTCCCAAGACTTTCGCTTCGGTAAACGAGAAAATCATAATAATCAGAATCGGGGAATATAGCAGCACCAACAGTAGCCAAAATACCCTTTTGCCATCCATTTCGTCATCATATCACACCTCCCCCTTCGTTCGAAGCACTGTCCTCTTCATTCGTAAAGAGGATGGTAACACCAATCAGCAACAGCATAATAAGAGAAAGCGCCGCTCCATAATTCCACATACCGTTATAGATATTTTCTTGCACGGTCGTACCGAACAGTTTTATATTGTTCATCGTCAGCAATTCGGCAATAGCGAACGTCGAAATAGTCGGCATAAAAACCATGACGATCCCGCTCATCACGCCGGGCATCGAAAGAGGCAGAATCGTTTTCATAAAGACCTGAAACGGATTGGCTCCCAAATCCTGCGCCGCCTCAATATAGCTGCGGTCCATTTTTTGCAACGTATTATAAATAGGATAAATCATAAAAGGGATAAAGTTATACACCATACCGAAAACCAACGCCCCCTCTCCCAACGGCAGGTTCAGGAAATCGAAACAATGCTACCGTAGCCAGCGTACGGATCAGGATATTCACCCACATCGGCAGGATGAATAGCACGACCATCGTCCGGGAAGTGTTAAAACGCTCCTGGCTCAGGATATAAGCTGCCGGATAGCCAAGGATGAGACAGGCAAGTGTGGTGATAATAGCAATCCCGATCGAATAGACGAACGTGTTCATTGCTTCGGGGTGTACCATGAACTTACGGAAATTAGCAAAAGTGAACGCTCCGTCGGCATCTGTAAACGCATATAATACGATCAACAACAAGGGCATTACGACAAAGACAGCCAAAAACAGGGCATAAGGAATCGTCCAGTTCTTACGCCGCATAAAAAAAGCTGAAATCTTACTTATCACTTCCTTCCTTTTTAGTTGATTGAACAATCCGTATATTTTCGGGAGCGATCGTGATTCCGACCCGGTCGCCATCGTCCCAAACATCGTTGGTATCGACAAAGATGTCCTCGTCCCAATCTGTAAACACGGTCAGATGATAATGGTTGCCTTTGTAGAGGATAAATTTTACTTCACCGGTCAGGCGACCGTCTTCCTCGTTGTCTTCCAGAATGACGCGGTCAAAATCTACTTCGACCTGCACGGGTGCTTCCGAGTCAATGCCGGATACCTCTCGGCATTCGAACGTACAGCCTAAAAATTCCACATGCGTAGCATCCACCATCTTTCCTTCGAACGTATTGCAGATACGTTCCTTTTTCATCACATGGATATCAAATGGTTTGACCAGCAAACCGACTTCCTGCCCGGCATCGAAACAATGGTAGTCCTGTACCATGAACTCATAGCCTTCCGGCGTCTGCACCATCATCTCGTAGTGAACGCCCTTGAAAATGGAAGAGGTAACCGTTCCGGTCAGCATGGCGGCTTCAGACGGCTCGAAAATATAAATGTCTTCCGGGCGGAGCACGACATCTACCGGGGTCTGTTCGCCGAAACCTTCGTCTACGCATTCGAACTCATGCCCGGCAAAGGATACCAACTTATCTTTGATCATCAGTCCGTTCAGAATATTGCTTTCGCCGATAAAGTCGGCGACAAAGGAGTTGATCGGTTCGTTATAAATGTCAATAGGCGTCCCGATCTGCTGGATCTTCCCTTCGCTCATCACGACGATCGTATCGCTCAGGGTGAGTGCTTCTTCCTGATCGTGAGTAACATAGATAAAGGTGATTCCGAGAGACTTATGCATTTCCTTCAACTCCATCTGCATATCCTTGCGCATCTTGAGGTCAAGAGCCGCCAGCGGTTCGTCCAGCAGGAGCACTTCCGGTTCGTTCACGATAGCTCTGGCAATAGCGACACGTTGTTGCTGTCCGCCGGAGAGGGAATCAACGTCACGGTACTCATAATCGGTCATTCCTACCATCTTGAGGGCCTGCTTCACCTTTTTCTCGATCACGACAGCCGGAAGTTTTTTCAGCTTCAAGCCGAAAGCGATGTTATTGAAGACATTCAGATGAGGGAAAAGAGCGTATTTCTGAAATACAGTATTAACTGGACGTTTATGAGGGGTGTTTGCGTAATTTCTTTTCCCGCAATGGTTATTATACCCTCAGAAGCAGTCTGGAATCCGGCAATCAGACGCAACAATGTCGTCTTCCCGCAACCGGACGGCCCCAGAATGGTTACAAACTCGCCCTTACGGACAGACAAATTCACATCATTCAATACGGCTTTGTCTCCAAAGAATTTTTTGCAGACACATGCTCCACACCGATGATGCAGTAGGATCAATGAGACGATGATCAATGGGTTGCGAGATGTCGCCCAGATTGGTCCGGATTCTGGATCAAGCTGTTGATGCCGACAGCGGCAATCGTTCCGAACAGCAGCAACATGATGCCCCCCAACACGGCGGCGGGAATCGATTTAAGCAACGCGCTGACCTTCCCAAACACAGAAAAGATGATACCGCTTACGGCAGCAATACGGATAACGGCCGGGTCTGTAATCTTTGTCAGCGAAATAGCTCCTGTCACCTCCGAATAGGTCGTGACGGGAGGACCGCCGATCAATCCGGCGACGATACATGCCAGGCCGTCTCCCAACATCGTGCGGTGAAGTCCCGGATCTTTTACGAAATCCTTGCCCGTCACCTCGTTGATTGCGTACACATCGCCTATATGTTCGATCACCGGAGCAATCGTCACCGGAATCATAAAAATAACCGCTTCCCACGACAATGAAGGCTTTACAAATTGCGGAAATGCAAACCAAGGAGCTTCTATCACAGGCTTGAAGTCGATCAAGCCGAACAGACTCGCCAGTCAGATACCCGACGATGATTCCACAGAAGATAGGGATCAATCTCAACATTCCCCGACCCAACATAGAGGCGAGAATAGCGGAAAGCAGAGCTACCAGCGCCAACGGCCAGTTCTCTTTTGCCATATTCACACCTGAGCCTGCCAGCGAGAGGCCGATCAGAATAATAACCGGCCCGATCACCACCGGCGGAAAAAAGCCGCTTGATAAAACCGATTCCTCTCCACCGGACCAACAAGCTCATCAACCGCATAGACGGTCCCCCAGCCACCAGGCCGGACATCGTACCGGGCAACCCATACAATTCCGTCGCCTTTATGATAGGCGCCACAAAAGCGAAACTGCTTCCCAGAAAAATAGGAACTTTCCCTTTCGTCACCAAATGAAAGATCAACGTGCCGATACCAGCAGTAAAAGGGCGGTAGAAGGGATCAAGGCCAACCAGCAGAGGAACGAGAACAGTCGCACCAAACGCCACAAAAAGGAACTGAACGCCAACAACCGTTTTCTGAATGGGGTTCAGGGTTTCATATTATCCATTCGTTCTTTATTTACTTTTGCAAATATAATATAATCCAGACATCCAGCAATTCAATTCACTCACCTATTTTTTATAATAATAAGCAGCCGTTCATAATCCACCCCTTACTTTTAACTTAGTGCAACCCGGATAAAAAGTCCCGCCGTAAAATTAAAACACGGCGGGACGTCTCTACGTTTTTTTCCAGTTTACAATCAAAAACGACCTTCCCCTACTTGGGACTCTTCAATTCCAGGAATGCAGTCGGCAGGCCTTCCGATTTAACAGCAACCAGGCTATTCCCCCGTTCCGTTTGATACGGATCAGGGCACGACCATTATACGCCTGTACTTTACGACTACCGGTCGAAGTTCCTAAATTGCAGATCAGACTGCCATCTCCGGCAATCTCAAACGTAATCTGCTTTTGGAGCTGAGACAACGGA
>VOFB01004576.1_pt1 | contig 48200 bp, 87 predicted proteins | sample 5384141 | NCBI WGS metagenome assembly VOFB01 (sample SAMN12384721, study PRJNA508395) | human gut metagenome | isolation source: healthy gut A | host: Homo sapiens | reverse complement strand
CTCAGTATGTTCAATTATATTGCTCAATGGACGAGGCTGGATGTTTGGGTGGAAACATTCGTAAGTTCTGCATTGCCAGGGCTTCAGGTGATGACTATGCAATGGAAGTAATGTCAGTAATTAGGAAGGCAATAAGTGATGGATGAGTACTATCACTTAAGGGAAGAAATCATGCCTGCCTAAATAATCCAGGTGCATCATCAGATACGGCAGATGGACAGCTGGATGATTCAGAAAAGACACAATCAGTGAAATTGCTAATATCAGTATATGGTACCGCAGCAACGACAATATTTTCCGCTTCTGAAGTGACCGTAAAGTGAAATATCACACCCAGTTGTTACCATGGCAAACTGGGACGACATTAGTAAAAAGGCGTATGAGGCGTCCGGTAATGTATTTATACGAATCAGATTCACCGTTAGATTGGATGGAAGCAATATCACAATGTTAAAGGCATGATGTTAAGGTGGCTACAGATCTTATGATGGGAGAGACGGAACCAGCCACAGACGTGGAACTGGGAGGCTTCATTTAAGCGCAATCAGTGACAATGAATCAGATGATACAAGTTCTGTACTTCCTTTATCATCCATACTGAATAAAAAGATTGATATCAGCCACCTGTGCGGAATCTGATTAGAATGATGATTAAGGATATTCTCACAAAGAATGGATACAATATAGCAGGTGAGGCAGAGAATGGACAGAAGGCAGTAGAAAAGTATGCTGAGTTAAAGCCAGATCTTGTGCTTATGGATATAACAATGCCTGAGATGGATGGAATTGAAGCTCTTAAGAGAATTAAGGCTGCAGATCCTTCAGCATCTGTTATTATGTGTTCTGCAATGGGACAGCAGGCTATGGTTATTGAATCTATACAGTCAGGAGCTAAGGACTTTATTGTTAAACCATTCCAGGCAGACAGAGTAATTGAAGCTGTTCAGAAGGTTGTTGGATAATAATGGTTGCATTAGCTGGGTTGAATAGTAGATGGGAAGCGTTTGCACAGTTGCTTACGCTTCTCGTTGTTTTTATATTTGTTTTGGCACTTACATATTTTGCTACAAGATGGGCTGGTAATATGCAGAAAACCAAAATGGCTGGGCGCAATATCCAGATACTTGAAACAATGAGAGTGTCTAATACTAAGTATATTCAGATTATTAAGATTGGCAGTAAATGTTTTGCAGTAGCAGTCTGCAAAGATACTATCACTTATTTGAGTGAGATTAACGAGCAGGAACTGACTTATTCGTCAGAGTCAAAGACAATCAATACTGATGGATTTAAAGCTATACTTGAAAAGTTTAAGAAAGACAAACCAGATAATTAATTAGGCAGGAACGAGAGAGTTATGTTACAGTGGATTAGAAAGCATAGAAAGGCATTAGCAGGAATATCGGTTGGGGCAGGAGCTTTTTTTGCAGCCATTTCATTTATTACATATAAGGTAATGGCTGCTGAGGAAACAACAGCATCAGGAAATAATCTTATTAATATAGGTATTTCTACGAGTGATGGTAATGATATGGCTAGTGTTTTGCAGATGCTTCTTGTACTTACAGTAATTTCACTGGCACCTTCTATTCTGATTATGCTGACATCATTTACAAGAATTGTAATTGTGTTGCATTTTACGAGGGCTGCGCTTGGAACACAGACAGTACCACCTAATCAGGTTATTATAGGTTTGTCTTTATTTTTGACCTTTTTTGTTATGTCGCCTGTTTTTACGGAAGTTTATGACAGTGCACTAAAACCACTATCCAATAATGAGATATCGGTCGAGGAAGCGTATGAAACAGGAGTAAAGCCATTGAAAAGCTTTATGTTGAAACAGACTTCTACAAAGGATCTTGATACATTTTTTAAGATTGCAGGATATGAGGAAGGCTCTGTTACATCGGAAGATGATATTTCTATGACAGTACTTGTACCATCGTTTATTATAAGTGAATTAAGAATTGCGTTTATTATAGGATTCTTAATATACATACCTTTTATTATTATTGATATGGTTGTATCGTCAACTCTTATGTCGATGGGTATGATGATGCTTCCACCAACCACCATATCTGCTCCATTTAAGATTTTACTTTTTGTAATGGCAGATGGCTGGAATCTGATAATTGGAAATCTTGTAGCAACATTTAAGTAAGGCAGGAGGTAAAGAATATGGATGCTGGACAGGTTGTAACAGTAGCAAGACAGACTATATGGGTTATAGTGAAGACTTCTGTGCCACTTTTACTTGTTTCAATGATTGTCGGACTTATTATAAGTCTTTTTCAGACACTTACATCTATTCAGGAACAGACACTTACATTTGTTCCAAAGCTTCTTGCAATTATGATTGCACTTATGATTATGGGAAACTGGCTTCTTAATGAGATAGTTTCGTTTATGCAGATGCTTTGGGGAAGCTTTGGTCAGTATATATGATGGCAGGATAGTGTGTTATGAATTTTACATTTGCATTGGAGCAATTTGAATTATTTGTTTTGATATTAATAAGGCTGGCATCTTTTGTATTTGCTGCGCCTTTTTTTAATATGGCAAATGTACCAAGAAAGGTAAAGGCTGGATTTGCACTGTGCCTTACAGTTTTGGTATATTCGCTTTTTCCTGATATGACAGTTGAGTATAATGGCATGATTGATTATGCAATAATTGTTGTTGAGGAGATGATTGTTGGAATTCTTCTTGGGGCAGTGACGTCTTTTTGCGTGCAGATTATTATGTTTGCAGGTAAGATTATTGATATGGATATTGGAAAGGTTGCACCACAGATGAATATGTTTGTTGTTGGTATGCAGATGAAAATACTGGTTGGTTTTGGAGTTTTATTTCTTTTACAATTTCAATTTTCCTGGAATCGCCAGTTTTATATTTACCGAAATGAAAAAGATGATGGTTTTATTTATAGAGGGAATGTACTAGGTGGAATGGAAAGACAGATTACTATTTGCATATGACCTTCAGTGGTTTGCAAAGATGGACCCGGAGGGGAAAACAGAGCCGGCAACAGAAAAGAAGTTAAGAGAAGCACGAGAAGGATGGTAAGGTTGCAAAAGTAAGGAACTTTACCGCAGCATTTGATCTGATAGTATTGTTCCTCGTGTTGAAGGTTTTTATTTCGTTAATTGGAACAATCTGATTTTGGAAGTTTTTTAATGTATATAAGCTGATGCCTGATTTTGTAAGTGTTAATGCGATGGAATCATCTACAAAGGAGATTCACTTCGTTTTTACATAATGTATATAGAAATGTTCAAGATGGCTGCCCCTGTTTTTTGTGTTTGGTGTTGCGGTGACAGCCCTTGTAAGTATCCTTCAGGTAGGGTGGAAAGTCACGGCTAAGCCGTTAAAACCTAAGGGGATAAATTTAATCCGATCAATGGATTTAAACGTATTTTTTCAAAAGATTCATTATTTGAGCTGCTTAAATCTATTTTAAAAATAAGTTTGATCATATATGTTGCTTATACATCCATAAAGGGAATGAGGCAAATGATATTTTTATTTTATATGACATACCGCTGAATCAGGCAGTTGTATTATGCGGAATGTTATCATTAATGCAGGTTTTAAAATCAGCCTTGTTTATCTGGTGGTCGGAATTGCAGATTTTGTTTATCAGAAACATCGTTTCAATGAAGATATGAAGATGACCAAGCAGGAATTAAAGGATGAGTATAAAAATACTGAGGGAAATCCTGAGATCAAAGGAAGACAGAGACAACGTATGAGAGAAGTTCTCAAAAGGCGTATGATGCAGGATGTACCAAAGGCAGGTGTGGGTATTACGAACCCGACACACCTGGCAGTTGCAATCAAATATGATGCCGAGGTGTCAAGAGCTCCGATCGTTATTGCAAAAGGAGAAGATTATCTTGCACAGAAAATTCGTGAAAAAGCAAAGGAAAACCACATTGAAATTGTTGAAAATAAACCGTTGGCAAGAATGTTTATGCGAATGTAGATATAGGGGCAGAAATACCGCCGGAATTGTATCAGGCAGTAGCGGAAATTCTTGCTATGGTATATAATCTGAGAAACAGGGTTTGAAAGGATAGGTCATGAAGAAAGCTGACATAGGTGTATTGCACTGTATCTACTGGCTGCAGTCATCTTTTTTTATAGTGCCAATTAGTTCCACCTTACTCGACGTGATGTTGGCGTTAAACATTTCTATTGCATTGATAGTTCTTTTAATACATTGTTTGTAAAAGAAGTACTTGATATGTCGTTTTTTCCGACATTGCTTTTGTTTACGACAATCTTTCGAATTTCCCTGAACGTGTCTTCAACCAGATTAATTCTGACAACAGGTGCACCTGGAAACGTGGTAGAGACATTTGGTAGTTTCGTTGGTGGTGGCAACATGGTGATTGGAGCAATTATCTTTATTGTTCTGATTATCATTCAGTTTATTGTAATTAACAAAGGTTCTGAACGTGTCGCAGAGGTAACAGCACGATTTACATTGATGCAATGCCAGGTAAACAGATGGCGATCGATGCCGACTTAAATACCGGAGCGATTACGGAAAAAGAGGCGAGAGACGCCGTAATAAGAACATCCAGGAAGAGGCAAGCTTCTTTGGTTCCATGGATGGTGCAACGAAATATGTTAAGGGAGATGCAACAGCCGGTCTGATCATTACCTTTATCAATTTAATTGGTGGTACGGTAATGGGTGTGACAGGTGGTATGGATTTTGCCGAGGCGATCCAGCGCTATGGATTGCTTACCATCGGTGATGGACTCTCTTCCCAGATTCCGTCACTTATGATATCGCTTTCAACAGGTATCCTTGTAACCAAGGCATCGAAGGAAGCGGATTTTTCCAATATACTTGTCAGCCAGCTGTTTGGAATACCAAAGGTACTTTATATTGTAGGGGACGACCCTTGCATTCTTAGGGACTGGTAACACCGTTAAATACGGTTTTATTTCTTGCACTTTGGTGCAACTTTTTTCTGGTTACCGGAAAGCAGGTAGACAAGAGCATTACGATTGAAAGCATTGAGGAAGAAGTCAACACGGCAGAGACCGAGGCAGAAGAGATCCGGAAACCAGAGAATGTGGTGTCGCTGCTTCAGGTTGATCCGATCGAACTTGAATTTGGTTATGGTATCATTCCGTTAGCAGATGTCAAATCAGGGAGGAGATCTTCTGGATCGTGTTGTAATGATTCGTAGGCAGATTGCTCTTGAACTTGGTACGGTAGTCCCGATCATACGTTGAGGGATAATATCCAGTTGAATCCAAATCAGTATATCATTAAGATAAAAGGAATCCAGGTAACAGAGGGAGAGATACTCTTTGACCATTATATGGCGATGAACCCAGGTTATGTAGAGGAAGAGATTACTGGTATTCCAACATTCGAGCCGTCCTTCCATCTGCCGGCGATCTGGATTACAGAGAGTCAGAGAGAGAGTGCGGAGATCCTTGGCTATACCGTAGTAGACCCGCCGTCTATTATTGCAACGCATCTGACGGAAGTGATCCGGTCTCATATTGCAGAACTTCTGACCAGACAGGATGTACAGAACCTGGTCAACAACTTGAAAGAGAGCAATCCGGTTCTGGTGACGAGCTGATTCCCAAAATGCTTGGACTTGGTGAGGTTCAGAAGGTATTGCAGAACCTGCTTACTGAGGGGATTTCTATCCGTGATCTCCTGACGATTTTTGAAACGCTTGCAGATCATGCAGCGACAACAAGAGATACAGATGTACTGACGGAGTACGTGCGCCAGAGTTTAAAGAGAGCCATTTCCAGCAAATATTTCCCGGCGAATGAGACAACCAGTGTTATTACACTTGATCCGAAGGTGGAGCAGGAAATTATGGCTTCTGTGAAGCAGACAGAGCAGGGGGCATATCTTACACTTGATCCGGAAAAACAAAGGCTATTATGAATTCTGTACAGAATGAAGTAACAAAGCTCGAAAACATGGGAAAAACACCAATTGTCATTACTTCTCCAATTGTTCGTATGTATTTCAAGAAATTAACAGAAGATTACTTCAAAGAATCTTAATCGTGGTATCCCTATAATGAAGTCGAGTCTAATGTAGAATTACAATCTGTAGGAATGGTGACAATATAAATGACCATAAATAAGTATCAGGGAAAAACAAAAGGAAGAGGCAATCGAAAAAGCAAAACAGGAGCTTGGCGAAGGCGCGGTTGTAATGAATGTAAAGAGATTAAGCCGAAGGGAATGTTTAAGGCATTTAAGACAAGTTCTGTTTTGAAGTAACGGCTGCAATGGAAGAAAAAGAAGTATATACCAGTCCGTTAGCGGCATTACTACACCAGATAAGAAGCCTGTAAAATGGGATCGATCTTGCTGCAGATGAAAAGATTGAAGTCCAAGGAGGCAAATGAGAGAAAACCAGACATCCTGTCAGGACATCCGGCAAACCGGAACTGACACGGCAGAGATTATCCGGGAAGCAAAAGAAGACTGGAAAACTTTCTAATATTCTGGAAAAACAGGACTGTCGAATATGTTGGAAAGCAGACAGAAGGTGGAGGAAAAGGCAAAGAAGAGATCGAACCGCAGGAAAAGAAAATCACGGAGGGACTGCAGTTTATCAAGATGCTCTACCGAACGCTGCTGGAAAATGAAGTGAATGAGAAGTATGTCAACCAGATCTTAGACGAGGCGGAAAAGGTGCTTCATAACGGAAGTAGTGTGGATGCGATATTCTTTCAACGTTTATCAGAAGATGATCTTAAAACTGGACAGCCGGATACGATTTGTGTTTCCGGGAAAAAACCAAGAATTATTTTCTTTGTGGGCCGACGGGCGTCGGAAAGACAACTACGATTGCTAAGATTGCATCAAGTACAAACTGGAAATGGGAATGAAAGATTGCGTTCCTGACGGCGGATACTTATCGTATTGCGGCTACAGAACAGCTTCGTGTGTATGCAAATATTTTAGATGCACCAATGAGTATCATATACTCAGCAGAGGAAATGAATGCCGCAATCGAAAGAGTCAGTGAGTATGATCTTATTTTTGTTGATACGGCAGGTTTTTCCCATAAGAATGATGAACAGTGCAATGATATGAAAAAATGCTTGCACGGTCTGGATGCAGCATATGAAAGAGAGGTATATCTGGTAGTCAGTGCAACAACCAAGTATAAAGATCTTTTGGAAATTGCTGACCGCTATAAGGAGATTGCCGATTATAAACTGATATTTACAAAGCTTGATGAAACGGACAGCGTATGGTAATATTTAAATATCAAGATGTATTCGGGAGCACCACGTTTCCTATATGACAAACGGACAAAATGTACCAGATGATATTGAAGGAATTTAATACACAAAAATAGTAAAACAACTTCTGGGAGGCAGATAATGATATGGATCAGGCTCAAAATCTCAGAAATGTAATTAAAGTAAAAATCAGAGCCGGAAACTGGATGCACGCGTGATTACCGTGACGAGTGGAAAAGGCGGAGTTGGAAAGTCAAATGTTGCAGTAAATCTTGCTGTGCAGATCAGTAAAATGGGAAAAAAAGTCCTGATTTTTGATGCTGATTTTGGTCTTGCCAATGATGAAGTTATGTTTGGCGCAGTTCCAAATATAATCTGGGAGATTTTCTGTTCTCAGGGAAAAAGCATGACGGAGATTATAACAGAAGGTCCTATGGGAATAGGGTTTATCTCTGGCGGAGCAGGAATCTTGAGTATGAACCAGCTTGCGGATGAACAGATCAGATATCTGGTTCGCGGTCTGGCTGAATTAGATCGGTATGCAGATGTGATCCTGATTGATACAGGGGCAGGAATTTCAAACCAGGTTATGGAATTTGTAATGGCAAGTCCGGAAGTACTTGTTGTTACGACGCCGGAACCGAGTTCTTTGACAGATTCCTATTCATTATTGAAAGCATTGTATCATAATCCTTTATTTTCACGCGAACAGACAGATATCCGGATCTGTTCAAACCGGGTGATATCCAGTGAAGAAGGGCAGCAGGTATATGAAAAACTGAATTCTGTGGTAGAACAGTTTCTGGATGGTTCTGTAAATATCTTGGAATGATCCCGCAGGATCACATGCTCGAACGTTCGGTAAGACAGCAGAAACCTGTTTCGTTGAATGCACCGTTGGCGAAGTCGGCAAGAGCGTTTGAAGTTATGGCTTCAAATCTGATTTTACAGGAAGAAAAATTACCGGATAAACGGTTGGGGCTTGCCAGAATGTTTTTCAAATTTTTGGCAACAGAAATACTAAGGAGGAATGGATATGACAGGTTTCAGACATTATACGTATCGGCGATAAGATAGATATCCGTTTCTTCAGGAAGTTGAACAGGCAGAAAAAACGGACGTCACAGAAAACATATAAAAGTAAAAAGTCAGGTTCTGCTCGAATGGAAATATGGAAATAGCCATGCCGATGGAGGCTGGAAACTGGTGCTGCTTACAGCTTGGAGTTCGTTATGAACTTGTATTTTTCTCACGCGAGTCATTGTATCGGACAGTTGGCCAGGTTAAGGAGCGGTATAAAAAAGATAATATATATATGCTTGAGATGGAATTGAAATCTCAGCCGGAAAAGTTTCAGCGAAGAGAATATTTCAGATATCCGTGTCTTCTGGATTTTAAATATTATGAACTGACAGCAGAACAGGCCATGCTTGACAGTGTGGATGCTATTTTTTGAAATCCGTGATGAACATTTTTATGAAAAAGAACGAAAAGGAAAAATCATGGATTTAAGTGGCGGAGGAATCCGTTTTACAACAGAACAGGAACAGAAACCGGATTCCTGGATTCTGGCAGAGCTGAGACTGAAAAGCCAGACAATGGATAATCAGTATTATATTGTTGCAAATGTGATTGAAACAAGTAAAATAGAATCAGCGGCAGAATACAGGTTTATGTCGCGTGCAAAATTCAGTATCAAGAATGATCAGGTAAGGGAAGAAATTATCCGTTACATCTTCGAAGAAGAAGAAGAATGCGTCGGCAAGAATAGCAGTGAGAGGATAAAAATGAAAAAAATATTCTGGTTGTTGATGACTCTGCACTCATGAGAAGGGTGATCTGTGATATTATTAATTCAGATGAAACATTTCAGGCAATCAGATGTATGTCGTGACGGTCTTGAGGCATATGAGAAGTTAAGACGACCGCTATGATGGCGTTGTTCTCGATGTCAATATGCCCCGCATGGACGGACTGGCTTTATTAGAGCAGCTTCAAAAAGAAAGAATCCGTGCAACGGTCATTATGGTCAGTACTACGACTACAAAGGATGCCGAAGTTACCATGCTTGCCATGGAACGGGGGGCAGTTGATTTTGTGCCGAAGCCGACGAATGTGATTGAGGCAAAAGGTGAAGCATTCAAAAACAGGTAAACTTCTTGGAGTGCTGAATGCAGTTTTAAAAACAATCGCGATGGCTTTGGGCAGACAAATCGGCTGAAACACCGGAAAAAGTAGTCTTGCGACAAAACACGGGACATTCGAAGGCGGAAATAAATTAGTTGCATTGGCATGTTCGACGGGAGGTCCAAAGCTCTTCAGAGTGTGATTCCATATCTTCCCAAAAATCTGGATGCACCAATGGTTTTAGTGCAGCATATGCCTGCAGGGATTTACAAAATCCATGGCAGACAGACTTAACGAAGTCAGTGACATACATGTCAAAGAGGCGGAAGATGGAGATGTGCTCAAAAAGGGAACGATATATATTGCTCCCGGCGGAAAGCATATGGAAATAAAGAAAAGTCCTGACGGAAGCCATAAAATCAGACTCAATGATGATTGCCTCCTATCGGCGGATTAAAACCGTGTGCAACATTACTTATGATTCGTTGCGAACCTGTGGATATGATCAGATAGTGTGTTGTACTGACCGGTATGGGAGCAGATGGTACCAAGGGAATAAAATCCTTAGCAAAAGCAAGCCGGTATATGTGATATCGCAGAATGCCGAGACTTGTGTGGTATACGGAATGCCTAAGTCGATTGCTGAAACCGGACTGGTAAATGAAGTGGTTCCTCTTACACAGGTTGCTCAAACAATAATAAAGAATGTGGGGGTAAAGTGATATGGATGTAAGCCAATACCTTGAGATTTTTATTGATGAATCAGATGCACATCTGCAGACTTTAAGTGACTGCATTATGGAACTTGAAAAAGAACCGGAGAACATGGATACTATAAATGAAATTTTCCGCGCAGCCCATTCCTTAAAGGGTATGGCAGGTACCATGGGCTTTAAGAGAATGCAGCGTCTGACACACGATATGGAAAATGTATTCCAGGAAGTAAGAAGTGATAAAGTTAAAGTTAACAGTAAATGATCGACCTGCTGTTCAAATGTCTGGATGCGATCGAGAGTTATCTGAACAATGTAAAGGCAAGTTCCGATGAGGGAACAGAGGATAACGAACTGATCATCAAAGAGCTGAATGATTTTATCGCCGGTGAGGAGAATGGCGGAGAAGAAAGAGGAAGAAGCTCTGGCCCTAAGAAAGAAAATACAGATGATGCGGCTAAGAACGGTGAAAAAAAATATTTTGAATTTGAACTTGGACAGTTCAGACCGCACAAAGTTAAAAGAGGCAGAAAAACAATGGTTTACATATTTATGGAATGACCGTCTATATCCAGAAAGAATGTCTGTTAAAAGCTGCTCGTGCATTCTTAGTATTCAAGGCAGTAGAGGAATTTGGAGAAATCATTGTATACAATCCAACTTCACAGGAAATCGAAGATGAGCATTTTGATAATGATTTCAGTTTTTCATCACGTCAGAAGAACCTTACGACAAGATTTTACAGGCAGCCCAGTCTGTATCTGAAATTGAAAAAGTAGTCGGTGAAGAAGTAAAATGTGAGGTGCTTGAAGAAAAACAGGCACAGGCAGAAAAAGCTGCAGAGACAGCAGAGGAAGCCGCAAAGACAGAGGCTGCACAGGAGAAGCAGCACCAGGCAGGAGACAAAACCTGCACCGGCAAAAAAGCACCTGCAACACAGAACAATAAGAAACAGACTGTTGCAAAACCGGTGACAAACCGTACTGTTCGTGTTGATATTGAGAAGCTGGATGCATTGATGAACCAGGTATCCGAGCTTATCATCGCAAAGAACAGTCTTGTGTCGATCGCTCCACTGAGTCCGGTGATTTCCAGAACCAGACCTATCATGAGCAGATCGAGTATCTGGAGCGCATCACAACAAATCTGCATGAGTCAGTTATGAAAGTTCGAATGGTACCAATCGAGAGCGTTGTAAATAAATTCCCTCGTATGATCCGTGACTTGTCAAGAAAGCTCGATAAGAAGATGGAATTGTACATGTCTGGTGAAGAGACTGAGTTGACCGTACCGTAGTTGACCAGATCGGAGATCCGCTGCAGCATTTACTGCGTAACTCCGCAGATCATGGCCTTGAGGATAACGAGACACGTCGTTCTTTTTAGGTAAAACCGGAAGTTGGAAGCATCTTCTTAAAAGCATTCCAGGAAGGTAACAACGTTATCATCGAAGTAGGAGATGATGGTGCAGGTATCGATGTAGAGGCAGTTAAGGCAAAAAGCAATCGAGAGAGGTGTTATCACAGAAGAACAGGCTGAGAGCATGAGTCAGAAAGACATCATCAACATTTTGTTCCTGACCAAGTTTCTCTATGTCAAAGACGATTACCGATATTTCCGGACGAGGTGTAGGACTTGATGTTGTAAAATCCAATATCGAAGCACTTGGCGGAGATGTTGAAGTAAAAACAGCACTTGGCGAGGGAACCACATTTACAGTCAGACTTCCACTTACACTGGCAATCATCCAGGCACTTATGGTAGAAGTAAGAGATGAAAAGATATGCGATCGCACTTGGTTCCATCTTCAACCATTGAGGATATTCCGGTTAAGGATATCAAATATGTTGGAAGCTCAGGAAGTAATTCATCTGCGTGGTATGGTCATCCCGATCATTCATCTGGACAAGCTGTTAGATTGTGAACCAAAGAAGAGCCTGAAAACCTCACGGTTGTTATTGTGAAGAAGGGTGATAAGTGTGCTGGTCTTGTTGTTGATAATCTGATCGGACAGCAGGAGATCGTAATCAAGTCGCTTGGAAAGTATATCGACAATAACAAACTGATCAGCGGCGCAACGATCCTGGAGATGGCGAAGTTGCATTGATCTTAGATGTGAATACATTAATGTAATGGGGGTGCTAACATGGCGAATAATAATCTAGAAGTAAGTGAAGTAAGAATCAAAACAGTACATCGTTGTCATGGTGGGCGATGAGCATTATGGAATTGATATCGGATACATAGAAACATCGTCCGCATGCAGAAAATTACACGTGTGCCAAGAGTACAGAATATTTCCGCGGCGTAATCAATCTGCGTGGTGAGGTTGTTCCGGTTATGAGTCTACGTAAGAAGATGGGACTTGAGGATGATGTTCTACAAATGCGAGCAGGATCATTATCTTAAAATTAGAAGAAAATGCTTCCCTGGGTGTCATCGTGGATGAGGTAAGGGAAGTTGTGAATTTAAGTGAGGATGAAATTGATAAAGTTTCCAATAAAGGAAGATTTATCAATGGAATCGGCAAGCATGGAGGATCAGTTGATTTCTCTGCTTGAGATCAATGCCATCGTAGAAGATGATATTTAAACAAAAATGTTAGGATTTTATAGAATGTAAAGTCCCCACCATTTTTAGAAAGAAAATGGAAATGCGAAAGGAGAAAGACACTCATGGGAGCAATGTAACATTAGAGCAGGTAAATAATATGTATCTGGATGTCTTAAAAGAAATAGGTAATATAGGTGCAGGAAATGCAACTACGGCAATTGCAAATATGCTGGGCATGAAAATAGACATGAATGTTCCAAATGTAAAACTGATGGAAGTATCAAAATTGGGAACTGCTGTCGGTGCAGAGGATGAAACAATTGTTGGCATTTTCTTTAGAGGTAATGAATGACATCGAGGGTAGTATGATGTTTCTGGTAGATATTCCATCGGCACGTTATCTTGTCAAACAAACTGATGATGGAAGATGTGCCAGCGACAAACCGTTTGACGAAATGGAACTATCCGCATTAAAAGAAATAGGAAACATCATTGCAGGTTCTTATTTGTCAGCTCTTTCTTCTATGACAAATCTTGTGATTTCTCCGTCTGTTCCATATATTGCGGTGGATATGGCAGCTTCTATCTTAAGTGTGCCGGCTATTGAGTTTGGACAGTTTGGTGATAATGCATTGTTGATACAGACGGAGATCTGTGCGGATGTGGCGATCAACGGATATTTTATCTTGATGCCGGAGCAGGGATTCTACGAAAAAATATTAACGTCACTTGGTATCTCAATATAAGGAGAATGCTATATGAGCGAAGTAATAAAAGTGGGCATGGCAGATTTGAATATATGTAAAGCCCCTGATGTTATTACGACTTTGGGGTTGGGTTCCTGTATCGGTCTCGTTTTCTATGATCCGGTGTCAAAAGTTGGGGGCATGGTTCATTATATGCTCCCGGACAGTACAAAGGTCAGAAATAACAGTAATATCGCAAAAGTTTGCAGATACGGGATTGACGAATTATTACGTCGGGTAATTGCAGCAGGAGCAAATAAAGGCAGATTGATCGCTAAGATTGCCGGGGGTGCAAGAATGTTTGAGGTAAGTGGATTGTCAGATGTTGGTAATATCGGTGCGAGAAATGCAGAGGCAGCAAAAGCAAAATTAAAGCAGCTTGGAATCAGGCTTGTTGCAGAAGATACGGGACTTAATTATGGTCGCACAGTTGAACTTCATTGTGATACCGGGGAATTTTATATCAAGTCGGTAGGTAAACCGTTAAAGATTATCTGATAGAAAGGCATGGATGCATTATGAAAACAAAGCCGATACCAGCGATCGTTATGCTTGTGGCAGGACTTGTGGTCTGCATTGCAGGAATGGCGGGACATATGGAAAACCGGCAGATTTGTAAAAATGCTGCTGGTTGTCCTGATTGTGTTTTATATCATTGGCGGAATTGTAAAACTGTTGATTGATAAGAATTTTAAGGATATGGAAGAAGAAACCACGGATGGTGAAGAAACTCCGGCAGAGGCAGAAGAGAAAAAGAAGAGCCAGAGCAGGAGAGCGATGAGCAGGATGAGAAAAATAACGTAAACGTGGGGGCTTCATATGAAAACGGTTGAAAGAGAAAAACTCTGGGGAGAGTATCAGAAAAAACCTTCTGCCGAGCTTAGGGAGAAAAATTATTATTGAGTATGCTCCGCTTGTACGGGTTGTGGGAGGGCGGCTTAGCATGTATCTCGGATATAACGTGGAGTATGAAGATCTGGTTAGCTATGGTATATTTGGACTGATAGACGCGATAGACAAATTTGATCGCGGAAAGGATGTAAAAGTTCGAAACTTATGCAAGCTTAAGAATACGTGGATCCATATTAGACCAGATAAGAAAATGGACTGGATTCCACGGACAGTGCGGCAAAAACGCAAGAAAATTGAGGAAGCGATCAAGCAGATTGAAACCAAAACAGGGCGAAATGCCTCGGACGAAGAAATAGCACAAGAATTAGGAATCGGTGAGGAAGAATTAAATGACTGGCAGACACAGTTGAATGTTACAAATGTTATCTCACTGAATGAATTTGTAGAACAGGGTGGAGAACCTGTGATGGATGCAAAAAACAATTCGCATTTTATTCAGCCTGAGGAGTCTGTTCAGGAAGAAGAACTAAAAAAGGTTTTAATGGAATCGCTGGAGCTTTTGACAGAAAAAGAGAAAAAGGTTATTTTGTTATATTATTATGAGGATCTGACGTTAAAAAGAAATCAGCAGCATACTGGAAGTTTCGGAATCAAAGGGTTTCACAGCTTCATACAAAAGCGTTGTTAAAAATGCGCAAGAAGATGGGAAATTATATGGGAATACTGATTGACTGACAGTAAGTCCGGAGGTGATATGTTATGTCGATAAGACCAGTTGATTTGAGCGGTATGATACAACGAACGCAGGATATTGGCAATATTAAGCATGCGGAGGATAGCAGACCGGTTGTAGATCAGTATAACATTGAAGTAAGGCAGGAAAACAGGAATCTGATTTATCACACAAAGTACAGGACCCGGAACAGAAGGACAATCAGGAATTCCGATACGATGCCCGGGAAAAAGGGAATAACAGCTATAGCGGTAATGGAAAAAAGAAAAAAAAGCATGGCCAGCCGGATGAGGATGAAGGAAGTGTTCATATTAAGGAACGCAGGACCAGCTTTGATGTCAAAATATAATGAAAGGCATAACGGTTGATATGACTGGAATAGTATTTTTTTGCTTCTGACGGGGGTTGTTTTTATGGTTGGAAGCTTTTTTATCACGGAACGTTTATCTCCTTCCGAATTAAATAAGATTGCAGAATTAAGTAAAGATGAACTGGGCAGGATCATTGATGGTGCTTTAGCAGATGCTAAGAGCAAGGTAGAAGAGTCAATTGAGGCACAGATAGATGCTTCTTCAGAACAGGTGGAGAGGGCATTGGAAAAAGAAACAAATGAAAAAATCATGGCCATCAGCGAATATTCTGACACGGTTATGGAAAATATGAATAAGACGCATAATGAGATTATGTTTTTTATAATATGCTGAATGACAAACACACAGAACTGACAGGTCTTGCTACGGATTTACAGAAGATTGCAGCAAATGTCAAGAGCATACAGGAAGGAATGGCAAAGAAAAAAGCAGCAGGAGCCAGCACCTGTGCCAAAGCCGGAGCCGGCAGCAAAAAAGTGGCATTTCGGACACCAGACAAGAAGATGGAACCCTAAGATGAAGCCATACATCTACACAGAGCGTAATGGTATCTACATCATCGATCTTCAGAAGTCAGTAGGAATGGTTGACGATGCTTACAATGCAATCGGTGATTGTGTTGCAAACGGCGGAACAATCCTTTTTGTTGGTACAAAGAAGCAGGCTCAGGACTCAATCAAGAGCGAGGCAGAGCGTTGCGGTATGTACTATGTAAATGAGAGATGGCTTGGAGGTATGCTTACAAACTTCAAGACAATCCAGACAAGAATCGCTACTCTCAAGAAGTACGAGGAGATGGAGCAGGACGGTACATTTGATGTTCTTCCAAAGAAGGAAGTTATCCAGATCAAGAAAGAGATGGAGAAGCTTGAGAAGAACCTTGGTGGTATCAAGGACATGAAGAGAATCCCAGACATGATCTTCGTTGTTGATCCTAAGAAGGAAAGAATCTGTATCCAGGAGGCTCAGTCACTTGGAATTAAGCTTGTTGGTATCGCTGATACAAACTGTGATCCAGAGGAGCTTGACTATGTAATTCCTGGTAACGATGATGCTATCAGAGCTGTAAAGCTTATCGTTTCAAAGATGGCAGACGCTGTTATCGAGGCTCAGCAGGGCGTTGACGCTGATTCAGTAGAAGAGGCAGAGGCTGAGGAGGCTACAGAGGAGTAATCTGTAGTTGATCATAATTGATTACAAGTAATAAATGATTATAAAAAGTAACGGGGTAATATAATAAAAAGTATTATCCCGTGACTTTTAAAGAGACATATACGGGCTGAAAGGCTTTAATAAAATGACATAAACATGATTATGAGAATGTCAATATTCAAATTTGGAGGTAGAAAAAGATGGCAATTACAGCAGCTCAGGTTAAAGAGTTAAGAGAGCTTACAGGTGCTGGTATGATGGATTGCAAGAAGGCACTTGCAGACAGATGAACAGCTTAATTTGGTTTTTGTATTAAGTTTCTGAAAGATTGATAACCCTTATAAATGGTGGTGACATCGTTTATAAGGGTTATTTTATGCTTCGATGTAAAAACATCTGTTTATGACAGGAAATCATCTAAACATTGATCTTCCGCTGAAAAGCTCCCGGTGTCATCCCATATTTTTCTTTAAATTCCCGGTGAAAATAGGACAGATTGTTAAATCCACAGGAGAGTGAGACCTCAAGCGAGGATTGTGCACCCTGTTCGAAGAGTTCTGCTGCTTTCGCCAACCGGACATTCCGTACATATTCCATGGCAGATTCTCCCATATATTTTTGAAAAACCGCATAAAATGATATTCACTGAAACAGCAGACAGATGCGAGATCTGCGACCGATAACGGGTCAGCATAATGCTGCTCGATAAATTCTAACACAGCTTTTTAATTTACTGGTATGTTCATTGGAAAGCTGGGAAAATGCAGAATCCTCCTGGCAGAAAGGGAGCAGGAGAGCAATCAGTTCTAAAAAGGAGTGATTTGATCCTTAGCTCGTAGCCGATGGGTTTGGCGTGATAAAGCTGACTGATTTTATGAAATATTGACAGGGCATCCGCATAGACTGGATGTTCTTTTTTTATGATATAGGGCGGATGATTTTTTGCATCGCAAGCGGTGTGAGATATTTTTACCGCGCAGATGTCCGCATTTCCCATGCCAAGATAATTCATATGAAAGACAAAGGTCTCGGAAGTCATTGCAGGATCGGTATTGGAATGGATGGAATGAAGAACCAGGGGAGGCACAAATATAAGATCTCCTGCATTGACAGGGTAGGGGCAAAGCTGTATCTGATAAGTGCAGTTTCCGTCTGTGATCATGGTAAATTCAGCCTCTTTATGCCAGTGTGCAGTGACTGCCGGATAAGTGGAGGAAAGATTTGTGATATAACGCTGCAATGGAAATAGCTGTTCGCCGTGTTTTGCTTTTTCTTTTTGGTCTAAAGATAAACTGATTGCCATAAAAACTCCATTCTGCCGGTGCAGATTTCGGTCTATATGCGAATCTGCTGCCAGCTTTTTTACTACCTGAAAATACACAATATATCCAAGCATGAGTTGCCCGACAAATGCTGGTTTGTGGGTGACATGAGTTTCCTCGTGTAGGGTGGTTCTGGGGAGTTTTTAGATTGGCAAATTGCATCAAGCCGGGAATGTTTTGTTCCCGTTGTCCGAAAATAAGAAAGTCTAAGTATGCCTGGTTCAGATTGTGGCAGAGTGACGTGTGTGTCTTAAATGTGCCATCCGGGCACATTAAGACTTGTGCTGCCGTCCGTGGCAGCACAACACTATGTTACGGACAGGCAGACTAAGATTGCCTAATTTTCTCCCAAAGTCACAAAACGGATCTCGGCTTGATGCAATTTGCCAGCCGCAAGGTTGTGAACCACCCTTCTCCGGGGAACTCATTTTACAACCTTGGGGGTGCGTAAATTTTTGTGAGTGTTTTTTGAAAACCTCAATCTATCCCATTATGCCTATGCTTTTAATACATATGTCTGAATCTGGTAAAAAAATATTTCCAAATAACTATGTTTAATAGATTATTATTGGTTTGATAATACTGGAAAATTCGCACCTACGCCCCCAGATTTTGAGATGAACCGCCCACCCAAATGGTGTTTCATAACCTGGAGGCTGGCATCTTGCGCAAAGCCGGAGCTGATTTTGTGACTTTGGGAGAAAATTAGAAAATCTTAGTGTGTCTGTAGACACATAGTGATGTTCTGCCACGGATGGCAGAACAAGGCTTCACGAGCCAAGGATGGCTCGTTGAACGCCGGTCACGTCACTCCGAGAAAATCTAAACCAGGCATACCTAGACTTTTCTTATTTTCGTACAACGGAACCAAAATTAACTCCGGCTTTGCGCAAAATGCCATTCACAGACCTACGACACACCATTGGGACGGGCGATTTATTTCATAAACAAACCAGCATTTGTCGGGCAACTATGATAGCAGTATTGTACAATATTATCCAACCAATGCAAGAAAAACGAATAAAAATCAAATATAATATTTACATCAGCTGAAAAAGAAAACAGAATTATGCAAAAAATATAAAAAGAATATTGAAATAAAATGTGTCAGGAGGAAAAAAATGAAAAGAAAAAATGGTGGCATGACAAGGTCGCATATCAGATCTATCCAAAAAGTTTTCTGGATACAAACGGAGACGGCATTGGAGATCTGAGAGGAATTATCTCAAAACTGGATTATTTAAAAGAACTTGGCATTGATATCATCTGGCTTTCTCCAATCTACAAATCGCCTTTTGTTGATCAGGGGTATGACATATCTGATTACTATAAAATCGCCGAAGAGTTCGGAACCATGGAAGAGTTTGATGAGCTGCTTGCCGAGGCGAAAAAGCGCGATATGTATATTGTGATGGATCTCGTGGTAAATCACTGTTCCAGTGAACATGAATACTTTAAGGCAGCGCTGGCCGACCCGGACGGGCCATATGCCGATTATTTTTATTTTGTAAAAGGAATAGATGGAAAAGAGCCGAGCAACTACCGTTCTTATTTTGGCGGAAAAGCGTGGGAGCCGGTGCCGGGATCAGATAAATATTATCTGCACATGTTTGCAAAAGAACAGCCGGACTGGAACTGGGAGAATAAAGAAGTCCGCGACAAGATCTATAAAATGATCAACTGGTGGTTAGATAAGGGACTTGGCGGATTCCGCATCGATGCAATCATTAATATCAAGAAAGATACGAGTTTCCCGTCCTATGAACCCGATGGGGATGATGGTCTGGTATCCTGTGTAAAAATGGTTGAGGAGACGGACGGCGTCGGAGAATTTTTAGAGGAGATGAAACATGAGACCTTCGAGAAATATGATGCTTTTACCGTCGGCGAAGTCTTTAATATGAAAAGAGGACGAACTGCGGGGAGTTTGTCGGAGATGATGGGCATTTCTCAAGTATGTTTGATTTCTCCGCGCTTGAGCTGACTTACGGGGAACATGGCTGGTATGACAGCAAACCGGTGGATTTTAAGCGGTGGAGAGAGGTTCTGTTTGCATCCCAGAAGGAGATGGAGGGGATTGGATTCAAGGCAAATATCATCGAAAATCACGATGAGCCGAGAGGTGCAAGCCGTTATCTTCCGGAATATGCGCAGAATGAAATGGGCAAAAAAATGCTTGCTACGACTTCGATTCTGCTTCGTGGAATTCCGTTCATTTATCAGGGACAGGAGATCGGCATGACAAACTGTCATAGAAATGATATTTCAGAATATGATGATATCAGTACAAAAGATCAGTATCAGGTTGCCATTGACGCGGGCTGCACAAAAAGAAGAAGCGTTGGCATGCTGCTATGAAAACAGCAGGGATAATGCGCGCACACCGATGCAGTGGAGTGCAGATGAAAATGGAGGTTTTAGCACACATGCTCCGTGGCTTGCAGTGAATCCGAATTATAAAGAGATCAATGTCAGTGAGCAGGAGGGAAGGGCGGACTCTGTACTTTCCTATTATAAAGAACTGATTACACTGCGCAAATCACCGGAATACGAAGAAACATTTGTCTATGGAAATGTAGAGCCGGTTTACGAAGATACGGATACAGTGTTTGGATTTATGCGTATGGGTAAAGAAAACAGACAGAAAATACTCGTGGCAGCAAATTACGGAAAAGAGGCAGTAAGTCTGCCACTGCCTGGAACTGCCAAAAAACTTTTGCTGTCAAATGCCGGAAGGAGAAAACTGGCAGATGCAGATCATATTACATTAGAGAGCCTTGAAACAGCAGTCGTTCTGCTGAAGGCATAACATTCTATTGTTTACACAAAATTGACAAAAACTTCATAAAAACAATACAGGAAGCGTTAAGAATCCGATATCCCGGTTGACGGTAAAATATACGTCTGATATGTTGAGTGAGTATGTGGCAAAGCGGCAGTAAAGCGCCCGCAGGGACAGCAGAAAAATGCCGTAATAACGAAAAAAAAAGAGGGATAAAATGGGAGCAAAAGAATTTGCATCATTGTTAGAGGCTTGGCGCTTTTTTCTGTATGGAATGAATATGATGAGCCAGGGGATGGAGGCTGCTGCCGGGAACAAAATGAAACAGATCTTAGAGCGGCTGACAACGAACCGGTATCTGGGTGTTTTAGTCGGAGCAGTGATCACTGCGATCATACAGTCATCCTCCGCGACAACAGTCATGGTTGTAGGTTTTGTTAATTCCGGAATGATGACACTGCGTCAGGCGGTGGGAGTGATCATGGGTGCCAATATCGGCACGACGATCACGGGACAGCTGATCGCACTTGGATGCCGGAGCAATCGCACCGTTTATAGCATTTTTGGGTGTTGTGATGGTTGTTTTTCTAAAACAGCCGAAGGTAAGAAACATAGGAGGTATTTTTAGCTGGTCTTGGTGTTCTTTTTATCGGAATGGAAATGATGAGCACCGCAATGATGCCGCTGCGGGATTCCAAAGCATTTATTGATATGATGACGAAGTTTTCAAATCCACTGCTTGGAATTTTGGCAGGTGCCATTTTCACAGCACTGATCCAGTCTTCATCGGCATCGGTCGGAATCCTTCAGGCACTTGCAACAAGTGGGGCAATTTCTTTTTCCGGGGCGGTGTATGTGCTGTTTGGACAAAATATCGGTACCTGTATCACGGCAGTGTTAGCGTCCATTGGTACAGGGCGGAACGCAAAGCGGACGACAATCATCCATCTTTCGTTTAATATCATAGGAACTGCAGTTTTTACCATACTCTGTATGCTGACACCGCTGACATCCTGGGTTGGGGGATTTACACCGGCAAATCCGGCTGCGCAGATCGCCAACATGCATACGCTGTTTAATATCGTAACAACGATATTGCTGTTACCGGCAGGAAATCTATTGGCAAAACTGGCAGAAAAAATTCTGCCGGACGTGGACGAGCCTGAGGAAGGGATGTATTTAAAATATTTAAAAATACAAAACCGGTGACAGAGGGAAAAATTGGGTATCAGCGATCAATTTTGAACTGACACACAAAGAGATTGCAAGAATGCTTGAGATTGCAAAGAAAAAAATGTCGCAGACAGTTTTACGGCATTTTTAAACTGTGATGACGGGTTTATTCCAAAAGTGGAAGAAAAAGAAGAGTATGTGGACTTTTTAAACCGGGAGATCTCTAAGTACATATCCACAAATATGGCGCATGAGTCCAATACACAGGGGAGCAGGATTTTAAGTGCCTATTTTAAAGTGACCAGTAACGTAGAAAGAATCAGCGACCATGCAATGAATATCTGTGGATATTCAGAGTGGCTGAAAGAAAAAGATGTCAGGTTTTCACAGGAAGTACGGGAAGAAATCCTGCAGATGCAGCAGACCTGCGAAGAACTTCTGACTTTGCTTTTTAAATGAAAATATGGAGGCACTCGACGAATTAAGCCGTGTCTCAGCACTCGAACAAAAGATGGATGACATGACAGAGGATTATAGAAATCGTATGATGCACCGGATACAGGAAGGAACGGCATCGGGTGAAGGGAGTGTTCTCTACACGGAAATGCTCACGGATTTTGAAAGAATCGGAGATCATGCATTAAACATTGCACAAGAGATGACAGAAGTAAGATTGGCAGAATAACAGGATTTGGAGGATGGATATGTCATTTTTAAAAGAGGTGCTGCGCGGAATTGCAATTGGTGTTGCCAATATCATTCCGGGTGTCAGCGGAGGAACCATGATGGTTTCTATGGGGATTTATGGGGATGTGATCAGGGGCGGTAACGGGAATGCCAAAACATTTCTGGAAGAGCGTAAAGTTTTTGCTTCCCTATGCGATTGGCATGCTGATTGGAATCGGCGGACTGTCATTTGCAATCGGATATTTCTTTTTGGAATTTCCATTTGAGACGGCAATGCTGTTTATTGGACTGATCTTTGGCGGAGTACCGCTATTGCTGCCCAAAATCATGGGAAAGCGGATCACATTTTCAGAGACGCTGCTGTTTGTTTTGTTTTTTGGTCTGGTCGTCTGGATGCAGTTCTGGAAACAGGGAACAGATGTTGCCTTAGAGCCGGGAATAAAAACAGTATCTCGCTGTTTGTGGTTGGAACGGTAGCTGCGGCAACGATGGTGATTCCCGGGTCAGTGGTTCAATGCTGTTGATGTCTCTGGGATATTATACGCCGATCATAAACAGAATCAGCGGTTTTTGGCAGCATTACCGGCTCTTAAGTGGGAGGAGCTGTTCGCCTGTGCAGCAGTGCTCATCCCATTTGGTATCGGTGTGGTGCTTGGAATATTTCTTGTATCAAAACTTGTGGAATATTTATTGGAGAAACAGGAGAGGAAAACGTATTTTGCAATTATGGGGCTGGTCACTTCATCGCCGATTGCAGTGTTATCCGGGATGAATATCGTTTCTATCGGTTTTGGACAGCTGCTGCTTGGAATATTACTCTTTATTGGCGGTTTTTTTATTGCAAACATACTTGGAAAATAAAATAGTACAATAGAAATAAAAATAATCAGACAATAATAAAAAAAGTGCGAAAAAATTAATCAATTTTTTTGCGCTTTTTTATTTGAAAAATAGAAAAATGTGTTACAATAGATAGGTACTAACGATTACCTTGGGGGTATTGTATGCAGGATAAAGATTCAGAAGTACTGAATTACCAGAGAAAGCGGAGAAAGCGGATCACGAAAATCCATACAGTATCATACTGATTGTGGCAGGATGGATCGTTCTGTCCATGATATTGGTTGTGGTGCTATTTGTGAAGATGACGTCGCTGGAACATAAGCTGGATCAGCTGGTGACAAGCAGCAGTGAGCAGAACACGGATCAGATTAATGCCGGAGCGGCCGCAGATCTGAATGGTGGTGTGATAGCAGAGGGACAGAGACAACAGAAGAGATGCAGACGGAGATGACATGGGATAAAGTAACACCTCCTGCATCCGGGATTTCCGATGAGGACAATCTGGCATCGGAAGGAGATTTACATAAAGTATACTTAACGTTTGATAATGTGCCATCGGAACACACATCTGAGATTCTGGATGTGCTGCAGGCATATGGCGTAAAAGCTACTTTTTTTTGAATGGAAACCAGGATGAAGAAATGCTTCCTGTCTATCAACGTATTGTGGATGAGGGACATACACTTGGCATGAATTCGTATTCCAACCAGTATAGTGTGATTTACCAGTCGGAAGATGCGTTCGAACAGGATTATATGACATTGAAGAATTTTTTTGAAACAGACCACGGGAGTGGATAGTCTTTACTATCGTTTTCCCGGGAGGAAGCAGCAATCTCATCAGTAACGTACCGATGGACTACTTTATTCATTATCTTAATACACAGGGAATTATTTATTATGACTGGAATGTATCGGCAGGAGATGGCGCCTCGACCGCATATACTTGAGGAAATAGTTGAAAATGTGACAGATGATGTAGTAAAATATAAAACATCGGTGGTATTATTGCATGACGGAACGGATAAGTCAGCAACGGTAGAAGCTTTAGGACCTTTGATTGAAGCTTTAGAGGAATGGGCGCACAAATATTACCGATTGATGAAGATACACAGGTTATCCAGTATGTCAAAGCAGACACAGTGGAATAACTGAGAATAAATGGAGGTAAGAACATGGGATTTTTCAAGGACTTTAAGGATGATTTCTCACAGGCAGTCAATGAACTGATGCCTGCAGATGACAACCTGGAAACCAGCACGAATGAAGATGACGTTGAGGTTAATACGTTAGAAGGCGAAGTGGATGTTGAGACAGAACTTTCCAAGCTGGATGGTCTGTTAGAACAGGTGACAAAGCAGGAAGCTGAGAAAGTTGCTGCAGCAAGAAGCGCCGCAGAGATGGCAGCAAGGAATGCAAGTGCCCCGACAGAAAGAGCAGCAGTACCTGTGCCTGCATCTGTACCTGAACCAGAAAGAAATGAAACAGTTTCAAATATTACAAAAGCAACCCAGGAGGAAAGAAAAATGGCTGACAATACAACAGCACCTGTAACTAATAACCAGAGCGCACCGGTATCTGATGAGGTATCCGTAATCACAGAGGGAACGATCATCAAAGGTGATATTGTATCAAACGGTTCCTTTGGATGTAAGAGGACAGGTAGAAGGAAATGTCGGATGCAATGGCAAATTAGTTGTAACCGGCGTTGTAAATGGAAACAGCAGTGCATCTGAATTTTTTGCAGACGCTGCAAAGATTGAGGGAGAGGTTGTCAGTACAGGAACCATTAAGATCGGTCTTGGTTCTGTGATCATCGGTAATGTGACCTCTACTTCTGCAGTGATTGCCGGAGCCATCAAAGGTGATATTGATGTTCAGGGACCGGTTGTTGTGGATACTTCCGCAGTAGTTATGGGTAACATCAAATCACGTTCTGTACAGATCAACAATGGTGCGGTAATCGAAGGATTCTGCTCACAGTGTTACTCTGACGTGGATGTACAGAGCCTGTTCAATGGTAATGCTCAGAAAGGAAACGAGTAATCGAATATGAAGAGAGTATTCTTAAAATTAAGCGGTGAAGCTTTAGCCGGTGAAAAACATACCGGATTTGATGAACCGACTGTCACAGAAGTGGCAAGACAGGTAAAACAGATTACAGATCAGGGCATCCAGGTCGGCATCGTGATCGGCGGAGGTAATTTCTGGAGAGGAAGAAACCAGTGAAACCATCGACCGTACAAAGGCAGACCAGATAGGAATGCTTGCAACAGTTATGAACTGTATCTATGTTTCTGAAATTTTCCGTTCCGTTGGAATGAAAAACACAGATCCTGACACCTTTTGAGTGTGGAAGCATGACAAAACTGTTTTCCAAGGATCGCGCGAACAAATATTTCGAAAAAGGAATGGTCGTATTCTTTGCAGGCGGTACGGGACATCCGTATTTCTCCACAGATACAGGCATTGTGCTCCGTGCGATTGAGATGGAGGCAGAGGGCATCTATCTTGCAAAAGCAATCGATGGTGTCTACGACAGTGATCCAAAGATCAATCCTTCTGCTGTAAAATACAGCGAAGTATCCATACAGGAAGTGATCGATCGTAAACTTGCAGTGGTTGACCTGACTGCGTCGATCATGTGTATGGAAAATAAAATGCCGATGTTCGTTTTTGGACTGAACGAGGAAAACAGCATTGTAAAAAGCCATGACTGGCGATTTTAACGGTACAAAAGTAACCGTGTAACAAAGAACCGTGAAAGGTATGGAGTAAAAATATGGATGAGAGATTAGTTCAGTTTGATGAAAAATGCAGAAAACAATGAATAACCTGTCAGAGGAGTTCGGAAGCATCCGTGCAGGACGTGCCAATCCGCATGTCCTTGATAAGTTAAAAGTTGATTATTATGGAACACCGACTGCAATTCAGCAGGTGGCAAACGTCAATGTTCCGGAACCGAGAATGATTCAGATCCAGCCGTGGGAAGCTTCTATGGTAAAAGAAATCGAGAAAGCGATCTTAACGTCAGATCTTGGAATCAACCCGACAAATGATGGAAAAGTGATTCGTCTTCTTTTCCCGGAACTCACTGAGGAAAGACGTAAAGAACTGGCAAAGGATGTTAAGAAAAAGGCGAGAATGCAAAAGTAGCAATCCGTAATATCCGTCGTGATGCCAATGATTCTTTCAAGAAATTAAGCAAGTCTGCCGATGTGTCCGAGGACGAAGTGAAGGAGTTAGAGGACGGCGCACAGAAAATGACAGATAAATATATCACTGAGATCGACAAGGCTGTTGAGGCAAAAACAAAAGAGATCCTGACAGTTTAGGGATTTTTGTATAGAACATAGAGGTGAGGACATGACAATGGCGTGTCCTCATTTTCACTTTATGAATGAATGCAGGCACAAAGTATGCAGGTTATGGAAAGGCGTGGTGATTACAATGAAAATTCCGCAGCATGTAGCAATTATCCTTGACGGGAACGGAAGATGGGCAAAAAGTAAGGGAATGCCCAGAAACTATGGTCATACGGTTGGGGCAAAAAATGTGGAAACAGTCTGCAAAGCAGCACATGATATGGGAATTAAATATCTGACTATGTATGCTTTTTCGACAGAAAACTGGAACAGACCGGAGGGAGAGGTGGCAGCACTCATGAAGCTGCTGGAAAGTTATCTGAAGAACTGTATTAAAACAGCAGATAAAAATAATATGCGTGTACGCGTGATCGGGGATACCACACGTTTGAGTGCCCGGTTCCAGAAACAGATCGTGGAGCTGGAAGCAGCTTCTGCAAAAAATGATGGATTGAATCTTCAGATTGCCATCAATTATGGAAGCAGGGATGAGATGATTCGTGCAATGAAAAAATGTGTCAGGATATGGAGAATGGCTCAAGGCAGGTATCAGAATTAAATGAGGATATGTTTGCCTCATATCTGGATACTGCAGGAATTCCGGATCCGGATCTTTTGATACGCACAAGCGGGGAGCAGCGCCTTTCGAACTATCTGTTATGGCAGCTTGCGTACAGTGAATTTTATTTTACCGATGTGCCATGGCCGGATTTTGGAAAAGAGGAATTAGAAAAAGCTGTGGAAGCGTATAATAAGAGAGACAGACGATTTGGCGGACTGGCAGAGGAAGCGAAATAGACCGAAAGAAGAAAGGGCAGGTTTTCATATATGTTTAAGACAAGACTGTTGAGCGGCATCGTGTTGGTGGCAGCCGCGTTAGTACTTATTATCACGGGGGGAGATGTGTTACTCTTTTCGACGTTACTTATTTCCTATATAGGAATGTTTGAGTTATACCGCATTTTTCATGTGGAAAAAGAACTGCCGGGAATCGTGGGGTATCTTGCGGCGACCGTATTTTACTGTAATCTGAAATGGGCATTTCTGCCGGATCTTATGGTAGTCGTTTTAGGATTCCTGATGGCATTGATGTTTGTCTATGTATTTACTTATCCGAAATATAAGACGGAGCAGATGTTAGCTGTATTTTTTCGGTGTGTTTTATGTGGCTGTGATGCTTTCTTATGTATATCAGACGAGAATGCTCACCGCGGGTGCCTATATCGTATGGCTGATCTTTTGTGCTCCTGGGGATGTGATACCTGCGCATACTGTGTGGGTGTACTGATCGGAAAACATAAAATGTCTCCGAAGTTAAGTCCGAAAAATCCGTGGAAGGAGCAATCGGTGGAGTGGTCGGTGCTGCACTTTAACTGTGATCTATGGCATGATCTTTAAAAATGCGATGGGTGTTACCACACAGCATGTATGGATCATGGCAGCGATCAGTGCGGTTGGAGCGTTGATCTCCATGGTAGGTGATCTGACTGCGTCTGCGATCAAGAGAAACTATGAGATCAAGGATTATGGAAAACTGATCCCAGGACACGGTGGTATCCTGGACCGCTTTGACAGTGTGATTTTTTTTACGGCGCCGATGATTTATTTTCTTGCAGCAAATTTTATTGTATTGTAAACAGAGGATATTAGTGTGAAAAATAAGCCTGATAGCTTATTTTTCGCACGGCTATTTGTTTCTGAGCAAAACAAATAGCTTTGATGGCAAGGCATAAAAACATGCCTCGAGAATTTGAGATTCTCGTCGCCTCTTCGCAACAAGTTGCTTAGAAAAGAGGATTTGTATGAAAAAATAGCAATCTTAGGCTCGACAGGTTCAATCGGAACACAGACACTTGATATCGTAAGAGAACAGAAAGATATCGAGGTCGTTGCACTTGCGGCAGGAAGTATTACATTATTAGAGCAGCAGATCAGGGAGTTTTCCCCGAAACTGGTATGTGTTTTCAAAGAGGAAACCGCAGAAGCATTAAAGATTAAAATTGCGGATACGGACACAAAAGTGGTTTCAAAGATGGAAGGACTGATTGAAGTCGCAGTTCATCCGGAGAGTGAGATCTTAGTTACCGCGATCGTTGGCATGATGGGGATCCGTCCGACAGTTGCAGCAATCAAGGCTGGCAAAAAAATTGCACTTGCAAATAAAGAGACACTAGTGACGGCAGGACACATCATCATTCCGCTGGCAAAAGAAATATCATGTGCCGATCCTTCCGGTGGACAGTGAACACAGCGCGATTTTCCAGTCACTGCAGGGCAATGAGAGCAACCGTATTGAAAAAATCCTTCTGACGGCATCCGGCGGACCATTTCGCGGAAAAAACGCGAGGATCTTGCAGAGATGAAAGTGGAGGACGCCTTAAAACATCCGAACTGGTCGATGGGAAGAAAAATAACAATTGATTCCTCGACACTGGTCAACAAGGGACTTGAGGTCATGGAGGCAAAATGGCTTTTTGGTGTGGAATTAGATCAGATCGAAGGGTCGTTCATCCGCAGAGTGTGATCCATTCTGCGGTGCAGTATGAGGATGGAGCAGTGATTGCCCAGCTTGGAACACCGGATATGCGTCTGCCGATCCAGTATGCACTCTATTATCCGGAGCGCAGAAAAATGTCAGGAAAGAGACTGGATCTTTTTGAACTGGGAAGTCTGACGTTTGAACGGCCGGATACAAAGACCTTCCGGGGACTGGCGTTAGCATACGATGCAATGAGAAAGGGTGGCAGTCAGCCAACCGTATTTAATGCGGCGAACGAGCGTGCAGTGGCAATGTTTTTAGACCGTAGGATCAGCTATTCCGCAGATCACGGAGATCATTGAGGACTGCATGGAGCATGTGGCATATATCAGCGATCCGACTTTAGATCAGGTATTAGAAACAGAGCAGGCAGTATACGAATATATCGGGCAGAAATGGGCTTAGAGGCAGAATGGAAAGGAATTAAAAACGGATGAAAATTATTATCGCATTATTGATCTTCAGTATCATTATTATATTTCATGAACTTGGACATTTTTCACTGGCAAAGGCAAATGGGATCCGTGTCAATGAGTTCTGTCTCGGACTTGGACCGACGATTTTGGGCATGACGAAGGGAGAAACGAAAATATTCCTTAAAACTGCTTCCGTTTGGAGGTGCCTGTATGATGGAGGGAGAAGACGGCGAGAGTACAGATGACCGGGCATTTGGCAAAAAAGTCTGTCTGGGCAAGGATCAGTGTGGTTGCCGCCGGACCGGTGTTTAACTTTATCATGGCATTTGTCTTTTCTTTTATCCTTCTTTCCTGCAATGGATATGATGTCCCTAAGATCACAGAGGTCAGCGAGGGCTTTGCAGCGGAACAGGCAGGTATGCAGGCGGGGATGTCATTGTAAAAATGAACGGAAAACATATTCATTTTTACCGGGAAGTCAGTTCTTACCCATGTTCCATGCGGGGAGACCGTGGAAGTGACTTATGAGCGTGACGGAAAAAGATATACGGCAGAGCTGACACCGCTGTATGATGAAGAACTTGGCAGATACCGCTATGGTTTTGTCGGCGGTGAAGTGGAGAAAGGAAATGTGTTTAAGAATCTTCTGTACAGTGGATATGAGGTAAAAATACTGGATCGATACGACGTTTGGAAGCTTAAAAATGCTTGCCACAGGCGGTGTTACCTTAAATGATATGAGTGGTCCGGTCGGGCTTGTCGATGCGATCGGTGACAGCTATGAGGAGAGTGTTTCCTACGGTTATTATGCGGCATTTTTACAGATGCTCTATATCTGTATTCTGATCTCGGCAAACCTTGGTGTTATGAACCTGCTGCCGCTTCCGGCATTGGACGGTGGACGACTGGTGTTTCTGATCGTTGAGGCGATCCGGGGGAAAAAGGTTGATCCGGACAAAGAGGGCATGGTGCATTTTATAGGGACTTATGCTTTTAATGCTTTTGATGGTGGTTGTAATGTTTAACGATATTCGAAAATTTTCATGTAGAGGTGAAAGTACAGTGAAAACAAAAACAGTAAAAAATCGGTTCGAAAGTGATCGGGGGCGGTAATCCGATCCTGATTCAGTCAATGACAAATACAAAGACAGAGTGACATCGCTGCGACAGTGGCACAAATTCAATAAACTTGCGGCAGCAGGCTGTGATATCATAAGATGTGCAGTGCCGACAATGGAAGCTGCCGAAGCATTGACAGAGATCAAAAAACAGGTGGAGATCCCGGTCGTGGCAGATATTCATTTTGATTACCGTCTGGCGATCGCGGCAATCGAACATGGAGCAGATAAGATCCGTATCAATCCGGGAAACATCGGAAGCAGAGAGCGCGTACAGGCAGTCGTGGATGCGGCAAAGGAGCGGCAGATCCCGATTCGTGTCGGTGTCAACAGTGGTTCTTTAGAAAAAAGATCTGGTAGAAAAATACCATGGCGTGACGGCAGAAGGAATCGTTGAGAGTGCGCTGGATAAAAGTAAAAATGATTGAGGATATGGGATACGATAACCTTGTTATCAGTATCAAATCCTCGGACGTTATGATGTGTGTGAAAGCACATGAGCTGATCGCAAAAAAGACAGATTATCCACTGCATGTCGGAATCACAGAAGTCCGGAACGATTTATCCGGAAATATCAAATCCGCAATCGGACTTGGACTGATTTTACATCAGGGCATCGGTGATACGATCCGCGTTTCACTGACCGGAGATCCGTTAGAGGAAATCAAATCCGCAAAGCTGATCTTAAAGACATTAGGACTGCGCAAGGGAGGCATTGAGGTTGTTTCCTGTCCGACCTGTGGAAGAACAAAAATCGATCTGATCGGACTTGCAAACAAAGTCGAGACCATGGTACCGGATATCCCGTTTGACATCAAGGTTGCCGTCATGGGCTGTGTGGTAAACGGACCGGGTGAGGCGAAAGAAGCGGATATCGGGATTGCCGGCGGAAAAGGCGAAGGTCTTTTTTGATCAGAAGGGGGAAGTGGTGAAGAAAGTGCCGAAGTGAACTTCTGGATGCTCTCAGAGAAGAGCTTCTTCACTGGAATGAGATTCATGCCTGGTCAAAGGAATGTTTTGAACATTTCCGACTTTAAAGTTGGGTAAAACATGACAAAATGTTTTTTTATGTATTTCCGACACTGGCGAGTTAATGGAGATATGTCAAAACTGTTATCAGAGACAGAATGAAGGGGAATATCTGAAAAGCCATATCCGTAGGCTTTTGTACACGCATCCGTGCAAAGGATATCTATCAGCATGAGAAAAAAGATCAGATTTTTGGCAATGCATATGGACGTAAAGATCATTGTCAAATTTCAGTTATCAGAGCAGTATACGCCAAGAAAAACTGATGGATCTGTATGAGGACAGTATTTTATCTGAAAATCAAAAATTATAGTATGATGGAATATAATCCTGCGTCAGGCAGAATGTACTTTACAGCGGACGATGAGATCTGACGCTGACCATCGAAAACACGAATTGATAGCGGAAGAGCGTCTTGAGGAGCTTTGAATCTTGAGAGAAAATTTTCTGCGAACGCTGCGGACATGCATTTTAAGGTAGAACTGTTTTCAAAGAGCCGGTGGAGACAAGTCGATAAAAACAGCGAGCTGCGTATTAGCAGATCCAGTTTGAAATCAAAAATGCCGTTTAAAACGGAAGAGCCTCAGAATCTGCCGGAAGAAAGGCGGACAGGTGGAGGCTGCAAAAGCGGAAGAAAGGCAGAAGCGGCGAAAAAAGAAAGCAAAACCAGAAAAAAAAATTCGACGGAAAGAGCGAGCAGGAAAAAAGCGAGAAACAAGCAGCAGATATGCCAAAAGGCAGAAAATTTCAGGGAAAAGGAGGATTCCGTTCAAAAAATTCGATGGACGGACCTACGGTGGATATAAAAATCAGATAACCCGGATGTGCTCTACGGAAAAGATTTTGAAGATGAGACGATCCCAATCGAGAAGATTGTCGGGGAGATGGGAGAGGTTACGATACGCTGTCAGGTCATGACACTTGAGACGAGAGAGATCCGTAATGAAAAAACGATCGTGATCATGTCAGTCACGGATTTCACGGACTCCATTGTTTTAAAGATTTTTACCAGAAATGACCAGCTTCCGGAATTTTGAAGGGGGTGAAAAAGGTGCTTTCCTAAAGATCAAAGGCGTCACGACCATCGACAAATTTGACAGTGAGCTTACGATAGGTTCGATCGTCGGCATCAAAAAATCCCGGATTTTACCTCAGTCCGTATGGATACGAGCCCGGAGAAACGCGTAGAGCTTCACTGTCATACCAAAATGAGCGATATGGATGGTGTCTCTGAGGTAAAAGATATCATAAACCGGGCGAAAATGGGGACATAAGGCGATCGCCATCACAGACCACGGTGTTGTACAGGCGTTCCCGGATGCAAACCATGCGATCTCACCGGATGATGACTTTAAGATTATTTACGGATGCGAGGCTTATTTGGTGGATGACCTAAAGGATCTCATTGTCAATTCAAAAATCAAAGCCTGGAGGATGCCTATGTGGTGTTTGACCTGGAGACAACCGGTTTTCAGTACGGTGGCAAACAAGATCATCGAGATCGGTGCAGTCAAAGTGGTAAATGGTAAGATCACGGATAAATTCAGCACCTTTGTCAACCCGGAAGTGCCGATCCCGTACCGGATCGAGGAACTGACCAGCATCAACGACAACATGGGTGCTCGACGCTCCGACAATCGAAGAAATCCTGCCGAAGTTCCTGGAATTTTCGGGGATGCGTGATGGTCGCACACAATGCATCGTTTGACATGGGATTTATCGAAGCAAACTGCAAACGGCAGGGCATTGAAAAAAGAATTTACGATTGTCGATACCGTAGCACTTGCAAGGGTGTTGATGCCGCAACTGAACCGTTTTAAGCTGGATACGGTTGCAAAGGCACTGAAAGTATCACTGGAGAACCATCATCGAGCCGTTGATGATGCCGGATGTACGGCAGAGATTTTTGTGAAATTTATCGAAATGCTTCAGCAGAGAGATTTACAACGCTGGATGGAGTCAATGAGCTGGGGCGTACTTCCGTGGATAAGATCCGCAAAGTCCGTCGCACCATGCAATTTTGCTGGCGACAAACGATCTTGGTCGTATCAATCTCTACCGCCTGGTTTCCTGTTCACATTTGAAATATTATAACCGAAGACCGCTGATCCCGAAGAGCGAATTTGTGCGTCACAGAAGGACTATTGCTTGGTTCTGCCTGTGAAGCGGGCGAACTGTATCAGGCTGTGTTAAACCATCGCTCGGATCAGGAGATCGCAAGGCTGGTCAATTTCTACGATTATCTGGAAATCCAGCCGATCGGCAACAATGCTTTATGCTTCGAAGCGACAAGACCGATGTGGAGACGATCGAAGATCTTCAGGAGATCAACCGCAAGATCGTAAAACTCGGAGAACAGTTCAACAAAATGGTCGTGGCGACCTGCGATGTGCATTTCTTAGATCCAGAGGACGAGGTGTACCGCCGCATTATTATGGCGGGCAAAGGGATTTACCGATGCCGACGAACAGGCACCGCTTTACCTGCGTACAACAGAAGAGATGCTCAAAGAGTTTGAGTATCTTGGCAGTGAAAAAGCAGAAGAGAAGTCGTCATCACAAACCCGAACAAGATCGCCGATATGTGCGAAAAAATATCGCCCGGTAAGACCGGATAAATGTCCGCCGGTCATCCCGGATTCAGACAAAATGTCTGCGTGAGATCTGTTACAACCGTGCCCATGAGATTTATGGCGAGATCTTCCGGAAGTCGTTGTCGAGCGACTGGAGAGAGAGTTGAACTCCATTATTTCCAACGGATATGCCGTTATGTACATCATCGCACAGAAACTGGTGTGGAAGTCGAACGAGGACGGCTACCTCGTAGGCTCGCGTGGTTCCGTCGGTTCCTCGTTCGTTGCGACGATGGCGGGAATCACGGAGGTAAATCCGCTGCGTCCGCATTATTATTGTGAAAATGCCACTACAGTGATTTTGATTCGGAGGATGTGAAAGCCTTGCAGGAAGAGCCGGATGTGACATGCCGGATAAGACCTGTCCGGTCTGCGGAGCGAAAACTTCGATAAAGATGGATTTGATATTCCGTTCGAAACCTTCCTTGGATTTAAAGGGAAATAAAGAGCCAGATATCGATCTGAACTTCTCAGGAGATTATCAGAGTAAGGCTCACCGCTATACGGAGGTTATTTTCGGAAAAGGCCAGACTTCCGCGCCGGTACAATCGGTACGCTTGCCGAGAAGACGGCATTTGGTTACGTGAAGAATTATTACGAAGAACGCGGGCGAACGGAAGCGTACCTGCGAGATCAACCGTATCGTAAAAGGATGTACCGGCGTGCGAAGGACAACGGGACAGCACCCGGGCGGTATTATCGTTCTGCCGTTCGGTGAGGATATTGACTCCTTCACCCCGGTGCAGCATCCCGCAAACGATATGACAACAGATACGGTTACGACCCATTTCGACTACCATTCCATCGACCACAACCTCCTGAAGCTGGATATCCTCGGACACGATGATCCGACCATGATTCGTATGCTGCAGGACTTAACAGGACATAATGCCGGACATTCCGCTGGACATAAAGAAGTCATGTCGCTTTTTGTCTAGCACGGAGGCACTTGGCGTTACACCGGAGGATATCGGCGGGATCCCGCTTGGTTCGCTCGGAATGCCGGAGTTTGGTACAGATTTCGCCATGCAGATGCTTGTCGATGCCAAGCCGCAGTCCTTCTCAGATCTGATCCGTATCTCGGGTCTGTCGCACGGTACCGACGTATGGCTCGGCAATGCGCAGACTTTGATTGAACAGGGCTAGGCAACGATTTCCACTGCGATCTGTACCCGTGATGATATCATGACCTACCTGATCGAGATGGGACTTGACAGTGAGGTTTCCTTTACGATCATGGAGAGGTTCGAAAAACCGGAAAGGACTGAAACCGGAGTGGGAAGAAGGAGATGCTGGCACACGATGCCGGACTGGTATATCTGGTCTTGCAAACAGATCAAATACATGTTCCCGAAAGCCCATGCGGCGGCTTACGTTATGATGGCGTGGCGTATCGCCTATTGTAAGGTATATTATCCGCTTGCTTACTATGCGGCATATTTTTCCATCCGTGCGACGGGATTTAACTATGAGATCATGTGTCAGGGAAGAGAGCGCCTTACCTATTTCCAAAAGATTATGAGCGCAGAAAAGATTCGCTTTCCAAGAAGGAACAGGATGTCTACCGTGATATGAAGATCGTACAGGAGATGTACGCCAGAGGATTTGAGTTTACGCCGATCGATATCTACCGGGCGAAAACCGGACCGTTTCCAGATCATCGATGGAAAGCTGATGCCGGCATTAAATACGATCGACGGTATGGGAGATAATGCTGCGATCGCTGTGGCGGAAGCGGCAAAAGATGGAAAATTCTTATCCAGAGACGATTTCAGACAGAGAACAAAGGCAACTAAGACGGTCATTGATTGATGTTGGTATAATTGCCTTCTGCAATCACGGTGTAATCACTGCCGTCGGTTTTCATCCGGCAGAGTGCAGGAGTGCTTGTACTGTTGCGCTGGAGATAAATATAGTTCCCTGTAATGTTATAACAGTCAATGCGGTCGTCGCTGAGTGTTGTGATGGCCGAACTGCCGGAGAGATCTGTGCTTGCAAGTGTATAATTGTTTTCATTGTCCAAGAAAAAGATCGTATCACCGATTACGGCTGGCATGTAATAATTGCCTTTCAGAACGAGCTCCGAGGTGTCAGTAACAGTGTCAAAACGCCAGATATTGTGATCGTTTGATACGCCATTGAAATAAATGTACTGTCCGACGACGGAGCATGGACGGTACGGTGTCTTGTCTACCTGATGACTGTCTGCCCCGTCGATGCCGACTTCATAGAAAGTGGTAAAGTCTTTGTCGTCATAGTGAAGGTAATAAATTTTATTTCCGACTAAAGAGGCGTAAAGACTCGCGGAAGAATCAAGGAGAATGCTCTTTTTATGTTTGCTGCGGTCAAGCCGGCAGAGACTGTCTGTATTGATCGTCAAAAATGAAAACGGTTCGGTAAAAACCGGATTGTTGCGCACATAGTAAATATAATTGTCATCTGCATTGATAAAGGTGGCAACATCATCAGAAATCTTTGTAAGGTCTGAACCGTCGCTGTTCATTGAGTATAGTTTGCTGCTGTCGGAAGGGTTTGCAAAATAAATCGTACCATCAGCTGCCGTGCAGAAGATGCCGGCATTGTAGAGATTGCCAGCCGTGTTGCCGTTTATGTAATCGTCATTGAATTTTGTCTCGTTTGATTTGTGGTGGTAGACACCAAAACCGACACCGGCGGCGAGTACGAGGATAATTAAGAGAATCGTGATAACTTTTTCATAAGGCCTCCATTCTGAGAGCATTTTATGCTGACGTGACAATGTGTTTGATTTGCTTCTCATCTGTGTTTATTATAGCATTTTCAGAGCACGAATACTATATTTTTCATATGGAATATGACTTTTTCTGCCCTTGATTTTGCTACGTTAATGTAATATAGTAGAAGTAATACTAAAAAATAAAGGTGGAATCCATGAAAGATTTAAAAAGAATTAAGAGACCAGATTGATGTCATTGACAGACAGATCGTAGATTTATATCAGGAGAGAATGGAGATTGCTGCGGGTGTTGCAGAATATAAGATCAATACCGGCAAAAAAGTATTTGATAAAGAACGCGAAGATTCAAAACTTGCAACGCTGACAGCACTTGGCAAAACAGATTTTAATAAACACGGGATCCGTGAATTGTTTGAGCAGATTATGTCGATGAGCCGCAAACGCCAGTATCAGCTTATGACGGCACATGGCATTTATGAGAAACCGGATTTCACAGAAGTGGAAAGTTTAGATTATCACAATGCGCGTATTGTGTTTCAGGGGACAGAGGGTGCGTACAGCCAGCTTGCATTGAGAGAGTACTTTGGAGAGCAGACGGACAGTTATCATGTGGAAACCTGGCGTGATGCCATGGAGGCGATCAAAAACGGAGAGGCAGATTATGCGGTGCTTCCGATTGAGAATTCTTCAGCGGGCATCGTATCTGAAAATTATGACCTGATGGTAGAATACGATAACTGCATCGTCGGGGAGCAGATTATCCAGATCAATCATGCACTGCTTGGACTTCCGGATGCAGAACTTTCCGATATCACGGATGTCTATTCCCACCCGCAGGCACTGATGCAGTGCGGCAGATATCTTGAGAGCCACCGGGAATGGGAAAAACATAGTCTGAAAAATACTGCCATGGCGGCAAAAAAAGTAAAAGAGGACGGCAAAAACATAAGGCGGCGATCGCAAGCAGCCTGACTGCTGATATCTATGGACTGAAAGTGCTGGATGAATGTATTCAGGATAATAAGATGAATGCAACCCGTTTATTATCGTATCCGGCAAACGCGTTTTCACTTCAAAGGCGGAAAAGATCAGTATCTGCTTTGAAGGTATGCATGAGAGTGGTTCCCTTTACCATATGCTGTCCCATTTATTTACAATGGCATCAACATGAACCACATTGAATCAAGACCGGTACAGGGGAAAAACTGGGAGTACCGTTTCTTTGTCGACTTTGAGGGTAATTTAAATGATGCAGCAGTGCAGAATGCCTTAAGAGGTCTGGCAGAGGAAACGCTTGGACTTAAGATTCTTGGAAATTATTAGAACGAAAGAAACGTGTGGAAATAAGATTTGCACACGAAGAAATGGAGCAAAAACATGAAAAGTACAAAAACCTGATCTTATATAAAAATTTTGAAAATGGAAAATTATTTTATAACATGGCATGGATCATGGAAAACTATGAGAATGAATATTATAACAGAGAGGATATCGAGGCACTGCTTTACGAATGTTTTAACCAGTTGTCCGAACTTGCAGTAAGTCATGGATTTAAAGGAAATCTCTGGCATAATTTTTATTGCATTTATTCTGGTCAATAACGAGAACGCATACAGCCGTGGGTGTGAGATCCGGGGTGGTATGGAAGGCTCCGTCAATCAGATTGCACTGCATGATTTTAAGATCATGAAAGATTTATTTGATTTTGATTTTACAGAGCTGGCAAAAGATTATGAGATCGACTGCATGGATGCACTGCTTCATTATGAGAGTGCAGGCGACAGCGGAAAGCTTTTTAATAAAAGAATCCGTGACCGTATCTGTGAACTGACAGTAAAATTAGAGCAGGCGGCAGATGCAGGTGATTTTAAGGATGCTGTTACAGAGTTCTACGGAGAATTTGGTGTTGGAAAATTAGGCTTACATAAAGCATTTCGTGTGCTGCATAAAGAGGATGGAGCACAGATCGTACCGATCACAAACATTGCACATGTAAAATTAGATGATCTGGTCGGATATGAGATCGCAAAACAGAAACTGATCGACAATACAGAGAGCTTTGTCCGCGGAAAGGAGGCAAATAACTGCCTGCTTTACGGAGATGCAGGAACAGGAAAGTCCACCAGTATCAAAGCAATCGCTAATCAGTATTATGAAAAAGGTCTGCGCCTGATCGAGGTATATAAGCATCAGTTCTGTGACTTAAATGATGTGATCGCGCAGATCAAAGACCGCAACTACAAATTTATCATTTATATGGATGATCTGTCATTTGAGGAATTTGAGATCGAGTATAAATACTTAAAAGCAGTGATCGAGGGAGGACTTGAGAAGAAACCGGACAATGTTTTGATCTATGCGACCTCAAACAGACGTCATCTGATCCGCGAGACATTCTCCGACAAAGAGGAAGTGAGAGAGGACATGCATACTTCGATACCGTACAGGAAAAGTTGTCTCTGTATGCAAGATTTGGCGTTTCCATTTATTTTGGTGCACCGGGCAAAAAAGAATTCCAGCATATCGTGGTATCCCTTGCAGAGAAAAACGGTATCACCATGGATGAGGAGACACTTCTTGCCGAGGCAAATAAATGGGAACTTGCCCACGGCGGACTCTCCGGAAGAACAGCACAGCAGTTTATTAATTATCTGCTTGGAAAACAGGAATAACATGTACGCATGAAGCAGGAGGATAAAATATGGCAATTCATACATTTGCAGCGATTTATATCGGCTCTTATGAGGTGAGCCTGAAAATTTTTGAGATCTCTGCCAGAAAAAACATCCGCAAAATTGATTATATCAGAAGCAGGATCGAGCTTGGGCGGGATGCGTATTCACGCGGTGTGATCGGATATGAAGCTGGTGGAAGCACTCTGTGACACGTTAGAGCAGTTCACGAAGATCATGAAAGAGTATCAGGTGGATGGCTACGAGGCATATGCGGCTGCAGCACTCCGCGATGTGAGCAAATGAATTGTTCATCTTAGACCAGATCCGCATCCGTACCGGACTGACGGTACATGTTTTAAGCAACTCGGAACACCGCTTTATCAGCTACAAATCGGTTGCGATGCGAAGTGAGTTTGAGGAACTGATCAAAACGGGGGCAGCAGTCGTGGATGTCGGTGGCGGCGGCATGCAGATTACTATCTTTTCAAAGGGCAAAGTCATTACGACACAGCATCTTGGACTTGGTACCATACGCATGCAGGAACAGCTTGCAAAAAAAGCTGCAGTTAGAGCAGTATGAGAACGCAGATTGAAGAACTGGTAGAAAAAGAGTTAAATGTGTTTATGGCAATGTTCACGGAACAGGTGAAAGTGAAGAATCTGATCATAATCGGAGATTATATCATGGAGGTTGCCGGAAAAGTCACCGGGAAGAAACATGAAAATCTGATGGAAACCAATGATTTTCTGGCATTTCTGGATGATCTTGACAAAAAGACTGTGGAACAGATTTCGAAGAATTAAATTTTATCAAATGAAATGATTCCCCTGATCATTCCGTACATGATCATTTTTAAATGCATGGCGCGCAAAATGAAAGCCGAAAAATCTGGGCACCGGGTGTCATTGTGAGCGATGGTATTGCATATGATTATGCACAGAAGCATAAGCTATGCAAACCGGTCCATGATTTTGATGCAGATGTCATCTCGGCTGCAAGGAATCTGTCTGCCCGCTATATGAGCTACTCACCGCATATTGATGCACTGACACAGATGGCAACGCTGATTTTTGACACAATGAAAAAAATCCATGGACTGGGAAAGAGAGAGCGGCTTTTACTTCAGGTGGCAGCAATCCTGCATGACTGCGGAAAGTATATCAGTCTTGGCCAAACGGACCGCTGTGTTCCTATGACATTATTATGGCGTCGGAAATCATCGGTCTTCACATATGGAACGTGAGATCGTGGCGTATACGGTTTTATACAATACCTATCCGCTGCCGGCCTATGAAGATTTTGAGAGTGATATCAGCCGTGAGAGTTATGTTGTCATTGCAAAACTTTCTGCAATTTTACGCGTATCCAATGCGATGGACCGCAGCCATAAGCAGAAATTCAAAAATGTGCGTGCAGCAGTAAAAGGAAAAGAACTGGTGATCACAATCGAGACAGATGATGATATTATTTTTGGAAAAAGCACTGTTTGATGCGAAGGTTTTTCTTACTTTGAAAACATATTCAGCATAAAACCGGTGGTAAAGGAGAAACGTGTGTATTAAATGGAGGACACTATGGAAAAAAGAAAGAGATTTTAAAAATCCACAGTATTATGAAAATCGTGAATTAAGCTGGTTAAAATTTGATAACCGCGTATTAAATGAAGCACGCGATAAGAGTATCCCGCTTTTGGAACGCCTGAAATTTGTCAGTATCACTTCCTCAAATCTGGATGAATTTTACATGGTGCGTGTTGCTTCATTAAAAGATATGGTACATGCTAACTATAAGAAGAAAGACATTGCCGGAATGACGGCTTCAGAACAGCTTGCTGCCATCAACGAAAAAACAAGGGAGATGGGTAGATCTCAGTACAACACCTATAACCGGTCCCTGCTTCCGTTACTGCGTAAGAAAGAACAGATCCATATTATAGATGCGTTTGAAGATCTGACTGAGGAACAGAAAAAGTTTGTGGACCGTTATTTTGAGGAAAATGTATATCCGGTACTGACGCCGATGGCGGTAGATGCATCGCGTCCGTTTCCGCTGATTCGCAATAAGACTTTGAATATTGCGGCACTTTTTCCGGAAAAGAATACAAAAAGCGAAAAACAGGAACTGGATTTTGCAACGGTACAGGTTCCGGGGTCCTTCCGAGACTGGTACAGATCCCGTCAGAGGAAGAAAATGCAAAGTGCTTTATCCTGTTAGAGCAGATCATCGAGAAAAATATTGACAAACTGTTCTTAAATTATGAAGTGCTCTGTGCTTATCCATACCGTATCATGCGGAATGCCGATCTGACGATCGATGAGGACGAGGCGGAGGATCTGTTAAAAATACAGAAACAGTTAAAAATGAGACAGTGGGGAGAAGTGATTCGTCTTGAGGTGGAAGAGTGGAATTGACAAACGCCTGCTGCGTTTCTTAAAGGATGAACTGAAAGTTGCAGAAGAAGATATCTTCTGATATCCAGGGGCCGATCGATCTGACTTTTTTGATGAAAATGTATGGGATTGACGGATATGACCATCTCCGCTATAAACCGTATACGCCGCAGAAGGATCCGGAAAGATCGAACCGGGAGAAAATATCTTTGAATTGATCCGGAAGGGCGATATCTTCTTACATCATCCTTACGAAAGCTTTGATCCGGTCGTGGATTTCATCCGGCAGGCATCCAAAAGACCCGGATGTCCTTGCGATTAAACAGACACTGTATCGTGTCAGCGGCAATTCGCCGATTATCGCAGTCTGGCACAGGCGGCGGAAAACGGCAAGCAGGTTTCCGTGCTGGTAGAGCTGAAAGCACGTTTTGATGAAGAGCATAATATTGTATGGGCGAAGAAGCTGGAGAAGGCAGGATGCCATGTAATTTATGGACTGGTGGGCCTGAAAACGCACAGTAAGATCGCGCTGGTTGTCCGCCGGGAGGAGGACGGTATCCGCAGCTATGTTCATCTGGGAACCGGAAACTATAACGATTCGACGGCAAAATTATATACGGACTGTGGAATCTTTACCTGCAAAGAGTCGATCGGGGAGGATGCCACAGCGGTATTTAATATGTTATCCGGATATTCCGAACCGCTGGCATGGAATGAACTGGTGCTGGCACCATACTGGCTGCGGGATAAATTTTTGCGCCTGATCGGCAGGGAAGCGAAAAACGCGCGGCAGGGAGAAGCCCGTATCGTGGCAAAGATGAATTCCCTCTGTGATCCGGGCATTATTGCGGCGCTGTATGAGGCATCTGCAAGCGGTGTAAAGATTGATCTGATCGTGCGCGGAATCTGCTGTCTGCGCGTCGGAATTCCGGGAGTGAGTGAGAATATCTCCGTGCGTTCCATTGTGGGAAATTTCCTGGAGCACAGCCGTATTTTCTATTTTATAATGACGGCAATCGAAGTATTTATGGGAAGTGCGGACTGGATGCCGCGTACTGTTAAAGCGTTCGCTGCCGATTGAGATTGTGCAGGAACTTTTTGATAAGGCAAAACGTGCGGGCCTGTATGTGCAGACATATAACAGCACGGATCTTATTACCACAAAGCATACGAAAGAACTGGATTACTATGTGAAACAGGCGCGTATTTCTTATAAGATATCACCAAATATCCTGGATGCTTTAGAGGAAGAACCACAGAAGGTTATGCTGATCTCATTAGATCAGAGAGACAAGTTAGAACGTTTTCAAAAGAAAAAATCTGAACTGGGAAAAGGGAAAATGTAACAGCTTTTTTCCAGCAGTCAGTATTTAGAGTACAGTCCGAAAAATACGAGCAAGGCAACCGGTATTTTAGAACTGACAAAGATCCTTAATATGCCGATGGATGCGACGGTTGCAGTCGGGGATGAGGATAATGATGTGCCGATGATAAAGACGGCCTGTATCGGGGTCGCAGTGAAGAATGCCACCGAAAAAGCAAAGGCGGCAGCGGATTATGTCACAGTAAATGACAATAATCATGACGCCATTGCCGAGGTGATCGAGAAATTTATTTTAGAGGACAGACATTTTTTGCAATCCGTGAAATGGTGTTACTTCCCGGCGCGCGCTTTGATATCGGTCAGGACAGAATATGGAATATAAAGATGCCCACGTCCGGTTCCGAGCTTTATGGCAGGTTTGTTTTCACCATGGAAATCAGAACCGCCGCTGATAAGCAGGTCGTTTTCCTTTTTGCAATGCGTTTGACAAGCTGTTCTTCCCCGGTGGTATAGGTAGAGTAGATTGCCTCGATGCCATCAAGTCCCACAGCTTTTAAGTCATCAATCAGCAGCTGCAGCTGTTCTACACCCAGATGATAAAGCAGCGGGTGTGCAAGGATGGCAATCCCTCCGGTTCTTTTGATAAGGGAAACGGCTTCCATGGGAGATACTTTAAAACGTCCGACATAGCAGCGGCAGCCATCGCCGATGTATTTGTCGAAGGCTTCGAAACGGATTTGATCCATCCATGTTCATAAAGGAAACGTGCGATGTTTGCACGCGTAATGACACTGTCCGTATTCTCTGCCAGAAGGGCTTCCATAGTAATTGGAAATCCTTCTTCCTGCAGGGCAGCGATCATTTTTTCATTGCGTTTATCCCGGCATTCGCGGAATTCAGCAGTCATTTTTAAGAGTTCCGGGTCATCCGGGTTAATGTAGAGACCGACGATGTGGATTTCCTTTTCCTGTTTTTTTCCCCGGGAAACGTGTAAGCAGTGGAAAGCTCAATGCCCGGGATCAGCTCGATACCGGCTTCCTTTGCGGCGCCCATAGCTTTTTCTTATACCTGTGGCGGTATCATGGTCAGTCAGGGCGATAGCGTAAAGACCAGCTTTTTGGCTTCTGCGATAACCTCAGTGGGAGTAAAGGTGCCATCTGATTCCGTGGAATGTACGTGCAGGTCAACAATTCTATTATCCATAGTCTGTAAGTCCTTTCATATTATTAATAAGTGACTGTAAAAACAGTCAGCAGATGGTGTTATCGTAGCATGAATGAAATATATTTGTCAAAAAATTAAAAAAGTATAAAAAAATAGTTTACATATTTTACCAAAATGGTACAATAACCATAAGATGGTTTTTTATAGGCAAAAATACAGCAAAGAAGGTGAGAGAATGCAATTACTGACGTTTATGCTCAATAATGTCCGGTTTGGAATACCAGTGGATGATGTCGAGTCGATTGAAACAAGAATGAGTGTGGTAGGTGTTCCAAATGCACCTGCGCATATCGAAGGAATCGTGAATCTGCATGGTGATATCGTTCCGATATGTAATCTTGCTGACTATTTCGGATATCCAAAACAGGATATAAAAATGTTATTGTGGCAAGTATGAATGGCATGAAGATTGGTCTTGAAGTAGAGAGTGTCCGTGAGATCATTGATGTAAATGAAAAACAGGTGATTCCGATGCCGACAATCATGAATGCCAATCAGAGCTGCTTTAATGATGTGGCATCCTATGATAAGCAGCTGATCGTGATGTTTGAGGTGTCAAAACTGATGCCACAGTCCGGCAGCAGGGGATAAAGCAGCTTATCGATGACAATACCTGACACACATAGTAAATAAAGCGTAAACAGAAGGAAAAGGTTATGTATAAGAATCTAAAAATTCAGGAACGGCTGAAAAAATGTTTCACAGTCGTTGCACTGCTTGCATCCATTGCAGGTGTTATTGGAGCAATTATGATGCTTATTATATCTACGCAGTATAAACATGCACTTACTAATTATGGTTTTCGCAGGGTGATATCGGAAAGGCAATGATCGTTTTTGCAGATGCGAGATCAGCAGCGCGCGGTGTGATTGGTTACAATGATACTGATATGATCGCAACCATGAAACAGATACATGATGAAAAGAAACAGAAGTTTGATGATTACTGGGCTATAGTTGCGAACACCTGTGTGACAGGCACTGAGAAAGATCTCTATGAGCAGGTGAACACACTTGTTCAGCAGTACTGGGATGCAGAAGCCCAAGCGATGGAGATCGGCGCTTCCACGGACAATGAAGACAGCATCAAAGCCCAGCAAATGATGAACGATACCGTAGATCCATTGTATGAGCAGGTTTACAGCCTTACAGTGGACTTGCTGGATGCAAACGTAAACGAAGGAGACTCCCTTGCGGCAAGACTTTCTGCCATTAGTATTATTTTCCTTATTGTGATTGTTGCAAGTATTGTACTTGCATTTGCACAGGCAATGAGAATGGGAAGTTCCATTGCAAAAGGAATCGCAGTACCTCTTGGTGCGTTAAGCGACCGTTTTACAACATTTGCAAAAAGGTAACCTCACAGATCCATTCCCGATAGTAGATACGCATGATGAGGTGGCTGACATAATCCAGACAGCAAATGAGATGAAAGAAACATTAAATATAGTTATCGCTGACTGTGGCAAACATCTTGCTGATATGGCAAGCGGTAACTTTGATATCAAATCAGACTGTCCGGAAGTATATCAGGGTGAATTTGAAAAATTACTTCTTGCCATGCGTGATATGAAGAATCAGATAATCGTTACATTACGTTCTATTGAAGATGCATCCAGCCAGGTATCTGCTAGGATCTACAAACCTTGCAGAGGCATCACAGAGTCTTGCAGAAGCTACTGAGCAGGCAGGTGCAGTAGAAGAGTTACAGGCTACGATCACAAGCATCACAGAGAACATTGAAAAAGCTGCAGATCAGGCACATGAGTCCTATGTACAGGCAAGACAGTATGCAGACGAAGCTGACAACAGCCGTGCGCAGATGACAGCAATGGTAGATGCAATGACACGCATCAACGAGACATCCAAAAATATCGAGAACATCATTTCTGAGATTGAGGATATCGCATCCCAGACAAACCTGCTTTCCTTAAATGCTTCCATTGAGGCAGCGAGAGCGGGCGAGGCAGGAAGAGGATTCGCGGTTGTTGCTGACCAGATCAGACAACTGGCAGAGCAGAGTACAAAATCAGCGGTTGATACAAGAAAGCTGATCGAAGGATCCTTTAGAGGGAGATCGCAGAAGGAAACAAGGCGGCAGACAAAGCTGCAGCATCCATTGAAACGGTTGTAGAAGGAATCGGCAAGATTGCAGAGTCTTCCAAAAATATCAGCCAGGTATCCAGAGATCAGGCAACTGCCATGGATCAGGCAGAACAGGGTGTCAACCAGATTTCGGAGGTTGTTCAGGCAAACTCCGCAACCACAGGAGTCCTCTGCTACCAGTGAAAGAGCTTTCTGCTCAGGCAGTATCCTTAGATGAACTGATCAGTAAATACATTCTTCCACAGGAATAATTACTATCAGGATAGAAAGTTTAAGAATATCCCCTGCTAAGACATTCTTAAACTTTAAAAAGTACTTGACAGAAATTTTCTGAAGTGGTATAGTTTAATAGTTGTTGAAAACAAAGTAGAGTATCCACTCTCACCGGAGCACCAGCATTCGTGTGACTCATGGTTTTATATTCAAGGCATCGGGAATATTCCTGTTGTTTGAAGTATCGCACCTTGCGAGTATTGAGTATTAAAGTGGATAGTCTGCCTATCCACTTTTTTTAATGCAAGTAAAGAATAATATTTTGGAGGTGCAATACCATTAGCGAGTTAATGATTAATGAACAGATCAGAGACAGAGAAGTTCGTCTGATCGGAGAGAACGGGGAACAGCTTGGCATTATGTCAGTGACGCGAAGCAATGAAGCTGGCTGAGGAAGCAGAGCTTGATTTGGTCAAAATATTGCTCCGACCGCAAAGCCGCCGGTATGTAAGATTATCGATTACGGTAAGTATCGTTATGAATGGCGAGAAAAGAGAAAAAAGAAGCCAGAAAAAATCAAAAGTGGTAGAACTAAAAGAGATTCGCTTGTCGCCAAATATCGATTCAAACGATTTGAACACCAAAATGAATGCTGCAAAAAATCTTAAGCAAAGGTAGATAAGGTAAAAATCACTTTAAGATTCCGTGGACGTGAGATGGCACATATGAATGCCAGCAAGCATATTCTTGGATGACTTCTGCTGAGAGTCTTGCAGAGGTTGCAGTAGTGGAAAAAGACACCAAAAGTTGAAGGCAGAAGCATCAGCATGGTGTTGGCAGAAAAAAATCATAATTTTAAGGAGGAACATAGCATGCCAAAAATGAAAACCAGCAGAGCAGCTGCAAAACGTTTCAAAGTAACAGGAACAGGAAAGTTAAAGAAGAAATAAAGCTTACAAGAGACATATCTTAACAAAGAAAACAACAAAGAATAAGAGAAAATCTTAGAAAACCGGCTATGACGGATGCTACAAACGTTAAGAATATGAAGAAGATTTTACCATACATGTAAGAAGTTGTTAAGGAGGAAATAGATCATGGCAAGAGTTAAAAGGCGGTTTAGGCGCTAAAAAAGACATAATAGAACATTAA
>VOFB01002598.1_pt1 | contig 48298 bp, 70 predicted proteins | sample 5384141 | NCBI WGS metagenome assembly VOFB01 (sample SAMN12384721, study PRJNA508395) | human gut metagenome | isolation source: healthy gut A | host: Homo sapiens | reverse complement strand
CTTTAACCAAATATATCAAAGTCAGGCCGTCTGCGAGCCGCTCTTTAATAGTTCTGACTATTCAGAGCTGATAGATAAATTCGCCTCGGACCAATGGAACCTGATGGAGTCTCCAAAGTTCAGCGCGCAATTTGAAACCCGCTTTGCCTGGGGAGAAATACAGCTCTATATACAAGCTGAGCACGGCATAATACAAAATGCCAAAATATTTTCCGACGCGCTGGACGCCGACTTTATCTCATCTCTTTCCCCTCTCCTTAATGGTCTGCCCTTTTCCAATCAAAGCATGGCTCAAGCCATAGATGCCCAAACCCCTCAGGGCGAAGATTTGAAAGCCTGGCTGCTTTCCTTAGAATTATAAGGTAATATCCTCTCTATATGCGCATATATATTTAATACATAATTTTTAACAGCGTCAGCGTGCACGAAAAATCAGATTAAATAGATTTGCGCCCCTGCTGCGCTGCTTTTGGTTCCATGCACTCTCAAGTACATGCCGTTTAATTTTCGCCGGGGCGCAATATTCCTTTGTACGCTGACGCCAAGGTTATTGATAAGGAGAGAAGAATATTATGCGCAGATTTGGTCTTTATAACGCCGTTAAACAGGGAAAAATGACCGCGGAAACAGGCGATTCCAATCAAACCATAGTTGCTGATTCCGCACCGCCCGCAAAATCAGAAGCTGTACCGGAGCAGCAGCCTCGAAAGAAATACAGCGCCTACCGCACTATCCTTTCCCGCCACGAGGAGGCCGCAAGTAGGGATTCCCGACGCCGTGCCGGACGAGCCGCGCAGCAAGGAATAGCCATTCGGCGCTTATTGCGCTGAATGCACCTTCTCAGCAAAGCCAAGCAAATGAAAATTAAAATTGGGCGCGCCTGTGTTTCCACGTGAAACACCCGGCCCAAATAAAAAAGAGCGGCGCTTAAAAATCAAGCGCCGCCCTTAGATTTTTATATTACCGTCTGCGCAGCTTTTTCAGGGTCGGTCATAAGCAGCTTTATAAGCCCCTCCAATTCATCCATGGAATAATAATCAATTTCCACCTTGCCCTTCTTCACCGTCCCGGCGATTTTTACCCTGGTGCCCAGCCGCTGGCACAGCATATCCCTCAAATGAAGTTAATTCAGTTACTCTGCGCGGCATATCCTTATATATTTTATTCATTTTATGCTGGCGCGCCATGGCCTCCACCTGCCGCACCGAAAAGCTTGCTCGCCGCCGCCTGGCGCGCCAGCTTTATCTGCATATCCGGCTCGTCTATGGAAAGAATGGCCCGGGCGTGTCCGGCGCTTATGCTTCCCATATCCACCAGCCTCTTTGACCTCAGGAGTCAATTCCAGCAGCCTCAGCGAATTGGCAATGCTGCTGCGCGCCTTGCCCAGCTTCTGCGCAAGCTCCCTGCTGCGTTAGCCCAAATTCATCCATAAGCGCCTTCATGGCCTCGGCCTCCTCAATAGCCGTAAGGTCCTCCTTTGCAAATTCTCTCTATAAGAGCCATCTGCATAACCTGCTGCCGGCTCAGATTTTTAATTATAGCGGGAATTTTAGGCTCGTTGAGCAGCCTGAAGGCTCGGAATCTGCGCTCCCCGCTATAATTCTATAGCGTTCGCCCTCCTTCTGCACGGCGATAGGCTGGAGCAGCCCATTCTCCTTTATAGAAGCCGCCAGCTCCTCCAGCGCCCCCTTATCAAAATTCTTGCGCGGCTGATTCTTATTTATATCAATATCGCTGAGACTGATATTAATTATATATTCTCCGCTCTCAGAAGTGGGCGCGTTTATCTGCTCCAAAACTCCCTCTCCGCTGAAAAGCGCGTCCAACCCTCTTCCCAATCGGGCATTTTTCTGTTTAACCGCCATTTTCAAGCCTCCTCGTTTCTATTTATAAGCTCTTCCGCCAGCTCCCGGTAGCTCTGCGCCCCCTGGCAGCGCGGGTCGTATAATTCTATCGGCTGGCCATAGCTGGGCGCCTCAGCCAGGCGAATATTGCGCGGAATAGCAGTAGCGTATACCTTATCGGCAAAATATTTTTTACCTCCTGAACCACCTGCATACTGAGGTTTGTCCTTACGTCGTACATTGTGCAGACTACGCCGTCTATGTATAAATCCCTATTTAAATGCTTCTTAACCAGAGAAACGGTATTCATAAGCTGCCCCCAAGCCCTCCAGCGCGAAAAATTCGCATTGTATGGGAACCAACACCGCATGAGCCGCCGTCAGCGCGTTCAGAGTCAGCGTCCCCAGCGCCGGCGGGCAGTCTATAAATATATAGTCGTACAAATGCTCAATATCCGCCAGCGCCTTTTAAGCACATACTCCCGGCGCTCCATTTCAAGCAGTTCAACCTCCGCGCCCGCTAAGGCTATTCCTGAGGGCAGTAAATCAAAAAGCTGGCCCGCGGCCCCTTTAATTACAGCCTCCTCAGCCCTGCTCTGTCCGGTAAGCACATGATATACGCATAAATTGTCTCTCTTTTTTCTCAATGCCCAGGCCGCTCGTAGCGTTTCCCTGCGGGTCAAATCTATAAGCAGGGTCCTTCGGCACTTAGCCGCAACCGCGCACGAAAGATTTATGGCGGTTGTGGTCTTGCCCACTCCGCCCTTCTGGTTGGATATCGCAATTATTTTAGCCATTCTTTTCTCCGCAAAATTCATTTATCATTTCTTTAATTCTCTTATATTATATAGCATAATTCGTGAAAAGAAAAGAGCAAAATAAAAAAGCTGTTTCACGTGGAACCAGCCTCTTAATATTAATTCAATCACGTTCGCACATCCAAACACGCGTCGCAGTCCCCCGCCATGATATTTAAAAAATCATCACAGCCCCCCACTTCGCAAACCCCCTAGCTTCTCCTTCATTTTTTCCGCCGTCTCCAAAACATACTGCCGCGCATGCGCCTTAGGATAAACAGCTACCGTCCCCTGCGCCGCCGGGTCGGTATAAGGCCTGTACTGCTGCAAATAATAAGCCCTTGCGCCGCGAATATCCTCCGCTATCTCCAAAATATCCTCCTGCGTAAGGGTAGGCGCAAAGGTGGTGCGGAATTCATAGGGCATGCCGCCGCCTGTCAAAATGGAAATGCTCTCCCGTATTTTATCGGTATCCACATCCGCTCCCGCAGTCTGAGCATATTTTGCCAACGGAGCCTTTATGTCCATTGCCGCATAGTTTATAAGCCCCCTCTGAATCAGCTCGCTCAAAATATGCGGATTGGTCCCGTTGGTATCCAATTTTACCAGCAGTCCCAGCTCCTTAAGCTGGGAAATAAAATATATCAGGTCGGGCTGCAAGGTAGGCTCTCCCCGAGACAACCACGCCCTTAACCTGCCCGCGCGCTTCTCCAGATAATCCATAACCTGGCCCTGCTCTACCAGGTTCAGTCCGCTTTTGGCAAGGATATGCCTGTTATGACAGTACCAGCAGTTCATATTGCAGTAAGGAGTAAACACCACCGAGCTTATTACGCCCGGATAATCTACAAATGAGGTTTTTATTAAAAGCCCGCTATAAGCATAATTTAATACCGGCGCCCGGCAAAACTGGAACGCCGCCCTTTCTATTTAATTATTATAATCCCTTTGAAGCCAGCCTCAAACGAAAAATGCGAGCCGATGACGCACACCCGCCCGCACGTTTTATCCGGCCTCCTCCAGCCTCAGCTTAAAATCATCCAAAAGCCGCCTTCATCCAGGACCGCCCGCGTCTAAAGCCGTTCAAAGCTATACAAAGCCGCTGCGCACAACGCACAACAGCAGCCGCACGCAATAGCCGCCGCACAAAATGCACAACAGCAGCCGCACAAAATAGCCGCCGCACGAAACTACAACTGCATGCAACAGCAGCCGCACACAATAGCCGCCGCGCGGCACGCTTGCTTAAAATACCGCGCGGCTCCGCCGTCAAAAAAATTAAATAACGAACTTTTTGCGCAGCATATATTCTTCCTTCTTGCCGGGATTGTAATTCTGCACCGGCCGCAGATAACCCACCACGCGGCTCCACACCTCGGCGTCCTTGCCGCACTCGGGGCAGGTAAAATGCTCGCCCGCAATATATCCGTGCTCCCTGACAGATGCTGAAGGTGGGCGTTATGGAGATATAGGGCATCTTATATTTTGCAAACACGCTCTTTTATAAGCTCCTTGCAGACCTCTATATCCTCTATCCTCTCGCCCAGGTAAAGATGCTGAACTGTGCCGCCCGTGTAAAGGGACTGCAATTCGTCCTGAAGGTCGCAGCATTCAAATATATCGTCGGTATATTCCACGGGAAGCTGACTGGAATTGGTGTATAACGGCTCCTCCTTGCCCGCCGTTATAATTTCGGGATAGCGGGCCTTGTCCAATTTAGCCAGGCGGTAGCTGGTGCCCTCCGCAGGCGTAGCCTCCAAATTATAAAAATGCCCCGTCTCCTCCTGGAATTTAACCATAAGCCTGCGCAGGAAATGCATAATTTCCAGCGCGAAAGCCAGTCCCTCGGGAGAACCCACGTCCTTGCCCAGGAAATTCAGGCAGGCCTCGTTCATTCCCACCAGGCCGATGGTGTTAAAATGATTGGTCCAGTATTCGCCCGTGCGCTCTTTTGATATGGCGCAGATAGTAGGTGGAATACGGATAAAGTCCCCGCTCGGACTGCTGCTCTATAATCTTGCGCTTTATCTCCAGGGAAACCTTGCCCAGAGTCGCCACCTTCTCCAGCCTCTCGAAAAATTCTTCCTTGGTATCTGAAAGATAACCGATACGAGGAAGGTTTATTGTGTAAACTCCTATGCTGCCCGTCATGGGGTTGGAGCCGAACAGCCCGCCGCCCCTTGCGCAGCTCGGTGGTGTCCAGCCTCAGGCGGCAGCACATGCTCACGGCGTCCTCAGGCGAAAGGTCGCTGTTGACATAATTTGCAAAAATAGGGAATGCCGTATTTGCAGGTAATCTCCATGAATTTGTCGATCACCGGGCTGTCCCAATCGAAATCCTTGGTTATGTTTATGGTGGGAATGGGGAAAGTGAACACTCTGCCCTTGGCGTCCCCGTCCAGCATTACGGCGCAGAAGGCGCGGTTAAAAAGGTCCATCTGCTCCTGGAAATCCCCATAGGTCTTATCCATATATTCCCCGCCTATGATAACAGGCTCGTCCTTTAAGGTCTTAGGCACCTTAATATCAAAAGGTCAGATTGGAAAAGGGGCATTGAAAGCCTACGCGGGTAGGCACGTTGATATTAAATACAAACTCCTGCAGGCACTGCTTGACCTGCTCGAAGGTCATGTTGTCATAATATACAAAGGGCGCGCAGTATGTGTCAAAGGAAGACCAGGCCTGAGCGCCCGCCGTCTCTCCCTGGGTGGTAAAGGTGGAATTGACTATCTGCCCCAGGAAAGAGCGCAGATGCCTGGCCGGCTTGCTCTCCACCTTATTTTCCACTCCTCCGAAGCCGTCCGAAAGAAGCTGCCTTAAATCCCAGCCCGCGCAGTAGGGGCCGAAAAAAGCCCAAATCGTGTATATGCGCGTCTCCGCTCTCATGCGCCAGGCGCACGTCGTCGGGATACACCTCATGCAGCCAGTATTTTTTGGTAAAGGTCTCGCGGACATAGTTGTTCAGGCCGTTGACGCTCTTCTGCATATTGGCGTTTTCTTTGATGTTCCAGTCCTTATCCCCAAGATAGTCCCCGAACATATTTATGGTAGCGCCCACCAGCGCGTTTATTTCGCGGGCCGAACGCCTCTTTCACGGTAAAGTATAAACGCCTTGGCCGTGCGGGCATGCCCCTTTTCTATAAGCACCTTTTCCACAAGGTCCTGTATACCCTCTACGTCGGGGGTTTTATCGCCGTACCTCTCCTGGGCAAGCGCCACCACCTCGTCAGTCAGCTGACTGGCAAGATGTTCGTCGTCTCCCCGCAGGCCACCGCCGCTTTAAATATAGCCTTGGTTATTTTGACCTTGTCAAAGGCCTCCACACGGCCGTCCCTCTTGGTAATGCTGGTAAACATTTTATATACCCTCCCGTAAATTATATCTATTATTGCGAATGTATTGTCATTATACAACACACTATATATGGTGTCAAGCATTATTTTGCATACAAAATATATAATTGCCGTCTGTCATTGCCGCCGCCCGGCAATCTTTCATACCGCCGCCGGAGGCCATGGAGCCATGCTCCGCCTGCGCCGATACTTAATCGCCCGCGCAGCAGACCGCCCTCGCCGCCCGGCAATACTCCCCGCCTGCGCCGGGGCCCGGCGTCATAGCCTGTCCGTCCGCGCCGCTCAAAGCTCCGAGCAATAGGTCCCGTCCGGCGCAGCAGCCACATCCCGCGCAGTAACCCCGTCCGTTCCCTTATTCTTTCAATCGCCGCCCGGCGCACCGCCCGCACAGCCCTGCCCCCGCTCGATTCGCCCGCACAGTCCGCACAGCCCGCACCGCCGCCCGAGGCAAACGCGCGCTAAAGCACTATAAGCCCCTCGGTCATATCCCGTCCGCCGGGGCCGGGCTGGGGAAGGAGCAGTTCAAATATATCCGTCGCCCGCCTCTCCAGCGCAAAAATTTCTCCGCCCTCCCGCTTAAGCTCGGCTCCCGATGTGTAAAAGGGCGCCCGGCTGTTCCGGGCGCAGAGGGAAAGCAATTCCAGCTTATCCCGGCGCACGCCCAGACAGCGGATATACTCGGGCGCGCCCATATTGGCCCGCTCGGCCAGCGATTTAGGCAGGTCAAGCAGCACGCACATAAGAAAACGGCATATCCGCGCGCGGGTATAGCGCTTGCTCTTAACAAGATTTATAAGCTCCTCCAGGCTGCGCGCCTCTTCGGATGCATGCTTAAGCCTGTATTCCAGTCCCTCGTCCGCGCCCTGAATCTTATGCGCTTCGCATTCGGACAGCGTCCGCGCCCGCGCGCACACCAGCCTGAAGAGCGCGTCCTCCCGCCACGGCGCGCGCTCCTTTATAAGCTGCTCCCTTAAAATTTCCGCGCTTTGGGCAGTCAGCGCCTCGGTTATATCCTCCCCGGCGCGCACGGCCCTGCGTATGCCCAGCGCGCTGCCTAAGCCGGGCGCGTCGTGCAGTTCGTCCCGCTTTACCCAAAGGGCTTTAAGCGCGCGCCCGTTTTTTCTATCCCTTTAATATATTCGGCGGCTAAAAGGTCGTTAGGCAGCGCCTCGGCGTAAACCGCCGCGGGATAGCTCTCTCTCCTTTTTCAGCCGGGCGCGCGCGTCCTCCCCTAATCTTAGGCAGCTCGCTCCCCTCCCGTCCGAAGGAGAGTATTTCCACGCTCCCTAATGAATCCAGAATGCGTACTCCCCCAGCGCAAAATATTCCGCCGCCTGAAGGGAATAAACCGCGGGCAGCTCCAGCACCATATCCGCGCCCGACATAAGCGCCGCCCGGGCGCGCGCAAATTTATCCATAAAGGCCGGCTCTCCCCGCTGCACAAACGAACCGCTCATAAGGCAGATTACGCCATCCGCGCCCGAAAGCAGGCGGGTGAGCTCAATATGGCGCGCATGCCCCTTATGAAACGGATTATATTCGGCTATAATCCCAGCAATTTTCAAAAAATCACCTTTCCTTTTTGCGCCTGATGAGTTATAATAGCCCTTGGCGGGCTTTTCCGCCCTGCCAAGCCTCAAACGCCTGTAATTTCAGGCTCTGCGGCTGCGGCGCATGAATACAATCTATTGTATAATAATTTTTTATAATTTGAAAGGGGTTTTTCAAAATGTCTCTGATGGACTACATCAAAAAACAAGGCCAGGTCGGATAAAAAGACCATAGTTCTGGCCGAGGGCAACGAGCCGCGCACGGTCGCCGCGGCCGAGATTGTCAAAAGAGGGCATAGCCGACCTCATCCTGCTGGGAGATGAAAAGGTTATCCGCGCGGCGGGCAATTACGACATAGCGGGCATACCCATAATCAATCCGGCCGACAGCGAATGGAAGGAGGATTTTGCCCAGACCTATTATGAAATGCGCAAAAACAAGGGCATGACCATAGAGCAGACGCGCGAAACCATGCTCAACCCCTCTATTTCGGAGCCATGATGGTTAAAAAGGACATAGTAGACGGAATGGTGGCGGGCGCGGTCAATTCCACGAGCAACGTCATTCTTTCCGCCGTGCGGGTTATTAAGGCGGCCCCCGGCATCAAATCTGTTTCCAGCTGCTTTATAATGGAAAGCCCCATAAAGGAATTCGGAGACGAGGGCAAGATGGTATACGGAGACTGCGGTTTTATAATAGACCCGGATACCGAGCAGCTTGCCGATATAGCCATAGCTACGGCCAAGACGGCCAAGGACGTCCTGGACATGGAGCCGAGGGTGGCCATGCTTTCCTTCCACCAAGGGCAGCGCCAAGCACGCCTGCGTGGATAAGGTTATAAACGCCACGGCCATGGTCAAGGAGCGCAGGCCCGACCTTCTCATAGACGGCGAATTGCAGGTGGACGCGGCGCTGGTGCCCTCGGTAGGAGAATTTAAGAGCCCGGGCAGTCCGGTCGCGGGCAAGGCCAACGTGCTTATCTTCCCCAATCTGGACGCAGGCAATATAGGCTACAAGCTCACTCAGCGCTTAGGCAGGGCCTGGGCCTTAGGCCCCTATACTTCAGGGACTTGCCAAGCCGGTAAACGACCTTTCGCGCGGAGCCAGCCCCGACGATATCGCGGGCGTGGTAGCAGTAACCTGCGTACAGGCTCAGAACGTAGGAAAATAATTTTTACCGGCCGTCAGGGCGGATACGGCTTAAACGGCGCTCACCGGGTTTATGAGTAAGGCGCCCGGGGCCTTGAATCTGTGTGCTTCGGGTTTATGAGTGCGTTTAAAGCTCCTAGAAGCCTTGAATCTGCGCGCTTTGGGCTTTAAGTGCATTTAAGGCGCCTAGAAGCCTTGAATCTGCGCGCTCCGGGCTTTGAGCCCGCGCGCGCTGCCAGGAGGCAAAAGGGCGTTTCCGCCTTAAAGCAAGCATTTACTGCCGCACACCCGCCGGCGGGGCGCGGCGGCAATTAAATTAACGCCGCCGGAGAAGAGGAGTAATAAAAATGAAGATACTGGTTATCAACGCGGGTTCCAGCTCGCTTAAATACCAGCTTATAGACATGGACGGAGAAAGGTAATAGCTAAAGGACTGGTTGAGCGCATAGGGGCTTAAGGATTCGGTGCTCAAATATAAGGCGGGCGAGGTTTCGGAGGAAACCATCACCGATATAAAGGACCATGTACAAGCCATAAGCATGGTGCTAAGCGCCCTGGTTGACCCCCCAGAAGGGCTGCATTAAGGATATGAAAGAGATTGGCGCAGTAGGGCACCGGGTGGTGCACGGCGGCGAGAGCTTTGCGGGCAGCGTTATAATCACGCCCGAGGTTATGGACGCCATCCGCCTTAATATCGACCTGGCGCCCCTGCACAACCCGGCCAACATAATGGGTATAGAGGCTTGCCAGAAGGTAATGCCGGGCACTCCCATGGTAGCGGTATTTGACACGGCCTTTCATCAGAGCATGCCTCCCAAGGCCTTTTTATACGCTCTGCCCTACGAGGCATACGAGAACTATAAGGTGCGCCGCTACGGCTTCCACGGCACCAGCCACAAGTATGTCTCCGAATGCGCAGCCAAAATGCTTAACAGGCCCATTGAGCAGCTTAAATTAATCACCTGTCATTTGGGCAACGGCTCGTCCATAGCGGCGGTAAAATACGGCAAATGCGTGGACACCTCCATGGGACTTACCCCTCTTGAGGGCCTTCCCATGGGCACCCGCTGCGGAGATATAGACCCGGCCATTATTGAATTCCTTATGAAAAAGGAAAACCTGGATATTGAGCAAATGAATTCCTATCTCAATAAAAAGTCGGGCGTTATGGGCATTTCGGGCGTAAGCAGCGATTTCAGGGATATTTCGGCAGCCTGGCGCGCCGGGGACGAGCGGGCCAAATTAGCGCTTGAGGTGTTCTGCTATCACGTTAAAAAAACATAGGCTCGTACGCGGCGGTTATGAACGGCGTGGACGCGGTGGTATTTACCGCGGGCGTAGGTGAAAACACCCCTCATATCCGCAGCATGATAATGGACGAGATGCAGTATCTAGGCTTTGAAATTGACCAGGAGAAGAATAAAAACGGTCAGGGCGCGTTTGAATTCACCACTCAGGCCTCGCGCGTAAAGGGTTTAGTTATTCCTACCAACGAGGAGCTGGTTATAGCGCGGGATACTCTGGCATTGGTAAAATAACGCTGGAGCAGCAGTTCTGACGCAGTAATGCCGGAGCAATTAAAAATGCAATTATATTTTACGCGCTTCTCCGCGCCCGCCCCGTTGGGGCGGGCGCGGGGGGGTTAAGCTCTTAGAGCTTAACCCCTGGCCCTTATAGGCGCTGTAGGCCCGGCCTTGCCCGGAGGCCGCTATTGGGGGCGGCTCTTTGGCGGCCCTTCGGGCCGCTGGGCCGGGCGGGGGTAACCCGCCCCCCCGGCAGGCGCCTTATGGGGCGCCTGCCCAAAGAGCCGCCCCAATAGCAGCCTCGGGAATAAGCCCCTCTCAGGCATTAATGCCTGAGAGGCAGGGGGCATGGCCGGGCCTTAAAGCCCCAGCTCCAAATAAACCGGCCAGCAAGCAAAAAGCAGGCCCAGACACAGCGTATACCACGCAAAGCCCTTAAGGCTTCCGGAGTAACAATGCGCAGCAGCCATTTAATAGCCAAATAGCCCGAAACCGCAGAGGCTATAAAGCCCGCCGCCATTTCCGCCCAGCCTACGCCTATGCTTCCCGCCTGAATAACCTCCGGCAGGTCTAAAACCAGCGCGCCCAGTATTGCCGGTATACTCATGAGAAATACAAACCGCGCCCCGCTCTCCCTCTCCAGCGAAGCCGCCCGGGCCCCGAAGAGAGTTATGCCCGACCTCGAAACGCCGGGCAGCGTGCCCGCGCCCTGAAAAAGCCCCATAACCACAGCGTCCTTAATCCCTATATCTTCAAAGCCTTTCTGTCCGACAGGCAGCTTTTCCAATATAAACAGCGAGACAGCCGTACATAAAAAGCCCAGATACAAATACCTCCCGTAAAGGGAGCGTCTCCCCGCGATAAAGCTTAATCAGCGCCACTACCACTACGGTAGGCAGAGTCGCAACAACCAGCAGCCGGGCCGTCCTGCCCAGCGGATGAGTAAAAAAGCTCCCTTATATCCGGCCAGAACGCCGCACACACCGCGCACAGGCTGCCCACATGCAGCATTATATCAAAAAATAACGGGGCCTCATATCCCAGACATTGCTGAAGCAGCATCAGATGTCCCTGAGCTGCTCACAGGCAAAAACTCAGTTACTCCCTGCACCAATCCAAGTAAAACTGCAATCAGAATTTTCAACTGCGCTTCCTCCCAGATACATTTGAATTTAATTGTCCAATGATAAAGCATATGACGGCGAACGCTCTTTATTGCCTGATATTTTTTGTACAATTTATTTTTTAGGCAGATTTCAGGCATTTTATTAGCGATAATCCCCTTATTTGGTCTACCTTTAAAAGCCCTGTCTATTTCAATTGCCTGGATTTTCAGCCAAGCGCTCAAGGTGCGGGCCTGCCGTCCGGCAAAGCCGGACGGCAGGCCCGCACCTTGAGCCATAGGGGCCAGGGGCGCAATCTTGGCGGCCCAACGGGCCGCTGGGCCAGGCGGGATTCTCCCGCCCGGCCCCGGCAGAAGCGCCCCTAAGGGCGCCTGCCCAAGATTGCGCCCCGGCCCCTCGCTTTTGCGTCCTCCTTTTTAAAGGAGGACGCAAAAAAGCATAAAGCAGCGGCTCAAAGTCCCGATAAAGCCAAACGCAATACACTTCTTACATTCCTGCAACAAGCTAACAATTTCTTTTTTTCTCCCCCAAATGATGTAATATTGCCTTGCGCTTTTAAGGAAAAAATGTTATAGAATTAAACAATAGGTCAAGCAGGCGCGGCCATAGCTCAAAATACGCCCGCCCCAACCCTGAATTACACAATCATTACTCAATGCAGCCCATGGAGGTAAATAAGCGAAAAGCAATCAGGAATTTTCAATCCTTTGCCTAAAATAATTTGCATCGCGCTCATAATAATAGTAGGACTGCTCTGCATATCGTCCGCCCAAGGCTCAATAGGGAGAGCTGCTAAACGCCGGCAGCACCAACGCTGCGCCTACGCTGCCCGTAAATATCCCCACCGTCCGGCCTACCCCCACCCCTCTCCTACAAACGGCCAGAGCGCATCAGGCAGCCTAACCACCCCCTCCCCACCGCCCCGGATACCGTTCTGGGCCAGCTTGTTCATAACGGCGCGGCCGAGGAAATAGCCCATTATACCGACAGCGAGCTGGAATTTATAATCACCCGCGTAACACGGGAAAATCTCGTCTATTATACAGTAGAACTGGCTCTGACCAGCCCCTACCAGTTGCTTACCGCCTTTGCAGGCAACAGAATAACCAACCGGGACTATACCAGCAAAATTGCCCAGAGCAACGACGCTCTGCTGGCCATAAACGGCGACTTCTGCGGCTATAATTCAAACGGTATAATAATCCGCAACGGCATCCTTTACCGGGATGCAGCCAGCACCCGCAGCCTGGCAATATACGACGGCAGCGGCAACCTTTCGTTTATGCCCGAGGAAAGCGCGGACGCGCAGGCCCTCCTGGACGCGGGCGCCTTCCATACCTTCTCCTTCGGCCCCGTGCTGGTGGAAAACGGACAGGCCACAAGCGACGAGGTCATAGAAGAGCATTTTCTCTCTCACCGCGTGCGCGAGCCCAGAACAGCCATAGGCCAGCTTGGCCCGCTGCACTACCTCATATTGGTAGTGGACGGCAGACAGGACGCCTCCCAGGGCATGCTCTTTTCCGAATTGCAGGAGACCTTCGTGCAATACGGCGTAATTTCCGCCTATAATTTGGACGGCGGAGGCTCGGCCACTCTCTATTATAACGGCGAGGTTATAAACTCTCCCTGCGTAGAAGGAGAAAGAAAGGTAAGCGATATAATTTTCTTTAAGGCCGCTCAGAGCTGACCGGCCAAAACCGCGCCTCCCGCCTGAATAACCGTACCCGCAATCCCGCCGCGGCGCGGCAAAGCTTATCCAAACCCGCTTAAGCATAATTCTTCGGCGCATAGACGCATAGGCGTATAAAAAACGTCCTTGATAAAACGCACGCGGCTCGGGTCCTTTACGCCTGTATTTGCCCGTCCGCTGCTAAAACCATAAAACCCAGCCCAAAACGCAAAGGAAAACTGTCCAAATGAACCATTATTTCATTCTAATACCCGCATATAAGCCCGGCCAAAGCATGCTCCCCTTTCTGTCCGAGCTGAAAGCCCTGGACGCCCAGATATTGGTGGTCAACGACGGCAGCGGCCCGCAGTACGACGAAATATTCCGCCAAACCCGCGAAATGGGCATAGCGGTAGTAGAGCACGCCGTCAACCAGGGCAAGGGCCGCGCTCTAAAAACCGGCCTGAATCAAATACTCCTGGACTGCCCCCAGGCTAAGGGGGTGGTAACGGCAGACTGCGACGGCCAGCACCTGGTAAAGGATATAAAGCGCATACTCCAGGCGCTGAAGGATAACCCCAACGTTCTTATAACAGGCGGCCGCGAGCTGAGGCAGAACGTACCCTTCCGCTCCAGGCTGGGCAACGGCATAATGCGCTTTTTATTTTCAGCCGCGTCGGGCGCTAAGCTGAGAGATACCCAAACAGGGCTGCGCGGTCTGCCCGGCAGCCTGCTCAAGCGCCTCTGCACCCTACCGGGAGAAAAATATGAATATGAAATGAATATGCTGCTGGTCATGCGGGAATGGCAGGTACCCATAAAGGAAATAACCATAGAAACCGTCTATATCGATAACAACCGCGGTTCGCATTTTAACGCCTTTACCGATTCCCTGCGCATAGGCAAGCGCATTTTCGCGTTTATGTTTTCCTCCATAAGCGCATTTGTGCTGGATTATCTTATATATTGGCTGCTGGACAAGGTAATAATGCTCCCCTGGGTATGGCTGTGCTCCGCTCTGGCCAGAATATGCAGCTCAATATACAACTATTTCGTAAATAAAAATCTGGTGTTCAAGCATATCTCGGACAGAAGCACCCTGATAAAATATTTCGCCCTCAGCGCATTTGTGCTGGTTGCCAACGCCGCCCTGGCCGACTTATTTTCCTACGTTATGCCCTCGACCATCTCCAGGCTGCCCGGCGACGTGCTGTTCTTCATAATTAATTATTACGCGCAGCGGGATTTCGTATTTAAAACCAAGCCCAAGGCTCCCGCGCCGCCAGAAGAAGAGGAGGAAAACAAAATTCGGAGGACAAGCCCCGAGGCCTTAAAGAGGGCGCACGGCCGAAAAGATAAATAGCCGCAACCCCCGCGGTCAGGCATAACCAAAACTCGCGCCCCAGAAAAAGATGCGGAAAACAAAAAGCCCCGAGGCCTTAAAAGGGCGGCAGCCCGTACACCATAAAACAGCTTTCTGCGCAGTTTGGCCCAGGCCGCAAGAACGCGCGGCCCGGATAAGCAGTCCGGGCCAAACCGCGCCGCATGAATAGCTCCCCCTGCGCGGCGGCAGTATAAACATATACGTGTGAAGCAGCAGTATAAATGCAGCAGTATAAATGCAGCAGCATAAACATATATGTGCGCGGCGGCAGTATAAATGCAGCGGCATAAAACATATATGTGCGCGGCGGCAGTATAAATATATATGAAAGGAACGCTTAAACGGCAAATATGAATCCTCTCTTTTTTTTTTGAAATACTAGGCATAAAAATATATTACAGCAATGTGTTCCTTATCCTGGGCCTCCTGGCCATGCTGGCCGTATCTCTGGCCTTCGCACGGCAAAAAGGCTGGATAAAGCATACATATATCTCTTCGGGTGCGCCGCCCTGCCCCTGGGGCTGGTGTTCGCCCGCATCTTTACGTCATATTCAATCCCCAGCTTTTCGCCGGGGCGCCAATCCCTTTTCCATAAGCGAGGCGGCTTTTCCCTCTTCGGCGCGTTTTTCGGAGCAATGATTGCAGCCTGCGCCTTAGGCCGCAGAGCGGGCGGGCTGTTCCGCCTGACCGACTGTCTTGCGCCCGGAGCAGCGCTGGCCATATGCATAGGCCGCTGGGGCAATTATTTCAACTGCGCATGCCTGGGTATGGAAATAGAAAATCCTAGCCCGCATCTCTTACCGCTGGCAGTATATTCGCCCGTGGCGGAAAACTGGCCTTTCCCTGTGTTTTTCTGGAAAGCCTTATCTGCCTGGGCATCTTTATCTTCCTGCTTCTGGCTTCGGCCAGCTTTAAGCGCCGGGGCGCGCTTACTTTTTTTTCTTCACTTGTACTGCTGCGCCCGCACCTTTATGGAATCCATGCGCGAGGACAGCATGTATATAGGCTTTGTGCGCGTATCCCAAATAATGAGCGCTCTTATTCTGGTTGGACTGTTCGTATATACCGTAATACTTTCCCTGCGCTCAGGCTCCAGCCGGGCGCTTATATATGTAACCATACTTATATTTATCTGCGCGCTGGTCCGCGCATTTACCGCTGAATTCTTCATGGGCGCAAACAGCCGGACAAGAAATCTCGTCTATCTTACAGTCTCCTGCTGGTTATGGGCGCCTGCACCATGTTTCTCTATATAAGACAGTATAAAATTAACTCGCGCAGAAGGCAGGCAAGCGCAAAAAGGCGGCGCACGGCCTGAATTGATGAGACGCGCCGGGTTGAACCGGCCTTTATAAAAAAAGGTCAGACGAGCGCGGGGGGGCGTTTCGGCCCGGAACGGGCCGCGCCGGGCCGCCGGCCCGGCGGAGCAGGCTGTGCCTGCTCAAACGCCCGCCCCCCCGCGCTCGTCTGACCTTTTTATAATCCGCCCCCCCCTTTACTTTAGCCCCAGCCCGGCTCAGGCCGCCCGCCGCCGCGGCCCGAGCGCTAAAACAAGCTGCCGGCGCGCAAACGCCCACCCAATTACAGAAAAAACGCAGACAATAAAAAGAGCCGCGCTTCCCCGTCCTTAAAAATAAGGCTCCAAGGCGCGCGGCCCCAAAAAATACAAGCTCGAAATCCGGCCCTTTTAATTTTTTACCAGCCGTTGGTATAGGGTACTACGGTAGAATCGTCATAGGCGGTTAAAATATATTTCCGCCGCTGACCTTAAAAATCAGAGCAAACCACATATCCGTAGTTGCCCGTTATTACCTCCACCTGCACGGTCAAATCCGCCCCAGAGGAATTAAGGTTGCTTTCATCCTGATAGACCACAACCAGTCCCTTATTCATCTCTTCCATGGTTTTAGCCTTGTGCCCGTCTGTATCTAAAGGTATGCCGTATATTTCAAACGCCTCCAGCAAAAGCTGAATCTCGGACGGCTGAAGAGGCACGTTGGTATTAAAATTAAAGGAAATAAATTCGGGCAGCGTTTTGCGGTTCTCGTCTATAACCAGGTTGACCGCCAAATCGGTAGCCCGTATATAAGCGCCCAAAAGCCCCGCGTCCTCCGAAGCCTGCGCGTATTTGCCCGTAGTCCTGTGCTCCGGCAGGCTGGCTTCCTTAGGCGCGCAGCCTAAAAAAAGACGCCGCTATAAGCAGCACGGATATTATAACGGTAAATTTTTTCATCCTCTTGCCTCCCTGCCGGGCGCAGCCCCGCATATCTTAAAATAATTATAGCATAAAAAATCATTAAAGTCAATTTTGTGCGTTGCATAATTTCCAAAAAAATAGTATAATCATTTCAAAATAGCCTTTAAAGGGAACGCAGCCTGCCCAACTCGCCAAGCGCGGGCGCAAAAGCACAAAGCGTAAAAGCGTAAAAGCTCTAAAATGCAAAGCGCTAAAACGCTAAAATGCAAAGCGTAAAAGCGCTAAAACGCAAAGCGTAAATTTTTAACGCCCCGAGCGCGAGCCCCCTACAGGCTTAATATTATAAATTATGAAATTGAGGTAAATTTATGCAGAATCAAACCCCCGCCCCTAACGCCCGGCCTAAGCTCACCATAATGTATTTTACCAAGATTGCTCTGGAACAGCTTAAGGGCAAGATACCCGTTATACTCCTTATACTCGCCCTTCTGGCCCTGCCCGCCGCCGCGGTAAACGCCTATTCCTCAGGCAATCTGCTCTCAGAGGTAAGCCGGCTCTATACCCGATACGACCTGACCTCCCCGAAGGCGCTCAAGGCTTCATGCTCGCGCTTCAGGACGCCGGAGTTTTTCCTCCTTTGCGGATATAGCCCTTTGGTTTATCTCCCAGCTGCTTACCTGCGCGGTAATTATAGCGGGCGCAGTCTTTGTTTACGAAGCGGTTAATAAGGACCGCACCTTTGAAGAGGTAAAGGCGCGTCTGCCCGTAACCCTTTTAAAGCGCTCCCCCTGGGTGCTGCTTATAAGCATATTCATGAGCTTTCTTATGAGCACGCTGACCACCTATATCACCTATCTCGCCCTGCTGCTGGCCGCCATACTGGGAGGAGCCGCCGGACTTATCCTCTCGGCCGTTATCTTTCTTATCCTGCTCTGGCTGGCGACGGCGTTTATAAACCTCTTTGCCATAAATATGCGCACGGCTGTGGCTGTAAACCGCGCCCGCCTGCTCTTTTCCGTAACCTATATAAGCACTATCCTACGCGGACGGTATAAAAAGCCTGGCCCGTATATATAGCCGCTCTGGCCTGCCGCTTTATCCTGACCCTGCTGCTGGCCGGCTGCGCCTATCTTATAATGCCGCTGGAGGGCGGCTCGGGCTATAACCCTTTTCGGCTTTTATTTTATCTCCCTGATAATAGACGGGCTGTTCTCCGCCTTTTACGCGATAAACTTCTTTAAGCTGGAGATTACCGGCCAGAAGGAGCTCATAAAGCTGCAGGCCGCCCTGGTTAAAAAATATAAGGAGGCCATGCGCAGAGCGGGCCACACGCCCCCTCGGGCAACCGTTCTCCTCCGCAGCGCGCAGCCCCCGCCCAGAACCAAAAAGCCCGACGGCTCCGCCCCCGAGCAAAAGCCCGGACAGGAGCAGGGAGCAAAGCCCCGCTCCCGGGCAAAACGCCTCCTCCGCCTCCGGACAGGAGAAAAGAGCAAAGCCCGGCTCCCGAGCAAAACGCCTCCTCCGCCCCAGCGCAGGAGCAGGAGCAAAGCCCGGCTCCCAGGCAAAGCGCTCCTTCCAACCCCGGGCAGGAGCAAGCTTCCGCTTCTTTCTCCCCGAGCAGAAACAAGGCCCCATTCCCGGACAAAGCCCCGCTCCCGAGCAAAATACCTCCTCCGCCCCAGCGCAGGGCAAAACCCTGGCTCTCAGAATCAAGACGGCCCGGCCGGCAGAAAGGATATATAATATGGATAAAACGCAAAAGGAATCTATAACAGAAAACGCATATATAGTTTACGCCCCCTACCTAAACGGCAAAAACACTCTTTTCGGCGGTCAATTAGCCCAATGGGCGGATACCGTCGGCTCCATAACCGCCCGCCGGCACTGCTCGGGCGAGGTTACCACCGCCGTTATAGACAATATGAGCTATCTTGCGCCCATTCCGTCAACTGCACGCTGGTGCTGCGGGGCAGAGTCACCTATGCGGGCAACACCTCCCTGGAGGTATGCGTGGAGGGCTTCATTGAGAATTACGACCTCTCCCGCACATTGGTAATGACCTGCTATATGCTGTTTGTAGGCGTGGACCAGGCGGGCAGGCCGGTAAAGGTGCCCGGCTGATACTGGACGAGGCGGAAAGAGAGCGGGACGAGCTGCCCGCCAGGCGCAGGCAGGAAGTGCGCTCCGCCCGCCGCCGCGAAGGCTTTTAAATATGCTCAGGCTGCTTGGGACGGAGGGCTTTGCCCCCCTTAAGCGGGAGGACAGGCCTCTTTATCAAGGCTATTTTAAAGGGCCCCTCCTGGATTTATGCTTTACCGCCCTTACCGCCTACTGGACGGATATATATTATAAGGAACATGCCGGCTGCCTGTGCGTCCTGCTGCGGGAGGAGGGCCGCTTTTTCGCGCTTCCGCCCCTGGGGAAGGGGACGCCCGCGCCGCCGTAGCTTATCTGTGCCGCCTGTTCGCACGCGCCGGGCTCAAACCGGTATTTGACTATATCCCCGCCTCTCAGCTTGAGCTGTTCGGCCGTTTCAGCCTGAGCTTTGACGCGCGCTTCAGCGACTGCGTGCTGCCCGCTCAGCAGCTTCTGCGCCTAAGCTGGAAATATAAGCATAAAACCGCAGATTACAATTACTTTACCCGCACCGTTCCCGGCGCCCTGACCCACCCCTTCAGCGAAAAAAACCTTTCCCCTCTTCAGGGAAGCGCTTAACTCCTGGTGCGCAGGGCGGACTGCTCTCAATGCCTGTTCGGCTGCGAAAGGGACGTGCTGGAAAATATATTGCAAACTATCCCTGCAACGGGGCCTGCGGAATAGCCGTAACCGACAAAGGCCGCCCCATAGGCTGCGTTATAGGCGAAGCCTCGGGAGATTACCTCTATTACTGCTTCGGCAAATCGGACAAGCATTATAACGGCCTGAGCGTATATATGTATGTTGAATTCGCCCGCCTCTTCCCCGCGGAGTACGTCAATTTAGGCTCGGACGGCGGCCTGGAGGGCCTAAGGCGCTTCAAGGACAAATTCGCTCCCTACCAGAGGCTGGACAAATACCGCGCAGAGGGATAAACGCTTATTCCACGGGAGAGAAAAATGAAAGAGCAGTCTGAGTACGCAATAGAAAAAGAAAAAAAGCAGCAAAAATTAGTGCGCAACGAATTTCTTTATTATAACATGTCGGCGGGCAAGTATGATTTCCCATAATTAAAAAACAGGATATTGACCCGGACAAGATTAAATTTTTAAGCTTTGCGGATGCAAAAAAGAGGACTCGAAAATAGGGATAAAACCATTCATTTTTTTACCTACGACTGGAAATTTGAAAAGGTATATGAAAACCCGGAGGAGGAATTGGAAAAGCTGAGCCAGTACTATGCGCTGCTCAGCCCCGATTTTTCCCTGTTTACTAATATGCCCCTGGCGCTCCAGATTGAGAGCGTATTTAAAGAGCAGGTGGTGCGGCGCCTTTTGGCAGTCTCGCGGACTCAGGGTTATACCCACGGTCTCCTGGGGGATGAAAAATCCTTTGATTTTTGCTTTGACGGAATTGAAAGAGGAGCGGTTGTTGCAGTAAGCACCTATTACAGAGAAAACTGCGAAGAGGAGTTTATGCTGGGATATAATCAGATGCTTGAGCGGATAAACCCCAGCATGGTCTTATGCTATGACGAGCCGTTTAAAAGCAATGAAAGGCAATATAAGAATTTCTGCCCACAGCATATGAATGGACCAGGAATTTAAGCTGGCAGGAGCTTGCCCGGTTCAAATGGGAAAAGCGCAATAAAGACGTTATTGGGCTGAATAAAGAGGATTTCAAATACTTTAAATATGACGACCCCTACGCTAAAAATGCAATAAAGGCCTGCGACGTATGCGGAACAATAACCGCCATTGACCAATTTGGCTTTGGAGAGTGCAAAGGCTGCGGCTGGATACAGGACCCCGACGCGCCCGAGCAGCCGGACAGAGTGATGTATCCCAACCGAATATCTTTAAATAAAGCAAGGAGCTTATATGCGCAGGGAAAAAAGCTGGAGCCAGATTTAGACGACTTTATCGCCGGGCTTATGATGTACAGCGAAATGGAATTTTATTACTGCAATATAAACTACGGCGTTATCCTATACGGCAACGGACAGATTGAATTTTTTCAGGACCAGGTTCCGGACAGCCTGCAAATATACCGTGACGCCGAGGATTTTAAGGCTCATGCCAGCATAGACGGCAAATTATTAAAAGATATCTGGAAGGATGTTACAAAAGCTGATTATATGCAGGGATAAGGCGTATAAAAGAGGTATATTTTAAGTGCGGAGCAGCCCGGAGATTAAAAACGCAGGAAGACGCCTTTACCCTAAAAGCAAAAAAATCGCTGAACGCCATTTTTAAAGGCTTCAGCGATTTAAAATATGGAGCTGATGTCGGGACTCGAACCCGAGACCTCTTCCTTACCAAGGAAGTGCTCTACCTCCTGAGCTACATCAGCGCGCTTACTTACTGCAGCAAAATTAATTATAGCCTATTTCCTCCATTAATGCAAGCGCTTTTTAATAAAAGTTATAAATAACAGGCGCGCGGCCCGTCTTTATTTAAGGCTGCACAAAGGGCGGCGGGAGAAAAAAATAATTTAATGGGGGGCGGCTCCTGGCGGCCCGTTCCGGGCCGCCAGGCCGCGCCGGGCCGCCAGGCCCGGCGCGGCCTGGCGGGCGCGCGCCCGCCTCGCCCGCCCCCATTAAATTATTTTTCTCCCGCCGCCCGGAATATTCTCCCCGGGCGTTCAGCCCTAGGCCCCTGCGCGCAGAGCGCGGCATACCCTCTATTCTATACCCTCTGCGAAATCAGTTTTAAACGCATAATCCCGCCGCGGGCCTCCAGCCGAACCAAACTTCCCCAATCGCCGCAGCATTCCTGAACGCCCTCCTCCAGCGCAGCTCCGCGGGGCAGGAACACATATATCCCATGGCGCGGACACGCCTCAAGCCGCTCGTCCACCCTTATCTCCAAAAATCCGCCCTCCAGTCTGCTCTCAAAAGCCCCGCGCCGGCAAAAATATTGCAGTCTGAAAATACCGCCCGGGCTTCGGGGGGCAGCGCGCAGGCATACAGCACCTCCGCCGAATGAGGCATCATATCCGTTATTTCCCGGCTCCTTAAGCAGCCCAGAGCCTTATGCTCCCAGCAGTCGTAAACCAGCCTTTCACCGCCAAATTCCAGGCGCATATCCGCCAGCTTATCCGAATAGTTATATACCCCACAGCCTGGAGCCGTCCTCAAGGGAATATACACCTTAGTAGGCCAGGGATATTCAAAGAAATCGGCAGGCTGCGCCGCGCCCAAGGGGGCAGAATTTCCGCATAAAGCGCGCGCCGCGCCGGCCCCAGCTTTTCAACCTGCTCGTTTATTAAGGAGGAGCCGCCGCTTAAAGCCACGGCCGTAGCCCAGAAGCGCGCCTCGTTATACGTAACGTCAAAGTTGTCGTCATAGTCAAAATCCCTTACAACCAGGCCGTCGGGGTCGTTAATAAAAATCTGGTTATGATAAAACCAGCGCATCGCGCAGCTCACCGAGCACATGCGTATCAATTCCCATTGGCTGGGATGCGCCTTATTCTTGCCCCAGGTTATATCGGGAGTTATGCGGATTCCGTTAAATATGCCCGCGCCCGCCAGCAGAGGCGCTCCGCATGCCAATAAGAAGCTCTCAGGCCCCCACGGCCTCCCTTATGGTCCTAAGCGCCCTGCGGTAAACGGCTATTGAATAGTCCGAGTCATATATAACCACATCCTCCCGGTCAAAGAGGGAATGAATGGCAAACACCATAAAATCCAGCTTAAAATAGCTGGCGCCGTATTCCTCGCGCGCCCGCCTGAATACCCCGCTTATATATTCCAGCACCTCCTGGTCGTCCAAATTAAGCGCGTATACCTTCTCTTCGCCGCAAAGATAGGAGTTTTGTCCGCTGCGGGTAAGCTTCTTCCACTCGGGATGCTCCTTAAAAAGCCCGTGCAGTCCGCCGCAAGCAGAGGCGCAAGCCATAAGCCGAAGCGCATGCCGTCCTGAGCGCATTTCTCGCTCAGCGGCTTAAGCCCGCCGGGAAATTTTTCCCGGTCAACCGTCCAATAGCCCGAGAAATTATGCTTTACCTGCCAGCCGTCGCCAATTTGGAGCAGATTAGCCGCATATTGGCCGTACTCCTTTTCACCTCGCGCTCCGCCCGGAACAGCTTTTCCTCATTAACCAGCGTATAATAGCAGGACCAGGAGCAGTAGCCCGTAGGCACCGGTTCAAAGCCGTTTTGCAGAAATTCCGGCGTTATGCCGTAATATGAGCTTACTATCTCATTATAGCTCTTTAAAACTCCTCGGCCGAAGCAGGCTCGCTCAATATAAAGCGCTCAGCTTATATTCCTTATCCTTATATATCCGCTTGTCCTCCATACTGTGCCGGATAATTAATTCATTGGGCATTAACTTAAAATAGGAATAAAACCTGTCCGCGCTCACCAGCGCCGCGCCCAGCAGGCTTGAGCCCTGTATTATTAAAGGCCCGGCTGAAATAAGCCCGTAAATATCCGAATATCTGCTGATACAGGCCGCGCAGTTGGTGGTAAAGCCCGCGTTATACGCCTTGGCTTCAGGCGCAAGCGCGCCCGAATGCACCAGTATATCCAGATACTTAAGCTCGCATTCGCAAACCGCGGCCAGCGTCATTTCGTACTGGCATACTCCGTCCTGCTCAAAGGCGTTAATCTCCGCCTCCAGCCGGCCGTCCGTCAATTTATGCCGGCCCGGGCCGGCGCTGAAGGGCAGAACCGCTTATCCGCCCGTCGGTATATCTAAGCATTAACGTCAAATTATAATTAGTCATACTGCATAATCCCTGTCCTTATTTTTCGTGCCTCGCGCCGGTTTTAAACGCTGTTATTATAATTCATCCGGCGCGCCCAAACAAGAATAAAATATTAACCATTAAAAAGCACAAAGCTAACCCGCCGCGTTTAAAAATAACTGTTCTATTTAAATCCCAAAAACGCTTTTCGGCGGCGGAGATAAGGGAGCGCAGCGCTAATCCAAAAAGCGGAATTAGAAACGAGGGAGCAGCAAGGGGGCGGCTCTGGCGGCCCCGTTCCGGGCCGCTGGGCCGACCGCGGCCCGGCCCCCGGCCGGCGCCAAAGGCGCCGGCCCAGGAGCCGCCCCCCTTTAAGCCGCTCCTCATTTCTAAATAAAGGCGCGGCCCGTCTTAAAGACGGGCCGCGCTTTATCTCCGCCGGCTAAAGCCGGCAATGCTCGCTGAAGAATTATACCGGATGAATGTTTTCCTTCTGGTCCATAAGCTCCTGATTAAGCCCATATTTATCCGCCCGGCGCTTCTCAAAGAATTTCATGGCCACCTGCGGAAAAGCGCGTAGGAGAGCACATCCTCCTCCTGCTCCATAATATCCTTAATCTCCGCCTTGTATTTTTTTCATATTCGGGCGGAATATCGTCGGCAGGGCGGTGGGTGATAACAGCGTCGTCCCCTATGCACTTTTGCGCACCTCTTCATTGACCGGCGCAGGCAGACGCCCGTATTCCCCGCGCAGCAGCGCCTTGGATTCCTTAGTTACCATCTTATAGCGCTCTCCGGCAATAACGTTGAATACCGCCTGCGTGCCCACAATCTGGCTGGTGGGAGTAACCAGGGGCGGATAGCCAAAATCCTCGCGCACCCGCGGCACCTCCGCGAGCACCTCCATCAGCTTATCCTCCTTGCCCGCCTGCTTAAGCTGGCCTATGAGGTTGGAAAGCATGCCGCCGGGCACCTGGTAAAGCAGAGTGTTGGTATCCACCCTCAGCACCTTCTTATCCAGCCAGCCGTCCCTCTCCAAGCGGTCGGCCACCTTGCGGAAATGCTTGCTTATCTCGCTGAGCAGGTTCAAATCCAGGCCGGTATCATATTCCGTACCCTTAAGGGTGGCCACCAAAGGCTCGGTAGCCGGCTGGCTGGTGCCGTTGCCTAAAGGCGAAAGCGCCGTATCCACAATATCCACGCCCGCCTCTATGGCCTTAAGCAGAGTCATATCCCCTGTGCCCGTGGTATTATGGGTATGAAGATGTATAGGCACGCTCACCTTCTCCTTAATGCGCTTAACCAGCGTATACGCTTCATAGGGCAGCAAAAGATTGGCCATATCCTTAATGCAGATGACGTCCGCTCCCATCTGCTCCATCTGGCGCGCCAGCTCCACAAAATAGTCCAGCGTATGCACCGGGCTGGTGGTATAGCTTATGGCGCATTCGGCTATCCGCCGTATTTCTTGCAGGATTTGACCGCCTGCTCCAAATTGCGCAGGTCGTTCAGCGCGTCAAATATCCTGATAATATCTATACCGTTTTCTATGGATTTTTTACAAAGTTATCCACAACATCGTCCGCATAATGCTTGTAACCCAGAATATTCTGACCTCTGAAAAGCATCTGCAGCTTGGTATTGGGCATGGCCCTTTTAAGGGCGCGCAGGCGCTCCCAGGGGTCCTCGTTCAAAAAGCGCAGGCAGGCGTCAAAGGTTGCGCCGCCCCAGCATTCCAGCGAATAATAGCCCACGCTGTCCAGCATGGGCGCCGCGGGCAGCATTTCGTCCAGGCGCATGCGCGTAGCCGCCTGAGACTGGTGCGCGTCCCGCAATATAGTATCGGTAATTAAAACCTTGGCCATATCTCTTAAATTTCCTTTCTAAAAATTTATCCTCGCCCTCGGCAGAAGCGCCGCGGATAAAGCCTTCCTTTTGTCCGCGCGGCGCTCCGCACGCTAATTCCGGTTCAAGTTTTTTTCAGCCCTCACGCCGCTCCACTCATTAATTCCAGTCCGAACTTTTTCAGCCCGCACGCCGCTCCGCACGCTAATTCCAGTCCAGGGTTTTTCAGCCCGCGCGCCGCTCCGCTCATTAATTCCATTCCAGGGTTTTTCAGCCCGTGCGCCGCCGAAGCAATCAGCCGAACAGGGACATAAACACGCCCGCGGCCACGGCCGAGCCTATAACGCCGGCCACATTGGGACCCATAGCGTGCATAAGCAGGAAGTTGCCCGGATTTTCCTCCTGGCCCACCTTCTGCGCCACTCTCGCGGCCATGGGCACGGCCGAAACGCCCGCCGCGCCGATAAGCGGATTGATTTTGCCCTTGGTTATCCAGCACATAAGCTTGCCCAGCAGCACTCCGCAGGCGGTGGCAAAGGCAAACGCGGCCAGCCCCAGGCCGATTATCTTTAAGGTCTCCCAGGTTAAAAAGGTGTCCGCGCTGGCCGTAGCGCCTACGCTCACCCCAAAAGAATGGTGACGATATTGCACATCTCGTTCTGCACCGTCTTGCTCAGTCTTTCGCAAACTCCGCTTTCCCGGATAAGGTTGCCCAGCATCAGGCAGCCGATAAGGGCGCGGTGGAGGGCAGCAGCAGAATTATAACTATAGCCACTATAACGGGGAAAAGTATCTTTTCAGTCCTGGAGACGGGCCGAAGCTGCTCCATAACTATGCTGCGCTCCTTTTTAGTAGTGAGCAATTTCATAATGGGGGCTGGATAAAAGGGCACCAGCGCCATATACGAATACGCCGCTACCGATATCGCGCCCAAAGGTGGGGCGCCAGCCGGCCGGCGAGGAATATGGCCGTCGGGCCGTCCGCGCCTCCTATTATTCCTATGCTGGCCGCCTCGGCCAAATCAAAGCCCAGCAGGCGCGCGATTATAAAGGTGACAAATATGCCTCCCTGAGCCGCCGCGCCCAAAAGCAGACTCTTGGGATTGGCTATTAGTGGTCCGAAATCAGTCATAGCGCCTATGGCCACGAAGATAAGACAGGGATATATGCCCGCCTCCACGCCTAGATGCAGATAGTAAAGCAGGCCGCCCGAACGCATATCCCTCCCTCGGGCGCAGTCATCAGCCCGCCCAGGGGCAGATTGACCAGCAGCATGCCAAAGGCTATGGGAAGCAGCAGCAGGGGCTCGAATTTCTTCACGACGGCCAGATAGATTAGGAAGCAGGAAATAGCTATCATGATAAGGTAGCGCGGGTCGTTTATTATCGCCGCTATGCCCGTATCCTGAATAAGATTGCTGAAAGCCTCTCCTAAATTCACGCTGTCCGACGCCTCAAGCAGTCTGAGCATCATTTAAACGTACCCCCATTATTTATAGGAGCCTAATACGTCGCCCGAATTAACGGCGGCGCCCTTATCCACGTTTACCGAGGCTATCACCCCGTCGTGCGCCGCAAGAATTTCATTTTCCATCTTCATGGCCTCCAGCACGAAGAGCAAATCCCCTTCTTAACGCTCTGGCCTGCCGAAACCTTAATATCCAGCACGGTGCCGGGCAGCGGAGCGCTTATTTTCTCTCCGCCCATAGCGCCCGCCGAAGCGGCCGGAGAAGCAGCGAGCCGCAGGCGCGGCCGGGAGCAGCCTGAGCTGCGGGCGCCGCCTGAGCCGCGGGCGCCGCCTGAACCGCAGGAGCGGCTGCCGGCGCGGCCGAAGCAACGGGAGCGGCTGCAAAAGCGGCCGAAGCTGCGGGAGCGGCTGCAAAGCGGCCTGAGCCGCAGGTATTACAGGGGCGCCGCCGCTGCCTATTTCCTCTATTTCCACATCATATTGAACGCCGTTCACCTGAACTATAAATTTACGCATTATTCAAACCTCCTAGAAAATATTATTGTTCCGCCGCGCGGGCCTTGAGTGTATACTGCGAAGCACAAACTGCCGGCTGTCCAGCCCCGAGGAGGCCTGAACAGCAGCTATAACAGCGGCTACCACCGCGCCGTCGGGCGCCTGGGAATCCGCCGCTGGATTTGTCAGGGCAGCTTCCGAAATGTCCTGGGAGCAATTTCCCCCTTCAGCGCATGCATGAGCGCGGACGGCTTCATTCTCCGCGGCGGCCGCGGCCCCCTGATTTTCAGCCTGAGCTAATTCTTCAGCCCGAACCGGCCCGGCCGCGCGCGCGCTTTGGTCTGATAAAGCCGTCTCCTTTTTCTCCCGCTTAAAGAGAGCGGAAAAGAAGCGCCTTACCGGCTGGATAAGCTTAACCGACACAATTACCAATATCAGCATGACAAAAACTATAGCCATGCCGAAAATAGTTATCTCCAGAGCCTCAGCAAACATCGTTATACCTCCCTAGAAGCGGGGCACGCCGCGCCGCTCTGAATTCTTGGGCTCCCGCAGCCTGAACAGCGCGTTAAGCGCGCCTATTATATGCATACGGGTATAGCCCGGCTCTATGGGCTGGTCTATATATCCGCCCTTAGCCGCGTCCACGGCGCTCATATGCTCCTGAGCAAATTTCTCCTCCAGCTTAGAGCGCTCGGCCAGCGGGTCGGCGCTGTCCTTAACTCCTGGCCGTGAAGCGCTATCTGCGCCTTAGGCGTCATAAGTCCAATCTGCGCACCCGCCCAGGCGAAGACAAAATCGGCGCTTGCTCTGGAGGCCAGGGTAATATAGGCGCCGCCTATGGCCTTTTTGCAGATAACGGTTACCACCGGCGCGTCTAAATCAGCCAGAGCCATAGCCAGGCCGCTGGCCTGAGGCAGCAGTCCGTTATTCTCCTCCTCTTTATCTATAACAAAGCCCTCCGAATCAACCAGCACCACCAGGGGCATATGGTAGGCCCGGCAGAAGCCCGCTATCCATTTTGCCTTGCGCGCGCCCATCTCGGAAATGCGTCCGAAGCAGGCCGCCACGCCCACGCTGAGGCTGTCCAGCGACATAAAGCCGGTAACGGTATCGCCGCCCGCCTGCCCGTACAGTTCCAGGAACACATGGTCGTCGGCTATAGCGCCGATTATTTTCCGCGCGTCCAGCTCGCCCTCGGCCATTTCCTCCAATTCGGGGCAGAGACGGTTAATATCGTCGTAATAGGGCGGCTCGGCCAAATCCCTTGGATTATCGGGCAGAAAATTCAGGAGCTGACGAAGCAGCTCGGCCGCCTGAGCGTCATCCTCGGCGCAAATGGCGGCCGCGCCCGAAGAGAGGGCGGCCCGGGCGTCCATTTTAGCGCTGCCGGCCGGCGAAGCGCTTAGGGAAGCGTCCTTTTTAATAATTACAAAGTCCGCGCATCCGGCGTAGAGCGCCGTTGCGCCTGCGGCTGCGCCGTTAAGCATAACTATATGCGGGACCCGGCCCGAAGCCTTAGCCGCGGCCTTAATTATCAGGCCGTAGCCCTCGGCTGCGCTCAGGCCCTCGTCCAGGAGCGCGCCGTTTGAATTAATAATGCCCAGAATGGGCGTACCCGCGCTACGGCCTTTTCTATGAGCCGCTCCAGCTTGCGCGCCTGCTCCATACCCAGCGCGCCCTTTAAAACGTCGTGCTCATGGGCGTATATAAACACCGGGCGGCAATCCACCACCGCATATCCTGCGCGCAGTCCCGCGCCCGAAGCGTCCTCGCCGCAAAAAGCCTCCAGCTCCACAAAGCTTTTAGGCTCCACCAGGGAATTAATGCATTCCAGCGCTCCCTGCGGCCTTTGGCTGCGCAAAAGGGCCAGCGCCCTGAGCTCTTCCTGATAGCTCATGTAAATACCTCCGTAAAAGTTTATAAATTTTTGGCATTGTATTAATTATAATCTAAACGCCCGTAATTGGCAAGACTTTTGCCAATTATTAAATGGAAATTTGCGCTTCCGCGTTCGGCCCCCCCCAGGGGCCGGACGCGGACAATTTTCAGGGAGGGCGGCGCAAGGCGGCGGCGTATGGCGGCGGCGGGGGGGCGGGCGGGTGGGGAAAAGGGGGACGGCGGGGGCAGGCGCAAAATTGCGCCCCCGGCCGGGCCGAACGGCCCCGGCCGGGGCGGCCCGCAGGGCCGCCCAAGCCCCCGCCGTCCCCGCCTTGCGCCGCCGCCATACGCCCCCGCCTTGCGCCGCCCTCCCTGAAAGAAACGCTATTCTAAAATATTGCCCCTTCTCCTCCGGCTGATACCCTCTTATTTCTCGCAATAAAAAGGACAAACCCCGCGCGATATGCTATAATAAACTTACTTCAAACTATTATCTTTTAAAATTCCGCCGTCAAATTACGGCGCGTAAAGAGGTCAAATATGCCCGTATTCGTATGTTCGCCTGAAAATCCCTTTTGGAGATATCTTCGCCGTAGAGGGCGAGTTCGTCCGCTCCTTTCTCTCTCCGAAACCCCCTCCGAGTATGTAAAGGTCTATATCTACTGTCTCTATTCTCTCTCCCCCTCCAGCCCCTGCGCCAATTTAAAGGATTTAGCCAAGGGCACAGGCCAGACGGTGGAGCAGGTCAAAAGCGCCCTGGAATATTTCGCTAATGAAATGCTTTTAAGAGTGGTAAGCGAACGGCCCCTCTCCATTGAAATACGCTCGGTCCGCGAGGCCGCCCGGCTTAAGGCTGCGGCCGCGCCCGCAGGAATGCTGGATTACGCCGACTATTTCGCCTCCCTCCGCGCCATCCTTGGCGGCCGCGAGCTTAAGCCCGCCGAAATGGAAAGGCGCGGGACTGGATAGAGGTTTACTGCCTGCCCCAGGACGTAGCCGTATTAATGGCCAGCCACTGCCTGAACAATCTGCAAAAAGGAGGGCAAAGCGCCCGCAGCCCCTTTAATTATATGGATAAGATAGCCCATTCCTGGGCGGAAAACCATATAACCACCATGGAGGCCGCCGAAAGATACCTTACTATCTATGAATTGGAGCACCATGACGTCAATCAGGTTATGCTGCATCTGGGCATAAAGCGAATGCCCTCCATAGAGGAATTAAAGCTGTATCAAAAATGGACCGGACAGTGGGGGCTGTCCAAGGAGGCCATACTGCAGGCCTGCGCCCAAACCGTCAAAACCGCCGCCCCCTCTTTTGGCTATCTTGATAAAATAGTGGAAAAAGCTCTATAATAAGGGGGATATAAGCGGCGCTCAGGCTCAGGCGGCCCTAAGCGAAGAGGAAGCCCAGCGCGCCGAGGCCGGCGAGGTGCTTAAGGAACTGGGGCTTAAGGGCATAACGCCCGAGCTGCTCGAAGCGCTCGCCGCCTTTAAGGCCATGGGCTTTTCCCTCGAAGCCCTGCTTCTGGCCGCCCGCGAAACCGCCAGAAAGCCCGTGCGCAGCCTGGAAAAATATATCCAGCTTTTAGACGAATTAGCAGCCCAAAAGCTGTTTGACGCAGAGAGCGTCAAAAATATCTCAAACAGAGCAAAAAGCCGGCGCCGCAGAAAAAGACCAGCGCGCACCAATACGACGAGCGGGATAAAAGCGATTACGAGGGCGTAATTATAGACCTGTAGCCCTCCGCCCTTAAAAAGCGCGCGCTCCCGCATGCCCCACGGCCGAACTCCAGGAGCCGGTATTTAATATATGCAATTTTTATATCAGGAGAAAAAATATATGAACGACGCTTCAGTTATACGCGAGCTGGAAAAGGAATATGAGCAAAAAGCCCGCCGCGCGCCATCTAAGGGATGAGCGCGTTGAGGCGCTGTTTGAAAAGCACCCCTCTCTGGCCCAAATTGACGCCCGGCGCAGAGAAGCGGTGCTGGATAAATTCCGCTTCAGGCGCTTAGGAAATCAAGCCGCGGCGCTTGAGCAGGAAAAGCATATCGCCGAATTAGACAAGCAGTTTAAAGCTGAATTAAAGCAGGCTCAGCATAGCTCCCAGCCTGTTCGAGCCCGAATATCAATGCCCAAAATGCCATGATACCGGCCTTATTGCGCCCAATGAATACTGCTCCTGCTTCAAAGCAGAGACTGCTTGAAATGCTTTACGGGCAGGCTACTCTTGAGCAGGGCGCCCAATTAAACACCTTTGAGCAGTTCAGGTCTGAAATATTTCCCTGATTCTCCCGAAAACCCCCAGCGCAGCAAAATGCTGAAGCTTAAGGCCATAATGCAGGGCTACGCCGAGGCCTTTCCCCGACAACGCCGCGCCCAACGTCATACTTACGGGAGAAACGGGCACGGCAAGACCTTTATGCTGTCCTGCGTAGCCGCAAAAGTGCTGGAAAGAGGCTATACCGTGCTGGCCCTGACCTCCGCCCGCCTTATAGAGCTGCTTAAAAAGGAATCTCTATTCGGACGGCACGGATATGGAGCGGCTTTATTCTGTGGATTTGCTGCTTATAGACGAGCTGGGCATGGAGCCCATGCTCAACAACGTTACCATAGAGAGCCTGTTCGCCGTAATTAACGAACGGCTGCGCCGAAGAAAGGCGATTTTAATAACCACCAATCTTACTCCCGGCGATATAAAGACCCGCTATACCGAAAGAATAGCCTCCAGGCTGCTGGATAAAAGCGCCTGTCAGGTTTACCGGCTCACGGGCGTGGATTTGCGTACAATATAGTTTTAAGCTGCGTTTTAATATAATAAAAGCCTGCCCCTGGCAGCAGAAAACATTGTAAAGGAGCGGCGCGGCGCCCGGCCTCAAGCGAAGCTTGAGGCCGGGCCGGAGCGGCAGTGGGGGGCGGCTCGTTACGCAGGCGTTCCGCCTGCTCGGCCGAGCTTCGCTCGGCCGGCGGCCCTTTGGGCCGCGTAACGAGCCGCCCCCCTTGCCGCTGCCGCCCCCCTGCAATGTTTCTGCTGCCAGGGCAGGCTTTTTTGCCGCGGCACGCAAGCCGCAGCAGCAAAATCAATAAGCCGATTACTTCAGCTCGGCAAAATATTTGATGGTGCGTACCATCTGGCTGGTATAGGAATTCTCGTTGTCGTACCAGGAAACAACCTTAACTAAGGTCCTGCCGTCTCCCATATCGGTAACCTTGGTCTGAGTCCCGTCAAAAGGGAGCCGTAGGTGATGCCGATAACGTCAGAGGAAACTATCTCCTCCTCGGTATATCCAAACGAAGCGCTGAGGCCGCCTTCATAGCCGCGTTGATTTCCTCGGCGCTTACCTTCTTATCCACAACCGCTACCAGCTCGGTAACGCTGCCCGTGCATACGGGAACGCGCTGAGCGGCGCCGTCCAGCTTGCCGGCCAGCTCGGAATAACCAGTCCAATGGCCTTAGCCGCGCCCGTGGAATTAGGAACGATATTGATAGCCGCGGCGCGGGCTCTGCGGAGGTCCCCTTGCGGTGCGGTCCGTCCAGAACCATCTGGTCGCCCGTATAAGCGTGAATGGTGGTCATAAAGCCCTTGACTATAGGAGCCAGCTTATTCAGAGTATCAGCCATGGGCGCCAGGCAGTTGGTCGTGCAGGAGGCCGCCGAAATAATAGTGTCCTCAGGCTTGAGGCTCTTTTCGTTTACGCTGTAAACAATGGTGGGAGGTCGTTGCCCGCAGGAGCGGAAATAACAACCTTCTTGGCGCCCGCGTCTATGTGCGCCTGAGCCTTAGCCTTGGAGGTGTAAAAGCCGGTGCACTCCAGAACCACGTCTACGCCAATTTGACCCCAGGGAAGGTCCTTGGCGTCCTTCTCAGCGTATATCTTAATCTCCTTGCCGTCCACCACTATGGAGGATTCCTTAGCCTCTACCGTATCCGCCTTGGCGTATCTGCCCTGCGCCGAATCATATTTAAGAAGGTGGGCAAGCATTTTCGGGCTGGTGAGGTCGTTGATCGCGACGATCTCGTAACCCTCGGCGCCGAACATCTGGCGGAACGCCAGGCGTCCGATACGTCCGGAAGCCGTTAATAGCCACTTTAACTGCCATGTGAAACTCATCCTTTCAAAAAATAAATATGTTGCATGTTATATTGTACCTTAAATTTTATTTTTGACAAGCGTTTTAGAGGAAATTTATTTAATTTAACGCAAAAATAACGCCTGCACGGCTCTTTTAACCCATGTATTTTAATAAACGGCCCCAGGAGGGAGAAAGGGCAATACGCGGGGGGGGCGGCCTGGGCAGGCATCCTGCCTGCCGGGGCCGGGCCGTCCGGCCCGGCCTGCGGCCTGCGGCCGCCAGGGGCCGCCCCCGCGTATTGCCCTTTCTCCCTCCTGGGGCCGCCGCACTCGAAAAGCCTTTGCAAGGCTCCGCTCTGCGCCCAAGCAAATTTATTCATATTCCCACCTTTTTGATAAACTGCGCGGTAGTAAGGGCGCCGTGCCTGTTATAACGGCCTAATTGAAAAAGGCATTCAGGCTCGCGGGTTATATAATTCAATCGCTCGTAGCAGGAAAGAGTAGCCCTGAAGCCCAGCGATTTTAATATCTCCCTCCGATTCTTCGCTTATCCGGCCAAAGGGATAGGTAAAGCAAAGGGGAGGTTATGCCGCATTTTTCCTTTAAATTCTTATCCATGCGCATAACGTCGTCGCTCAGCGCCTGGGAATACACCCCAGGCTTTCCCCCGCTTGCGTCCAGCGCCCAGACGTCCCGAATTTTTATGCATATCATAGGAATGATTCTGAATCTCTATATAGCCCCTCTGGTTCATTTGCTTTAAATCCTCCCAGGAGAGATAGGCGTAGCCGGGATTTTTGTCCCCGCTCTGGCTGTACTGCTGAGTATAGCTGCCCACGGCCGAAACTACGGCTTTCATATCATATTCCATAAGCAGAGGCTCAAGATATGTAAGATTATTGTAATATCCGTCGTCAAAGGTAAGCATAACAGGCTTTTCAGGCAAAGGAGTACCGTTATACACATATTCTATAAGGTCGTTCACTCCTATCGCCGTATAGCCCCCGCTCCTTGAGATAAAGCATATCCTGCTCCAAAGAGGAGGGAGTTATGACATATTCGCCGGTTCGCGCGTTATCCCTGAGAATACTGTGATACATTATAATAGGCAGGCTTATCCCTCCGGCTGAGCGGGAGCCAGCACCCCCAGGGCCGTCCCGCCCAGCAGGGAGCAGAATATAATAACTCCCAGCATTATTAAAGCGAACGCTATTCTCCGTTTTTCTCCCTTAATATACAGCACCATGCGCATTTCCCCCCTTTGGGCGGCTTATTTTCAGGCAGAGCCGTCTAAGCCGCGATTATTAACTACATATTCACCCGCGGCCCTAATTATTCATATTATAAACTGACCGGCTTTTATTCCCCGGACGTTTGCCGGTTTGCCAAACCCAAGCCCGGCCTAAACCGCCCGATTAAGCGGCGGGCGTTCTTTAAAATTCAGCATAGAAAGCAGAGGCGCATATGGAGATATTATTTTTCGGCTCAAAAGGGCCTATTACCAAGCTCTTGCAAAGACTCTCAACCGCATTGGCTATAATGCGGGAGAAGCGGACGGAATCTTCGAGAGCAGACATATGAAGCAGTCATACAGTTCCAGCAAAGCAATCAGATACCCCGACGGGCATAGTCTGGCCCCAGACCTGGGACGCGCTGGCGCCCGCCCTGCTCGGATATTCAAAATATACCGTTCAGGCAGGGGACACCCTTTTTAAAATTGCGGAAGAAAACGACATAAGCGTACGGGCGCTGACCGCAGCCAATCCGGGCGTTCAGCCCGACAGCCTTGAAATAGGAACGGTTCTGACCGTGCCAAGCGACCGGAGCGTTATAGACTGGGATATAGAATACTGCTATGATATTATGTACTTAAATCTGCGCGCGCTTAAAATACGCTATCCCTTGATAGAGATATTCAGCGCGGGCAGAAGCGCCATGAATCAGGAAATATACGGCGCGCGCCTGGGGCGTGGAGACATAAACGTATTATACAACGCCTCCCACCACGCCAACGAATGGATAACCACGCCCGTGCTTATGAAATTCCTGGAGGACTTCGCCGGCAATTACCTTGAAGGACTGGGGCTTTACGGCAGGGACGCGCGGGCCCTCTTTGACAGAGTGACCCTGAGCCTTGTGCCCATGGTCAACCCGGACGGAGTGGATTTGGTTACGGGGCAGCTTAAGCCCGAATCCTCCGCCTATAAGACCGCTCAAAGCATGAATTATCTGGAGCTGCCCTTTCCTTCAGGCTGGAAAGCCAATATAAGGGGAGTGGATTTAAACGTAAACTATCCGGCGGGCTGGGATATTGCGCGCGCGCAGAAATTTGAGGCGGGATATATCGCGCCCGGGCCGCGGGATTACGTCGGGCCTTTCCCCTGAGCGAGCCTGAAAGCACGGCTATGGCCGAGCTGACCATGGAGCTGCGCCCCCCGGCTTACCCTGAGCTATCATACCCAGGGCCAGGTTATATACTGGAAATACTTAAACTACCAGCCTGAAAATTCTTATGAGATTGGCCGGCAGATGGCGGACGCAAGCGGCTATACGCTGGAGACCACTCCCGAATTTTCTGGCTATGCCGGATACAAGGACTGGTTTATACAGAATTTCAACCTGCCCGGCTACACCATTGAATGCGGCATAGGGCAGAGCCCGCTGCCTCTGACTCAGTTTGAGGAAATTTACAGCGACAACATAGGCATACTTACCCTGGGGATGGAATTAGCCTAAAGAAAATCAGTCCCCCATAAAGCGCGCCGGGGCTGGCCAGCTTTGCGGGCTGCAGGCCCGCCCGCGCCCCCACTTTGCTGGGGCGCGGCCCCACTCCCGCGGGGGAAGCGGCCAGCCGCCGGCGCGCTTATGGGGACTAATCTTAAAATCCCTCGTCTTTCCCAATATCCATCTTAAAACTCTTTATCTGCTTTCTCTCCCCATTCCCCGCAATTATCAGCCTGTGTACCCCGCGCAAAGCCCTTTACGGCGCGTTCTCCGGCTTAGGCGGTATCTTTTCAGGCGGTATATGCTCGTACACCTTTAAATCTTCTTCTCTTACCATTATATCCGCTATATCCTCGCCCGTATAAAACTCAGAAAATATTACGTACCAATAACCATCTATTGATTTTTCAGACATCACCGCGCCGAAATCTCCAGCCTTTACTCCCTCCTTTGTATATTCAGGCCTTTCTTTTATCAATTCCACTCTGTCATATTCTTTCATGTTATCCTCTCCTTTTTCCAGAAAATGGCGTTGTGTTGGTAATCAAGCCGTCCTTTCTAACCATCCGGCCCGTAATTATAATCGCAGCCGCACCGTTCTTCATTAAAAATATAGGAATAGTTATTCTTTGGCCATGTCTGTCCAGTTTATCTAAAGTATACTCCCCATTGCAGTATTTTTTCAAGCGCCTGTCTTTCATATTCCGCTTTATCAGTTTCTAAATCAAGCTCCATATACCTCCGGGGCTTCCTTAATTGAAGCGGCAGCGCCGAGGGCGGCTCGTTAGGCAGGCTTTAAGCCTTGCCCTGGCCGGGCAAAATGCCCGGCCTGCGGCCCGAAGGGCCGTATAACAAGCCCCCGGCCCCCCTTTTCGGGCCTCGCCCGAAAGGGGGCAACGGCAACGCCGCCGCGTTCCTCCTATATTGCCGCCAGTTTTTCATCCCGCTCCGAACCTGACCAATATAAAATTTTAACATATATTCTAATAAACCGCTTGACAAACCCTGAACGCAATATTATAATTTAATTATAAACAGCTTCAAGGAGGAATATTTATGAGCACTTTGTCCGAACTCTTCGGCAGCATGGTCTTTAACGACGCCGTAATGCGCGAAAAAGCTGCCAAGGACGTATACAAGGCCCTTAAACGCTGCACCGAAGAGGGAACCAGCATAGACCTGAGCATAGCCGGCGCAGTAGCCAACGCCATGAAGGACTGGGCTATTGATAAGGGCGCAACCCATTACACCCACTGGTTCAGCCCATGACCGGCATGACGGCCGAAAAGCACGACAGCTTTATTTCCCCGAACGAGGGCGGTTCGGCAATTATGGAATTTTCGGGCAAGGAACTGATAAAAGGCGAGCCGGACGCTTCCAGCTTCCCGTCAGGCGGCCTTCGCGCCACCTTCGAGGCGCGCGGTTATACTGCCTGGGACCCTCCAGCTACGCTTTTATAAAGGACGCCACCCTTTGCATACCCACGGCGTTCTGCTCCTACGGCGGTGAAGCGCTGGATAAAAAAACCCGCTGCTGCGTTCCATGGAGGCTCATCACAACAGGCTCTGAGATTCTCAAAGCTGTTCGGCAAACGACGTGACCAGGTCGTCCACCACCGTAGGACCCGAGCAGGAATATTTTCTGGTGGATAAAAAAATACTACGACAGGCGCAAGGACCTTATCTATACCGGCCGCACCCTCTTCGGAGCCAAGCCTCCTAAGGGCCAGGAGCTGGAGGACCACTACTTCGGCGTAATAAAGCCCCGCGTGAAGGCGTTTATGAAGGATTTGGACGAGGAGCTGTGGAAATTAGGGATTTACGCGAAAACCAAGCACAACGAGGTGGCTCCCGCTCAGCATGAGCTGGCCCCCATCTTTACCACACCAATATGGCGGCCGACCACAACCAGCTGACAATGGAAATCATGAAAAAGGTGGCTCTGAAGCATGATTTAGTTTGCCTGCTGCACGAGAAGCCATTTGCGGGAGTCAACGGCAGCGGCAAGCACAACAACTGGTCCCTTTCTACCAACACCGGGGAAACCTCTTAAAGCCCGGCAAATCGCCCTATGAAAACGCGCAGTTCCTGCTCTTCCTGTGCGCGGTCATCAAGGCTGTGGACGAATATCAGGATTTGCTCAGAACCAGCGTCGCTACTGCGGGCAACGACCACCGCCTGGGTGCAAACGAAGCGCCGCCCGGCCATCGTTTCCATGTTCCTGGGCGACGAGCTTACCGAAATACTGGAAAGTCCATGGAAGCAGGTACACCTTATAATAAAAAAGCCACGCTCCCGTTATGGAAATAGGGGTGCATGTGCCTGCCCACCTTCCAAGGATACCACGGACCGCAACCGCACCTCCCCTTCGCTTTCACGGGCAACAAATTTGAATTCCGCATGTTGGGCTGCTGGAAAAGGCGCCCGACTTTAAAAGGCACTTAACGAGCTTATACGGCGCACCATATCCGAGCACAAGCGCATAATCTTCAACGGCAACAATTATTCGGACGAATGGGTTTCCGAAGCAGAAAGGCGGGGCTTGCTCAACCTCAAATCCTCTGCCGAGGCTCTGCCCTATTTGGTCAGCGAAAAGAATATCGCGCTGTTTACCAAGCATAATATCTTTACCGAAACCGAGGTGCGCTCCAGATGCGATATAATGCTGGACAACTATTCAAAAATGATAAGCATTGAGGCGCACACCATGATAGACATGGCTCAAAAGGAGATACTGCCCGCTTCCATAAAATATGCGGGTCAGCTCTGCGAAACGGCGGCAGCCAAGCGGGCGCTTTCAGAAAATATAGCCTGCAGCGCGGAAATAGAGCTGGCACAGAAAATAAGCGCTCTTACCGGCGCTTTAAGCGACGAAATCCAGGCTTTGGACAAGGCGCTTTTAACTCTTAAAGAGGCGCAGGACGTGCAGGAGGAGGCGCTTAGCTGCTGCCGGACGGTCATTCCGGCTATGCTTAATCTGCGCTGCACAGCAGATCAGCTTGAAACGCTGGTAGCGGAGGAATACTGGCCCTTCCCCACCTACGGCGAATTGCTCTTCGGGTGTAATTTTAGGGCCGGAAGCGCTTTTAAGCGGCGCGGCTTTGCCGCGCCGCCGCCGTCCGCCGCCCCTGAAAGGGGCGGCGGACGCCACTGGGCGCAAAAAGAAAAAAGGGGGGGGCTCGTTAGGGCAGGCGCTGCGCGCCTGCCCTCGGGCCGGGCCGTTTCGGCCCGGCCCCGCGGCCCCGTCGGGGCCGCGCAACGAGCCGCCCCCTTTTCCTTTGCGGCCCTCGCATGCGCCTAAGGCGCGCCCATATTTACCCTTCTCTTATAAATAAATCCCTTCTTATCTCCCTGCATATATCTCCTGTATCTTCCCGGCGCCATGCCCTCCCTCCGTTTAAAGGCGGTATAAAAATATGAGGAGCTTAAAAGCCGCAGCAATCCCTTATTTCATTTACCGAAAGGTCGGTTGAGAGCAGCAGCCGGCGCGCGTGAGTCAGCCTCAGCTTCACCAGATATGCTACCGGAGTATCCCCATACGCCCTTTTAAACGAACGGCAGAGATGCTCAGGCGTTACGCCCTCCTCCTCCGAAAGCCTTATAAGACTGATATCCTTGTTAAACTCATTATCCAAACGCTCTTTTATGCGAATGCAAAAGCTGTTCTGCTCGCTCCGTCCCGGCAGAGTCTCAAGCAGCCTCAGCAGACGGGCGCGCAGGTCAAGGCTCCGTCCTTCTGTGATAAATTCTTCAAAAATTCTTCTGAAATCCGCTTCAAAATGCTCTCCGCCCGGAATCCACTCCAAAGCGTGAAGCGCTTCAAAATCTCTTGCTGCCCGCTAAAAGCTCCAGATGCCTCCGGCCAGCGCTCTCAAACACCCGCTTCTTATATTCGTCCGCCAAAGCAGAATCATAAAAGCGTCAAACACCAGTTTTATGCCGCTGTATCCGTTTATACGCTTAATCCGCGCTCCCGGCCTGTGAAAGAATATCATGCCCGGCCGGGCAAGCTTAAACCGGGGGATTATACGCAATATTTATGCTGGCGCCGTTCCATAGGCCCCGTGCTGCATATCCGAATTTTGCTTAAGCCATACTGCGACGCCGTCGTGCGAACCAAATACTATTTTATTAAGATTTTCCTGAGTTATATTAAAATCCTTTTCCGGAGGGCATAAACGAGAACCATGCGAAAAAAACGGACGGTCCAAAAACAGCAGCGCGCCCGAGCGTCCGCCCGGCTCCAAAAGCTCCAATTCAAGAACGCAGGCCTGAACGCTTCCTATATCACTCTTTGCCTGAGGCCGGAATACAACCCATCCTGAAAAGCCCGCAGGCAGCTTAAGCCTGCCCGCCTTTTGAGGCAGGGCCGCGCAGCAGCCCATCCGGATAAATCCCGCTGCGGGCCGGTCCCGCCCAGAAAAGCTGCTGTTCCTCTAAAAGCATACGCGTCTTAAGCGAAATATCAAATTTGCATACGTTCCGAATATGCAGCGCCAGATAGGTAAAGCCGCCGGAGACGTCCGGACTGATAAGAGGGGCTCAAATCTGAGCCTGACTGGCTGGCAGCTTCGCAGAAATCCGCCTCCCTCGCCGGTTAGGACATATTCCAGCTCGTACCATTTTACCGTCCTCCATAACGGCTCTTCCTCCTTGTTATACGGGTCGCTGGTCAGCATGCATGAAATAAGATACGGATTAAATAAAGCAGGGTGCGTATACATAGGTCCTCCGTAAAATCAATATGCGGTGTAAAAGCTACGATAATAATTAAACGAAAAATTGAATATACTTTATATTAATTTATTTTAATCAAAATACAGTAAAAGTCAATACCAAAATAAATTTTCGACATTAACCGCGCATTAAGCGGCGCTGAAATAAATTACCGGCGCTTTTTTAATCGTGCCCAAAAAAGGGGGCGGCGGCGCGTCCTGCGGGCGCCCTTTCAGGGCGCCCGCAGCGGAGGGCTGCGCCGGGGGCGGCGTTGGTCAGGCGTTTTCAACGCCTGACTCAGCCGGGGCTAAAGCCCCGGCTGGGCGGCCAGGAACGGCCGCCCAACACCGCCCCGGCGCAGCCCTCCGGCCCGGCCCGAAAGCCTTAAAGGCTTTCGGGCCGGGCGACGCCGCCCCCCTCCCGTTTTTTGGCACGATAAAAAGTCCCGGTTTGGCTTTGCCAAACCGGGACGCCCCTGCGGCCGTACCGGCCGCAGGGCGGGCCCTTTAATTTAATTCCGCTTCCCCATTCTCTAACTGGAAAATTTACTTTATTATTGCCGATACGATATTCTGCGCGTATACGCGGATAAGCCAGTCGTTGGGATGATTGATATTGTTGCCGCTGGTAGATATAAAATTCTTATACTCCAATATGCTCTCATGCACAGCAAAGAAATCTACTACAGCGCAGTTCTCTTCTCCGGCCAGCTCCTTAAGCGCGGCTCCAAAAATACCGCTGGTTACCGTAAAAGCCCGCCGCCTGGGGATTAGGCACCATGCAGGAAACCAGCACCCCCTCTATATCAGGGCTCTGGGTACGCACCTGCTCTATTATCTTGCGAGTGCTCTCCTTAAACGACGCGGCGCTGGTATTGCCGTTATTCATACCGAAGCTGAGCACCATAAGGTCCATGCCGCCGTAGGAATTGGGTAATTGTAATTTCCAACATTGCCCGTAAGCGCGGTCAGGCCGTTTTCCACAGTCCAGCCGCCCACCGAGATATTGTTCATTTCCACGCTCGCACCCGTTTCTCTTTCAAGCTGCTCCTTAATAAGCTCGCTCATCATAGGCATGCGCGGCTCCCGCCCATACATGCCTGAAGCGTCGCAGCCTGAGAAAATGCTGTCCCCGTAAAGAGCACGTTTAATTTCTCGCCGTTCTCCAGCTTTTTAACAGTATTAGGCAGCTTATCTCCCTGATACTGGGTATAAAGCACTCCCTGGCTCTCAATCTGCGCCGTATCATATTCATAGGTAACGCATATCTGCTTTTCATAAAGGAATGAGCCTACGCAGTAAAGCACGTTGCCCAGGCGGGCGCGTCCCGTACTGTCAAAAAGAATTATCCCAATTCTTAACATATTTCGTAGAACCCTCGGATTCCAGTCCCATTAACGCGCCCTCGAAGAAATAGGGTATGCTCGAGCCTTCCAGCCAGTTAATACGGTTAGTACCCTCTACCCATTCGTAATCCACGCCCTCGATATACTCGTTCTGCAAATTCACATCTACAACCGAAATAATGCGCTTGGGCACAAACAGCAGCTTGCCGTAGATTTCGTCTCCCTCCTGCACCATAGCCATGCTCTCGTTGCGCATTATATTGGATTCCCAGAAGGAGTCATGCGCTCCTCGTCGGTATATGAATACTCAGGATTGGTTATATTGGTGGGATTGTCGGGCAGCGCCTCCGCTTCGGGCATTTCTCCGCTATAAAGCAGCACGCCCGTTATATCTACAGACTCCGAGCCCGCTCCGGCGGCATGGAAGCCCAATTTTTCCAGAGCCGGACGGCTGTCTATCCATGCCTTGCCCGCGTTCATATCAGGATTATCATATATACGCGAAGCCGGGATAAGCACATGTCCGGTAAATTTAGCGGGAACAGACGCGCACCAGCGTCCGGCGCTGGTATTGCCCTCCGTGCTGTAAATGCGCCCGTCGTCATAAGCCAGAATAACATCCTCGCCCTCCTGGCCCACAAAGAAGCTTATCCCTCCGTAGACGCCCTGGAAGCCCAAAAAAGCACGCTGTTGTTCTGGTTATTGATTACCCTTATGCCGAAATAGGCAACGTCCGAATAATCGGCCGAGGAAAGGTCCTCGCCCGTATAATTGTCATAAGAATCGGCAAAGCCTCCGTTAGGATAGGCCGAAAGCACTCCGTCGGCATATTTATAGGAGCCGTACTGCGTGTTAAGGTTGACATTTCCCTTTGAAAAATCAGTCAGCAGCCGGCCGGCATACATTTCCCCGCCCACATTAAAGCGGTAGGTGCCGTCCTGGTCAATTTCAGGCCCGTGAACAGGGGAGGAAGGCTCCTGAACGGGCACGGTAGCTCCAGCGGTATTGCCTCCGGTTTCTCCGGCATTCGCACTCTTGGTAGGCTGGTTATTAGCCGAAGCGTCAGGCTCCTTAGCGCAGCCTGAAACCAGCAGCGTCAGGCTCAGAGCAGCCGCAAGCACAGAAATAAAGCGTTTCATTTAAAGTCCATCCTTTCAAAGCGATATAATTATTTCCTGGGAAGAAGCGCACGCCTGAACGGCAAACCCTCCCTATTATAAACACATATATTTTAGTACGCCCTTTCTATAAATACAATGAATAATTCTAATCAATACTAGCACAAAACTAACCGGCGGCAGTTAAATCCGCCCATGGCGCCCGACGCTCCCCGCGGCGTCCGGCTGGCAAGCCAGCCGCGGGCCGGGCCGCAGGCCCGGCCGGGCGGCCTGCGGCCGCCGACGCCGCGGGGGAGCGTCGGCGCCATGGGCGGATTTATCCAGCCTCATAATTAAAGCAGGCCTTCTCCGCTCAGGCATTATTAAACATATTTTTTATCTCTCATTTTTTTGCTAAAACAGTTGCCTATATTGGCGCGTTATGCTAAAATACCAAAGAAATGAAGGATGCTTGAAAACAAATTGCATTTTTTCAGCCGGATTTGGGCATATACCCTTTATTAGAGCAAAATCCAGTCCTGAAATTCTGCAATATTTCATGCGCGCTTCTTCAAAAAACAACAGGTGAAATTTGTGATAAGAGAAGATATAAGAAATAGCCATAATCGCTCACGTTGACCACGGCAAAACTACGCTGGTGGACGAATTGCTCAAGCAGAGCGGCACGTTCAGGGAAACCAGCAGGTGGCCGAAAGGGTTATGGATTCAAACGACCTGGAACGGGAGCGGGGAATAACCATACTGGCAAAAAACACAGCCATACACTACAAGGGCGTAAAATAAACGTCGTGGATACGCCCGGCCACGCCGATTTCGGAGGCGAGGTCGAGCGGGTGCTCAAGATGGTAAGCGGCGTGCTGCTCCTGGTGGATGCCTTTGAGGGCCCAATGCCCCAGACCCGCTTCGTACTCTCCAAGGCGCTGGAACTAGGACTTAAAGTGCTGGTGGTTATAAATAAGATGGACCGTCCCGACGCCCGGGCAGAGCAGGTGGCCGACGAGGTGCTGGATTTATTTATTGAGCTGGGCGCGGACGAAACTCAATTGACTGCCCCTTTATTTACGCCTCCGCCCGCACGGGCGCGGCCTGCCTGGATACATACGACCCCCAGGCGGATATGAGCCAGCTTTTTGAGGCTATATTAAAATATATTCCCGCGCCCGAGGGGATATCAATGCGCCCATGCAGCTTCTTATCTCCACCATAGACTATAACGACTATGTGGGCCGGATAGGCATAGGCAAACTGGAGCGCGGACAGATACGCGCGGGGCCAGGGAGGCCGTGCTCTGCAATTATTTGATAAAGCCAAGGCGCAGCGGGTGCGCGTCAATACGCTGGCGGCCTTCGACGGGCTTAAGCGGGTAAGCGCCGAGTACGCGGATTTCGGCGACATAGTAGCCGTTTCGGGCATAGAGGATATAAATATAGGGGACACGCTCTGCGCTCCCGAGCAAATTGAGCCTCTGCCCTTTTGTAAACATAACCGAGCCTACGGTAGCCATGACCTTTTCAGTCAACGACAGCCCTTTTGCCGGAAAGGAAGGCAAATACCTCACCAGCCGGCATCTGCGGGCGAGATTATATAAAGAACTGCAGACGGACGTTTCCCTGCGCGTGGAGGATACCGACAGCGCCGACGCTTTCAGAGTGTCCGGCCGGGGCGAACTGCATCTCTCCATTTTAATAGAGACCATGCGCAGGCAGGGCTACGAATTGCAGGTTAGCAAGCCGGAGGTGCTGTTTAAAACCATAGACGGCGTTAAATGCGAGCCTATAGAAAGGGTATATATAGACGTGCCCGAAAATTATGTAGGCGCGGTAATAGAAAAAGCTGGGCGCGCGCAAGGGCGAGCTGGTCAATTTAACAGCCCTTTCGGAGAGCATGCGCAGGCTGGAGATACTCATTCCCTCCCGCGGCCTTTTTGGGTACCGCAGCTCCTTTTCTGACCGACACGCGCGGCGAAGGGGTTATGAACACCATTCTGGACGGCTACCAGCCTTACAAGGGGAGACATACCCTCCCGTCAATTAGGCAGCCTTATCGCATTTGAGACGGGCGAAGCGGTAACCTACGGCATTTTTAACGCTCAGGAGCGCGGAACCATGTTTGTCAAGCCGGGAATGCAGGTATATAAGGGCATGATAGTGGGCGAAACGCGCGGGCGGGAGATATAGAGGTTAACGTCTGCAAGAAGAAGCATATGACTAACTCGCGCAGCGCAGGCGCGGACGACGCGCTCAGGCTCATACCTCCCAGGGAAATGACCCTGGAGCAGGCCCTTGATTATATTGCCGAGGATGAGCTGGCCGAAATTACTCCCTCCAGCATCAGACTGCGCAAGAGAATACTCGACCCTACCCTGCGTATGCGCGCAAACCGCAATAAAGTAGCTGCGTTCCGCCCAAAGCCGGGCAAAGGGCGCGCGGGCGGGGCTATATAAATAGGGCGGTAAAAATAATGGGAAACGCTGAATTTTAAAAGGGAAACGCCCAAACAGGAGAAACCCGAAAAAGTGTGCGCCCGTCCCCGCCCTTGGGGGGACTCCTTTAAAGGGCGGGCGCGCCCTTTAAATATAACATAATAAACCTATAATTATACATACCTTGACACATATATATCAGCCCTATGGGCATATTATAATATAAATATAAAATAACCGGCCGTATACCTGAAAAAGGCTGACGTCGGGACGCTTTTTAGCTGCGTTAGGAATTTCCCGGGCAGGGGCTAACCCGCCCGGCCCCGGGCATCCTATGCAAAGCCTCAGTTTCCCCTTAACTTCATCCTCCTTTCCCTTCGCCTGCTTTTCCCCGGCGCGGGGCCATTGAGGAGGGCGGGCCCGGGGGCGTCCTTCCAATCGCGGTTCTCCCAATTATTTTGCGTCCCTTATTTCCTTATCAGGGCCCGCCCGGTTATATAATCCCCGCCCGCCCCTTCGGTTTTTAGCAGCTTTAGGCGCTCAAAAGGGGCAAGGAGCTGTATTTATATGCAAAACAACGCCCCCTTCAACAGCAAAAAGTTCTTTACCAGCCTGTTTATAGTGCTGGCTCTGCTCCTGGTGCTGTCCCGGCTGCTCGACCAATGGCTGATACCTGTCCTCAAAGCCGGCCTCAGCGCTGCGGTACCCTTTCATAATAGGCGCCGTCCTGGCCTATCTGCTCCGCTTCGCGGTCGCCCCGCTGGAACGTCTGCTGGTAAAGCTTTTAAAATAAAAAAGCATGCGCGCAGCGCGCGCGTCGCAGCCGTAACCATTTCCGTGCTGCTCTTCCTGGGCGCTTTTACCGCCCTGCTTTGGGGGGGCTTATCCCCAATCTTTACCGCAACCTGGCCGATTTGGCCGGCCGCGTCCCCAGTATCTGGACAGCATCGCTAAATGGGCGGACGGCGTGATTGCTCAAAGCGGCCTGCAATTCAGCCAGAACGCCGCGGGCATGATAAATACCCTGGCTCAGAAATTAGGCGAGCATTTCGCCAGCCACGCCGAGGAATACGCCCAAATAGCCAGCCGGACTATATTCAGCTTCGTAGGTACTCTGTTTGATTTCTTCCTGGGCGTACTGGTAGCCTTCTATCTGCTGCTGGACACCCATCGCTATAAACGCTTGGCCGGCCGGCTTATAACCGCCGTGATAAATAACCCCCAGAAGCGCTTCGGGCATAAAGCGCTTCCTGCGCGAAACAGACGGCGTGCTGGGCAAATATATCGCCGGCCGGCTCATAGAAACCGCCATTCTGGGCGTGCTGTGCTTTATAGGGCTCTCCATATTCGGCGTGGATTACAGCCTTATTATGGCCGTAACCGTGGCCCTGACTAACCTTATCCCCTATTTCGGCCCCTGGCTGGGCGCCGTGCCCGTGGTGCTCCTGGCCTTCCTAAATAATCCTGCCTCAGCGCTCTGGATAGCAATATTCCTCTTCGCGCTGCAAATTATAGATAACTATATAGTCTCGCCTAAAATACTGGGCGACATGCTGGAGGTCAGCGCTCTCTGGATACTGGTAGGAGTTATCCTGGGCGGCGGCATGTTCGGAATATGGGGCATGATTCTGGGCGCGCCCGCCATGAGCATACTCAGCGGGCTCTGGAACCGCTTCTTTAAATGGCGCGCGCAGGAGCAGGCTAAAACGACCCTCAGAACGGTCCGGCCCTCTAGCGCCAAAATCTCCGGCCCACCGGCAGCCTCGGTATAGAGGCATACACGACTCCTTATTGCCAGATGCAACAGGCGGGTGACGAGCAGTGATGATGATGGGTTTTGGGTTATCAGATGGATTTTCTGCATTAGGAAACCCTGCGGATTGAAAACTGCGTGTGGAATATCCCGGTGATAGGAACGGGGCGGCAGATCCGGAAGTGAGAAGAAATGGCGCTTGAGCAGGGGTGCAGCGTGATTATGCAGCAAGCCGCATACGATGAAAAGCCTATGGAAAAGAGTGATTCGTGGTCACAGGTTGATTACTGGATGGAAGAGGAGCTCTGCTAGAAAATAGAAGTATGCCGCAACCATTTGACATCTTTGTTAAATCGCTATTGGATTAAGTAGCGGTAAGAACAGAAAAAAGAGGATACACCCTGGCTTTCTGTCTGTTCTGTAAATCTAAAGTGGGTCAATGGGGAATCGAGCTGTCATAGCAGAATTTGTTGTTGAAACGGATTGGAGAGGTGTTGAAGGCATACGCGTAAAGCCGACATGGTTTCACGTTTTTGGAGAAGGAACGAATTTAATGGTGATTATGGGGCAATTGGGATCAGAAAACGGCAGTAAAAAAGGGCAGAAGAAATCTGTGGGAAAATCCGAACTGTGTGCGGGCGGTGTCTCTGGAAGAAAATGTATCTGCGAGCACGGAGATATGGAACGAACCCACATGTCAAGTGGTAAACGGGCCTATCTGTGGCGCTGTACCAGGCGAAATCAAAGAACGCAGGCGAAGGAAGCGCTGGAAAGGATTGAAAGGAATGACAGTTCAGAAACGACGTAATGAAGTGGTGAAGGCTTTGTCAAAGCTGGTTTGAGCAGTGTGACGCGGAAAAAGGCAATATCGTTTTTGGCGGAGGATGTTGGATTTATCGGTACTGGAATTGATGGGAAATTGCCCAGGGGAAGAAAAGAAATAAGCGAGCGGGATATTCGAAATAACAGAGCCGTTTCATTCAGACTTCAGATTAACTCCGAGACAACAGATTGCTGAGCAGACGGTCCAGCCTTTCC